>ENA-USUJ01001742-USUJ01001742.1-human-gut-metagenome-genome-assembly--contig:-NODE-1742-length-17807-cov-5.589340_pt1 | contig 17807 bp, 16 predicted proteins | sample MGYA00250061_ERZ773398 | MGnify/ENA primary metagenome ERZ773398 (study PRJEB29103, sample SAMN06111992) | human gut metagenome | biome: human gut; feature: ankylosing spondylitis patient; material... | reverse complement strand
GTTACGTTGGTAGGCTGGAAATATGTATTCTCGGTCCTAATATTTTCATTCTTTCCTTCGAAAGCGAAATTCATGCCCGAATCTTTTTCATCAAATAACATCAAAGGCTTGCCGTCCTGTCCGTTATAATCTTTTAATATGGCTGCGCACACCCGTCCACCTTTATTGGTGAAAGTCAGTTTTACTACATTATTTTCCAGTGTCGTTAGCTGTTCCGTACCTTGGTTTGCGCCATAGAACATAGAGGTAGAGTCTAAATGCAATGTTGCATTCTGACTCTGTGCCGTGGCAGCCTGTGCCAGTTGTTCGGCCTCTTTTTGGGCTATCGCCTGAATGGAATCCTGATAATGTTTGGCACGTGCCATTTCTTCCTGGCTAGGACGGTTGTAGATGCTGAAGCCTATCACAACTGCACCAATCAGGGCGAATCCCACTAAAGTGTTTTTGTCCATTTTTACTTGTTTACCTTATTATATTATAATTCTCGTTTCTTATTTGTCTATTGCCGCTTTGATAAATGACAGGAATAAAGGATGTGGTTTCAATACTGTACTGCTGTACTCGGGATGGAACTGTACTCCGATGAACCATTTTAATGTCGGGATTTCAATTATTTCCACTAAATCGGATTCCGGATTGATACCCACGCATTTCATACCCGCCTTTTCGTACTCCTGCTTATAGTCATTATTGAATTCGTAGCGGTGACGGTGGCGTTCCTGTATGTGTTCGCTTTTATAGGCTTCAAAAGTCTTTGAGTGTTGGTCAAGGATACATTCATAGGCTCCCAGGCGCATAGTGCCGCCCATATTGGTGATAGCTTTCTGTTCTTCCATAATGTCTATCACGTTGTGTGGCGTTTTTTCATCCATTTCGCGGCTGTTGGCATCTGTATAACCTAGCACGTTACGGGCAAACTCAATAGCCATGCACTGCATACCTAGACAGATACCAAAAGTCGGCACATTGTGTGTACGTGCATATTTGATAGCAACGAACTTACCTTCTATGCCACGTTGTCCGAATCCCGGGCAGATGATGATACCATCCATATCCTTAATCTGTTCTTCTACATTAGCATCTGTCAGTTTCTCGCTGTTTATGAAGTGGATATCCGCTTTGCGGTCATTGTAAGTGGCGGCTTGTGACAAGGCTTCAAGGATAGATTTATAAGCGTCTTGCAAATCGTATTTACCAACCAATCCAATTTTTACTTTCTCAGTTGCCTTATGACGGCGATCTAGAAAATCTCTCCATGGACCGAGGGTTGGAGTTTCACCCACGGGCAATCCCATCTTTTGGAGAATGGTTACATCCAGTCCCTGTTCTTGCATACGCAAAGGTACTTCATAAATGGTGGGCATATCGATAGACTGCACCACAGCATTTTCATCTACGTTACAGAACAGAGCAACTTTCTTTTTCAAGTTTGTGCTCAATTCGTGCTCGGTACGCAATACCAATATATCTGGTTGAATACCAACAGATTGCAGCTCTTTTACGGAGTGCTGGGTAGGTTTGGTCTTCAATTCGCCTGCTGCAGCCAGATAAGGAACATAAGTAAGGTGTACGCACAACGCATTACGTCCCATTTCCCATTTCAATTGGCGGATACTTTCCAAATAAGGAAGTGATTCAATATCACCTACGGTACCACCGATTTCGGTAATGACAAAATCAAATTTATATTTGCTTCCCAATAATTTTACATTGCGTTTGATCTCATCGGTGATATGGGGGATAACCTGAATAGTCTTTCCCAAATAGTCACCACGGCGTTCTTTGTCAATAACACTTTTGTAAATACGTCCTGTTGTAATGTTATTGGCTTTAGTTGTCTGGATGCCCAAAAAACGTTCGTAATGTCCCAAATCGAGGTCGGCTTCGTGTCCGTCTACCGTTACATAACATTCACCATGTTCATAAGGATTCAAAGTTCCCGGATCAATATTGATATACGGATCGAACTTCTGAATTGTTACATTATAGCCTCTGGCTTGCAGTAATTTACCTATTGATGATGAAATAATACCTTTACCTAATGAGGAGGCAACACCACCAGTTACGAAGATATACTTAGTTTCTCCCACGACTTAATATTTTTAAATGTTATTTTCTTAATTATCAAAATCGCAATATTTATCAAAGTTGCAAAATTACAAAATCTTTTTCAATATTGTCGGATATGCTTTAAAAAATCATTTGATGAAACTGAATTTATCATTCGTTACTATATAAAGGAAACAGTTTTTGGGGAAAAGGAAAATTAAGTGTACTTTTGCACAAAACTAAAATTAGTATGAGAAAAAGTATATGTTTGGCTATAATACTTGCTGTATTCTGTATGGAAGAAGTGCCGGCACAGAAAATAGCCAAGACGAAAGAAAATCCGGCTGTGAAAGCCTATTCTGATTCATTGTCTGCATTAAGCGCATCTTATTTTGCTTATTTCAGGCTGTGGGATGATTTGAATATTCCGGCGCCCCGGCGGGTACGTCCTAATCCGGCTTTTTATAAGTTGTTTGTTCCGCCCACTTATTATGAAGCTCCTATAAAAGAAATTTTTGAAATAAAATGGAGTCCGGATACGAAAATAATGACAGCTGTCGATTCGCTATATATGGGAAAGCGTGACTCTGCATCTGCAGCTATATATCAACTGCCCGATTTGGAAACCTTGGCCGCTGCTGACCGTTGGTCGAATAATATATTAAGGAATTATTATTTGCAATATCCGGGCAGATTGGTGAATAACGAACTTTATTTGGCTGATTTGAAACCACTGGAAAATAATCAGATAGTAAAAAGACCAAGGAAAGAGAGAATCAAAAGTTTCCTTCAACCGGAAACACCGGTGGAAAGCTTGACTACGGATAATGAATTGTTGGTGGTACGCCCTAACTTTTGGACGCATAAGGGGAATGGGTATGTTCAGTTCACACAACATTATATTTCAGATAACTGGTATAAAGGTGGTGAAAGTACTAATGCGCTGTTGTCCGGCTTAGTGCTGGAAGCTAATTTTGATGACCGCCAGCGTATAGAGTTTGAAAATAAGCTGGAAATAAAATTGGGTTTTGTTACAGCACCGTCAGATACAGTGCATAAGTATAAGACGAATGCCGACTTGCTTCGTTTAAGCAGTAAACTGGGTGTAAAAGCCTTCAAAAACTGGTATTATACTTTGGCGGGCGAGTTCAAGACTCAGTTCTTTGGAAATTATAAGACGAATACGAATGATATGATTTCTAATTTTCTGTCTCCCGCCCAATTGGATATAACCCTCGGTATGGACTTTAAGCAGAATAAGAAGAATTATTCATTGTCTTTGTTGGGATCTCCACTGGCGTATACTTTTATGTATATCAGCAATGATAAGATAACTGATCCGGGTGCTTTTAATGTGGATCCGGGGCATAAAACAGCGAATCTCTTCGGTTCGAAATTTACAGGTAATCTGACTTGGACAATTATCCCCAGTATTGTGTGGGAGTCTAAATTGGAGTACTTTACAACTTATGACACCGTAATTGCCAGTTGGGAAAATACATTTAATTTTGTGTTGAACCGTTATTTGTCTACTAAGTTGTTTGTTCATGCGCGTTATGATGACGGTGTGATACTGACAGAAGATAACAAGAGTTATTTCCAGTTGCAGGAATTGCTTAGTTTTGGTTTGAATTATACTTGGTAAGAAAGGAGAGTGTAAGCGATATCGATGGAGAACCAATAAAAACACGGATGCCGTAGAATTTGATATTCTGCGGCATCCGTGTTTTTATTGGTTCTCCATTTTAGTTATGTTCACCCAGCAATGTTTGTACAATTCTTTCTGCAGCGTGTCCATCCCAACGTTCCGGCAAATGTCCCTTCTGCCATTCTCCTTTATTCAGAATGTCAAGGGCGTCTGCCAGGATTTCAGGGTTTTCCCCCACCAGCCGGTTTGTGCCGATTGTCACTGTTTCGGGATGTTCTGCATACGTGCTTAATGTCATGCAGGGGATTCCTAAAAAAGTAGCTTCTTCCGCTACATTGCCCGAATCTGTAATGATACCCCAGGCATGGTTCACTAAATATCCGAATGACAAATAAGGTTGCGGTGGTAATATATATAACCTTTCGGAAGTAATTCCTAAAGCAGACAGCTTGTTTTTTACATATGTATGGAGCGGCGCCACGATCGGCTTGTCTGTTTTTTCCAGTATAGTGCGGAAGATGGCTTTCAGTGTTGTGTCCTTGTTTAGCAATGAATGTTTGTTCAATGTTAGCAAGAGGTATTCTTTTTCTTTCAGTCCCATAATGGAGAACGCTACCGGGCGCTGTAAACGGGTACGGTTATAACGCAGCGTATCAATCAGGATGTTTCCTACAAAATGTACATGTGCCTGTTCGGTTCCTGTTTGATTCAGATTGCGGTTGGCTACCATTCCGGCCGTGAACAGATAATCGGACAAGCCATCTGTTATCATGCTGTTCACTTCCTTTGGCATATCCATATCGAAAGAGCGGGTTCCGGCCACTAGATGAGCGACTTTTATCCCTTTCTTTTTAGCTACGATAGAGCACGCCATAGTAGGAGTCAGGTCATCCACTACAAGTACTACCTGTGCAGGATGCTGTTCCAGTTCGCGGGCGAAAGCTACCAATATACCTGCCATTCGCTGGAAAAAATCTGTATTATCTACATGCAGATATACATCGGGACGCGGCATATCCAGGTCTGTAAACAGAGAAGGTTCCAAACTTTTATCTTCGTCCGAACCTGTGTAGACCAGACGGGCAGTGATATTTTTTCCTGCTGCCTTTGCAGCCTTGATAGCACGCATTAATGGGGCAATTTTCATGAAATTGGGACGTGCACCTGCGATAATTGTTACTTTCATCTTATTTTAAGCTATTTTCTGAACACAAAAATATATTTTCTTATCGAATTTATTCGTTACTTTGCAGACAAATAACAACCATTATGCTAACATTTGTTCAAGTTTTAGATTTTATAGGCACGTTTGCCTTTGCCATCAGTGGTATCAGATTGGCGTCTGCCAAACAGTTTGACTGGTTTGGTGCATATGTAGTGGGTTTGGCAACGGCTATCGGAGGAGGTACTATCCGTGATGTGCTTCTAGATGTGACTCCGGGTTGGATGACCGACCCTATATATTTAATATGTACAGGACTTGCATTGTTTTGGGTAATTGCTTTCGGCAAGTATCTGATTCATATGCATAACACTTTTTTCCTGTTCGACAGCATCGGTCTGGCACTATTTACAGTAGTGGGAGTAGGCAAAAGTATTGCTCTCGGATATCCTTTTTGGGTAGCTATAATCATGGGTAGTATCACTGGGGCCGCAGGTGGTGTGCTCCGCGATGTTTTTATTAATGAAATTCCGCTTATTTTTCGTAAAGAAATTTATGCAATGGCCTGTGTGGTGGGGGGATTGGCCTATTGGATATGTGATCTGTTTGGTCTGGAAGCCTTTATTTGCCAGATAATAGGAGGTAGTACTGTGTTTTTGGCGCGTATTTTAGCTGTTAAATATAGTATCTGTTTACCAATTTTAAAGGGGGAACAACGCTAAATAGCACCTGAAAACTATCAAAACAGGGGGTAAAAACTGATAAATGACGGTTTTTACCCCCTATTTTGATAGTTTTTTCTTTGACACCTATTTAAAATGCGCTATCCTTGCATTACCGAGAGCATGGAAAAAGAATATGAACCTAAACTGAAAGACTTATGAATAGCGTTAGTTTTAAAAAGAACCTGCTGGGTGTGCAAGAAGAATTACTTCGGTTTGCATACAAACTCACAGCCGACCGTGAGGAGGCTAATGACCTGCTACAAGAAACTTCATTGAAAGCGCTGGATAATGAAGACAAGTATATCCCCGATACAAACTTTAAGGGATGGATGTATACCATTATGCGTAACATCTTTATAAACAATTATAGGAAAATAGTGCGTGACCAGACATTTGTGGACCATACAGACAATCTCTACCATTTAAGTATGCCTCAGGATTCCGGCTTTGATAGTACCGAGGGAGCTTATGACATGAAAGAAATACATCGTATAGTCGGTTTGCTTCCTAAAGAATACCGTATTCCATTCGCTATGCATGTGTCGGGATTTAAATATCGTGAGATTGCCGAAAAGCTGGGATTGCCGTTGGGTACTGTAAAAAGCAGAATTTTTTTTACCAGACAACGCTTGCAGGGACAGCTCCGTGATTTTGTATAATCCAAGGGGGAAAATTATCAAAAAGGTAGAGTGAAATTCTTTTGCTCTGCCTTTTTGTTTTTATTGGTTTACAATATGATATTAAACATGTTTTTGGAAGCTAAAAAACAGCTTCGAATATTAACTTTATTTTTATTCATTTGTTATATTTGCAAAAGGACAAGACACCTTTAAATCAAGTAATAATTATGAAAAAAGAAATCAAATTCAGTTTGGTCTACCGCGATATGTGGCAGTCATCAGGGAAGTACCAGCCCAGAGCTGATCAGTTAGCCAAAATTGCTCCTCTAATCGTTGAAATGGGGTGTTTTGCCCGAGTCGAAACTAATGGAGGTGCTTTTGAACAAGTGAACTTGCTGTATGGTGAGAATCCTAACAAGGCAGTGCGTACATTTACCAAGCCTTTACGTGAGGCGGGTATTCAGACGCATATGTTGGACCGTGGTTTAAATGCATTGCGAATGTATCCTGTTCCAGCTGATGTACGTCGGTTGATGTATAGGGTAAAACATGCGCAAGGAGTGGATATTACTCGTATTTTTTGTGGTTTGAATGAAGTTCGTAATATTATTCCTTCCATAAAATATGCTAAAGAAGCGGGGATGATTCCTCAAGCCACTCTTTGCATCACTTATTCTCCTGTACATACGGTGGATTATTATTCTTATATTGCCGACCAGTTAATAGAAGCGGGGGCACCCGAAATCTGTTTGAAAGATATGGCAGGTATCGGCCGTCCTGAAATGTTGGGGCAGTTGGTGAGAAATATCAAAGATAAACATCCTGAAGTCATTGTACAATATCATGGACATTCCGGTCCTGGGTTATCTATGGCATCTATTTTGGAAGTTTGTGAGAATGGTGCGGATATCATTGATGTCGCTATGGAGCCGTTGTCATGGGGAAAAGTGCATCCTGACGTAATTTCTGTACAGGCTATGTTGAAAAATGCAGGTTTTCAGGTACCTGAAATCAATATGAAGGCTTATATGAAAGCGCGTAGCATGACGCAGGAATTTATTGATGATTTTTTGGGATATTTTATTGATCCTACCAACAAACATATGTCTTCCTTGCTGCTGGGATGTGGACTTCCCGGTGGCATGATGGGTTCAATGATGGCCGATCTGAAAGGGGTGCATTCGGGCATCAATCTGATTCTGAAAGGACAGGGAAAGGAACCTATGAGTTTGGATGATTTGGTAGTGATGCTGTTTGAAGAAGTGGAATACGTATGGCCGAAATTGGGATATCCACCTTTAGTAACACCGTTTAGCCAATATGTGAAGAATGTGGCTTTGATGAATGTTATGCAATTGGTGAAGGGAGAGGAGAGATGGACGATGATTGATAACCATACATGGGATATGATTTTGGGAAAAAGTGGAAAATTGCCGGGTGCGTTGGCTCCTGAAATAATCGAACTGGCGAAAAGTAAAGGCTACGAATTCACTGATGAAGATCCTCAGGTGAACTATCCTGATGAGCTGGACAAGTACCGTAAGGAGATGGATGATAATGGATGGGAATATGGTGAGGATGAGGAAGAGTTGTTTGAACTGGCTATGCATGACCGGCAATACCGTGATTATAAATCGGGTGTAGCCAAGAAACGTTTTATGGATGATTTACAACGTGCTCAGGATGCGGCTATGGTAAAAAGTGGCTTCGATGAGGAAACGATCCGAAAATATAAGCGTGCTAAGGCAGATCCTATTATTGCACCGGATAAGGGGCAGATTTTATGGGAAGTTTCCGTGGAAGGTCCTTCTATGGCACCGTTTGTCGGACGGAAATACCAGCATGATGAAGTGTTCTGTTATATTTCCACTCCATGGGGAGAATACGAAAAGATATTGACCGGATTCACCGGACGCGTCGTAGAGATATGCGCCAAACAAGGCGATACTGTGAATAAGGGCGATGTGATTGCCTATATTCAAAGAAGCGATATCTTTGCGTGATTAGTGATAAGTGGGTTAATCACTTATTAACCCACTTCTTTATCGTCTCCTTCAATTTCTCCTGTGTGAAAGGTTTGGTCAGGAAATCGTTGCAACCCGCTTCGAGTGCGGCTTTGCGGTCATGATCGTAGGCAAAGGCAGTCAGGGCAATGATAGGGACGCCGGGTGATAATTCCCGGATGATTTTTGTTGCGTCCAGTCCGTCCAGGTTCGGCATCTTCATGTCCATCAGGATGATATCCGGATTTATTTCTACAAACATATTGACGGCTTCCATACCATCTTTGGCACGTTCCAGATGGTATTCCTTCCCCAGAATAGCTTTGGTCAGGATATAATTGCTATCCGTATCTTCGGCTATCAAAACGGTTTTCAGCGAGACGGTTTCTTGTGGCGATGCCTGTACATTTTCCGTGCTTTCGCTGTCTGCACTTTGTTCTCCGGCTGCCGTTTTGTTTTCTTCGGGGCTGTTTTCAGTTTTTTCCTTATCTTCGTCTTGGGTGGTCTTGGCGGGCAGGGTAAAGATGAAGGTAGTTCCTTTCTCCAGTTCGGAGGTCACGGAGATTTTTCCGCCCAGACGTTCGATGATTGTTTTGCAAATGGCTAAACCCAATCCGGTGCCCTGTGCAAAATTGTTGGCTTTTACAAAACGCTCGAATACCTTTCCTATCTTTTCGGGGGCGATGCCTGTGCCCGTGTCAGTCACATGGAATACGATAGTTTCCCCTTCCCGGTGGTATCCGTAGCTGATGCTGCCTTTGGTGGTGAATTTGAACGCATTTCCTATCAGGTTCGATATCACTTGGAAGATGCGGTTCTTATCAGAGTCTATCAGAATATCTTCGTCGGATGGATCGAATATAAGCTCTACACCTGACGGACAGCGGAATACATGCGCATCATGGATTTCCTTGCACAGCGGGTGCAGGCGGACGGCGGCGATGCTGAACTCCACAATTCCGGCCTCTATCTTCGAGAGGTCGAGAATTTCATTGATGAGTTGCAACAGACGTTCGTTGTTGGCTTCCACAATGTTGTAATATTCTTTGCGCTCTTCCGTATTTTCGCTTTCGGCAATGATGCGTGAAAAGCCTACGATGGCATTGAGCGGTGTACGTATCTCGTGGCTCATGTTGGCAAGGAAGGCTGATTTGAGTTGGTCGGAGGTTTCGGCTTTCTCTTTGGCTACCATCAGTTCCCGTTTCATCAGTTCCATGTTGGTGATGTCCCATTCTATATTCAATAAGATGGGGGAGAAGTCGTTACTCTCTATCTTCATCTTCCGTTTGTCAAGGAAAAGAGGCTGCCCGGTGCCATCACGTTCTTCTGCTATCCAGTGCATCTCTTGTCCAGTAGAAGCTATTTCGATGTCCTGACGGCGTTTTTCCTGTGCAATATCCAAAGGGTAGAAATCGAAGTCATCTTTCCCCAGGGCCTCTTGCATGGTAATTTCACGGTTGTACGACTCACGGTTGCGATATAAGTATTTAAAGCCGTTTTTGATGTCCTTTACGACAATGCCTGCGGGCAGATATTCAATGATCTTGTCCAATATCTGGTTAAAGCGTTTGATTTGCTGCTCGTGACTGATGCGTTGGGAAATATCCCGGCCGAATGCCCAGATCGTTCCTTCGCCTTCATCGCTGATAATACAATATGCATTGCCTTCATATGCCAGCACTTCGGGGTATAATGGTAGAGGGTTATACATGGTGGTACTCTGTTTCTTGTCTCCATTCTTAATGGAAACAACCATCTTTTTCCACTCTTCTCTGTTGTGGGCATACGAACCGATTTCATAAATCTTTAGTTGGGTGATGTCGTCCGTATTGCTCAGATTGTGGTGCTGTTTAAACTGGCGGTTAGCGAATATCAACGTACCGTCTTCATGGGCTGCAAAGATGTCTTCCGTAGAATTATTGATGGCATGCGTCAGCAAGTTGATATCGTTACGCCTTTGCTGTATGTCGGTGATATTCTGTATATATCCTTCCAGGGTGACATTGCCATCTTTGTAACGTTCGCGAGTAAAAGCTTTCAGGCGGATATAGAAAACTTTTTTATCTAAGGATATACGATAGTCTATGCTTTCTTCTATGTTTCCTTTCACATTCTGGCCTACCAGTATGAATTCGGGGTCGACGCACGCATCGCGCGCATCTTCAACACCTACGGCAGCGGCGCCGACCTGATGGACCAGCGCGTGGTGATGAAGATGATCGTGGCGGCGTTGCAGAACCGCGACATTCCGATCAACGGCAGCGGCGAGCAGCTGCGGACCTTCTGCTGGGTGGAAGACGTGGTCGACGGACTGGTGCGGCTGATGGAGGCCCCGCCGGCCGAGACGACGCGCACGGCCAATTTCGGCAGCAGTCACGAGGTGACGATCCGCTCGCTGGCCGAGAAGATCATCGCCCTGACGGGCAGCAGCTCGCACATCGTCCACGCCGAAGCGCGTATCGACGACATACGCCGCCGCACGCCCGACATCTCGGCGACACGGCGCGAACTGGACTGGGCGCCCCGCACACCGCTCATCGAAGGCCTGCGGCGCACGATCAGCTACGTCGAAAAGGAACTTGCGGAGAAGAACTATGCGGGAATATCGTGGGTGGAAATAAACTGATCGGAAGATATGACCATGACGGACTTTGACAAGATCATCTGGCGGGACGCGCTGACGTTCGTAGACTTCTTCGCCACCTGGTGCGGGCCGTGCCGGATGATGATGCCGGCCATCGACAAGTTTCGGGAGCGGATGAACGGCCGCGTCGACGTCTACAAAGCGGACATCGACGACCCCTCGATGCGTGAAATCATACGGCGCTACAACATCATGTCGGTCCCGACGCTGATGTTTTTCTGCCGCGGAGAGGTATTGTGGCGCGAGAGCGGCCGCGTGGGGTACGAACACCTGATCAACGTGCTGAACGAACTCGAAAAGCGCGAACAGGTGATGCAGCCCTAAACCTCCAGTCGCCAGGCCAGCTCCTCGTGGACGCAGGCTTCGGCAGGGAGCTGACCCAGAGAGCCGGCCGCGCGGAGAACCGCCTGCCGGTTCTCTTCGTTTCGCGTCCCGAGGGCCGTGAACAGCGCCACGGCGCCATGGGCCAGCAGGTGCGCTTCCGGAATGCTGGCCGCAGCGGCCCCGTGCACGACGGCCGCAGCCGGAACGGCCCACGCCGGAGAAGGATGCGGAACGCGGGCCGCGGCCATCAGGGCCGCATACTGCCGCAGCCACCCGGCATCGGGCGCAATCCACGCCGCGAACAGTTCGGGGAACGCCCCGATGCGGCTCAACAGCGCGAAGGCGGCCTCCGCGGCGATTTCAGAATTGAGAAGCCCGTCGCCCCAGAAGGCGAACTCCCCGGGCGTAAGGCGCGCCGGATCGGCGATGTGCAGCGCGGCAAGGCGCAGGCAGCGGACATCCTGCCGCCAGAGGTATTTGGCGAAATCGTGATCGGCGGCCTCGGCACGCGCCAGCGTGCGGAGCGTCGGCAGGCTCACGCCGTAATTCAGGCCGCAGGGTGCGCCGTAGAAGCGCATCGAATCGGCAACAGCGCCGTTGCGCTCGCGGCGGAATGCCCCGAGCAGCGCCGCCATGCGGGAGGTGAAATCCATCGGAAGATTATTTGCGGCGCGGCAGGGCGACGTTGATCGTACGGCCGAATTCGAAAACAGGAAGCACGGCGCGGGCATACTCGCGGCCTCCCGAGACGACGATGCAGGTCGAGGGATCGGCCACGCGGCACGCCACGACCTGCGTCTCCTTCGGACCGGCCTCGAGGTCACTCTTCGCAGCGCCCGAAGGTTCGATCTGCAACAGCACGATGTCGCCCGAAAGGTCCGTGTCGGGAAGCAGTCCGGCCGCCGGGCTGAAGCGGCAGACGATATACTGTTTCTTGTCGGCCTGCGGGCAGACCACGTAGCGGCGGGTCTCGGTCGAGACGATCCGCTTGCCGAGGAACAACTCCAGATAGCTCTGCTCCAGACGGTCGATCTCCTCCAGCGCGGCCTTCAGGCCCTCGCCGAAGACGTTCTCGCCCGCTTCGCCCGTGACCAGCTCGATGCGGTGGCGGCGCAGCGAGAAGATTTGCGCGGCGGCGGTGCGCGCGGCGTCCTCCAGCGCGGGCGTCGTCATGTCGGTCTTGTCCGGCTGCAAGCGCGCGAACTCGTTTTCGGAGGCGGTGTGCGACAGCACGCGGGTCGAGGCCGGAGCCGGAGCCGCGGCATTGAGGTAGGTGTCGCCGTCGAGCAGGGCGATCTGCGCCCCGGTGACGCTCCACACGGTCTTGTCGGTGAGCGGAGCGCGCACCCCGAGGTATTTCTGCGCATAACGCGCATAGGGTCCGCTCAAGGTGACGTCGTGTTCGACGGTGACGTCGACGGCAAGGATCGTGCGCGGCTGGGCGACGGTAAGGCCGCCGGCGGTTTCGTTCGCGCCCTGAAGGGAGATGTATGGGTTCTGGGCCGAGACGCCGCCCGAAAGCAGCAGGGCAAATGCCAAAAGTCTGAATTTCATGGTCCGAAAATTTTATTGCGGTTTCACAAATGTAGCTTATTTTCGCGTGCCGTCAAAATTTCAGGTAAAAATCACGGGTCAGGGCGCGGTATTCGGGCGTGTAGCATTCGTGCTCTCCCGTGCCGACGACCAGTTCCGAGACCTCGGGCACGGCGGCGGAACAATCGGCGGGAGGGTCGGCGGGGCGGTCGGCGGAACAATCGGCAGGAGGGGCGGCGGGGCGGTCGGCGCGGACGAACTCCATCAGCGCCCGTTTGGCCGGGCGGCGGGGCGTGGTGCGCACGTCGGTGCGGCGCACGAGGGCCAGTCGCCCGGCACAGACCGCGAGGAAACGCTCCGCTTCGGCCGTGGGAAGGATGACGGCAAACCGGCCTCCGGGAGCCAGCAGGCGGAGGACGGCGTCGCGCAGGTCGCCGAACGGCAGGTGCACGGCATGGCGGGCCGCGGTGCGTCCCCCGTCGGGGCAGGTGAGCGAGTCGACGAAAAACGGCGGGTTGGAGACGATCAGATCGAACGGCTCCGGGGTCTCGAACTCCTGCACGGGGCATTGAGCGAACGCCACCCTGCCGCTCCAGGGCGAAGCGGCGGCGTTCTCGCGGGCCTGCCCGACATCGTCGATGTCGACGCCCGTGACATGCGCCTCCAGGGCGCGCTGGGCCAGCATCAGGGCGATCAGCCCCGTGCCCGTGCCGATGTCGAGCATCCGCCGGTCCTGCGGCCGCACCGCGGCCCATGCACCCAGCAGAACGCCGTCGGTCCCGACCTTCATCGGGCAGCGGTCCTGACGGACCGTGAATTGTTTAAACCGAAACCCGCTTAAGAAGCGGGATTTATGAGTATTATTCATTGTTCATTCAAATAGCCGTCCATGCCTGCGCCGAACAGCGAGAAATCGTACCGCGCAGGATCCTCCGCATCGAATGCGCGCAGGGCGTCCGTCAACTCCTCGACGGCCCGCCAGTCGTTCTGGCGGCGGCCAAGCAGTCCCAGCGCACGCGCCGTCTCGCCGACATGGACGTCCAGCGGCAGGTAGAGGGCCGACATCGGGATACGCCGCCACAGACCGAAATCGACACCCCGGTCGTCGCGGCGCACCATCCACCGCAGATACATGCACAGCCGCTTGCAGGCCGCGCCGCGCTCGACGGACGAAACATGCTTCTCGCAGCGCGGAGCGTGCTCCCCGGCGAAAAACTCGCGCCGGAAGTCGGCCAGCACGGCGGGCATGCTCTGCGCGGCCTCATAGCGCGTCTCGAAGAAATTCCCGATGCCGCCGTGACGCTCCTCCATACGCCGCAGGGCCAGCACGAAATCGCGCAGGTCCCCGCCGTTGAACGTGCGGTGGACGTAGGACGAAAGCAGCGCCAGTTCGCGCTGCGAGGCGTTGCGCACGAAATCCGCCGGAGCGTCGTCCATGAAGTGCATCATGCGGTGGCCGCTGCGGACAATGGCCTTACGGTTGCCCCAGGCGATGGTGGCGGAGAAAAATCCCGCGATCTCGCGGTCGGCGCGGTCCGTATAGCGGTGCGGTACCGAAATCGGATCGTCGGCGATGAAGTCGGGGCTGTTGTATTTGTCGTGGAGCGCGTCGAGCAGCTCCTTCAGATCGGTGTTCGTCATGGCGTGCGGAGCATTCGGAGCAAGACATCGGTTTGCGGGATGCCGTAACCCAGTTCGCAGCCGGGAGCTGCGGCCCGCGTGCCGGAAGCGTGCAGCAGTCCGATGAGTTCGCCGCGTTCCATAGGACGGTATTCGAGCAGGCAGGCGCAAAGCCCCGCGATAACCGGCGTCGAAAACGAAGTTCCCAACGGCGAGGCTCCGGCGACGAAATCGGGCTTCACATAGCCGACATCTTCGCGTCCGACACCACTGGAGCGGGAGCGGGAAACACCGTCGGAATCGCACGAACCGACCGTGATGACCTGCCGGACATCGGCCGGAAAGGAGACATTGCGCCACGCCTTGTCGCCCTCGTTGCCGGCGCTCTGCACGAAAACGAGTCCGGGGCGCGCCGTGAGCAGGCTGTCGAGGTAGCGCGAGAGCGTCGAGGTGCGGCCGTCAAGCATCGCGGGCGTATAGCCGCTGAAATCGTCGAACGTCGTATAGCCCAACGACGAGGAGATCACGTCGACGTCATGCGCCAGGAGCCACTCGATGCCGCGGATCAGCTGCCGCTCCTCGGCGCGAGGCTCCACTTCGGCGCGGTCGGTTTTCGCAAGATAATACTCCGCGCCCCATGCCAGCCCGCGGATCGTATCGCCCGAACGGCCTCCGAGGTTGGTGCAGACCCTCGTGCCGTGGTCTGTGGCGTCGTCGAAGAATGCCGTCTCGTCGCCGCCCGTGAAATCGCGCCAGGCGGCGACGTGCAGCCCCCGCGTCCAGCGGTCGGTGCGGAAGCCCCCGAAACCCGCGTCCAGCACCCCGATGCGGACGCCCCGTCCGGAAAGGTTCAGCGAATCGAACGCCCGGGACATCGTCTGCCCCACGGCGCGCGAATAGGTCCGGGAGTAGTCCGAGGTCCACGCCCCGCGCACCTCGCGCACGAGGTCCCACGCACCATAGGCGGCAAGAGCCGGAAGAAGCAGCCAAAGCAGTTTTTTCATGTTACCGGACCGTTTCGCAGCCGAGGATCAGACCGTCGGACATGGTGATCTTCCGGTCGGCCATTGCGGCGAGGTTTTCGTCGTGGGTGACGATCACGACGGTCTGGCCGAGCCGTTCGCGCAGGTCGAAGAACAGGCGGTGGATCTCGTCGCGGTTGTGCGAGTCGAGGTTGCCCGAGGGTTCGTCGGCCAGCAGCACGGCGGGCGAATTGACCAGCGCACGGGCGATGGCCACGCGCTGCTGCTCGCCGCCCGAAAGCTGTCCGGGCTTGTGGTCGCGCCGCGCCGCGAGGCTCATCATGTCGAGCAGTTCGGCGGCACGGCGTTCGACATCGGCGCGCGGACGCCGGCCGATCAGCCCCGGAATGCAGACGTTCTCGAAAGCCGTGAACTCCGCAAGCAGGTGGTGGAACTGGAACACGAAGCCGATGCGCTCGTTGCGGAACTGCGACAAGGCCCGATCGCCCAAGGCCGAGACATCGCGGCCGTCGATCTCCACGCGCCCGCCGTCGGGACGCGACAGCGTGCCGATGATCTGCAAAAGCGTGGTCTTGCCAGCGCCGCTGGCCCCCACGATGGAGACCACCTCGCCCTGCGCCACGTCGAGCGAAACGCCTTTCAGCACCTCCAGCGTGCCGAAACTCTTGTGTATGTCGGTAACCCGTATCATTGGCGGAACATATTGAACAGTTTGACCGTGTCCACAGCTTCCCGCACGTCGTGGACGCGGAGTATCGCCGCACCCTGGCGCAGGCACTCCCAGCCCAGGGCAACGGTTCCGGCGAGCGATTCGGCGGGAGTGGCGTCGAGAACCTTATAGATCATCGACTTGCGCGAAAGCCCCGCCAGCACCGGGTAACCCAGCGCGCAGAGGCGGTGCAGACCCGCGAGCAATTCGTAGTTCTGCTCCGTGGTCTTGGCGAAGCCGAAGCCGGGGTCGAGGATGATGTTTTCACGCCGGATGCCCGCGGCGAGCATCTCGTCGGTGCGGCGGCGGAAATAGCCGACGACCTCGGTGACGATGTCGCGCCGGTAGTCGGTCTGCGACTGCATGGTTTTCGGATCGCCCTTCATGTGCATGGCGATGTAGGGTACGCCGCAGTCCGCAACGACGGAGAGCATCGCGGGGTCGAGTTCCCCGGCCGAAATGTCGTTGACGACGAGCGGCCCGAACGTTTCGACAGCCTTCGCCGCGACTTCGCTGCGGAACGTGTCGACCGAGACGGTCATGCCGGGCGCCAGCCGACGCACGGTCCCGACGCCCAGCCGGACGCGACGCCACTCCTCGTCGGCAGGGACTTCGTCAGCCCCGGGACGCGAGGAGTATCCCCCGACGTCGATCAGCTGCGCCCCTTCGGACACGGCTTCGCGGACGCGGCGCTCGACGGATTCGGCCTCCGGAGTGCGGCTGCCGGCATAGAAAGAATCGGGGGTGACGTTAAGAATCGCCATCACCTGCGGCGAGGAAAAATCAATGTTCATGGGCTTCATGGCTGAAAATTCGGTGCAATTCCGCGACAGCGGGTTCAAGGTCGGATTCGAGGATGTTGACAAGGGTGTAGTCGGCCTTCGCGCTCAACGTATCGTCGTCCGTCTGGGCGGCGATGCGGAGGCGGACCTCCCCGGGTGTGCGCCCGTCGCGGCGGCAGGTGCGTTCGATGCGCAGCGCCTCGGGGGCGAGGACGGCAACTGTGCGGTCGACGCAGGCATCGAACCCCGCATCGAAAAGAAGGGCGCTTTCGAGGATCACGTAGTCGCCCTCCTGCTGTTCGGCCCACGCCGCGAAATCGGCCCGGACGGCCGGGTGGACGATGGCGTTCAGATCGGCGAGGGCCTGCGCCTCGGAGAAGACCCGCCCGGCAAGGTAGGTACGGTTCAAGGTCCCGTCCGCATAGGCTTCGGCCCCGAAACGGTCCGTGATGCGCCGGCGCAGCTCCGCATCCTCCGTCATCAGCCGTTTGGCCCCGGCGTCGGAGTCATAGACCGCGACGCCCAAACGCGCGAAAAGACGGCAAACGGTGCTTTTGCCGCTGCCGATGCCGCCTGTGATTCCGACCTTCATCATGGGTTACGGGGAACGTCGATTTCGGGAATGTCCCCGATGGAAATGATCTTGATGTCGCTGAACCGCGGCGCAAGGGCGTTTTGCAGCGACTGGGGGTCTTGAGTTCCGCAAGCGGAATGCGCAGCGTCTTGTTCATGTAGACCCGGTAGCCGAAAAGGTTCGTCCCGACGCCCTCGACCACGCAGGTAACCTCGAAAGGCTGTCCGTCGACACTCACCCTCACGGTCTGCTCGGTGGTGTACGTATAGCTCAATTTCGCGATATACCAAAGGATGAACGACGCGACGAGCAGCGCCAGAAAAACCGGCGACACGTAGCGGTGCATCCATTTCAACCAATTTTCCATCATGGGAACCTATAATATCCGTATGACAAAGATAGTGCAAGGCGGGGCAATATCAAATTTATTT
>ENA-USUJ01001741-USUJ01001741.1-human-gut-metagenome-genome-assembly--contig:-NODE-1741-length-17811-cov-36.657663_pt1 | contig 17811 bp, 16 predicted proteins | sample MGYA00250061_ERZ773398 | MGnify/ENA primary metagenome ERZ773398 (study PRJEB29103, sample SAMN06111992) | human gut metagenome | biome: human gut; feature: ankylosing spondylitis patient; material... | reverse complement strand
ATCGGTGAAACAAACTCCCGCCCTTCTTCCGTTATCATGGAAAAACGCATCAGTGCCTCTGCTCCAATGATCTGTTCGGACTGACAGTCCACGATCGGCTGGTAGTATACTTCAAAGCCATCATAATGGTTCACAATAGCATTACGAAGTGTTGCTATGATTCTTCCTTTATGTAAAAAGGCCTCATAGTCATCCTGGTCAAAAATATAAAATCCATTTTTACCCATGCTTTTTGCCTGTTTCAAGGCAAATTCAAACTTTTTGCGGCATTCTTCGGTTCCCTCACAAAATGTTGCTGCATCTATAACACCAATAGAAATAGAAAATATAGCTTCATATTTTTCGTCTACTATGAAATTATGAAGTTTATCTTTAATCTTTTCTTTCAGTGCCACAGCTTCTTCTGCAGAGGAAGCTTCCAGATCCACGATCACATACTGATCCGCTACCAGATGATAAATTCTCTGCTTGTCTGAAAGGCATTCCTTCATGCAGCCGGCTACGCTTTTCAGAATATAATTACCATAATCCGCTCCCCTGGAGCTATTGATCGCTCCAAAATCATCAATTCCTATATGCATAAAAAAACCCTTGGTAATGGGTTCTTTTTGTTCACGCAGGTAAGTAAGGAATTCTGGACCACCAAGCAGTCCGGTGACATTATCAGCCCTTCTCTTGTTGCCGGTCTCATTCAGACACCCGACCAGATATTCCGCATTTCCCTGCTGATCATTGATAACGATACCACGGCTGTTGATCCAGACCGGCATACCTTCTTTATCAAGCCATCTATAATGAAGATTATGTACCTTTTCTCTTCCTTCACATATATCCGCAAGATGCTTTGCAAGCATCTCACGGTCTTCTTCATATACTACCTTCATAACTTCATTTGACATATCTGTCAGGATATTACTCGGTATATTAAATCGTTCCACAGCTGACTGTGAAATCTCAAAGGTATTATTCTGCAGATCAAATATATACAGATAATCGTCCATACATTCTGTAATGATCTCAAATAAAATATCAGCTGTCTGCTCTCCAAATAATTTAAATATATCATTAATCACAACAATAACCTTCCTTATGACTACTTCACTCTATTCCTGTCATTTTCTAGAATAACTTAAAGATATTCACGCGGTCCTGCATCTTGGCTGCTCCCTCTGCCAGATTAATACTGATCGCAGTATTCTCTTCTGAAGATGCTGCATTGCCCTGTACCACACCGGACAGCTGTTCAATTCCCTGACCGATCTGTTCCAATGACTCTGCCTGGGAGTTTGCTTTCTCCATGGTGTTCTGTGCAATCTCTGCAAAGGACTCCATATCTGCAATGATCTGATTGAATGCGTCTGCTGTTGTTCTTGTAATCGTATTGCCATTTTCGATTTCCACTAAGGTCTTATCGATCAGATTTCTTGTATTTACAGCAGATTTTGCACTGTCTGCTGCCAGCTTGCCGATTTGATCTGCCACTACTGCAAAGCCTTTTCCTGCTTCTCCTGCTCTGGCAGCTTCAATGGAAGCATTCAGGGATAACAGGTTGGTCTGGGATGCAATATCCTCGATATCTGTGATAATATTACCGATCTCCTTGGAGATTTCTGTAATGTGCTCCATTTCCATCAGCAGATCGTTCATTTTTTCTTTTTCTTCGTTCGCTTTATCTGCAGAAGCTTTTACACGTGCAGATGCGCTCTGCGTTTCCTTCGCTGTATCTGCCGCCAGATCCACGACCGTATCAATGGTGGCATTCAATTCCTCGATGACTCCTGCCTGCTCTGTTGCACCGTCCGCCAGGGATTTTGATGCATTTTCCACCTCGGATGCATTCGATGATACCTGTTCTGCCAGATTGCTAATCTCGGTCAGGGTACTGTTAAACCGTTTCAGAATATACAGCAGTGATACCTTCAATTCCGAGAAATCGCCTAGGAAATCTGTAATATCATCACCATTTCTGGTCAGGTCACCCTGCGCTATTGCCTTTACCTCCACAGAGATCTCGCTGACATAATCTGCCAGAATACCCATGGCTTCTTTCAGATTCCTGATGGTATCGCCAAGCTCATCCTCAGACTCATAGGTAAGCATTTCTACATTAGACAGTTCACCCTTACGCAGGCTGGCAACTGCTGCATCTATCTGTTCTACCGGCTCAGTAATGGAATTGGTAATGATCCTTCCAATCAGTGTCGTCACTACAGCAATCGCAAGACCCACAACCACGATCACGACAAATATGATGATGGTGCATACATTGGCCATGGTCTTTGCCTTATCTAATTCTACCTGGAACTCGTCACGTAATATAGTTAATTTTTCAGCAAAAGCTTTATATTCTTCATACACCTCTCCGGTCATCAGCTTTGCTGCTTCCTGCTGTTTATTCTCACGGCTCAACTTCAGGATTTCATCTGAAGCAGCCCTGTATTTTTCCCATGCAGCGTTTGCTACTTCGTAATCGTCCTGTCCTTTTTTAGCATCACTGTCTGCAGACATGATTGCATCCAGATTCGCACCGGTATCTTGGATCTGACTCTCCAGCTTCCGAATTTCCTCTTCACAGGCAGTCATAACCGATGCATCTGATTCTACCAGATGCTGATACTGCTTGATTCTGTATTTCGCAGTCATTGTCTCTAAATCCTGCAGATATTCCAATGACGGAGACCAGACCTCCGTGATCTTCTCTATATTTGAACGGATCACTAATGTCGAGATCAGTGCCACCAACACTAAAAATAATGTCATAACAAGCACTGTCATTCGATATACTTTTAATTTTCCTGCAACCTTTAAGTTAGCTATACGCTTTTTAATCTTTTCCATGATAGTTTTCCATTTCTTTGTAAATTATTTATCTTTTATCACATTCGTTTATCCATAAACTGCTATAAGATATCATACTTTATTGGAAAAGTCTATAAAAAAAAGTATTAAATTATTTTCTACTAAATATTAATGGTTCTATTGCTAGAAACTGGTGAAAATACTTCTTTCTGACCATCCAATCCCAAATCTTTTGCCATTTGTTCCATATCCTTATATATCTTGTCTTTGTACTTATCATAAAGGAACTCAAATCCATCTTTGCGAAGAATTGATGGCGAATTATCCATGTGAGTGCAGTCTTTCATAACACAGTCATATGCAAGATTTCTGCACATAAATAGACTGTATGTCTAGACAGCTTAAGCTGTTGTTCTGTTAACTGCAAACTGCACTTCTATTATTGTTCCTCCTGATGGGTTAGGCCTGATTGCAATACTGCCATCGTGTACCCGCACAATTTCATTAACAAGCGCAAGTCCAAGACCAACACCACCAAGCTCACGGCTTCTTGATTTATCTACGCGAAAGAAAGGTTCAAACGAAAGCCAGGGTGCAAAATACCGCAACCTTTCGATTGACTCTTCCTCAAATGCAGGTAAATATGCCTCTGATATTATGGCATTTCCCACAACTATACTAGTTGATAGAAATGGTAATATTGTAGGTGACCCAATGCTTGGAGGAATTGACAATAAGGATAACTATGATTCACTTATGAAGCAGATTAAATCTGTAATTGCAGCAGATAGCAATAGCAAATAAAACATCATATAATCGTGTAGGTTTTCCTACATTCTTATATGATAAAAAACCGACAATTTTATATTGACATTTGCACCATAAACAGGTATGCGGATAAGCCAATATAAGATATAATGACATAACAGGTGTAACGAATTGAAAAATAAAAAACAACTTTAATATTTATTATGTGGACAATTATGTACGATGGTGATAATCACTTTTCGCACGATGGCAAACAAGGCAGATGTGGCAATGGTGAGGGATATAGCTGGGATGATAATGATTACAGACCTGACGGATGTCTGGAACTGCCAAGCACACTCAGCATTGCCTGTCGGTCAGTTGCAAAAAGAAGGGGCTGAAAAGCCTGCTCTTATATATACATATATCTGTCTCCTATTTTTTAACTCCAGCTCATACGGATATCATACATCAGCCTTGTAAGTGCAATACTGTCTTTAGCTGTATATACATCACTGCTGCAATATCCAAGTTTTACGCATCTGCTTACTTCTCTGATTTCATATTCAAAGCCATTTATATCAACCGGACACTCGATTGTTTCCGGTTCTTTTCCTTCCACCTCAAGTATCATGGTCTCGGCGTGTTGGAAATCCGGTAAAAATATACTTCCCTTTGTTCCCTCAATTCTGGCATTACGTTTTAATTCCTGCCCAATTGTCTGGACTGATTCTGCTGTACATCCATCATTATATGTCAGTTTGAGGCAGCTGTAATCATCTGTTCCATACTCATTAATATGTACTTTTTGAGTTTCTACATTCTGCGGCTCATTCCCTGTAACAATACGCAGAAATCCCAGATTGTAAATTCCTATGTCCAACAAAGCACCTCCACCAAGTGCAGGGTTAAATTTACGCTCTTTTCTGGCACCTGTTGCAACAAACCCATACTGACATGAAATATGTTTTATTTCTCCAATAACTCCTTGCTGTAAGATACTGTGTAAACGATCATACAATGGAAGAAACCATATCCAGAGTCCCTCCATGATAAAAAGATGCCTATCCCTTGCCAGTCTGTACAGTTCCTGTGCCTGTTTATCATTTATCGTAAACGGCTTTTCGCACAATACATGCTTTCCATGTTCAAGACATAACCTGCAATTCTCATAATGCAAAGTATTTGGTGTTGCTACATAAACAGCCTCAACATCCTGATCTTTAACCAGTGCTTCATACGAATCATAATATCTTGGGATATCATGCTCATTAGCAAAGGCTTTTGCACTTTCAATGTTACGTGAACCAACTGCTACTAACTGTTCATTTTCTTTACTCATCTGATTTATGGTTGATGCAAATTTTTTTGCAATATTACCTGTAGCCAAAATTCCCCACTTCATCTTATCTCTCCCATCGATTCTATAAATTTATATGTAATATATCCTCATTTAACAATTATTAAAGGACACAAATCTATTATACCTTATATCATCATCTTCGCATATCCATCTTATATCATATTTTATAATACAAAAAGGTCAGACCCGCCAAGCCCAATGGTTACTGACGAATCTGACCTTTTACAATTACTAAAAATTTTATATATTATCCTTCAATCTCTTTAATAAGATTAACCATCTCAATAGCACCTTCAGCGCACTCAAATCCCTTATTGCCTGCCTTTGTTCCGGCACGCTCAATTGCCTGCTCGATTGTATCTGTAGTAAGCACTCCAAACATAACTGGAATATCACTTGCAAGTGATACATTTGCAATGCCCTTGGAAACCTCGCTGCACACATAATCGTAATGGCTTGTCGCACCTCTTATAACTGCACCAAGACATATAACAGCGTCATACTTGCCGCTTTTTGCCATCTTTGAAGCTATCAATGGTATCTCAAATGCACCCGGCACCCATGCAAGGTCAATATTTTCCTCTGAAACATCATGTCTTACAAGTCCGTCCTTAGCTCCTGCAACAAGCTTAGACACAATAAACTCATTAAATCTTGCTGCTACAATACCTACCTTAATTCCACTGTCAACTAACTTACCTTCTAAAACTCTCATTATCAATTCCTCCTTATAAATAATCCATATTTTTACACTACATTTAAAATGTGTCCCATCTTTGTCTGCTTTGTCTTAAGATAGAACCTGTCAAAGCTGGTCGCATCTATCTCAATAGGCACTCTCTCACTGATTTCGATTCCAAAATCTGCAAGCTGGTATACCTTATCGGGATTGTTAGTAAGAAGCCTTAAGCTCTTAGCGCCTAAGTCTTTCAATATCTGTGCTCCTATGTAGTACTCGCGTGCGTCTCCCGGCAGACCAAGTGCCAGATTAGCCTCAAGTGTATCCATTCCCTGATCCTGAAGTGCATATGCCTTAAGCTTGTTGACAAGCCCGATTCCTCTGCCCTCCTGTCTCATATAAAGAAGTACTCCCCTGCCTTCATTGTTAATCTGTGTCATCGCTGACGCTAGCTGCTGACCGCAGTCACATTTCATTGAGCCAAATGCGTCTCCAGTCAGGCACTCTGAATGTACCCTGCACAAAAGATTGCTGCCATCACCAATGTCTCCCTTTACCAATGCAACATGATGCTCACCATTTAACTTATTAACATAACAGTGTGCCATGAATTCCCCATACTTTGTCGGCATTCTTGTAACTGCCACGCACTCAACCAAGTTGTCATGTCTCTTTCTGTATTCCTGAATTGCCTTAATTGTTATGAATTTGAGATTGAATTTTTCGGACATTTCTATGAGATTTTCTTTTCTCATCATTGTTCCGTCCTCTTTCATTATCTCACAGCACAGACCGCACTCCTTAAGTCCTGCTATTCTCATAAGGTCTACTGTTGCCTCTGTATGTCCGTTTCTTTCAAGAACTCCATTAGGCTTTGAACGTAATGGAAACATATGTCCCGGTCTCCTGAAATCCTCAGGCTTTGCCTCATCTGACACACATTCTCTCGCAGTAAAGCCTCTCTCCTCTGCCGATATTCCTGTTGTCGTCTTAACATGGTCTATTGACACTGTAAATGCAGTTTCATGGTTATCAGTATTGTCAGCAACCATCTGTGTAAGACCTAACTTCCTGCACAAATCTCCACTCATAGGCATGCATATAAGTCCTTTTCCATATGTCGCCATAAAATTCACATTTTCAGTAGTTGCAAATTCAGCGGCACATATAAGGTCGCCCTCATTCTCTCTGCTTTCATCATCTGAGACAAGTATCAGCTTTCCATCCTGTAAATCCTTAACCGCCTCTTCAACTGTGTTATACTCGAACATTTTCTTTTACCTTCCTTTCCCTTTGATATTTTAAAATCCATTCTTTAGCAGGAACTCTTTCGTTATCCCGCTTTTCGGCTTTTCCTTTTCAAACGTGATGAATTTCTCTATGTACTTACCGACAATATCATTTTCAAGATTAACTACATCACCAGCTTTCCTAAGTGACAGCGTTGTCGCACCTGCCGTATGTGGTATTATTGATACTGAAAAGCTCTGACTGTCCGTCTTGGCAACCGTAAGACTTATTCCATCTATGGCAACCGAACCTTTTTCAACGATATATTTTAATATTCCGCTGTCTGTCTTAATCTGATACCATATCGCGTTATCATCCTTGGTTATCGCTGCAACTTTTCCTGTTCCATCAATATGTCCTGAAACTATATGTCCTCCGAACCTTCCATCAGCCGCCATTGCCCTTTCAAGATTAACTGCACTACCACTCACCAGTTTGCCAAGTGATGAGCGGTTCAGCGTCTCGTGCATTACATCAGCAGTAAATGTGTTATCATATATTCCTGTCACTGTAAGGCACACACCATTGACAGCAATGCTGTCTCCTATATGTGTCCCCTCAAGGACTTTTTCTGCCTGTATTGTAAGAATTGCTGACGCCGTTCCTTTTTTTACATTATTTACATGTCCGATTTCTTCAATAATTCCCGTAAACATTACAACTCTCCTTCAATCAGAATATCCTCACCAAGAAGACGAACGGTCTTGTTTCTCAACTGATATGCTTCATCTACATTTGCAACACCCTGACCTTCAACTGCTGTTTTACTATCCGCCCCGCCAAATATCTTAGGTGCAATGTAAGTCTGAACCCGGTTCACAATTCCAGCCTGCAATGCAGAGAAATTAAGAGTTCCACCGCCTTCCAGCAATATGCTGTCAATCCCTCTTTCGCCAAGAATTCTCATAAGTTTTTTTAAGTCGACATGATGCTCATACTCATCTGTAACCAGCACTTCACAGCCTGCATTTTCATATAGGGATTTCCTACCGCTATCGGTACTGCATGTAGCAATTATTGTTGGTATCTGTACTGCACTTTTTACAATTCTGCTGTCCAGCGGAGTTCTCAATCTGCTGTCGCATATGATTCGCACAGGATTGTGTGGATTGCTTACGGCTGTACTTCTACAGTCAAGCATTGGATTATCAGCAATCACAGTGCCGACACCAACCATAATTGCCGCGTATCTGTGACGGTCTGCATGCACATTTTCTCTTGCCTGCTCACCTGTAATCCACTTGGAAAGTCCATTATATGTGGCAATTTTCCCATCAAGTGTCTGTGCTGTTTTCATCACAACATATGGCTCTTTATTCCTTATGTAATAAAAGAATACATAATTCATCGCCAGACATTCTTCATTGCATACACAACCTTCAACTTTAATCCCGTGTTCTTCCAGATATTTAACACCTTTTCCACTTACCAGGGGATTAGGATCCATCGAACCTATCACAACCCTGCTTATTCCTGCCTGCACAAGTGCTTCAGTGCAAGGCGGCTGTTTCCCATGATGGCAGCACGGCTCAAGTGTCACATATATGGTTGCTCCTCTGGTATCCTCCATACATCTTGAAAGTGCATCTCTTTCCGCATGAAGCTCACCATATTTCCTGTGCCAGCCTTCACCTATAATTCTGTCATCCTTTACAATTACAGCTCCCACCAGCGGATTAGGATTAACCCAGCCTGTTCCTCTCTTTGCCAGTTCAATCGCCCGCTTCATGTAGAATTCATCTTCTTTTGAAAAATTGTTATTTATTTCCTGCTGCATATCTGCACCTTCTTTCTGTTCCTTCCTGTCCAGCTTTTTTCTGTTCTGCTTTTTTCTGTCCTGATTTTCTCTATCCTTATTTCCCTTGTCTGCTGTATCTTAATTTCATTCTTAATGTGCTTGCTGCTTTCTTGATTTTGCCGGCTCAAAGTCGTGATACCTATAAGTAGTCGCATTTTCAATGGTTTAGTAGGTCTTTTTTCATCTTGTCTATAATATTAAACGCATTTTTATTCCTCAAAAACCTATAAATTCATTGTTTATGACATGTTTAGTAGGTAATTGCTTAAGTTTTCTTCAGTTTTTAGCTAAAATAAACCTATTAAAGCCACAAAAAACTTACATTTATAGGTTTTTACCAAATTTACCTGCTGCCCTGCTGCTCTGAATTGCTATAATATGCCGCAAGATTGCTCAGAATTGAATTGCCGTAATATGCTACAGCCACAATTGCCAGTTCCAACATTTCAGACCAGACTCCGCCTCAATAATACAGACATCCTAGCACAACCAAAATCCAGCCCAGACATAAAAAAGGCTTCCAAAGCAGTTTCATTTCACCACTTCAGAAGCCATACGCCAAAATATTGAATTTCTATAATCAAATTCTTACTCTGACAATCAAAAAACTCTGAGATAATAATTCATCTCAGAGCCAGTATCCACATTCAAGCCAGCCATTCATTCTACTATGATTACATTATGAATAACTAACTTTAATATCACTTCTTCCATCCAGACTTTACTGTCGGCTTCGGAATTACACCGAATCATGCTCTGGCTTGCGCCTCGGCTCGTGGGCTTTACCACCGGTAGGGAATTGCACCCTGCCCTGAAGTTCCATATGTATTAAATTATTTATAGTATACACCTGATTTTTAAAAAATCAAGTACTTGACACATTTATTAATATTATGATACTATACCACGGCACAATTAAATATGGTTATATTGGAAACGACACATCCTCCGGATGATAACGAACAACACATGTTTTGCTTAAGTTATTATTAAGGAGGATTTTTTTATGCCAAAAAACAAGTTTCAGGATGTTATTTTCACAATTATTATGGCAACAATTATGGTCTATGGCATGGTCGTATACAATGTTGCCCTTAACACAGGTACTGTGAATGGTACTACTTTCTTAGCTGCAACGCATGAGCTCCCAATCATGGTTCCAATTGCATTCGTGCTCGAGTTCTTCGTTGTAGGAAAGATAGCTAAAATGCTTGCTTTCACTGTTATGCGTCCAACTGACAGACCACAGTTCATCACATATGCAATATCAATATGTATCTGCTGCATTATGTGTCCGATTATGAGTCTTGTAGCTACATTCCTTTTCAAAGAGCCATCCTTTGGCATGTGGGTTAAAACATGGGCAATGAACTTCCCTATGGCAATCTGCTATCAGATGTTCTATTGCGGACCACTTGTAAGACTTATATTCAGGGCAATATTTGTCAGAAAAAATGCTGAAGCCCCAGAAAACATGTGCGCTGTAGATACAGAATAATATTAACTACCAGGCAGGAGATTTTCTCCTGCTTTTTTATATATTACGGATATTCAGATAGAAAATGTGTTATTATATGAATATCAATCCAAAGAATGGAGAATTATCATGAAAGCCTATGAACGATTATTAAAATATGTCACTTTCCGTACACCAAGTGACGAAAACAGTGAAACAACTCCCTCATCTGCATGCCAGTTTGAGTTAGCAAGATTTCTTGAAAATGAGATGGAAGGATTGAATTTATCGGACATTGTACTTGATAATATGTGTTACCTGTATGGTAAGCTTCCAGCAACAAGCGGTTATGAAAATGTACCTGCTATTGGATTTATTGCACATATGGATACTGTGTCCGATTATTGCAATCATGATATTACACCTGTTATAACAGAGAATTTCAATGGTGAATCACTTACACTTCCTGCCGGGATAACTCTGTCTGTGCATGATTTCCCTCATCTTAGTACTCTTAAAGGACGCACAATTATCACGTCTGACGGAAGCACTGTTCTTGGCGCTGATGACAAAGCAGGTATTGCTGAAATCCTGACTATGATAGAACATTTGCAGAAAAACAATATACCTCATGGAACAATATGTGTGGCATTCACACCTGATGAAGAAATTGGCAGGGGAGCTGAGCATTTTAACATAGAACAATTTGGTGCCAAATACGCCTATACAATTGACGGTGACACAGAAGGCGAAATTCAGTATGAAAATTTCAATGCCTGCAAGGCAGATTTTCACATTAAAGGATTTAATGTACACCCTGGCTCTGCCAAAGACACAATGATTAACGCAAGCCTTGTTGCAATTGAGATTAACAACGCACTTCCAGCCATGGAAACGCCTCGTGGAACAGAAGATTATGAGGGCTTCTACCATCTTACCAGCATGTCCGGAGATGTAAGTGAAGCAACACTTAATTATATTGTAAGGGATCACGACAAGAACCTCTTTGATGCAAAAAAGGCAACACTTCGTCTGATAGAAAAGAATATGAATGAGAAATGGGGTGGGGGAACTGTTACGCTCACCATTAAAGACCAGTATAAGAATATGTCCGAAATCATTGCGGGCTGCATGAATCTTATTGAAAATGCAAAGAAAGCCTGTGAACTGGCTGATATAACACCGCTTATTCTTCCTATCCGAGGGGGAACAGACGGCTGTCAGTTAAGCTTCAAAGGACTTCCATGCCCTAACCTTGGAACTGGAGGACACGCATACCACGGTCCTTATGAACATATTACTGTTGAAGGCATGGATATGACCGTTGCTATGCTTGTTAAATTGGTTGGAACATTTACTGAATAACAACTATATTTCATAACACAAAACAGGAGTTAAGCTATTGACCTACTCCTGTTTTGTATTATCAGTTGCTATTCAGTTTTTATTACTTTCGCTTTGAAACAACATACATAACTGCTGCTGCAATACATCCAGCTAACGCAATAATTGCTATTACAAGCCATAATTTCCCATGATTTCTGTCCCCAGTGTTAATTGATGATGCATTTGTTTCATTCTCATCAAATGTATACTGGCTTGTTGTTTCTGATTCTATCTGACTTATGGTCTCTGTTTCAGATTCTTTAATACTCTCTGTCTCCAGTTCTGTTCCTTTAGTACTTTCCATCTCTGTTTCGGATTCTTTAATACTCTCTGTTTCTGTCTCTTTAATGCTCTCTGTCTCCGGTTCTTTAACAGTAAAATGTGCACTCGCTGTTCCACTCGATGAAGCAATACCTATAACATGCTCTCCCGTCGATAATTTTTTTATTAAATCTGGATTAAGTGTTACAATAATACTTCCTGCTTTTACCGTATAATCCTTGTCTTTTACAAGCTCTCTGCCATCAAGTTCTACTTTTACGAAATCTGAAAATGCTGCATTAGACTTAAATGTAATTGCCTTATCGGAATTCTTATCAATTATACATTTATCACCAGCAATTATTTCTGGTGCCAGTTTCGATGTAACAACACTATCTTTGTCTATCTGCTTTGATGCATTTGAATCTGCAAAGTATTTTAAACATAAAGAGCAGTAATAATATTCAATATTACCTTCCTGAGTCACTGTAGCTGCTTTAGCTTCTACATGCTGTAACTTATGATTATCCTTATTTAATTCACCATATTCCTTATGACACACTTCACACACTGCACGATTGACGCATGTTGCCTCTCCGCCACTATGAATATGCTCTGGAATGCCACCCTTTATTTCAAATGTGAGTATATTATTCTCGATTGAATTGACACTGATATAAATATCTCCGTAAATCCATATATCTTCACCTATTCCTAATGCTGCATCTGCCTTTGTGTTATACTGTCCACCAAGAACTTCATAATTCCATTTAGGTGATGAAAAATACATATTACTTGGAAACTTAGTGTCACTGTCTATAAGATAACATACCAGCCCGGATTTTAATGGAATTTTATCCACTCTGTTTCCATTAATCTTGAACATCTGCTTATATTGAGAATCATATTTGTTACCATTATCCTCAAAGTTTCTGTACTCAAGATACAATGTCTTACCCTTTTCCGGAATATCCATCTTATATCCTGTAATATTATCCGCACCTGAAGTTCCTAATGCTTTAAGACTATATTCTCCTTCGGACAAAATCGTCTTAATATCATTCTCATCAGTCCAGCCTAATACTTCTTTCTCCTTAAGAGACATAAACTGTGGAACTGGAGATATATGCTTTGCCATAACTGACATGAAATACACCGGTGACGCATTCTTTGAGTTATATAAATCCTTCAGCCCCATAATATGTCCCATTTCATGTACTGCTGTTGCAATTGATACAAATACCCGGTCATCCTCATCCTTAAATAAATATCCGTTAGTATCACCATCAGGCTTACAATACGAATTGGTTATCTGGACATATTTGTAACTATTAATAGTTTTTTTGCCGGTATTAACAGAAATATTATTAACATAATCTGTATAATTCCACAATGGTGATGACCAGCTTACTGATATATTACCTGCCCCATTATTCTTATAAATAATTGTAATTGAATCAATAGTACCATTGTTATCTTTATCAAGCACACCATAGTCATAGTATACAGTATTATTATAATCAGAAATTTTATTACCAGATGATATGGCATTATTAACAGCTTCTGACCACTCCTGCCTAAGCTCATACATTCTGCTTGCACGCTCCGAAGCATCTTTATAACCAATAGTATTAATATCGCTGTACTCTGCATAATACCCACGAGGATGTGAAAGTACAATTGAGCCGCCATTATCATATAGATATACACTTCTCATTCTTAATTTGTTATCTGATACACATCTGTAATAATCGCCTACACTATATGAACCTGCATTATATGAATTATCTGTTATTTTTCTAACAGAACTGCCTTCATATACATCATTTATAAATTCGGTTTCACCTGCAAATCTGGCAAATACCACTAAATTAGTAAAATTACTGTCATCATCATATGCCTGTATCCTGTCTTTATCACCTGTTAATAACAAAATTGACAGAAAAACAGCGCAAAATAACAGTATTAGTTTGATTTTTCTCATAAAAATTCCTTTCCATGTATAAACAAGCTAACTATTATATTATCCGGTTTCTCTGTCAGAATCTTACCATATTATTAAATTTAATTCAATTCAAATAACTATTTTACGGCTTGCACACACCACAAGCCTCATACCCCATATCAATAATCTCCTGCCTGCTTCCTGTATAAATCTTTTTATTGGAAGCATCCATGCTCTTGGCACTGTTGCAGGATTCCTTATGGAACTTCTTAGTATTCGTATTAAGTACATATGTCTGCACATTTGCAGAATCAGAAACTGCCGCCTGTGAACTGCTCTCTGTCACTGAATTGTCCAGATGGCTGTTACCTGTTGCATAATCAATAGCAATTCCCGGCTGTGCATTAAAACAATACACATTGAAAAGAATTCCATCACCATTATCCTCAACTGACTTAGCCTCCATCTGCACACCGCTGGCAACAAGATTATCGCCAGAAAATACGGGTGTTACGCGGTACAGAACATGATTACCAGTTTCCTTTATGTAATCTGCTACCATATTTTCAAAAGGCAGCATACCATCAACATTAAGATATCTTGTTCCTGTAATCAGATTCTTTTCATTGGCATTCTCACCAGTAAGCTGATAACCTATAAGATGGCACCTGTTATACAGATATTTACCATCAACACTATCGTATTTTGCTGTCTGCCATCCCGTAGGTTTTACTTCACCAATTGCACCACGTTTCTCAGTAGGCATAATGTCTTTACCTATATTAGCAAATGCAGTAGTACATCTTCCAAGTTCATCCAGTTCTCCGTAACTCTCAAATGATATAGTCGTGAAGTCAGCATCATTAAACGCTGGGTTATTATCATTAATTACAACATACGGTTCACCCTGATATACTAAAGATGCCATATCATCTGCAACAGCCGTACTCTGAACCTCAGCACTCCCCACAGTACCAGCCTGATTATCCTTCTTAGAAGAGCATCCGCTTAACCCAAATCCGATTCCTGCAATAAAGAACACCAGTAAAAATGCGGTTACTCTCCTTAGCACTTCTAACCTTATATTACGCATGTATTTTTCCTTATTTCTTTCTTACATATCTTTCTTCAGTAATTTTCTCATGAGAATTACCCTCAAAATCAGTAGAACCCTCCAGCTTAAAATCATTAAGCATGTCCTTAGGAAACTTCACATCAGAAGGATACTTCCTGTTCCATTTATACAGGTAAACCTCATCCACCATATCCTCATAAGAAACAATCTCAGAGTCCTCAACAAAACAGAAATCGTCCTTTCCAGCAAAACCAAACTCCTGATTAACCTCAATATTTTCATAATCACCAAAAAGCTGCTTACTATATAAAGAAAGCCATAACTTCCCGCCATCAAGCATCTTAATAATATGCTCATTAAGAACACTGTCCTTAGAAACTCGTCTGTTATTAAACATAATTCCATAATCATCATCAACAATAGATATAACCTTCATAATGTCCTCCTTCTTTTATGTCCAGCAAGGTGTGACTGGGTTGGATAAAGGACTTTCTTAAAGGTGGAACGTGTCATTAAGACGCTGTACGGATTTTATCCGCGTTACAGTCACCGTCCGCAACCGGCGCATACTCGCCATCCATGGCTCGAATGCGCCTTTTTCGCACATCGTGTGCGAAAATTGCTACACATTTTATAAAATCCTACAGCCTCTAAACTCCACTTAAACCTTCAAGAAAGTCCTTTATCCAACCCAGTCACATCCTCCCCATCACAAACACAGTTGCTCTACACGACCATAGCTCAATCCCGCCACCACACCAGCAAGGGAGCAATGCGACCAACGCTGAACCACGCAGCTCACCCCACCACAAAAGTGAGGGAACCAAAGCGACCAACGCTGACAGGTAAAAACTCCCCGGGTTGGTGGGCTGGGTGTGGTTGTGTGGTTTAATTGAAAACCGTGTGAAGACGCCGGTACTTAGTGCGTGGGGAGAGCCGCCGAAAGGCGGCAAATCCCCACAAACTTAGTACCCGCTGCGTCTTCGCCCGAGCGGGAGCGCGTTTTCAATTAAACCATACAGCCATCCCCAGCCCCCTCTCCGGGGAGCCATTTTTACCTACTTCTTAAAGGGAAACTTCCCCGATTCCAGCCTCTTCTTAAGCATCACGCCACCGATAGTCTGTGGCTGCTTAGGCGGATTATTCTCAGCTTCTCTTTCCTCCGCTTCTGCAATTCTGCGGCGAATCTCTTCCATCTTGTTATCCATTGCAGCAATCTGATCTGCACATGAAGACAATTCTGCAGCCAGCTGTTCTGCTTCAGAATCTGGAATATTCTTCTTATAACGGACCTTATGCTCCACGCTCGCCCAGAAATCCATGGCAATTGTACGGAGCTGAACCTCAACCTTCATCATCTTCTTTTCATTCTGAAGGAATATCGGTATCTCAATTATAAGGTGAAGACTTCTGTAACCGCTTGGCTTAGGATTCTTGATATAATCCTTTCTCTCGACAAGCACTACATCGTCCTGCTTTAACAGGCAGTCCGCAAGCATATAGATATCTTCCGGGAAAGAGCATATTACTCTTACTCCCGCAATATCTCTTATACCTTCCTCAATGCCTTCCATTGTTATAGGAATATTTTTCTTCTTCGCCTTCTTAAATATGCCATCCATAGACTTAATTCTGCTCTTGATACTCTCAATAGGATTTCTGTCATACTGTAATGAGAACTCCTCATTAAGCACCTTGAACTTAGTCTCAACCTCCATAATGGCGCATCTGTAATAAGCCATCAGTGTGTTAAACGGCATAATATTTTCTTTTAATAACTCAAGCATTTCATCAGAAAGGAGATTCTCTTTAATGAATCTTTCCTGTTCCTGCTTGAGTATCTCTTCTAATAACATAGTAACCCCTTTTACCTTTGATGCATCTTAAAGTGCCTTCTTAATAGCAGCTAAAAGCTCATCATATGTATCAAATGCCTCTAATTCAGGATTATCAGCCTTAATCTGCTCTGTACTCTTAAAGAGGAAGCCTGCCTTGCTTGCTTTAATCATTCCTAAGTCATTGTGGCTGTCTCCCGATGCAATAGTATCATAACCAATAGACTGTAAAGCCTTAACTGTTGTAAGCTTTGACTGCTCACAACGCATCTTGAAACCTGTAATCTCGCCATTGTCAGCTACCTCAAGTGAATTACAGAAAATAGTTGGCCAGCCCAGCTTCTTCATAAGCGGAGTAGCAAACTGTGTAAATGTATCTGAAATAATGATAACCTGTGTTATGCTTCTTAATTCATCAAGGAATTCCTTAGCACCTGGAATTGGATCAATCTTAGCAATAGTATCCTGAATCTCCTTAAGTCCAAGACCATGCTCCTTAAGAATACCAAGTCTCCAGTTCATAAGTTTATCATAATCTGGTTCGTCTCTTGTTGTTCTCTTAAGCTCTGGGATTCCGCTTGCCTGCGCAAATGCAATCCATATCTCTGGTACAAGAACGCCCTCAAGGTCTAAACATACAATATTCATAATTCCTCCTTCACAATCTGATATATAACCAAATTCTATTATATTTTACTCTAGGATGGCATAAAACTCAATATGCTTCTCCCAGATAAATTCCACAGTAAATTCTTTTGCGAATTCCTGATAATTTGTTGAATATACCTGACAACATATCAGTGAATAAGCAGGTTACATTGTCAATCCGTTCTGTATCTCCAAGATTTAACGCCCACTGTTCACAAAGGCTGATATTCCGGTCTTAAGTCTTTCCAGACCATCCATCAATGTTGCCTTAGGGCACGCCACATTAAGCCTTAAAAAGCTCCTTCCGTCACCACCAAAGCCTTTTCCAGCTGACAGATACAGACCTGTCTCTTTTCGTATATATGCAGCAAGCTTTGTTGAGTCATCTGTAATATTACTTACATCAAGCCAGCATAAATATGTTGCCTTGGATTCTGTCATCGAAACTCCATCAATCTCTGCATCCACATAACTCTTCGTAATCTGTTTATTCTCATAGATATATGCTCTTAACTGCTCAAGCCATTCC
>ENA-USUJ01001740-USUJ01001740.1-human-gut-metagenome-genome-assembly--contig:-NODE-1740-length-17812-cov-12.594474_pt1 | contig 17812 bp, 14 predicted proteins | sample MGYA00250061_ERZ773398 | MGnify/ENA primary metagenome ERZ773398 (study PRJEB29103, sample SAMN06111992) | human gut metagenome | biome: human gut; feature: ankylosing spondylitis patient; material... | reverse complement strand
CCGCAAATTCTCCACGGTAGAAATACGCTGCAAAAATATGTGGAAAATCGGGAACTGCCAAAAAGCACTCAGAAAGTATAAAAACCAGAAAGTATTGAAGTCCAAGGCTTTGTCCTTAGTCAGCCATAGTAAATTATGGTTAGTTATAAGGCTCTAAATACAACCCTCGAATGCAGATTCCCAGATGTTAATCAATATGTTTGGCAATGTTAGCTTGGTCAAGCCACTGCAATCCTTGAAAGTACAAGCCTCGACAACCCTCACACATTTAGGCAAAGTCAGCTCAGTCAAGCCGCTGCAACCCTGGAAAGCGCCATCTCCGATGATCGTCACGCTGTCAGGCAATGTCAGGTCGGTCAAGCCAGAGCAACCGCAGAAAGCTCCTTTCCCGATGCTCATCACGCTGTCAGGCAATGTAAGTTTGGTCAAGCTGCTGCAACCCTGGAAAGCCTCGCTATCAATTTTTTTTAATTTCTTTGGCATGACAATCTCTTCCAACTTGTCGCAACCTTTGAATGCCTCTTTGCAAATTTCCTCGACACGTTCGTCAATCTCGTAATATTTTCCAGCATACGCTTTTGCATCGAGAAGTTTCTTATAGTCATCACTGTACACCACTACATCCTGCGGAATTGTTTTCTTCTCTGTTTCTAATGCTGACAAATCATCTTTTTCCATGATATATACTTTAGTTTATTTTAACAGCCTGCAAGATGGCGCAAGAGCTCTTTTCCTCACGCCATCTTTTCCAAGCCTTTCTATTCGTTTATATTTTCACTTTTTTGCTTATAAACTAATGCTATCGCTTCGACAAACGAAACGATGGTCTTTCATAAACATTTTTGTCGTTTTTTTTATTTCAGCGTCTTCACAAGTTTTTCCCAGTCTGACTTTGTCATATTTCCAGGCGACAGCGAGACGTTCTGGCAGCTGTTAAGCAAAATCAGATTGCTGTAATTCTCCAGACCTTTGATTCTTGCAAACCATTCTCTCCGACTTCGCATAAGCACTATGACTTTCTCCTCTTCCATCGCGCGATAAATAAAATCGTCGACATACTTGTCAGACGGCAATTTGAACGCCATTTTGCGTTCAGTGTGGTACGGGAAACATTCTATACAGAAAACTTTCTCTGAAATCTCGCATCCGCATGCTTTCTCCAATTCTCGCACGCGGTCTTTCCACCATTTATAGCCTGGATGGGACTCGCCTATCGCATTCACAACTGTTTCTGGATCACGCAGCCAAATGAACTCCTTGTTGATATGCCACAACTCCTCGCAAATCTCTTTCTCATAAATGTTGGAGAAAGTATTATTACCGTTTGGCAGCACTGATGCCGCCTGAATCGCGTTGCCGCAGCCCACAAAAGTCAAATCTTTTTCGCTATGTCCAGGATTGCCATTAAGCAGATAGACCTTAGCCTCAGGATCGCCGTGATATGGTTCAGGAAGTGTGTCAAGCACAATCTTTGATTTAACAGCAGTCGTCAGGCTGTTGATTACTGGCTTGTCGCAATCGGCGACAGTGTCGCTAAGTGAAATGTTTAACCATGGATTCTTCCTGATTTTGGGACTCTTCATGTTTTGGGGACTCTTCATGTTTTTTTGATTCTTCATGTTTTTGCAATTTGTTTTCCGAATCTGCAAAATTAACAAACAAGAACACAATAATTACCCCCCCCCGTTAATTTTAGTTAATTATGTTGCAAAACATTTTCCCATAGGCTTGGCGTGTTGTCGGTAAGAATAAATGATGCCGAGAATATATCGCAGGGAGGTGCGCAATGTGTTCATACCCGTTCCCTTTTTCACATATCCACCTCTGTGAAACGATTGAAAGTTCGACCGTCTCTTGTAACCTTCCCGAAAAACATCTTTTCAGGGCGCACCCAATATGCCTTCTGTCCATACAAGGCTTGATAAACCACCATGCGTTCCAACGTCTCTGAATCAAAGGCGGAATGGAAAAACTTATACTTTCCGCCCTTGAAGTGCTGAAAATACCGATATTCTTTTACCGGACAGTCCATAAGCATCTTTTGGGCAAGCGGTGCGTACCATGCCTTCACCTCCTGCTCTGTAGGCGTGTGGCCGCCAGGGAAACGGAACACATTGCTGTAGTGCTGCAGAAACTGCGGGCAGAAATGGGCGATGCTGTCGCGCTCGCCAAAAAGTCCCCATACGCGGTCTTTGTAATATGGGTTGCAGCGATCAAATTGTATGGCTTCCAGTTCGGCAAACTCCTCAATCAACGCCTCGTCAATGACCAGCCGCTGATTGCCGTCCCTTCTCGGTGCCTTGTATTCGTGCTCGCCGACGCGCTGCTTCAAAAATTCGGTCATCTTGAAATGAGGATTGCCAAGCAAGGCCGGTATGCCCACCACAGGGGCAAGCATCTGGGCAAGGAATGCTCCGCAGCTGTTGCCAAGAAGCAAGTCGGGATGCTCCCGGTCGATGATTGAGCGAATCTCCTTCAGTGCCTCCTTGGGATGCAACGGCAGGTCGGGTGTCAGCACAACTGCCGACCCCTCGAAAGCATCACGTAACGCCTTTGCCATCGCACAACTTCCAGTGGCAAAAAATCCATGCAGGAACAGTATCTTCTTTTGTGTCGTTTCTTTCATTAAATTCTTTTATCTTTCCGTTGGCAGCCTATACGGCCGCCTAATCAATCTCGAGACACTGCTTGATGGCGGCGCGGATGGCGGCGGAGTCGGCATTGTCGCGCTGAAGGATGGTGAATATCGATTTGATATATTCATCCTTGTTCTGGCAGCCGCACAGCTGCGCCACGTTGCTCTGCACAAGCATCGTTTTCTGGTTGTAGACACGCAACACGCTGCGGTAGTCGCCCTCCTGGACATAGCGGTTGAAGTCACGGCACAGTCCCTCATAGATTGCGCGCGGACGTATCTCCTGTCCAAGATGGTCGAGATGGTCCTCAAGGGCGTTGATGTTCTGAAAACGGCGGTCAACGACCACCTCGATGGTGCGTTTCACCTGATGCCGGGTGTGCATCAACGCCTGCTGCCGCAGTTCTGCCTTGAAGAGTTTGAGGATGTTGCCACGCACATGCGAAAAGGCCTTCACATCATCCTTGCCGTGCACTCGCGCCACGGTGCGTATCACCCCCTCAAGCATCATTATATTCTCAATTTCAGCCACATCCGGCACATAAATCTTCTTCTGACGCAGATAGTCAACCTCATTGGCGTTGCGCCGGTCGCGGTCAACAATGCCGCGCGAGTCAAGATGATGGAAGCCTTGAATGTCGTTGACGGAGCGCACCGTTTCTATCACCTTGTTGCAGCTTCCCATCGGCTTCACCGTGTACTCCGGGAAAATCAGCGAATACAGCCTGAAATCAAGGCTGTGGGTGCTGTCGCCCTCCACAAAAAGCACCGGTTTGCGGCTGCCCATAAGGTCGATTATCAGCTGGTCGCTCAGCGACTCGTGCGGACGGATTATCTCATAGTCCCACGTTTCCGCCTGGATGTTGCATCCTCTCACCCACACCGTGACGTTGTCGGTGCGCGACGTAGGAAACTCGATGTCGTGGGTCATGTAGACAAACGTGCAGTCGGGACGGTGCCCCTCGATGGTTGTCCAAAGGCTTTGCGTGATGCTGCGGTGCAGGAAAAGCGTAGGCGAGTCAACAAAAATCACGCTGCCCTTCGGAGCATACAGCGTCGCGCCGATATAGAAGAACACGGTTTTCTCGCCCGCCGACAGCTGGCGGGGATTGAAGGCATTGTCGCCAAGACGGTTGGTAAACTTTATTTTACCGCCCGACCTCTGCACATCGTTTTTCGGAAACACTTCCTTCCACAGTCTCACAACGGTATCGATTTTAGTGCGCGGCAACGGGATGTCGGCGGCTGCGCCGATACGGTTCATCTTGTAGGTGAACATATCGTTCATCTCATCGTTGAGCAGCATAAACAGCAGCATCTCAAACTCTGTCTCGGCTACGGGTTTCACAAACTGCACCGACTGCAGCGCCTGCTGATAGAACGTTGTGACCGACTGCGCCTGTATGTCGCCGTCTTTTATCGGATACAAGGCTTTGAGAGCGGAAATTGTGAATGCACGGTTGCCAAGGTCGGCAATCATCCGGTTGACGAAGCGTGTCTTGCCAGAGCCGTTGGCTCCGACCACTGTGATTTGCTGGCGTCCGTTGAGCGACACCGGCTGCTGCCCGTCTATTCGTTTCGGAAGCGTTATGTCCATCGTATTCAGATTTTTGTCAGTGTAAAGTTAATCACTTACCACGAAAAATACAAACACGAAGCGACTAAATAATCAATTTAAATGACTCACTTACCAGAATATCTCCGCCACGACGTGGAACGGAAAAAGAGTGATGGCGACCACTGCGTTGAGCGTGATGAGAAGCACGGTGCGGTCGGTGCGTTTCATCGCCGCCTCAATGTTGCCGGCGCGCAGCATGCGGCGTGCAGTAACGGCTGAGCGTATCGACATCCATGACAGCGGAAGCAACAGATAGAAAAACGGACTGCCGAGCAGCGAGAGCGGCGCGAACACATTGAAAAACGACAAAGCTATGATTACCGTCGTGACAACAGCGGCACGCAGATGCGTGGGGCAATGGCGCACGGCGTCATCAGCCGCCCGATGCTTCTCAACGACCTTTACACCAAAGATTTGCGCGAACTCAGGCACGAGTCTTGCCTCTGTCCATTGCGGCAGCCCTTGGCGCCACACCTTCGTTTCCGCCGCAAGTCCATGCGCGGTCAATTCCTCAAGGCTGAACGGGCCTTCGCTATTTCCATCCTTTATCATCCAATACTTCATACGGCAAAGTTACTGATTTTCCTCAAAAGAATCATCGTTCAGAGCATCTTTTCAAGGATGTCGAGAGCGTGGAGCATATCGGCATGAAACGTGGCGTGCGAACGCAGAAAGTCTGTGCGGCCGTCTGCCAGCAAGGAATACAGCTCAGGATTCATGTCGTCGGCAAACGAGGAAATGGCATACTCGATGTCGTCGCGCTGCCAGTCCATTGTCGAATGGGCATAGACACGCTCCTTCTGGTGCAGGAAGCAATAGGCGGTCTCGATACCGGCGCGCGTAATCATCGGTCGTAACCCTCCGGACGCATTTGACGCTGCTCCACGCTGTAGACGTAGCCATGACTGAGAAGATACGCCTTCAGCTGCTCCGGGTCGCGGTTGTAGGCATAGCAGATCTGTTCGAGCGAGTCAAACTCCTCGTCGCGCAGCAGCATATTGATTGTTGACACAAGTATTGCGGGGTCGGTTGGCAGATAGTCCATATTCTTGTCGTTTTTTTCACTCCATCAGCGGTGCCTCCACAGCATCGTCGCTCTGCTCCTGAAGGAAGAGGAAGTAGTCGGAGAACGAGCGTCCCTCCTTGAGCAGCAGGTCGAAATTCTTTTCACTGATAAACACAGGGCGCACCTGACGCGGAATGACAACCTGACGGTCGGCAAACAGTTGACGGCTGTAGTCCTCAAGGTCGGCGTAGCTGGTGAATCCCTTGATTATGATTATTCCGAGTTGTCCATACGTCTGACGGTCGATGTCGAAATCGCGCACGGCATAGTTCGAGAAGTTATGGCGTGCCACGTCGAAGAGCAGACGGTTTGACGACACGCTGTCGACAGGATACGTGAGCAGACAGATGTGCGGACCCTCGCGCGACGTGTCAAACGGCGTATACTCCGTCGTGGAGTTGACCGCCGCAGTGTCGTTTGTGAGCCGTATCGACCAAATCATGCCACGCACGTTGCCTCCGGCTCCCGAATTCGGTTTTCTGCCTTTGGCAAGATCTTTCAGAATCGATGAGGCAAGCGGTGTGATGTCGGTGTCGGGATAGCGCACAAGCAATTCCTTGAGCGTTTCCTGGAAACGGTCGTATTTCTTCTCCGAGAGGTAGGAAAGTGCGTCGAGAAGCATGAACTTAGGCATAATTTTCGACAACGGATATCGGTTCATAATCCCCTGATACCCCTCATGCACCGCTGCGTTGCGGTTTGCAAGATAGTCGGCATACGTCTTCTCATACATCCGCTCCTGCTCGCTCTCCATGTTGCGCAGGTTTTCGATATAATTCGGGTCGGCGAGAGCCATACCATATTTCGTGTCGGCAAAGTCGGCAAGAATCTTCTGCCGGCATGTCTCTGCCTTGTCGGCATATCCGTAGCGCACATACATCAGATACATATTATAATATATGTCAAGGCGATACACATTGTCGGGATAGCGGGTCAGCAGCTCGTTGAACGCGGCTTCGGCGGCATTCACATCCTCAAGTTTGTCCTTCAGGATTATGCCCATATTAAACAGTCCCTCCTGCACGATGTTGTGAGAGTTCTGTATTTCCTCCTCCGTTTTTGGAATCTGCACCAGATAGTATTCCGGGAAGTGCGGATCCTGCTCATGCGCCAGCTGCTCCTCGTTTTTCTTACGGGCGGCAATCTCCTCGTCGCTTAGCGGATTGCCGAGCGAGTCGACCATCTCTTTCTGCTTGTCGTCACCATAGTCTGCCTCCGAATTGAAGTCGCCGACAGAGAATGTGGTCTTGTTGGCGCGACGCCAGTCGTCTTCCAGCTTACGGCTACCCCAGCGGCGCTGAAACTCCGTCTTGCCGGCATTTTTAGTGGCAGTGTTGTAGAAATACCACGACTTGTCGGTGTTGAGCGTATAGTTCTGCGTGTTGCTCTTCAGCTGGCTTCCGGCAGCGTCGGGCCGCGACGCAAGCGCCTGCAGCGCAGCCTCCTCAGCAGCTTTCTTCTCCTTGTCTTTCAACTCTTTCACCAATCGGTCAGCCACCTTCTTCTGCTCCTCCGGCGACAGTTTTGAAAGCGCCAGCAACGAATCCTGCAGCGTGACATTCTGCGAGTAGACAGCCAGTTCGTCGAGCACGTCGCTGCGCTTCTTCAGCATCGCATAATTCTGATAGTCCTCCGGCAGCTGCGCCACGCCCTCAGAATAGCAAGGCTGCGCCTTGTCATATTCATAGCGGTCGAAATAGAGTCCGCCGAGCGTAATCTGGTTTATAGCCTTGTCGATGCCGTTGCGCGTGCTTTTCTCATTGGCAAGCACATAGTTTTTTATGGCGTTTGCCGTGTCGCGGCGCGACAGGTAGAGATTGCCTATGGCATAGTATATCTGGTCGAGGTATTCTTTGTTGCGGTCCAACCGCGCCATGCGCTGCAACGACCTTACCTCTGAATTGATGTTCTGTCCGGTGTAGACCTCGCTCTGCTTGATGCGGGCGTTGAACTGCGTGCGGTAGGTGGCGCTCGACGCTCCAGCCACCGACTTGAACATACGGTAGGCGGCTGCCTTGTCACCGTTGGCCTCATAAACCTGACCGAGCAAAAATGCCAGACGCGTCTTCTGTGCGCCGCCAGTGTCTTTGTACGCCGCAAGCAGCACAGGCGCCGCCTTGTCGTATTGGCGCGTCTTCACGAGGAAGTCGGCATAAGCCGTGTTATACATCGTGCGCAGCCGCTTGTTCACAAGCTCGTCCTGCTTCAGCCGCGACAACACGTTCTCAGCCTCGTTTGTCCATCCCAGCGCGCAGTAGCTGCGCAACTGCCATATCTTCGCCTCTGTGACGAGTTTCGGAAGCCACGGGAAATAGCGCTCCACATACATAAACGTAGCCGCCGCCGCGGAGAAGTCGCCTTTCAGATACTGCGCCTCGCCCATCAGCCGCCACGCATTGTGGAGAAACGGGTTGTACTCGTTACGCTTCAGATAATCACGATATTTCGGGTCGCGCATCTTGCTGCGGTCCTTCTTCGGTTTCTTCTGGATGGAATGGAGGGCGATGGCTTTCTGCATCTTCTCGATTGTGCGGTCGAAACTCACCGACGGATGCGTTGCTTTGTCGTCGGCAAACGACTCGGCGGGATGCACATAGACAAAGTCGGAATAGTCGTCCTCATATTCCTCCTCCATCTTCTTCAACTGCTCCTTATAGTGCTGCTCTCCGTTGAAATAAACGTTGTAGCGGGTGGTGAACGACTGCATAAAACGGGAGCCGGCGGTGTTTTTCTTCGTGCTGCACGACAGCAACACGGAGCACAACACTGCCACCACAACCGTCAAATATGTCGCCGTCCGGCACTTCATACATAATATTAACGCTCGCGCACGCTTTTTATTTCAGTGCGGCATTTAAAAAAATCGCCCCACCACCGCCGATTTTCCCAACTGTATATTTGCGCAATAAAAATTAATGTCTAATTTTGTGAAACTAATAACAAACAAAACTATTATCATTTAATCTTAAAGATATGGCTTTTCCTTTTATTACCGCAGAACAGGCGGCTGAATTGGTGAACAACGGCGACAATGTCGGTTTCTCTGGTTTCACCGCTGCCGGCACGCCTAAATTTGTCGCTCCTGCAATCGCAGCTAAAGCGAAAAAAGAACACGAAGCCGGACGTCCGTTCAAAATCAACGTATTTACAGGTGCTTCGACCAATGACTACATCGACGGCGAACTTGCACGTGCCGATGCCGTGAATTTCCGCACGCCGTATCAGTCATGCAAAGACACCCGCGCACGCCTCAACGCTCACGAAATCAACTATTGCGACATGCACCTCTCTCAGCTTGCGCAGAACCTCCGCTACGGATTCTTCGGCAAGATGGACATGGTGGTAATCGAGGCTGGCGACGTGACCGACGACGGCGAAATTCTGCTCGGACCTGGTGTGGGCAACATCCCTTCGCTCGCTCACCTTGCCGACAAGATTGTAATTGAGCTCAATGAGCATATCCCGGCTGAAATCCGCGGTCTGCACGACATCTACATGCCGCTCGACCCGCCTTACCGCCGCGAGATTCCCATCTATAAGCCAAGCGACCGCATCGGTTCTCCGGTGTTGAAGGTCGACCCGTCGAAAATCGTGGGTATCGTAAAAACTTACAACACTGACAAAGTGCACGGATTCTCGCCTATCGACGAGACCACTATGCGCATCGGTGCAAACGTTTGCAAATTCCTCATCGGCGAGCTCCGTGCCGGACGCATCCCTAAAGAATTCCTGCCGTTGCAGTCGGGCGTGGGCAACATCGCCAACGCTGTGCTCCACGGCTTAGAGGAAAGCCCGGAAATCCCTCAATTCGATATGTACACCGAAGTGATTCAAGACGCCGTGCTCGACCTTATGGAGAAAGGCAAATGCCGCTTCAGCAGCACATGCTCGCTCACATTCTCCGACGAGACAATGGACCGCTTCTTCAAAAACGTTGATTTCTTCCGCGACAAGGTGCTTATCCGTCCGGGCGAAATCTCAAACAACCCTGAGATTATCCGTCGACTTGGCGTGATTTCTATGAACACTGCTCTCGAAGCCGACATCTTCGGCAACGTCAACTCAACCCACGTGGTGGGCACCAAGATGATGAACGGTATCGGCGGCTCCGGCGACTTCACTCGCAACGCCTATATCTCTATCTTCAGCTGCCCGTCAATCACAAAAGAGGGCAAAATCAGCAACATCGTGCCGATGGTGTCACACCTCGACCACAGCGAGCACTCTGTGGCTGTGCTCATCACCGACCAGGGTATCGCCGACCTCCGCGGAAAGGATCCGTTGCAGCGCGCCGAACTCATCATCGAGAACTGCGCACACCCGGCCTATCGTCCGTTGCTCCGCGACTACTTGAAGCTGAGCAAAGGCGGACACACGCCTCACACCCTCAAGGCTGCCTTCGCATTCCACGAAGAGTTTAACGCTTCGGGCGACATGCAGAAGACCGACTTCTCGAAATTTGCATAATAAACTACGCATAAACACCTTCTAAAAGGGGTTGCCGAAACCATACGGCGACCCCTTTTTCATATATTTAGGTGTGAAATCAGTTGCATTGTGGTTTTTTTTGTCTAATTTTGCGGCGCAAAAACAAGAGAGAATTATTGATATGCCGAAAAATTTAGTAATTGTCGAGTCACCTGCAAAGGCTAAGACAATCGAAAAGTTTCTGGGAGACGACTACAAAGTAATGTCAAGTTATGGCCACATCCGCGACCTTCAAAAGAAGGATTTCAGCATCGACGTGGAGCACGACTACAAACCCATATATGAAATCCCTGCCGACAAGAAGGAACTTGTGAAGCAGTTGAAGGCTGAAGCGAAAAAGGCAGACACGGTCTGGCTCGCTTCCGATGAGGACCGCGAGGGAGAAGCCATCGCTTGGCACCTGTACGAGGTGCTCGGTCTGACGCCGGAAAAGACAAAACGCATCGTATTTCACGAAATCACCAAAAGCGCAATCCTTCACGCCATCGAGACGCCACGCGGCATCGACATCGACCGTGTGAACGCCCAGCAGGCGCGCCGTGTGCTCGACCGCATCGTGGGCTTCGAACTGTCGCCTGTGCTTTGGAAAAAAATCAAACCGGCTCTCTCCGCCGGACGCGTGCAGAGCGTGGCGGTAAGACTGATTGTGGAACGCGAGAAGGAAATCAAGAATTTCAAGGCTGAGGAATACTACCGTGTGGTGGCTTTGCTCCACACCGACAATGCGGCGCAGCCTATTCGCGCTGAGCTCAACAAGCGTCTGCCAAGCAAAGAGGCGGCAATGGAGTTTCTCGAATCATGCAAGAACGCAACGTTCAGCATCAGCGAACTGACAGTGAAACCGCTGAAGAAGTCGCCGGCAGCCCCGTTCACCACGTCGACGCTGCAGCAGGAGGCTTCACGCAAACTGGGATTCACCGTGTCGCAGACAATGATGGTGGCTCAGCGCCTCTACGAATCCGGACATATCACTTACATGCGTACCGACAGTGTCAACCTGTCGTCGCTTGCTCTCGGCACTATCAAGGAAGAAATCGCAACTACGCTCGGCGACAAATACTACAAGGCGCGCAACTACCACACCACGGCAAAGGGCGCACAGGAGGCTCACGAGGCTATCCGCCCTACATACATCTCACACCACGAAATCTCGGGGACGGCGCAGGAGAAACGCCTCTACGACCTTATTTGGAAGCGCACCATCGCCACTCAGATGGCTGATGCCGAACTGGAGAAAACCACCGCCGAAATCAGCATCGGCGGACGCCAGGAAAAGTTTGTGGCTACGGGCGAGGTTATCAAATTCGACGGTTTCCTGCACGTATACATGGAATCGTCCGACGATGAATCAAACGACGCGGAGTCGGACACCCGTCTGCCTGAACTGAAAAAGGGCGAGACTCTCGCGCTCGATGAAATCGACGCCACACAGCGCTACACGCAGCAGCCGCCACGCTACTCCGAGGCGATGCTCGTAAAGAAACTCGAGGAACTGGGCATCGGACGTCCTTCAACCTACGCTCCGACAATCTCTACTATACAGAACCGCGACTACGTGGAAAAAGGCGAGAAAACCGGAACAAAACACGACATCTGCCTGCTCGAGCTGAAAAACGGCAAAATCAAAGAAACGAAGAAGGAAGAGTCGTACGGCAACGAGAAAAACAAGCTCATCCCGACAGATGTGGGTATGGTGGTAAACGATTTCCTTATGGAATATTTCCCCGACATCATGGACTACAACTTCACTGCCAACGTGGAGGAGAAATTCGACCATATCGCTGAAGGTCAGACAAAATGGAACGACGAGATTGCCAATTTCTATAAACTGTTCCACCCGGAAGTGGAAAAAATTTCCAACCTGCGTCTCGAGCACAAGGTGGGAGAACGCGTGCTCGGCACCGACCCGAAAACAGGCAAAGAGGTGTCGGTGAAAATCGGACGTTTCGGACCGCTCGTGCAGCTCGGATCGACCGACAGCGAGGAGAAGCCGCAATTTGCATCGCTGCAGAAGGGACAGTCGGTAAGCGACATAACACTCGAGGAGGCTCTAAAGCTCTTCGAGCTGCCACGCACTCTCGGAGACTACGAGGGCGAGACCGTGACGGTGGCTATCGGACGCTTCGGCCCATACGTGAAACACGGCAAAATGTTTGTCTCGGTGCCTAAGACGCTATCACCGCAAACAATCACCCTCGACGATGCGGTCGAGCTGATCAAGAACAAAGCCGAAGCAGAGAAAAAACGTTTGGTAAAAACATTCGACGAGGAGCCGGAGATGGAAATCCTCAACGGCCCTTACGGAGTCTATATCTCATACAAAAAGAAGAACTACAAGATTCCGAAGGACAAGGATGCGGCGGCTCTCTCGCTCGATGATTGCCGCGCAATTATCGAAGAGGCGGCAAACGCGCCTAAAAAACCTCGCCGCACCGTGCGCCGCACTACAAAAAAATCATAATCGCGATGATTCCAACATACATCCATCTTGAGTCGATACGCTCCACCAACACCTATCTGGCGCAAAACGCCGAAGGTGCTGTCCACGGCACCGTTGTCTACGCCGACTGCCAAACCGCAGGACGCGGACAGCGGGGCAACTCGTGGGAAAGCGCCGACTTCAAAAACATCACGATGTCGATGTTGCTGCGCCCGGCAAACGTGAAGCCAAGCTGCCAGTTCTGGCTGTCGGAAGCGGTGGCGCTTGCTGTGGTGCACACCCTTGACCGCTACATCGACAACGGCGTAAGCATAAAATGGCCTAACGACATTTACTGGAACGACCGCAAAATCTGCGGAATCCTCGTGGAACACTCGCTGTCAGGCGGAAAAATCGACCACACGATAGCGGGCATCGGACTCAACATCAACCAAGAGAAATTCCTGTCTGACGCGCCCAACCCCGTGTCACTACGCCAAATCATCGGCTGCGACACCCCGCTGCCCGATGTGCTGCACCATCTTTCCGAAGAGCTGCTGCGCCTTGCCGACTCGCTGCCCGACAATGCCGAGTCGCTGCACGCCGAGTTTCTCAGCCGCCTATACCGCCGCAACGGGTTGCACACTTACCGCAACGTAGCCGACCGGACGGCTGACCATCTCGCAGCCGGAGAAGAGTTCTGCGCCGAAATTGCCGACGTGGCTTCCGACGGCATCCTGACCCTCGCCCGCCCCGACGGCTCCCGCCCTCGCTTCGCTTTCAAAGAGGTAGAATTTGTAATCGGGAAATAAAGGGTCTACACAAATAGACTCTCGCACAGACAGATGGCTGAGGCGGTACGTGCCGGAGGCACGTCACTTTTCGGCAACCCGGTACGCGACGCAGGAGCGTGCCGGGGCTGTGCATCTCCAAGCCGTCAGCGTGCCGGAGGTACGCCACTGCGCTATTTATTGTTGAGAAATTTGTATTGGCAACAAGATGTGGCTATCTTTACAAAAAAATGCGATGAGTTACACAAATTTACTTTATCATATTATTTTTCGCACAAAAGACAGCCTGAAGACTATCAATTTAGTTAATGCCCCATTACTGTACAACTACATTTTCGGCATCTGTCGAAATAAGAACTGCAAACTATACCGAATCGGCGGCGTAACCGACCATATACATATCTTCGCCGGACTTCCACCGACACTGTGTGTCTCAGATTTCGTAAAACTAATCAAGACGGAGTCAAACAAATTCATGAAAAACCATCGCACCGAATTTCCTAAGTTTGGAGGATGGGGTACAGGATACTGTGCATTGACATATAGCAGCCGTGACCGGGAGATGATAATTAATTACATCAAGCAACAACCAGAACATCATCTTGGCCTCGGATATGCGGATGAATTACGTGCGCTACTTGAAGAGAACGATGTTTCCTATAATTTGGATTACTTCGACAAAGACTGAACATTTGCACGTGAAGCAGTAGCGTACCTCCGGCACGCTGGTTGGTGTAGGGATGCCCTCTGTCCCCGGCACGCTCCTGCGTCGCGTACCGGGTTACGCGGGAATGTCGTGCCTCCGGCACGATCTCTTCGGATATACTCTCGCGCAGCCCACTGGCTAAGGCGGCACGTGCCGAAGGCTCTGTCTCATCGGATATACTCTCGCGCAGCCCATTGGCTGAGGCGGTACGTGCCGGAGGCTCTGTCTCATCGGATATACTCTCGCGCAGACAGATGGCTGAGGCGGCACGTGCCGGAGGCACGTCACTTTTCGGTAACCCGGTACGCGACACAGGAGCGTGCCGGGACCGTGCATCTCCAAGCCGTCAGCGTGCCGGAGGTACACCACTGCCCACGATTATTTAGAAATAAAAAAGTTCCGCAAGCGATGCTTACGGAACTTTTTGCGCTTCAAGATGGACTTGAACCAACGACCCCCTGATTAACAGTCAGGTGCTCTAACCAACTGAGCTATTGAAGCTTTAAAATTTGCGCTTCAGGATGGGCTTGAACCAACGACCCCCTGATTAACAGTCAGGTGCTCTAACCAACTGAGCTACTGAAGCGGGTTGCTTTTTTGTTTTAGCGTTGCAAAAGTACGACTAAGTTTTTAATTGTGCAATTTTTCAAGCGCAAATTTTCAATATTTTTTTGTCATCCTATCATTTCGTGCGTTTTACCAGCCTCGAACTGTCTGAAAAGCAGTAATATTGTCCAGGCAATACTTATCTGAACGTAAAAAATTTGTTGAGCAGAAAGTTGGTAGCCCCAAACGGGAAAAGTCCGACGAAGTTGGCGAGGTCCTTGTTGACACCCACCCACTGCACGAGCACAGCGACGACTCCGAGCTGCACAAGGTAGGCTATGCCGTAGGCGGCAAGAAACATCAACGCCTGGCGCCCCATACGTCCTTCCGTGGAGCGGAACACCCAAATGCGGTTCCAATAGAAGTTGTTGACAAGCGCCAGCACGTATGCCACAATGTTGGCTACATAGAAATTGATGCTGAACAGATGCATCAGCAACCAGCTGACTGCCATTATTATCAGAAAATTGGCGGTGCCCACAATGGCAAACCGTATTATTTCTCCATAACGTTTTCTCATATTGTGGTGACTGCGGCCTTGCGGCGGAATTTACGGATTTGATAAACAAACATTACAACCGCAGCTACGGTGGCAAGGAAGTCGCTCACCGGCATACTTGTCCACACCCCGTCGACGCCCATCCACACGGGCAGCAATGCCAGTCCGGGCAGCAGAAACAACAGCTGGCGCGACAGCGACAGGAAGATGGCTATAAACGCCTTGCCTATTGACTGGAAGAATTGGCAGATGATTATCTGCGCGCCAACTACAGGAAATGAGAGCATACTGATGCTCAACGCCTTGGACGCCTGTTCAACGAGCAGCGCGCTGTCGGTGAACATCCCGACAAGCATTCCCGGGAAAAACACTGCAAGAACGAATCCCAGCGTTGTCATCGTGCATCCGGCAGCGATGCCGAGCTGCACGCTGCGGCGGGCGCGGTCAACGAGCCCAGCGCCGAAATTGTAGCCCGTAATCGGCTGCATGCCCTGCGCTATGCCCATCACAATCATCACGAAGAGCATCTGAACGCGGTTGATGATGCCGAAAGCGCCCACACTGTAGTCGTCGCCGTGCGAAAGAAGTTGGTAGTTGATGAAAATCACTATGCAGCAGGCACACACGTTCATGATAAACGGCGACATTCCGATGCTGAAAATCTGTTTCACTATGCGCTTGCGCAGCTTCAGCGTGGAGCGGTGGAAACGGATATACGTTTTTTTGTCAAGAAAATGGTGCAGCACCCACACCAGCGCCACCGACTGCGACAACAACGTGGCGAAAGCCGCGCCACGGATACCCCAGTCAAATACGAAAATAAATATCGGGGCAAGCACAAGGTTGCACCCCACGGAAAGCATCGACGAGAGCATGGCCTTCTTCGGATAGCCCGTGGCACGCATCACGTTGTTAAGGCCTATCATCATATACGAAATTGGCGTGCCGAGAAGAATCACCTGCATAAAGTCGCGGGCATAGGGGAGCGTTGCCGCGCTGGCACCGAAGAAACGGAGTATCGGGTCGAGAAACAAGAATGTGACTCCGCCATAAAATGCCGCATTGGCCACACAAAGAATCACCACATTGCCGAGAATGTCCTCCGCCCCCTTGCGGTCGCGCTGACCAAGGCGTATCGATGAAATCGTAGCACCGCCAACCCCGACAAGCGTACAGAAGGCGATAAGCAGGTTCATCAGCGGAAATGTGATGGCAAGGCCGGAAATGGCAAGCGGACCGACGCCGTGACCGATGAATATGCTGTCGATGATGTTGTAGAGCGACGTCAGCGTCATTCCGATAATCGACGGCAATGAGTACTGAACGAGCAGTTTGCCGATAGGCGCCGTGCCCAGAATATGTGGGTTGTTGTTATCCATACGTTGTTTTAACCTGACAATCTTTTTTTCGGCTGCAAAGTTACGAAAAATCGGCCGTCTACCAATCAATCCCACCAGTTTTGATTTGCGCGTGCGTAGCGACGTGCCGGAGGCACGTCGCTACGCACGATTATTGTGTTTTCTTACCGCAACAAGTCCTTGTATTTCTCGCCGTTACAACTGACGGTCAGGATTGTGGCCGTGATGATGGCGGCAAGGATTGTGTCGGTGGGGAGGCTGTCGGTGAGCGCCACAGCAAGCACATCGTAAATCATCGCGCCAAGCAGCAGGACAACTCCCATACGCCGCCATAGCAGCAACAGTGCGCATCCGCCCAACGACACCGCATTAAGGAAGCTAAGCATCTGAGGCACATGCGGAAATGCTTCCGTAGGATGAATGCCGAGGATGGTGCGTATCAAGCCGGCTCCGGCAAAGAAATTACCCACGGCACTGAGAGCGTAGACCACAACGCCAAACACCAGCAACCCGAGCACTACAGCATCGTGCTTCTTTCCGGCAGGCATCTCGTCAGCCTGACGCGCCACGCCCACTTTCTCCTCCACAGCATCGTTATCAGCACTGATGCGGCTCTCCACCGCCTCGCGCTGCTCCTGGTCGCGCTGCTCGGCAGCAGCCACCGCCTCGTCGAGCCGGCGGAAGAAGTCCATAAAGTCTATACCGTTGACAAAGCAGAACTCCTCAACGGTCAGTTGGTCGTCGACCGTCGCGGCAGCCTCCTTGAAAATCGACGCCAATGCCGGGTGTTTAAGCACAAGACGCTCTATCTTGGTTTTCGGATCAAAATTAGCCATAATCGTCGTGTATATACGGCAAAGTTAGTTTTTCTTATCCCTTCGTGCAAAAAATATGTCGCTAAAAACACAACGTTCTGCTCCGCACAACGTCTTTTTATGCGTTGTTTTTTGTTTCCACGGGATAATCGTAGTACCTTTGCAGTGAAATTTGGTTAAAGATTGTGGATAAAGGTTTCCTGGTCTTAATGTTTTAGGTATAAAAATACAAGTTTTTATTTTATGGATTTTCTCAAGAAGGTTAGCTTTCAGCCTAAGTTGATCACTTCGCTGAAAGGCTACAATATGGCACGTTTCAAAGACGATGTCATTGCGGGTATCGTTGTCGGCATCGTGGCTCTGCCTCTTGCCGTGGCATTCGGTATAGCGTCGGGCGTAACGCCGACCGTCGGACTCATCACTGCCGTAATCGGAGGTTTTCTGGTCTCGGCTCTCGGAGGCTGCTCTGTGCAGATTGGCGGACCTACGGGCGCATTTATCGTTATCATCTACGGCATCATCCAGCAGTTCGGACTCACCGGACTCGCTATAGCCACTGTGCTTGCCGGACTGATACTCGTGGCGCTTGGACTGTTCCGACTCGGCACGGTGATTAAATTTATCCCTTATCCAATCGTCATCGGCTTCACTTCAGGTATCGCCGTGACAATCTTCTCAACACAGATAACCGACTTCTTCGGACTTCAGACAGGCGCGCTGCCAGCCGATTTTATCTCGAAATGGGGCGTATACATGACTCATTTCGGCACGACACACCTGCCTACGCTAATCGTGGGCATCGTATCGCTGG
>ENA-USUJ01001726-USUJ01001726.1-human-gut-metagenome-genome-assembly--contig:-NODE-1726-length-17917-cov-47.464182_pt1 | contig 17917 bp, 15 predicted proteins | sample MGYA00250061_ERZ773398 | MGnify/ENA primary metagenome ERZ773398 (study PRJEB29103, sample SAMN06111992) | human gut metagenome | biome: human gut; feature: ankylosing spondylitis patient; material... | reverse complement strand
TCGTCAGCACGATTACCGGCTGCGTGCCGTTCCTTGTCTACATCTGCTGGCGCTTCTATGGTGATATGGCAGTGGGAAACGCCGTGTGGGTCATTCCGCAGATGCTGATTCTGATGCTGGGCATTCTTTGGGCGCTCGCAGTGACGTACATGTACCCGATGATGGTGACGTATCAGATGAATTTCCGCACCATCATCCGCAACAGCTTTATTCTCGCGGTCGGGCGGCTGCCAGGCAGCGTGGGCATTCGGCTGCTGCACTGCGTCCCGACGGTGCTGTTCACCGTGATTTTCCTGCTGACGCTTCAGCCGTGGGTGCTGCTGCTCCTGTTCGCGTACTACCTCGTGTTCGGCTTCGCGTTCAGCCGCTTCATCACCGCCAGCTTCACCAACGCGGTGTTTGACAAGTACATCAACTCCCGCATTGAGGGCGCGCAGGTCAACCGCGGCTTGTCGCAGGAGAATGACGACGATGATGATGACGACGAGCAGGAAGAAGAGCGCGAACTGAAGCCGTGGGAAAACGGCTACACGGACAAGCGCTAATCCGCATGAAGCGGGCGCAGGGTGTGCAAACTACTGCTATACGCTATAACAACCTGCAATAAAGGGGAAACCGAAGGGGTCAAGGGGGCGAACGGAAAGCCCCCTTGTCGCCTCCGCAGAGGCGAAACCCCTGCAACATTGCAGATTGTTAATGTGAGAAAGGAGAGCAGAGAATGCAAAGACTTTGGCGCTTGCCCGGCAAGCTCCGCCGCAAGTATGAGACGGCGGAAGCCCTCGGACTGACAGAAAAACTCCGCGATGTCGGCTGGGCTGGTCTGTCCGCGAAGGAAGCGGGCAGAATCGGCGGTACGATGCGCGGAAAAAACAGATAATCAGGCAGGAAAACGAATGTATACAGGATTTGCGGAAGTTTACGACATGCTGATGAACGACGTGCATTATGGCGCGTGGGCGGATATGTATGCCCGGATGATGACGGCTTACGGCATCCCGCGCAATGCGAAGGTGTGCGAGTGCGCGTGCGGCACGGGCAGCCTGACACTGCCCTTGCAGCAGCTGGGCTATGAGATGATGGGCATCGACCTCTCGCAGGAAATGCTCTGGCAGGCGGCGCAGAAAGCGCGCAAGGCGGGGTTCGGCATCCCGTTCATCCGGCAGGACATGCGGCAATTGCGGCTGCATCGCCCGGTGGACGCGGTGCTGGCGACGTGCGACGGGGTGAATTACCTCCTGCAGGACGTGGACGCGGCGGCGTTCTTCCAATCCGCATGGGAAGCCATCAAGCCCGGCGGCGGGCTGTTCTTCGATGTGTCGACCCCTTATAAGCTGGAGCACCTGCTGGGCAGCCAGTTCATGGGCGAAGACCGCCGGGACGTGACGTACATGTGGCAGAACCGGTATTTCCCGGAGCGCCAGCAGGTGGAAATGCACCTTGCTATCTTCGTGAAGGAGCCGGACGGGCGGTATCGGCGGATTGACGAGGAGCAGGTACAGCGCGCGTATCAGGCGGAGAAGCTGGTGGCGCTCTTGCAGTCGATTGGTTTTGTGGATGTGCGGGTGTTCGGGACGAATGCGCTTACGCATCCCGCGCCGGAAGAGCATCGGTGGCATATCGCGGCGAGGAAACCGGAGTAAAGGGAAGGGGTTCCCTTTGCGGAATTTCCTTCGCAGGTGGCATCTGTGCTGCTTGATTTTTCATGTAGCAGGGGGAATCGCCTCCGCAGAGGCGAAACCCTGCATAAACACGCGGACACAGTATGAAAATGCGCGCAACTGAATCGCGCGAAAGGGTCAAGGGAGAAACTCCCTTGCAGGGTGCAGGGGCAGCGCCCCTGCCGGAGTCCAGAGGCAGCGCCTCTGGTAGGAGGTACTTGTTATGAGCGAAGAAATGATAGAACGGCATCAAGGGGACGAAATGATTCGCCTGACGCTGATGGATGGTCAGGTGCGCGTGATGATGTGCGAAACGACGCAGATGGCACAGCGCGCGGCGGATATTCATGGCGCAACGCCCGTCTGCACGGCGGCGATGGGGCGGCTGATGACCGCGACGAGTATGCTTGGCGTGATGATGAAGGGCGATGATGAGTCCGTGACGGTCAATGTCCATGGCGATGGGCCGATGGGAACCATCGTGGCGGTGGCGAATCACGGCGACGTGAAGGTCTGCGCGGATGATGCGCGGGTCGAACTCCCCCTGCGCGCGGATGGCAAACTCGACGTCGGCGGAGCGATCGGGCATACCGGGCGCATGACCGTTATCAAAGACTTGGGGCTGAAAGAGCCGTATGTCGGCACGATTGAACTGGTCAGCGGCGAACTTGGCATTGATTTCGCGCAGTATTTCACCGTGTCCGAACAGCAGCCGTCGCTGGTGTCGCTGGGCGTGCTGGTGAATGGCGACGTGGTGCTGAAGGCGGGTGGACTGCTCGTTCAGCCGATGCCGGGGTGCGAGGAGGAGACGCTTGAGCAGCTTGAACTTCGCAGCCCGATGTTTGCCGACATCAGCCGTGAAATGACCGAAGCGCCCAAGGAGCAGCTGCTGGAAGACTGGTTCCGCGGCATGAAGCCGGTCGTCCTCGACCGCACGCCCCTGCGCTATCACTGCGGATGCAGCCGCGCGCGCATGGAAAAGGCGCTTATTTCGCTGGGGCGCAAGGAATTGCAAACCATCATCGACGAGGATACCGGCGCGGAGCTCGGCTGCCATTTCTGCCATCAGCAGTATCAGTTCACGACGGAGGAACTCAAGCAGCTGCTGGAAAAAGCAACGCGGGAATAAGGAGAATACAGCATGAAGTGCATCAATTTTGACGAGCGGTTCGCGGATTTCACGGCGAAGTGGATGAAGGAGCACCGCGGCGAATATAAGACCTACGACGAGATGGAGGACGATCTGCCTCGCGTGTACACGGAGTTCCTGAACATGCCCGCGAAGTGGCTCGACGGTGTGACGCCCGGCGCGTACTTCACGCAGTTCGAGGACGCGAAGGACTTGGTGGACTGGATGGTGCAGTACTGCCAGAAGGACATCCCTGTGCCGGATATGCTGATGGAGCAGATTCAGGCGGTGGGCCGCCCGTGCGAGAAGCGCCTGCTGACCCTCCTGCGCGACGAAAGCGACGCCATCCCGGAGGAGGCGCGCATGACCGCCATCGGACTTCTTCGCGACATGGGCAGCACCTTGCCGAAGATGCTCTACATCAAGTGGCAGCTGAACCGCGAAATGAAGGATGATTTGGCGGACAACGCGCTGGACAGCCTGCGCGACATGGGCAAGGAAGCCTTACAGCCGATGCTGGAAAACCTGAACAAGGCGAACGAAGCCGGTCAGGAAGCGCTCTTGGATGTGCTGGCGAACTTCCCCGGCCACGAGAACGTGTATCAGCTGGCGGTGCGCCTGTTCGAGAAGAACCCGAACCGCCGCGCCCTGTTCGCGAGCTATCTGGCGAAACTGGGCGACCCGCGCGCGCTTCCGGTGCTGATTGCCGCTGCGAACGAGGAAAACTGCCGCTACATGGACTTTATCGAGCTGCGCGCCGCCATCGAGGAGCTGGGTGGCGAAGCGCCGGAGCGCGAGTTCTACGACGACCCGGAATACGAGGCGCTGCACCCGATGGACGACGGGGACGATGACACGAACCTACAGTAAGGAGCATCCATGGTAACACTGGCGGATATTCAGAAAAACGAGGACATCAAGGCGCTCATCAGCGCGGGCAACCGCTATTTGGCGGCGATGGGCTTCACCGAGCACGGCCCGCGCCACGTCAGCTATGTCAGCCGGACGGCGGCGGGTATTCTGGCAGCGCTGAACTTTTCGCCGCGCGAGGTGGAGCTGGCGGCGATTGCCGGGTGGGTGCATGACGTGGGCAACTCCGTCAATCGGCATGACCACGGGCCGCTGGGCGCGGTGCTGCTGCTGCCTATCCTGCGCAAGACGGGCATGGCAATGGACGACGTGATGGAAATCATCACCGCGGTGGGCAATCACGAGGAGCAGAGCGGGTTCATCTCCAGCGCGGTTTCGGCGGCGCTGGCGCTGGGCGACAAGTCCGATGCGCACAAAACGCGCGTCCGCGGCGGCAAACCCGACCTGAACGACATTCACGACCGCGTGAACTTCTCCATTCAGGAGAACCGCGTGATTGTTGACCCGGTGAAGCGTATCATCCGCCACGAATTGACGATGGATGAATCGTCCTCGGTCATGGAATACCTGCAAATTTACATGAGCCGCATCGTTATGTGCGAACAGGCGGCGGCATTCCTGAAGTGCAGCTTTGATTTGGTTATCAACGGTCAAACTATCAACAATCGCCCCTGATGGAAGGAGAAAAGCACAATGCTATGCCCCAATTGCCACGCCTATGCGCCGTCGGACGCGGTTCGCTGCCCCCGATGCGGGATGCCGGTAAATCTGCCCGATGACGGCGAGAAGCAGGAGGACAGCGACCTGCTCTCCTTCCGGCAGGGGAGACATTTGGCGGCCCACCAGCAGGCGCCGCAGCCGCCTAAACCCCAGCAGCGGCGGCGCAGAAACGCCTCCCGTGCCATGGAGGAGGACATGCCCGACGCGCCCCAGGAAGCAGCCCCGCATGACGCGGAAAAGCGCGTCTATGGCGAGGATGAGCCGTTCTATGACAGCGAAATTCTCAACCCCAGCCATGCGCCGGAGGAGGAGATTGCCTACGGAAAGCGTGCCCCGCGCGTACACGAGAAAGGCCCGAAGCGTGCCGCAAAGTATTTGCAGCGAGGCACGAACTGGATGATTGTGCTGGTCTGCGCAGTTGTGGCGATGATTGGCCTTGCCTTTGGCGCGTACATGTTCCTGACAAAGACAGATCCCGGTCAGGTGCTGATGGCGCGCATGGGCAGGGAGGCGAACTCCGCCGCGCTCTGGCAGGTTGGTGAGGAACGCATGAACAACGGCGACCTGAGCGGCGCGATTGATTACTTTGTGAAGGCGAACGAGCAGGACGGCAAGGAAAACGCGAACGTCTCCGGTCTGCTGATGCTGGGCAATGCCTACGAAGCCAATGGCGAGCTGGACAAGGCGGAAGAAGTGTACGCCTACCTGTACACCGACATTGTGCCCAGTGCGTCGGACGCCTACCGCAATCAGGTGCGTATCTATCTGGCGCAGGGGCGCGAGAAGGAAGCGGCGGAGCTGCTGGCGGTCGCCTATAAGGCCACGGGCGTAACGTCCTTCAACACACAGCGCACATCCATCCTGCCGCCGACGCCCGGCGCGAGCGTTACAGCGGGCTACTACACCGCCAAGCAGACGATTACCTTTGCCGTGGCGGAGGATTATGACGTGTACTACACGTTCAACGACCTGAATCAGCTGCCGGAGGAAGGCACGCTGTACACCGGGCCGATTGAACTGGGCGAAGGCGACTGGTCGCTGCGGGCAGTGAGCGTCAGCGGTGATTTGGTCAGCGATGTGATGAAGGGCAGCTACCAGATTTACATGCCGACGCCCTTGCAGCCGGCGGTTTCACTTGCCCCCGACACATACGACAAGCGTATCAGCATCACCCTGCGCCCCGGCACGCTGACGAAAGACCAGCTGGAGAAGAACCCCGGCTATGCCGCGACGCTCACGGACGAAGTGGCGCAGACCATCACCATCTACTACACCATCGACGGCTCAACACCCGACGAGGACAGCCCGCTGTACACCACGGGCGAGAAAATCAAAATGCCGGGCGGCAATGTGACGCTGAAGGCGATTTCCGTCAACGGGTACGGCAAATCCAGCACCATCAAGGAAGTCGGCTACAAGTTCAACAAGAAGCCGTGGATGAAAACGATGATGACGGTGGATGACACATTGGGCGACTGGAAGCTCGGCACGACGACAAAGGAGGCTTTCACGCAAAAGTGCGGCGAGGGCACGGCGACGGAAACCGTGTACAATTACACCATCGGCATGGACATGGAGAAAGTCACTTACGACTGGGGCTATGCGTGCTTTGCGCGCCTGCGGACGGCGAATGTGCTGGTGGAACTGTACATGACGCGGGACGAGTTCACCGCGCCGCGCAAGACGAAAATTGGCAGCACGGAGGACGAAGTCGTCAGCGTCTACAAGGATTTCGGGCAGGTGGAAAGTCCATCGGGCAACCGCGGGCTGTATGAGAGCGAGTTCAACAAGGGCAAAATCTACAAGCAGGAGGACGGCACGAAAATCATCCGCTACCGCGTCGAAACCGGCGACAGCCACATTTGGCAGCTGGATTATGAGCTGAACACGAGTGGCACGGTGGATGCGATTCGGTGGTCGTATGAGCCGTAAGGCAAGGCTTTGCGGCCGCCCTTCCGTTCCCTTCGCGGGGCGGGATGCTTTTGTCTCTTGACTTGCTCCGCTGCAGGGGAAATCGCACCTGCGGAGGCGACGAGAATGCTGTCTCCCAAAAAAAGAAAAGCAGAAGCCGACATGATGCAGGCTTCTGCTTTTTTATGCACGAAACGTTTTCGGAAAATCCGCTTGCGTAATAGCGTTTTTGCGTGCTGCACAGGTTTGGTTGACCGCAAAAAGCGCCGGGGATTCCTGAAAATGCGTCGAAAAGGCACTGATTATTCCGGCAAAATCACGAAAACGTGAACGAAACTGTGGAAAAACGATAGATAACAAATCAAATTTGAAAGATGGTGAGAATGAATGGAGCTTTCGTCGGATTCCCCACAAACGGAAATCAACGTGCTATAATGCCATCGAAAGGACGCGCGGAAGGCGAAAGACGCCGGAAAGATGGCGGAGCGCACCGGAGCGTCCCGAAAAAAAGCGTTTGAAGGGAGCAGGAAAAACAATGGGTGATATGCGGATTATGCTGGTGGACGACAACGGCGACCTTCGCCGGGGAATGCGCGACTATCTGGCGCGGCAGGAGGGCATGAAGGTGGTGGCGGAATGCCCGTCCGGTGCGGAGGCGCTCGAAGCGCTGGGCAAGGTGCGCGTGGACGTGATGGTGCTTGACCTTATCATGCCGCAGATGGACGGCTTCGCGTTGATGGAGGAAGTCCGGCGGCAGCAGCTGCCGAATCCGCCGCAGATTATTGTCGTATCGGCGCTGGGGCGCGACGATTTCATCATGCGCGCGGTGCAGCTGGGCGCACGGTTCTACATGGTCAAGCCGTTTGACATGGCGTCACTGGCGGCACGCATCCGGGAAAGCTGCGGGCAGGGCGTTGTGCCGCTGGGAACGGCGCTGAACGCAAGCGCACGCTCGCTGTCCATCGACGAAAAGCTGGCGAGCCTGTTCCTGACCATCGGGATTCCGGCGCACATCAAGGGCTACCAGTTCCTGCGGACGGCGGTGAAGATGGTGGTGGACAATCCGGACATGATCAACCGCATCACGAAGGAGCTGTATCCGAGCATCGGCAAGTGCTACAACACTTCCGCCAGCAAGGTGGAGCGCGCCATTCGCCACGCCATTGAGGTCGCGTGGAGCAGGGGACGCATTGATACGCTCAACAAGGCGTTCGGCTGCCGCGTAGCGACGAAGGAGGATAAGCCGACGAACGGTGAGTTCATTGCCATGCTGGCGGATAAGCTGTCGCTGGAGCAGCGGTCGGCATCGTAATTCCGAATAAATGGCACAGCAAAAGCGCAAAAGCGAGTGCTTTTGCGTTTAAGCTGCGGAAAAAACGGGAATTACTCCTGCGGCTTGGCGTTGCGCTTGTTATCCTTCGTCATCTGCATGACGAGCAGGTTCATCGAGCGCTGCTGGTCATCATCCAGCTGGCGGAAGTTGAGGATGAGGCGGAGTTCTGCATCCGTCAGGTTCGTGGGGATGAGTTCGCCTGCCGCCGGGTCATGACCGACAAGATAGTCGATGGACACGCCGAAGTAGTCCGCAATGCGGGTCAGAACGGCAATGTCCGGCTCGGTATCGCGGTTCTCATACTGGTTGATGGACTGCTGGCTGACCTTAACGAAATCAGCCAGAGCGCGCTGGCTCAGACCCTGAGCGGTACGGAGTGCCTTCAAATTCGCGAGCATAGTAAGGAACAACCTCCTGTTATTTTACGTCGAGTAGTGTGGTCTTTCATTATTATATCATAACACAATTGGTTTGAAAAAGCAATAGCAGAAATAAATGAAGTTATCGCGAAATCACGAAAAATCGAAAGAAATTCAAAGTAGTTACAGAAAGATGCCGTTTTTGCGCCATTGATGCCCACTTTGTGCATTTTTGCGCAACCACTTGACAAATTTCGCCATTCCTGCTATGATAAAAAAAACATCGTGCGGAGGGGCGGAAGTACATGATTTGGGGAATCGTGACGGCGGGAGCGGCGCTGCTGCTCATTCTGGTTGCCTTGCTGCACGCACAGCGGCGCAGAAATCGGCTGGAGAAGGAAATGGTGGAGCGCGCGCGGACGACCGACCTGTATCGCGCGCTGTATCCCGTGCTGCGGACGGCGAACCGCTGCTGTGTTGACCGCGTGCTGATTCGGCGGGACGAGGTGCGCATTGTGCTCTTTAAGCCGATGAACAGCGTGTACCGCTTCGTATTTGAGGAGCGCGGCTTCGACCGTGTGAACGACCCGAAGGTGCTGAAGGCGCTCGCGCTGGCGATTTCCGCGGACATGGATCACTTGCGCGACAATCGCTGCTATTCATTCAGCGTCCGGCAGGATATTACCGCACAGGGGGACAAAGTATATTGGTACGAATACAACATTCTGCCGTACTACAAGGACACACTGACGAAGGCGTGGTATCATCAGCCCGAAGTCGAGGACGGGATTATTCGCTGATGAAGCAGGATTTCCCCGGAAAACGGCGAATATAAGGAAAAGAAAACGCGGAGCATCCTCCGCAGAGAAAAACAGGAGGCGTATTCTCATGGAGATTTTGTCTGTCTATGATTCGACTTTCAAGCCCTACGGCCGCGTGGTGGAGGGCTATCCGACGGAAGGACTCGTCAAGGCGCTCGCGACGACGCCCTGCACCGACGGCGTGGTGTACCTGCCGCGCGTGGAAGTGCTGCACAGCGCGCCGAACGCCGCGAAAATCGGCGAAGGGCTGTACGGCGGAATGCCCTATGAGCTGGGCTACTGCAACGGCCACAACACGAAGCTGAACTGCCTTGAGTTCCACCGCGACAGCGAGTTCAACCTCGGCACGGACGATTTCATTCTGCTGCTGGCGACGCTGTCCGATTTGGAGGACGGCGAGCTGGACACCGCGAAGGTGAAGGCGTTCAAGGTGCCGGCGGGCGTGATGGTGGAAGTGTACGCGACGACGCTGCACTATGCCCCGTGCCATGCGGATGCGAAGAAGGGCTTCCGCGTGATGGTGGCGCTGCCGGATCAGACGAATACGGATTTCCGGCCGGAGGATGGCGCGAATAAGCTGGATAAGACGCTGTGGGCGCGGAATAAGTGGCTGCTGGCGCATCCGGATAGCTCGGAAGCGAAACAGGGCGCAGCGGTGCTGCTGAAGGGTGAAAATATCGACATCGCGGGTGACATCTAAGGCAGGACAAAGAGGATAAACACGCGGGCAAAGCAGGGGAGAAAGGTCAACTCAATCGCGCGAAGGGGTCAAGGGGGAATTCCCCCTTGCGGAGTCCAGAGGCGGCGCCTCTGGTAGGGTTTGGGGCAACGCCCCAACTGTTCCGCGGGCGACCAGTATGCCAAACGCGCTCAACAAAGGGCGCAGGCAGCGAAGCGTCCCTGCCAGTAGCTTTGCGCTCCCGCAGGAGCGCCCCCAAGCCGCTCTTTCCAACATCTGTGCTGTGTCGCGCCAAATGGGCGCGACCGACCACCCGCGCTGCCCGCGTCCCTCCGATAATCACCATCCCATGCTCGCAGATTTCCAAATGCTGAATTTTTGAGGAAACCCCTTGCTTTTTGCCGCAGAGTATGATATACTGTCAAGGCTTGATGTGTGCATACTCCAACAAGGAGGTGGATTTCCATGGGTAAGTTTTGCGAGATCTGCGAAAAGGGTACGCTGAACGGCAACAACGTCAGCCACTCCAACCGTAAGACCCACCGTACCTGGGCGCCCAACGTGCAGAGTGTCCGCGTGGTGGTCAACGGTTCTGCGAAGCGTATGAACGTCTGCACCCGCTGCCTGCGCAGCGGCAATGTGATGCGTGCGCTCCCCAAGACCCACGAGGAAGCGTAATCGTCCGCAAGGGTGATTCCGTCACTTCTCAAGTAGAGTTTGCATCAATTTCCTCCGTCTGTTGTGCGACAGGCGGGGGATTTTTGCATGGGGGAAAATCCTCCTTGGGGCAAAAGGCAATGATGTTTGCGGCTTTGTGGGTTTAATACTATTTCCAGATTCACCTGCGCCATCTGCTTGCGCCTTTTCCATTCTGGCGTCCGCTCATTCCACTTAGCGTAGCGCTGCTACGCTGCGTTTCATTCACGTTAGCCAGAATGAAAAATTCGCGGCGCATCTTGGCGCATTCTTATCTGGAAATAGTATAAGCAAGTTGTTTTTTGTGTTGCAGAGGGTTTCGCCTCTGCGGAGGAGACCAGAGGGCAGTGAGAACAGACGAAGTCTGCGGTCGCCCTCTGGATTGCTTCGGATGCACATTTTCATAGTTGATTTTTTGTGTTGCTGGGGGATTCCGCTCCTGCGGGAGCGGGAGTTTGTGCGCAGGGACGCTTCGCTGCCTGCGACCAAGGTGCCATGCTTGACTTTTCTCTTTGAGTAGGTTTAACGGTGTAACAGTTGGGGCGTTGCCCCAAGCCCCACAAGGGACGCTGTCCCTTGACCCTGCAAGGGGGATCCCCCCTTGACCCCTCCGCGCGATTGAGTTGGTCGCTTTTCCCTGCTTTGCCCGCGTGTTTATCCTTTTTTCTTTTCCCCTATGCTCCCTCCCCCTGTTCGCCTTTACAAGCGAACAGAAATCTGCTATCATGAGGGGGAAATGCAATCCTTGTCGGGAGGTGCTTCCTATGAATGTTGACCAGCTGGCGGAATCCCTCCGCAGTGACCCTATGTTTATGCAAAATGTTGTCCGTTGGGATGTCCTTCCGGCGCGTCCGGCGGTGTATGAGCCGTTCCCGGATTCTCTCGATCCGCGGCTGCTTCCTGTGCTGGAAAAACGCGGGGTGCATCAGCTGTATCGCCATCAGGCGCACGCAATCCGAGAGGTGCTGGCAGGGCGGGATGTTGTGGTTGTCACGCCGACGGCCTCCGGCAAAACGATGTGCTATAACCTGCCGGTGCTGTCTGCCATTTTGCAGAATGATGACGCACGGGCATTGTACCTCTTCCCGACGAAAGCGCTCTCTGCTGATCAGGTCAGCGAACTGTATGAGCTGATCGAGGCGATGGGCGTTGATATCAAGACGTATACCTATGACGGCGATACGCCCGGCGCGGCGCGAAAGGCGGTTCGACAGGCGGGGCATATCGTCGTGACGAACCCGGATATGCTGCACAGCGGGATTCTGCCGCACCATACGAAGTGGGTCAAGCTGTTTGAGAACCTGCGGTATATCGTGATTGATGAAATTCATACCTATCGCGGCGTGTTTGGGTCGAATCTGGCGAACGTGCTGCGGCGGCTGCTGCGCCTGTGCGATTTCTACGGCAGTCATCCGCAGTTCATCCTGTGCAGCGCGACGATTGCGAACCCGAAGGAACTGGCGGAAACGCTGACGGGGCGCGAGGTCAGCCTGGTGGATGATAACGGCGCGCCGATGGGCGTGCGGCACTTCGTGTTCTACAATCCGCCGGTGGTCAATCGGCAGCTGGGCATCCGCAAGGGCGTTTTGCAGGAAACGCGGCGGATTGCGGGGCTGCTGCTGCAAAACGGGATTCAGGCGATTACGTTCGCGCGGTCGCGGCTGGCGGTTGAGGTGCTGACGAAGTACCTGAAGGACATGGTGCGCGACCCGCTGGGGAACGCCGGGCGGGTGCGCGGCTATCGCGGCGGGTATCTGCCGACAGAGCGGCGAGAGATTGAACGCGGACTTCGCGCGGGACGGGTGGACGCGGTGGTGTCCACGAACGCGCTGGAGCTGGGCATCGACATTGGCGCGCTGGATGCGTGCGTGCTGTGCGGCTATCCGGGAACAATCGCGAGCGCGTGGCAACAGGCGGGGCGCGCCGGGCGGCGCAAGGGGACGTCCATCGTGTTCTACGTTGCGTCCTCGGCGGCGCTTGACCAGTACATCGTGTCCCACCCGGATTATCTGATGAAGCGCTCGCCGGAGAACGCGCTGCTGAATCCGGATAATTTGTATATTCTGCTCAACCACTTCAAGTGCGCGGCGTTTGAACTGCCGTTTGAGGACGGCGAGGGCTTGGGGAATGCGCCCGGAGCGCCGGAGCTGCTGGAATACCTCGATGAGGCGGGGATCCTGCGGCACGTCGGCGGGCGGTATCACTGGTCGGCGGAGGACTTTCCGGCAAGCGAGATTTCCCTGCGGTCGGCGCGGGCGGAGGAGAATTTCGTCATCATCGACACGACCGATCCGGCGAACCACCGCGTCATCGGCGAAATGGACCGTTACACCGTGCCGATGCTGCTGCACGAAAACGCGATTTACATGCACGAGGCGCAGCAGTATCAGGTGGAAAAGCTGGATTTCGATGCCTGCAAAGCGTTCATCCGCCGCGTGGACGTGGGGTACTACACCGACGCGGACTTGAATGTGACGCTCTCCCTGCTGGACAAGGAAAAAGAGGAAGAGCAGGACGGCGGGCTGGCGGCGCTGGGCGAAATCCGCGTATCGACCTTGGTGACGATGTTCAAGAAGATTAGGTTCGATACGCACGAAACCCTGGGGTTCGGGCATGTGCGGCTGCCGGAGACGGAAATGCACACAACCGCCATGTGGTGGACGCTGCCGGATACGCTGGCGGCACGGTTCGAGAGCGACACGCTGAAAAATGGCATGATGGGCGTGGCGAATCTGCTGCGGATTGTTGCGCCGCTGTCGCTGATGTGCGCGCCGCAGGACATTGCAATCGTCTATCAGGTGAAAAGCCCGCTGACGGACAAGCCGACGCTGCTGCTCTATGACAACATCCCCGGCGGCATCGGGCTGGCGCAGAAGGCGTATGCCATGCGAAAGCTCCTGCTGGAGCAGGCGCTGCAAGTTGTGCGGGACTGCGCGTGCCGTCAGGGCTGTCCGGGGTGCGTCGGGCCGGTGGGCGAAATCGGCGAGGACGGCAAAGCGACCGCCATCGCCCTTTTGGAGGCGCTGACGGAATGAATCTGCGAGACAAGCTCAAAGCGATTGAAAAGCCGAAATCACCCCCGAAAGCGCTGGAAAAGCAGTTCACGGACTGCTACCACGGGCGGGAAATGCGCGAGTTATCCGAATTTCCCGGCGCGTTTGACCTTGACCTGTCCGCCCTTCGCCTGATGACGCAGGAAGAATTGCCGGACGATCTCGACCCGCGGAACATTCTCTATCTGGACACCGAAACCACCGGGTTTATGGGCGCGGGGACTGTCGCGTTCGAGGTCGGCATGGGCTGCCTGACGGATTCGGGATTCCAGATTCATCAGCTGGTGATGCGCGATTATCCGGAGGAAAAGTTTCTGCTGCAATCCATTGCGGATACGCTGATGGGCTACGACGCGATCTGCACCTTCAATGGACGGACATTCGACGTGCCGCTGCTGCGCGACCGCTTCCTGATGAACCGTATGGATGATTCGTGCCTTGACAAGCCGCACATTGACCTATTGCATATTGCGCGGCGGGTGTTCAAACTGCGCTTGCAGCGGTGCAATCTGGGCAAGCTGGAAGAGGCGGTGCTGGGCATTCCGCGCTTTGATGATTTGCCGGGCGCGCAGGTGCCGCAGCGCTTCTTCGACTACCTCAAGACGGGAAAGTTTGACCTGCTGACGGATGTGCTGGAACACAACGCGCAGGACGTGGCGAGCCTATGCGTGCTGCTGACGGCGATGGTGGAAATGTACCGCGCACCGGAAAACGTGCGGCACGACGAGGATGTGTTCTCAATGGGCGTGGCGCTGGAACGCTTTCAGCATGTGCCGGAAGCGCGGAAGTGCTATCAGCTGACGAGCGGCAATCTTCATGCGCAGGGGCAGGAGCGTCTTGCACAGAGCTACCGCCGGGGCGGCGAGCGAGACGAGGCGGTAAAGGTCTGGCTGGGGATGATTGCGCGGCACGAGGGCGGAACGAAGCCCTACATCGAGCTGGCGAAGCACTACGAGCATTATGAGCGGGACTACGAGTCCGCGCTGGACATGACGCGGCGGGCGATGGCGCTGTCCGCCGAGCCGTCATTATTCGATCCACCCTCTGTACAAGAGGAGCAAAATGCGCTACAATATCGGTATGACCGCCTGAAAAAGAAGGCAGCCAAAAACCGCTGAAGGAGAAACGACAATGGGATTCATGGCGACCATCAAGGCGCAGCAGGCCATGCGCGCGCACGGAAAAGGCGATCTGGAACAGGCAAAGAAGCTCTATGAGGAAGCTATTGACAAGGGGCTGATGTCCGCGCGCCCGATGCTGGGCTATGCGATTCTGCTGATTCGCGAGGGCAGCTACGACAAGGCGATGCCCCTGCTCATCAAGGCGCAGAAGTGTCCTGACCTCACGCCCGACCAGAAGAGTCAGCTTTTTGTGGATTATGCGGCGTGCTTGATGAAGAAGGGCGAGCTGGACAAGGCGATTCACCTGCTGGAAAAGCAGCACAACCGCGCGCCGATTGGTCTGACCTATCAGACGCTGGGATACATGTACGTCGAGAAGTATTCGGGCGCAAAGCCGGTTGCGGAAGCCGCGCCGGAGAAAGCCGCCGAAGCGCCGGAAATGCCCGACACGGAAGCATCCACCGAAGCAGCGGAAGAGCAGCCGAAGGTCAAAACGCAGGAGGACATTGACCGCGAATGGCAGGAGGGCATCGACAAAATGTTCGCCTTCATTCAGGAGTCGGTGGACTATGACGACGAAGACCCGGTGTGCCTGGACAACTTGGGTCAGGCGTATTACCGCGTGACGGGCGAGAAGGACAAGGCAAAGGAATGGTTCGAGAAGGCGCACGCGGAGAAGGATTCGCAGATTGACACGCTGTGGTTCCTGTCGCGCTATGATTTGGAAGCGGGCGACAAGGCAGCGGCGATTGCAAAGCTGGAAAAGGCGCTGGACGGGCGCTTCTCCCCGCTGAATTTCTGCACGAAGGATATGGTGCAGGAGGAAGTTGAACGGCTGAAAGCCTAAGGCACACTAACTAACAACGCTCCGATAAAGCTCAAGCTGCATGGGAGAGTGCAGGCGAAGGGGTCAAGGGGGCGACCGCAGACTTCGTCTGTTTCCATTGCCCCCTTGTCGCCTCCGCAGAGGCGAAATCCCTGCATAAACACGCGAAAACATTATGCAGATGTCGCCAACTGAATCGCGCGAAAGGGTCAAGGGAGTTCCTCCCTTGCAGAGGCAGAGCTTCTGGGGGCATATGATGTCAGCGGAGGGGGTGTATATCCTCTCCGCCAAGACCTGTTTTGGAGGAATCACCATGGAAAAGGAAACGCTGATTGTCGTTGGGCTGGGGAATCCGGGCACGCAGTACGCCCATACCCGCCATAACGCGGGGTTCGATACGCTGGAAATGCTCTGCCGCAAGTGGGGCGTGACACTGAACAAGAGCAAGTGCAAGGGGCTGCTGACCGAAACGACCGTGGACGGCAAGCGCGTCGTCCTCTGCGCCCCGCAGACGTTCATGAACCTCTCCGGCGAGTGCGTCAGCGAACTGCTCAATTGGTATAAAGTGCCGCTGGAAAATCTGCTTATCATTTATGATGACATTGATTTGCCCGCCAGCCGCCTGCGTGTCCGCAAATCCGGCAGTGCCGGGACGCATAACGGAATGCGCTCCATCATCGCCCATACGCCGGGGCAGAATTTCCCGCGCGTGCGGGTTGGCGTGGGCGCAAAGCCCGATGGCTGGGACTTGGCGGACTGGGTATTGAGCAAGTACACCATCCGCGAAGAGCAAATCGCCATGCAGCAGGCATTCGAGCGCGCGGCGGACTGCGTGGAGGACTGGGTCAAAAACGGTATTGACCATGCCATGCAGGAATACAATAAGACCGTGTAAGCACAGGCGTATTTTTCGTACCACGACTTATCCCAAGGAGCGCATATGAATCAGGCATTATTATCCGGCATTGCGTCGAAAGCGTATGACAAGCTGCTGAAAGCAACGGAAAGCAAACAGCCCATCGCCGTGACGGGGCTGCCGGACACGATGGCGGCGTATATCGCGTCAAAACTCTGCGCCGATACGGGCAGGAAAGTCCTGCTGATTTCCGGCAACGACCTCAAAGCGGCGCACGACGCCGAGGACGGCCAGCAGCTGCTGGAAACGGGTGTGGCGTGTCTGCCGGGCGGCGAAATTGACCTTACGCGCGGCGCGTCGAGCCACGAAAGCGCGTGGCGGCGGCTGGAAGCGCTGGCAAGGGCGCAGGAGGGGAATATCCGCCTGCTCTGCACGAGTATGGACGCCGCCTTGCAGCGCATGGGCAGCGCCGACCGCTTCTGCGAAGAGACGATTCGCCTTGCTCCCGGCGACCGAATCGACCTGAACGACCTCATCCGCCGCCTGACCGCCATGGGCTACGAGCGCGTCAGCATGGTGGAGGGCAAGGGGCAGTGTGCCCTGCGCGGCGGCATCATCGACGTGTATCCGCCTGCGTGCAGCCAGAGTTTGCGCATTGAGTTCTTCGACGACGAGGTGGACTCCATCCGCGAATTTGACTGCATCAGCCAGCGCAGCCTCGATTCGGTGGAGAAATGCACGCTCACGCCCGCGACGGAGGTATTGCTTCCGACGGTGGATGCGGAAAAGGCAGCGCGGCGGATGCGGGACGCCATCGAGCGGCAGGGGGGCGACCTGACGCCCGCAAGTTCGACGCTCTTTTCGGATTTGCCGCCCCTGCCGGAGGACGACGCGGACGCGCCGGACTTCTTCGATAAGAACATCACCCCGAAGATTCGCGAAAAGCAGCAGACTGCCGCGCGCAAGGCGGAACTGGAACGCCGCCGCGCCCAACTGATGGCGGATGCGGACATGCTGGCGGAGGGGCTGCCGTTCAAGCGCATTCGGGCGTGGCTGACCGTGCTGACGGACGATACTTACACGGTGCTGGACTGGTTCGAGCCGGAAATCGTCGTGCTGAGCGACCCGAATCTGCTCAGGAAGCGCGCGGAAGAACGCCGGGCGGGCTTCGCGGAGGATCTCGAAGGCGCGATGAGCCGCGACGAAGCCGTCAAGGAGCAGGAAACGCTGCTGATGGACTGGGACGAGCTGCTGCGACATGTGCAGGGGTACGCGACGGTCGCTGTGACGGAATTTCTGGAAGGCATGGCAGGCGTGGCGGTCAAGGATGCCGCTGATCTTGGCGTGCAGCGCGTGGCGGGGTATTCGTCGCAGATTCGCCCGCTGGCGGAGGACTGTGACGGCTGGCTGCGCGAGGGCTACCGCGTGGCGGTGCTGTGCGGCGGCGTGGCGCGCGGTCAGCGACTGGCGGCAGCGCTGGAAGAACACGATGTTGCCGCGTCGTTCGCGGAGAAAATCGACAAGCTGCCGGAAGAATGTGTGCAGGTGCTGCCCGGCACGCTGACGCACGGCTTCATCTGGGAAGAAGCGCGCCTGATTGTCGTCAGCGACACGGACGTGTACGGCACGGGCTACCGCAAGGCGAAGAAGCGTCAGGCGGCGGGCGAGAAGATTGCGGCGTTCACCGACCTGAAGCCCGGCGACTTTGTGGTGCATGAGGAACATGGCGTCGGCATTTATCTTGGCACAGCGCAGATGAAAAACGGCGGCACGCGCCGGGATTATCTGCAAATCCAGTATCAGGGGAGCGACAAGCTCTATGTGCCGATTGAGGCGCTCAGCCGCGTGCAGCGCTACATCGGCAATCCGGCGAATCCCCCGAAGC
>ENA-USUJ01001719-USUJ01001719.1-human-gut-metagenome-genome-assembly--contig:-NODE-1719-length-17960-cov-5.128278_pt1 | contig 17960 bp, 9 predicted proteins | sample MGYA00250061_ERZ773398 | MGnify/ENA primary metagenome ERZ773398 (study PRJEB29103, sample SAMN06111992) | human gut metagenome | biome: human gut; feature: ankylosing spondylitis patient; material... | reverse complement strand
CAGTATTCAATCGCTGATTGCGCTGAGGATGGATAAGAATTCTCAAATGTTTCATCAGGAATTCAGTCTGAAACTCAGTAATTCTTCCGGAATAAAGGAGAAGGATGCGGTGAAAATTGATGCCGCATTGAAGGCAATGAAGATTTCTGGAAATACCACGGTGGTTTCTGAGGCACAGAGTGAATCCAGAAGATTTTTTGAGTATGAAGTGGATTTCTGAAAGGGATGCATAAGCACTGTTACAAAACAGTGGCAGGGGAGAAATAAGGAGGGATTCCCATGGAAAAGAGCAATATCGACGAGAAAATCAAACTTCTGACGGGAAGCGGCATGTGGCACACCCGGGAAGCGGAGGGGCTGCCCTCCGTCCATCTGTCCGACGGCCCCCACGGCCTGCGCAAGTCCAACTCGGCCACCACCGGCGAAGTCGATCTGAACAACTCCGTGCCCGCCACCTGCTTCCCGCCGGCCGCGGGCCTGTCCAGCTCGTGGAATCCGGAACTCATCCACCAGGTCGGCGAAGCCATGGCCGAAGAATGCATTCAGGAGAAGGTTGCCGTAATTCTCGGCCCCGGCGTGAACATCAAGCGCAACCCGCTTGGCGGCCGCTGCTTCGAATACTGGTCCGAAGACCCGTATCTGGCGGGTCATGAGGCGGTCGGCATCGTCGCAGGCGTGCAGTCCAAGGGCGTGGGCACTTCGCTCAAGCATTTCGCCGCCAACAGCCAGGAGACCGACCGGCTGCGCATCAGCGCCAACATCTCCCAGCGTGCGCTGCGCGAAATCTACTTCCCGGCATTCGAACACATCGTCAAGGAAGCCCAGCCGTGGACCATCATGTGCGCATACAACTGCATCAACGGCGTGCATGCCGCCCAGGATCGCTGGCTACTCACCGACGTGCTGCGCGACGAATGGGGCTTCCAAGGTATCGTCATGAGCGACTGGGGCGCCGACCACGACCGCGTGGCCTCCCTCAATGCGGGCCTCAACCTCGAAATGCCGCCAAGCTACACCGACGACCAAATCGTCTACGCCGCACGCGACGGCCGCATCCAGCCGGCACAGCTCGACCGCATGGCACAAGGCATGATCGACTTGGTCAGCAAGACCCGCGCAGCCATGAGCGTCGAAAACTATCGTTTCGACATCGAAGCCCACGATGAGGTCGCACATCAGGCCGCCGTCGAATCCATGGTGCTCCTCAAGAACGATGACGCCATTCTGCCAGTCGCTGGCGATGCCAAGGTCACCGTCATCGGCGAATTCGCACGTACCCCGCGCTACCAGGGCGGTGGTTCCTCGCACATCACCCCAACCAAGATGACCAGCTTCCTGGACGCCCTCACCGAACGCGGCGTGGATGCCAAGTTCGCCCCAGGATTCACCCTCGACCTCGAACCGGCCGATCCGGCACTCGAAGCCGAAGCCGTCGAAGCTGCCAAGGGCGCCGACGTGGTGCTCATGTTCCTAGGGCTCCCTGAAGCGGCCGAATCCGAAGGCTTCGACCGTGAGACCCTCGACATGCCGGCCAAGCAGATCGCACTGCTCGAAGCCGTCGCAGCCGAAAACAAGAACGTTGTGGTCGTACTCTCCAACGGCTCCGTCGTCACCGTGGCACCATGGGCCAAGAACGCCAAGGGCATCCTCGAATCCTGGCTGCTCGGACAGTCCGGCGGTCCGGCGCTCGCCGACGTGCTGTTCGGCAAGGTGAGCCCGTCCGGCAAGCTTGCGCAGACCATTCCCTTCGACATCAACGACGATCCGAGCACCATCAACTGGCCGGGTGAAGAGGGGCATGTCGATTATGGCGAAGGCGTGTTTGTGGGCTACCGCTATTACGACACCTACAACAAGGCCGTCGACTACCCGTTCGGCTTCGGCTTGAGCTACGCCACGTTCGAAGTGAGCGACGTGAAGGCCGTCAAGACCGGTGCCTGCACCGCAACCGTCAGCGCAGTGGTCAAGAACACCTCGAACGTTGACGCCGCCGAAACCGTGCAGGTGTACGTGGCTCCTGGCAAGGCTGACGTGGCCCGCCCGAAGCACGAGCTCAAAGGCTTCAAGAAGGTGTTCCTCAAAGCCGGCGAATCCGCCGAAGTCTCCTTCGACCTCGACGATCGCGCCTTCGCCTACTGGTCTGAGAAGTTCAACGACTGGCATGTGGAGAGCGGCGAATACGCCATCGAGGTTGGCACGTCCAGCCGTGACATCGCCGGTTCCGCGGTAGTGGAGCTCGATGGAGACGGCAAGACCCAGCCGCTCACCGAATGGTCCAACTTCATGGAATGGCGTAAGGATCCGCTCGGTTCCAAGGTGCTCGAGAAGCTGCGTGCCGAAGGTGAAGCCGGCCGCATGCCGATCGTGCCCGACAATGACATGACCCGTCTATTCCTCGACTCCATGCCGATCAACAGCATGTCGGTGCTGATGAGCGACGGCGGCAAGGCCATCACCGCCTTCATGCTCGACGAATACGCCAAAATCGCCGAAACCGCCGAATAAGACGGATTGACGTAAACAAGACGTAAGCAAAAGGAGTTTCAAGGATTTAGGCCGAGGATGTGGCCCGCGAATGAACCGGTGCGGACCACATCCTCGGCTTTTTCATACTTGGTTTCGGCTTGTTCCGAGCTTATTTTTGGCTATTTTTAAGCGATTTTGCGATTACAATATTGCGCTCGGTGTGCTGCGATCCGGTTCCGTCACACACGACACGCTGAATGTTGCATATGCAACTGTTGTATGTACAACGTGTTATCGTATGTTCCGTGAACGATATACAGAACGATGGAACGGCTTCGGTGAACCCCGCGTTCACCGAAGCGTGGGACCGAGGCGCATGCAAGCCGCCGAGCGTCGCCATCCGATCGCTGCACAACGTCATCAACCGGTATCTTGCGGTGACGCGTCCTATGGAAGTGGAGAGTCTGAGCGGTGGCAACATCGACATCATCACCTTCCTCGCGCGCCATTCGGAACAGGAGATCTTCCCGCAGGATGTGGAACGCCGCTTCGGCATCACCCGGTCGACGTCGAGCAGAGTGCTCGCATTGATGGAACGCAAAGGGCTTATCGTGCGCGAATCCGTGCCGAGGGACGCGCGGTTGAAGAAAATCGTGCTCACCGACAAATCGCGCGACATCGCCGAAGCGCTGCGAGCCAACGCCGTCGCCATGGAAGGCATTCTTCTTCAGGGTTTGAGCGATGACGAGATCCGCGAATTCATGCACGTGCTCGACGTGATGCAGACCAATCTGGTCTCCACCGGGCTGATCGGCGACGAAAGTCGCTACTCCAGCCTGGCATTGTGCGAGGCGGAATCGCGGGAACGGCAATCGCGGGAATGCGAATCGCAACCAACTGTACGGAAAACATCACAGGAAGACGAAACAGGAAAGGAAGAGTAAGTGAGCGGAACAAACGTGACAACGGCTGCGGTGCAATCGCAGCCAAAACAAAAGCGGCATCTCGTACGCACGCTTGGCAAATCGCTGCGTGAATATAGGAAGCCCAGCATTCTCACCCCGATATTTGTGGTGGTCGAAGGTGTTCTGGAAATCCTCATCCCCACGGTGATGGCGTCGTTGATTGATGAAGGCATCACCGGCAAAAGCATGCCCGCCATCGTCAAATTCGGTCTGATTCTTCTGGCGTGCTCGCTATGTTCGCTCGCGGCTGGCTTCCTTGCCGGTAAGTTCGCCGCGATCGCCGGCGCTGGATTCGCCAAGAACCTGCGTCATGACGAATTCGAGAAGGTGCAGGGCTTCAGCTTCACCAATATTGACAAGTTCTCCACCGGCTCGATCATCACCAGGCTCACCACCGATGTGACCAACCTGCAGAACGCCTATTCCATGATCATTCGTCTGGGTGTGCGAGCCCCGATCATGATGATCGTGGCGTGGATCTTCTCGTTCCGCATCAGCCCGTCCATTTCCTTGGTGTTCCTGGCGTGCATCCCTGTTCTCGCCTTCGGTCTGTGCGGCCTGGCGGTGTACGTGCACCCGGTGTTCGAGCGCGTGTTCCACACCTACGACAAGCTCAACAACGTGGTCGACGAGAACCTTCAAGGCATCCGCGTGGTCAAGTCCTACACCCGCGAATCGCATGAAATCGCCAAATTCGGCCGCATCTCCCAGCGCATCTACAAGGACTTCAGCAAGGCCGACCGTGTGATGAGCTTCAACAACCCGCTCATGATGGTCTGCGTATACGTCTCGATGATTCTCATCGCATGGATGGGCGCCAAGCAGATCGTGGCCTCGGGCAATAATGCCGCGCTGGGGCTCACCACCGGCGACCTGACCGCACTGGTCACCTACGCCATGCAGATCCTCATGGCCATGATGATGCTGTCCATGGTCTTCGTCATGTGCATCATTTCCCAGGCGTCCGCGGAACGTATCTGCCAGGTGCTCAACGAGGAAAGCACGGTGACCAACCCGGCCAACCCCATCAAGGAAGTGGCCGACGGGTCCATCGAATTCGACAACGTCGACTTCCGCTACTCTGATAACTCCGAAAAGCCGGTGCTCGACAATATCAACCTGAAGATCCGTTCCGGCATGACCGTCGGCATCGTCGGCGGCACCGGTTCGGCGAAGTCCAGCCTGGTGCAGCTCGTGCCGCGACTGTACGATGTGACCTCCGGCTCGCTCAAGGTCGGCGGCGTCGACGTGCGCGACTACGACATGGAAGTGCTGCGCGACCAGGTCGCCATGGTATTGCAGAAGAACGTGCTGTTCTCCGGCACCATTGCGGACAACCTGCGCTGGGGCAACCCGAACGCCACCGACGAGGAAATCCGCCGCGCATGCCAACTGGCCCAGGCTGACGGTTTCATCCAGGAATTCCCCGACAAATACGACACCTATATCGAACAAGGCGGAACCAACGTGTCCGGTGGACAACGCCAGCGTCTGTGCATCGCTCGAGCGTTGCTGAAGAAACCGAAGATCCTCATCCTCGACGACTCCACCTCCGCGGTCGACACCAAGACGGACAAGCTGATCCGTGAGGCGTTCCACAACGAGATTCCCGACACCACCAAGATCATCATCGCGCAGCGCATCGCATCCGTGCAGGAATCCGACATGATTCTCGTCATGGAGGAAGGCCGCATCACCGCATCCGGCACCCATGAGGAACTGCTGCGGACCTGCGACGAATACCGTTCCATCTACGAATCGCAGACCAAGAACCAGGCCCAGCCTGAGGAACTGCAGTGAAAGGAGGTACAGACATGAGTGCAACAACCAATAAGAAAACCGCGCAGGGCATGCACCCGCAGGAGGGAAACAAAGCCAAGCGCCCCGATGCCGTGCCGCACGGTGGACCGAAGGTACCGCAGAAAGCCGCGCCGGGAACCACTAAGCGCATCTTCGGCTACATTTTCCAATACAAATGGCATGTCGTGGCAATCGTGCTGTGCATCCTGATCGGTGCGGCCGCACAAGCCGGTTCCGCGCTGTTCCTGCAATCCCTGATTGACAGCTACATCCTGCCGCTGGTCGGTGTGAAGAACCCCGACTGGAACCCGCTGCTGCGCGCCCTGACGCTGATGGCCTGCCTCTACGCGGCCGGCACTTTCTGCAGCTGGCTGTGGCAGTGGCTCATCGTCACCGTCGAACAAGGCACCCTGAAGAAGATCCGCGACGACATGTTCGCACACCAGCAGACGCTGCCGATCCGCTACTTCGACACCAACGAGCACGGCGACATCATGAGCCGCTACACCAACGACACCGACACCCTGCGCCAGGCCATCAGCCAGTCCTTCCCGCAGATGTTCTCGTCCGCGATCTCCGCACTGGCCGCACTGGTCTCCATGCTGTGGCTGTCGGTGCCGGTCACGATCTTCGTGCTCGTGTTCGCCGCGATCCTGTTCGTAGTCGTGCGCGCCATCGTCTCCCGCTCCGGCCGCTACTTCGTCAAGCAGCAGATGTGGATCGGCGATGTGAACGCCTTCGTCGAGGAATCCGTCAACGGTCAGAAGGTCATCAAGGTCTTCAACCATGAGGACGCCACCCAGAAGACCTTCGACGAGAAGAACGAGGAACTGTTCCACGCTTCCGCCGAAGCGAACACCTGGGGCAACGTGACCATGCCAGTCGTGGGCAACATGGGCTACATCCTCTACATTCTGCTTGCCATCGTCGGTGGATTCATGGCGCTCTCCGGCATGGGCAACTTCGGTCTCGCCGGCGCAGGCAAGCTTACCCTCGGCGCCCTCATCTCCCTGCTCACCCTGTCGCGCTCCTTCGTCAACCCGCTCGGCCAGGTCTCCATGCAGTTCAACATGGTGATGATGGCGCTCGCCGGCGCGTCCCGCATCTTCCAGCTGATGGATGAGAAGCCCGAGGACGACGGCGGCTCCGTCACACTCGTCAACGTCGAGCTCGGCGAAGACGGCCGCACCATGACCGAAGTGGACCACGAAACCGGCCATTGGGCCTGGAAGCGTGAGGAAGGCGACGACGGCACCCGTTCCCTGAAGGCCGCGCAGTCGCTGAGCCCGAAGGCCGCGGAAGTGGCGAGGAAGGCGCGCGAGAACGCGATCACCTCGCCGGACGGGCGCCTGACCCTGCTGCAGGGCGACGTGCGTTTCACCGACGTGACCTTCGGCTACAACCCGGACAAGCCCGTGCTGCACGACATCACCTGGTTCGCCAAGCCCGGCCAGAAGGTCGCGCTCGTCGGCGCCACCGGTGCCGGCAAGACCACGGTGACCAACCTGATCAACCGTTTCTACGACATCCAGGAAGGCATGATCCTGTATGACGGCATCTCCGTCAAGGGCATCCGCAAGCCCGACCTGCGCAAGTCGCTCGGCATCGTGCTGCAGGACGTGAACCTGTTCACCGGCACCGTGATGGACAACATCCGCTATGGCAAGCTCGACGCCACCGACGAGGAGTGCATCGCCGCCGCTAAGCTCACCAACGCGGACAGCTTCATCCGCATGCTGCCCAACGGCTACCAGACCGTGCTCGAAGGCGACGGCTCCGGTCTGTCCCAAGGCCAGCGCCAGCTGATCTCCATCGCACGCGCCGCAGTGGCAGACCCGCCGGCCATGATCCTTGATGAGGCCACCTCATCCATCGACACCCGCACCGAGGAAGTGGTGCAGGCCGGCATGGACAACCTCATGAAGGGACGCACCGTGTTCGTGATCGCGCACCGCCTGTCCACCGTGCGCAACTCCGACGTGATCATGGTGCTCGACCATGGCCGCATCATCGAGCGCGGCTCGCACGACGAGCTCATCGCGCAGAAGGGCGAGTACTACCAGCTGTACACGGGCGCCGTGGAACTGGAGTAAGGCTCCTTCTGCTTCGTTCCTGTCCCGTTCTTGGTGAATTGGACAGGCTGAACGGTAGTGTTCAACGAATGCAAGGGCCGTGCGGAAGCCACATATGTGGCTTCCGCACGGCCCTTGCGCATATGGCTCCCATGAATCGGCGGGCATGACCTTTTACGCAGGGTGCGCCCGCTGTGGCTTTTCATGGATTCCCCGAATCAATGGCGAAAAATCCATTGCGGGGACTACTCATGCGGTTCCGTAGGCGGTTTGGGTGTTCCGTAGGTGGTTGGTCAGAGTATCGGGGTTGGAGAAAGGCTTTATTCTGGCCGTTTTCATGCCGGGTATTCAGACCCAACCACCTACGGAAGCGAAAAACCACCTACGGAACTAGTCCAAGCCGTAACGGTGACTGGCTATTGCGCGGGCGACCATGCCGAACAGCTCGTTCAGCTTCTGCTTGGAAGCCAGGTGCTCGCGGGTGGCGACAAAAGGAGTGAAACCGAGATCCCTCAGCCGGTTCCGCTTATCGAGGTCATACATCCAGCGGTCATGGGTGTAGTGGTAATTTCCGTCGTATTCTATGCAGACGCGGTCATCCGGGTAGGCGATATCCACCTTCATCGTGCCCGAGCCGCGTATGTGGTCAATGATCTCATAATTGACATGTGCCTCAGGCAGCCCGTAGGCATCGCTCTCCAAACGAAGCACCGTTTCCTGCGGAGAATCGGTACCTGGTTTGGACAGGCGCAAGGCCTTTCTGCATTTGGCGCTCCCAATGAATCGCGGCGCACTCCGGATGTAGTCGGAGAGCTCATCGTGAGTGCAGACGCGTAAATCGGGATTGGCGCAAGTGAGCCAATCCATGGCGATCACCAGACTCCGTTCGTCGACATAGGGCGCAATCTGGCAGACCGCCTGCATCGCGGAGACGCTTGACACCAATTCGTCGGCGTGCGCCACGTCTACGCCATGCCTTGCGTAATGGAATTTCATCCCCTGGATTTTCCGCAGGTCACGTTGCCGGCACACCGAAACGTGAACGAGCTCCGAACCATATCCGGGTAAATAATTCATGGTGGCAATCATGCCATGCAGCTCCAGCGCTGTGCCGTGGCTTACATAGAGTGGAACCGAGGAGCGTGACCTTATCCGCGACAACACCTGCCTGCATTCAAGATGCCGTCTCGCCGCCTCCTCCCGTGCCTGCTCTAATGTGAAAAATGTATTGTGTCCGAAGCTTTCCATGCGCTGACGGTATATGGAAAGCCAGCAGCCCCGCAACCGTCTCCGTGAAAAATGTGGATATGTGCATGGTTCCATCCGCAGCATCACCGGGGAGAGGCCTGATGTATACGCGTCCGGTAGAACCGATGCGGAGCGTGGCGTCATCGAGGGGTGGCTCACATGGCAAGTCGGCCACGCAGAAGGGCGGGCGCTTCCAGCCGCAGGCCCGTGGGGCTGACGGTGACCGCGTTTCTCCACGGTGTCAGCCGCGTTTGGAACCCTGCCGACTGATGCCACCTTTATGACCGGTCGCTTTGAAAGGCAGACCGGCGTTGCCGAGTCCTTTGCTCCGCATGTTCTGCAGGGCAAAGGATTTTTGTTGTGCACGCAGTTCGTTCATCCGTTCCGTGGACTGATGCGCGATTCGCGGTTTCCGTGATTGCTCTGGCTGTGTCATGGCTATAAGAATACGTTCGGTAATGTAATATGATGGATTTAGTAATGCTTTTACTAAAATCTGATGAGGCATCCATGGGAGGGCGAGGGAGCGATGGCGACCATCAAGGAGATTGCGAAACGTACGGGATTTTCGCAGGCCACGGTGTCGCGTCTGTTGAATGGCGATCCGACGCTGTCGGTGCGTGAGGAGACGCGTCGCGCGATCATCCGCGCCAGCGAGGATTTGGGATACAGCGCCCAGGCCAAGCGTATCGTCATTCCGCACGAAGTAGCCTTGTTGGACAACGAGGAGTCCGACGAAACGCTGCGTGATTCGTATTTTGCCGATTTGCGTTCGGCGCTGGAACATAACGCCAAACAGCAGCGTATGGAGCTCACTGTTTTCCACAGTCTTGACGAGATGTTGAATCAGAAGGGGAAATTCGATGGTTTCATGGCTATCGGCGCCAATGTCATAGCCGAAAGCGACCTTGAGAAGTTGCATGAGGTCATGCCATACGGTGTGTTCATCGATGTGAATCCCGCACCGAACCTGTTTGATTCCGTGCAGCCCGACCTACAGCAGACCATGCATGACGCGGTCGAAGCATGTGCGAAGGCTGGCATGAAGCGTGTCGGATTCATCGGCGGCAAGGGGAGGCTGACGAATTTTTATGAGGTGGACGAAGAGGGGCGTGCCACATATTTTCGGCGTGAAATGGGCCGTTATGGTCTCGACCTGCGTGGACTGGTGTATTCTGACGGCTTGTTCACCGTGGAGAATGGTCGCAAGCTGGGGGAGCAGTTTATCCGTGACCACAACGGCGCACTGCCTGACGCAGTTATTGTTTCGGCGGACATCATCGCGGTCGGCGTGCTGCAGGCGTTCAACGCGGTTGGTGTGATTGTGCCCCGCGACATCAGCGTCATCAGCATCAACAACCAGACGATCGCACAGCTTACGTCGCCACCGTTGAGCACTTTCGCAATCGACCAGAACGAGCTTGCGCGCGTTGCGATTCTCACCTTGGCCGATGCGATTGCCAGCAAGCGCACAGTACGGCAGCATGCGTACCTGTCGACGACGCTGGAAGTGCGAGATAGTTTCGTGCCGGCGCAGCCGAAACGTGAATCGCGGCCAAAATTGCAGACCCGATCGAAGCGATCTGCCCGGTCGAAACGGGCTGCCTAGCGTACGTATGTGCGGAAAAATATGAAAGGCGATTGATGATGCTGCGTCATCAATCGCCTTTTGTTTGTCTACTGTCGGCGAAATACCGCGAATCGCACACAATATGACATGTATATGTGCAGAATCGCACAAAATGCGACACGCCCAATAGTGCACAACGCAGATGTTAAATTTTACTAAACAGGGGTAAAGGGATATACTTAACTCATGCGAAATCAAATGATGATTTCCGATTACAGCTTCAATCACAACTTCTAAGGAGAAGTACGATGGCAGAATCCAATGTCGCAGCCGCACCGAAGGAGACGCAGCAGTCTGCGAAGCCAACCAGGAAAGGCAGTCTGCTGTCCCGCGTGGCCTATTCATTCGGCAACGTCGGCCAATCCGCCTTCTACAACGCGCTGAGCACCTACTTCATCGTCTACGTCACCAGCTCGCTGTTCTCCGGCGTTGACAAGGCGCTCGCTACCAAGCTCATCGGCGTTATCACCGGCCTTGTGGTTGTCATCCGTATCGCGGAGATCTTCATCGATCCGCTGCTGGGCAACATCATCGATAACACCAAGACCAAGTGGGGTCGTTTCAAGCCATGGCAGCTCATCGGCGGCACCGTTTCCGCCGTTCTACTTGTGCTCGTCTATACCGGTCTGTTCGGTCTGGTAAACGTCAACACCACACTGTTCATCGTGTTGTTCGTCATCACGTTCATCGTGCTTGACGTGTTCTATTCCCTGCGTGACATTTCCTACTGGGGCATGATTCCGGCGCTGTCCTCCGACTCCCACGAGCGCTCCACTTACACTGCTCTCGGCTCCTTCGGCGGCTCCATCGGTTACAACGGTTTGACTATCGTCGTCATCCCGATCGTCACCTACTTCAGCTATGTCTTCACCGGCAAGCACCAGGAAAGCCAAAGTGGCTGGACCTGCTTCGCCATCATCGTGGCTATTCTCGGCGTCCTCACCGTGTGCTCCGTCGCGTTCGGCACCAAGGAAAGCACCAGCACCCTGCGCGCCAAGGCCGAAGATAACGGTGGTCCACTCGCCGCGTTCAAGGCTCTCGCCCAGAACGACCAGCTGCTGTGGGTCGCCCTGTCCTACCTGCTGTACGCCATCGCCAACGTGGCCACCACCGGCGTGCTCATGTACATGTTCAAGTTCATCCTGAACAACTCCGCCGCCTACTCCATCGTCGGCGTTGTCTCGGTCATCGCCGGCATCATCATGGCGCCGCTGTACCCGATTCTGAACAAGCGCATACCGCGTCGCTACCTGTACCTCGGCGGTATGGTGCTCATGGTCCTCGGCTACCTGCTGTTCATCGTCGGCACCAACAACCTCGCTGTCGTCACCGTCGGCCTGGTGTTCTTCTACCTGCCGCAGACCTTCATCCAGATGACCGCCATCCTCTCCCTGACCGACTCCATCGAATATGGCCAGCTGAAGAACGGCAAACGTAACGAGGCCGTCACCCTGTCCGTGCGTCCGATGCTCGATAAGATCGCAGGCGCCTGCTCCAACGGTATCGTCGGTGCTGTCGCCATCGCCGCCGGCATGATTGGTGACGCCACCGCCGCCGACATGACTGCCGCGAACATCCACACTTTCAAGGTCTGCGCCTTCTATGTGCCGCTGGCTGTCATCATCCTGAGCGGTGTTGTGTTCCTGCTCAAGGTGAAGATCAGCGAGAAGATGCATGCTGACATTGTCGAGCAGCTGGAAACTCAGCTCAACGAAGGCTGATTCGCTTTTGATTGCGATTGAATTTCAATCGTCGCGCTGAAGGAGCCGCATGGTGGACGCCATGCGGCTTTTCGCGTTTCCTACGTTCGTGGTAAGTGCTAGGCTGACGATTTGAAACGTATAGCAATGATCCGTTATCAGCGGGGAGCTTCCGGAAGAACGGTCGGCGCTTTTGGGTGCGGCCTAGTAGAACCGGCGGGATCGGCCCGAACAGCCGAACGTCAAGCGGTCGTATGAAACCTGTGCAGGGAAGCCTGCGTAAGAAAACAGGGGAGTGCGGCAAGCGAGGTGGTACCGCGGTGTCGGACGTGCGCAATCGCACGAAAATCATCGTCCTCGTAAAGTAAGTAATGAAACCGCCAAACGAGGAGCATACGGTGAGCGAATCCACCAATCATGTGTATCCGAAGGCTGCTGCCGGTGAGCAGAGCGCCAATGTCGCGCCGAACCCCAGCTTCCCCAAGCTTGAGGAGTCCGTGCTTGACTACTGGGACAAGGACGGCACCTTCCAGAAGTCCATCGAACGCCGTCCTTCCGGCGATCACAGCCAGAACGAATTCGTCTTCTTCGACGGTCCGCCGTTCGCCAACGGCCTGCCGCACTATGGCCACCTGCTGACCGGTTACGCGAAGGACGTCATCCCGCGTTACCAGACCATGAAGGGCCACCGCGTCAACCGCGTGTTCGGCTGGGACACGCACGGTCTGCCGGCCGAGCTTGAAGCCCAGAAGGAACTGGGCATCGACTCCGTCGACCAGATCAAGGAACTGGGCATCGACAAGTTCAACGACGCCTGCCGCGCGTCCGTGCTCAAGTACACGAACGAGTGGAAGGACTACGTGCACCGTCAGGCCCGTTGGGTCGATTTCGAGCACGGCTACAAGACCCTGAACATCACGTACATGGAGTCCGTGATGTGGGCCTTCAAGCAGCTGTACGACAAGGGTCTGGCCTACCAGGGCTACCGCGTGCTGCCGTACTGCCCGAAGGACCAGACGCCGCTGTCCGCGCACGAGCTGCGCATGGACGCCGACGTGTATCAGGACCGTCAGGACACCACCGTGTCCGTGGCCGTGAAGCTGCGCGACGAGGAGGATGCCTACGCCGTCTTCTGGACCACCACTCCGTGGACCGTTCCGACCAACTTCGCCATCGTGGTCGGCGCTGACATCGACTACGTCGAGGTGCGTCCGACCGAAGGCAAGTTCGCTGGCAAGAAGTTCTACCTCGGCAAGCCGCTGCTTGGCTCCTACGAGAAGGAACTTGGCGAGAACTACGAGATCGTGCGCGAGCTTAAGGGCGCCGAAATGGAAGGCTGGCGTTACTACCCGGTCTTCCCGTACTTCGCAGGCGACGAGAACGCCGCCGAGGGCAAGGTGCCGGGGCCGGAAGGCTACCAGATCTTCACCGCCGACTACGTCGACACCGTTGAAGGTACCGGCCTGGTCCATCAGGCCCCCTACGGCGAGGACGATATGAACACGCTCAACGCCAAGGGCATCAAGAGCGTGGACGTGCTCGACGCGGGCTGCAAGTTCACGTCGCTGTGCCCGGATTACGAGGGCATGTACGTGTTCGACGCCAACAAGCCGATCCTGCGCAACCTGCGCGCCGGTGACGGCCCGCTGGCCCGCATCCCCGAAGAGCAGCGCGCCATCCTCTTCCAGGAGAAGAGCTACGTGCACTCCTACCCGCACTGCTGGCGTTGCGCCACCCCGCTGATCTACAAGCCGGTGAGCTCCTGGTTCGTGGCCGTCACCAAGATCAAGGACCGCCTGCTCGAACTCAACCAGCAGATCAACTGGATTCCGAACAACGTGAAGGACGGCCAGTTCGGCAAGTGGCTGGCGAACGCACGCGATTGGTCGATCTCCCGCAACCGTTTCTGGGGCTCTCCGATCCCGGTATGGGTTTCGGACGATCCGAAGTACCCGCGTGTGGACGTGTACGGTTCACTCGATGAGCTCAAGGCCGACTTCGGCGATTATCCGCGCGATCATGAGGGCAACATCAACATGCACCGTCCGTACATCGACGAGCTGACCCGCGTCAACCCGGACGATCCGACCGGCAAGAGCCACATGCACCGCATCAGCGACGTGATGGACTGCTGGTTCGAATCCGGTTCGATGAGCTTCGCCCAGTACCACTATCCGTTCGAAAACAAGGAAACCTTCGAACAGCACTTCCCGTGCGACTACATCGTGGAATACATCGGCCAGACCCGTGGCTGGTTCTACGTGCAGCACGTCATGGCGACCGCCCTGTTCGACAGGCCGGCGTTCAAGAACGTGATCTGCCACGGCATAGTGCTCGGCTCCGACGGACAGAAGATGTCGAAGCATCTGCGCAACTATCCGGACGTGAACGACGTGTTCAACGACTTCGGCTCCGACGCCATGCGCTGGTTCCTCATGAGCTCGCCGATCCTGCGCGGCGGCAACCTTATCGTCACCGCCGATGGCATCCGCGACACCGTCCGCCAGGTCATGCTGCCGGTGTGGAGTTCCTACTACTTCTTCACGCTGTACGCGAACGCGGCCGGGTACGACGCGCGCAAGCTTCGCGCCGACGAAGTTGCATCGCTGCCGGAAATGGACCGTTACCTGCTGGCCCGTACCCACCGACTGGTCGAAAAGACCCAGTCCTCGCTGGACCAGTTCCTGATCTCCGATGCATGCGACGCCGTGTCCGACTTCATCGACATGATCACCAACTGGTACATCCGCAACAACCGCGACCGCTTCTGGAACGAGGACGCCAACGCGTTCAACACCTTGTACACCGTGCTTGAGGTGTTCATGCGCGTCCTTGCGCCGCTTGCCCCGATGGAAGCCGAATCCGTGTGGCGCGGCCTGACCGGAGGCGAATCCGTGCATCTGGCCGACTGGCCGTTCCTGGCCGACGAGAAGACCGGCGAAGCCACCGAACTTGGCCGCGTGCTCGTCGACGATCCGGCTTTGGTGAACGCCATGGAAAAGGTGCGCGAGGTCGTCTCCAGCACCCTGTCCATGCGTAAGGCGAAGCAGATCCGCGTGCGCCAGCCGCTGAGCAAGCTCACCGTGGTGGTGGAGGATACCGCCGCCGTGGCCGCGTACGACGAGATTCTGAAGTCCGAACTCAACGTCAAGGACGTGGAGCTGTGCACGCTTGAGGATGCGGGCTCCCAGGGCCTGAAGATCATCCACGAGCTGCGCGTGAACGCCCGCGTTGCAGGCAAGCGCCTGCGCAAGGACGTGCAGTTCGCCATCAAGGCCTCCAAGTCCGGCGCATGGCATGTGGACGCTTCCGGCGCTCCGGTGTGCGAGACCCCGAACGGCGACATTACGCTGGAAGAGGGCGAGTACGAGCTGATCAACAGCGTGGAGGAGCAGAACGCCGAAGAGGCCGCCAACTCCGTGTCCGCGGCCCTGCCGACCGGCGGCTTCGTGATCCTCGACACCGAGCTGAACGACGATCTGGTTGCCGAAGGCTACGCCCGCGACGTAATCCGCTCCGTGCAGGACGCCCGTAAGGCCGCCGGTCTCGAGGTCTCCGACCATATCGCGCTGAAGCTGACCGTTCCGGCCGGCGACGTGGCGAAGGTCGAGCAGTTCCGCGATCTCGTGTCCGCCGACACGCTCGCCGACTCGCTTGACGTTGTTGCCGGCGCCGAAGGCTCCGAGCTCGCCATCGAGGTTGCCAAGGCCTGATTTTGGTTGGGGTGAATCAGTTGGGCTGATTCCGCTTGGTCGATTCAACTAAGTCGACCGGATTGGCCGAATTGGTTGGTGCGATCCGGTTGGGATTGGGTTGGTTTGGCTGAATTGACCGGGTTGTGCGGATTTGGCTTGATTGGGCTGATTTCGTCTTGATGCGAAGGGGTCCTGCCGTTTAAACGGCAGGACCCCTTTCACGTCGTTGTCCCACCCTATATCCTTCAGTCTGTATTCCTTCAGTCTGTATTCCTTCAGTCTGTATTCCTTCAGTCTGTATTCCTTCAGTCCTAACCTTCGGCTTCTGGCTCGCTTTTCCGCATTTTGTTACCGTAACCTCCATGTCCGGGTAACAAAACATGGATGCGTATGCTGTTCCATGGTTTTGCGATCGATTTGTGATTATTCGACCGTGCGACTAGAGTAGCCTGTGGCTTTTCGGCTGGCTTTTACACCGGCTGGAAGATTTATACAGACTTGATTTGTGTCTGCCGTGTGCCTGCGACGTATTTACGTCGTGCCGGCACGTGCGCGGAAGCAGATCGCAAGCGAATGGTTCTCAGTACCATCCATGTGAGTCAAGCACACATCTTTGAGAAGCAGTCGCGATGCCGGGAGTCGGGTTCGTCGGTTTCAACCGTCGTTCCCGTTCCCGGCTTTTTTATCTTCGAAGGGGAATGAACGGTAACGCTGCTGTTTAAAGCGATGCTTCACGGTATGAAAAACCACTTAACCATTGAACAGATGTTGCATTCCGCGGAGCGACTTTTTGTTTCGAAAGTATGGCGACTGTTACATAGGAGTTGGCTAGGGTGATTTATAATCAGTTTCAGGTGCGTTGTTGTGATTGATGGGGGTTGCGATTACGCGTCGACATACAGCGAAGAACATATGATGCAGGGGCGATGTCGCTTCGGATATGGGAAAGGTGGCACTGATGGGTGCCGAATCGGGCATGAACTCTTCTGTGCGTGATGACCGCGTTGCTTTGTCTGATGGCGCGAAAGCGTTATGGGGCAAAACAAATCGTATTGATGACTCTGAATGGTTGCCGCTGTATGTGCATATGGTTGATTCCGCGGCAATGGCGTCAAAAATATGGGATACGTGGGTTCCGCAGGGCACGAAAGCGGTAATAGTTGGAGACCTTGGAAACGATGAGGTTCTTGCTCGAAAACTCATGATTTTCATGGCAGGCATACATGACATAGGCAAAGCCACGCCGGTATTCCAAGCAAAATCCATTACTTTCGGTCCGGAAGCGGGAAGTTTCGCTTGGAAAGCCGAACGGGCCGGATTGCCTATGATAGCTGGCTTGCGAGGTACCAATCATCCCACACATCCCATCGCAGGAGAGATCATTCTTGAGGGATATCTCCTGCGAGTCCGAGGTTGGGAGAGAAAAGCTGCACGTCAGTATGCCTGCGTGGTTGGAGGGCATCATGGCACCCCACCAGACAAAAGTAAAATTGACGAAGAGAAAAATAGGAAAACCAATGTTGGATTGGATTCTGAAGCGTGGGTGAGTACTCAGGATGAGCTCATAGATTTTGTTGCAAATATTGCTGGCATTGAAGAAAAAGAATGGGAAGATCTTTCTGAAAGAAGATTCAGCGTCCAGTCCGCCGTGCTGATGACAGGACTGGTCATTATGGCCGACTGGATTGCCAGTAACAGCGATGAAGATATGTTTCCCCTGGTAAGAACCGAGCCATGGGCGGATGAAGATGAAGACTTTTTCTTCTCGGAGAGTGGGGAAGAAGACGATATCCAATCGTGGTCGGGCCTCCGCATCCGCGCGGACAGGGCATGGTCATGTGTGCAGCTACCGCATGCGTGGGTGCCGGAAGGCATTCCTTCATCCTGCCAAGACCTTTTTGCGACACGGTTCACCCTTCCTGAAGGTGCGAAGGTTCGTCCTGTCCAAGAAGAAGCCGTCCGAATCGCACGCGACACAAGGCAGCCGGGACTCATGGTGATTGAGGCACCCATGGGCGAAGGAAAAACGGAAGCGGCGCTCGCGGCCGCTGAAATACTGGCACAACGTACCGGACGTGGTGGTGTATGCGTGGCATTGCCAACGATGGCTACCACGGACGCTATGTTTACTCGAGTGCGTCGCTGGTTGGAAGCGTTGCCGTCCTGCGATTTTGACAATGAGAAAACGGTGTGGTTGGCGCATGGCAAAGCACAGCTGAACAATGATTTTCGTGGTATTATTGCCGCTTCGCATCGCCGTTTTTCCTCTGTTGACCAGGATGACGTCAAACAAGAGTCGTCGCAGAATCGAAAGAAGAAGCAAATCGATGTGCCTCCGGAAACTGTTGTATCCGACTGGCTTTGGGGGCGTAAGAAAGGTGCGC
>ENA-USUJ01001718-USUJ01001718.1-human-gut-metagenome-genome-assembly--contig:-NODE-1718-length-17962-cov-3.730445_pt1 | contig 17962 bp, 16 predicted proteins | sample MGYA00250061_ERZ773398 | MGnify/ENA primary metagenome ERZ773398 (study PRJEB29103, sample SAMN06111992) | human gut metagenome | biome: human gut; feature: ankylosing spondylitis patient; material... | reverse complement strand
TAATGGAGGACTTGGACGATTGGCAGCATGCTTTATTGATTCTATTGCGACTTTAGGATTAAATGGCGATGGTGTTGGATTGAATTATCATTTTGGACTGTTCAGACAGATTTTTGAAAATAATATGCAGACAACAGTGCCGGATCCATGGCTTACAGAGAAAAGCTGGCTTACCAAAATGGATGTGACATATGACATTAAGTTTAAAGGGATGACAGTAAAATCAAGAATGTATGATATTGATGTTATTGGATATAATAATACATCAAATAAGTTGCATTTGTTTGATGTAGAAAGCGTGGATGAAAGCATTGTAGAGGATGGAATTAATTTTAATAAAGAAGATATAAAGAAGAATCTTACTCTTTTCCTTTATCCGGATGACAGTGATGAGGCAGGTCGTATTCTTAGAATTTACCAGCAGTATTTCATGGTTTCCAGTGCAGCACAGTTGATTCTTGATGAATGTGTTGCAAAGGGATGTAACTTGCATGACCTTTCTGATTATGTAGTGATTCAGATTAATGATACCCATCCGACAATGGTTATTCCAGAGCTTATCCGTCTGCTTGTGGAGAGAGGTCTTGAGATGGATGAAGCGATTGAAGCGGTAACAAAGAGCTGTGCTTACACAAATCATACGATACTTGCAGAAGCATTAGAGAAATGGCCGATTTATTACCTGAAAAAAGCAGGGCCGCAGCTTATGCCGATCATCGAAGTTTTAGATGATAAAGTAAGAAGAAAATATCATAATCAGGCAGTGTATATTATTGATGGAGAAGAAAGAGTACATATGGCTCATATTGATATTCATTATTCTTCTAGTGTTAATGGAGTGGCATCTTTACATACAGAGATTCTTAAAAACAATGAGCTGCATCATTTTTATGAAATTTATCCAGAGAAGTTTAATAATAAGACAAATGGTATTACTTTTAGAAGATGGTTGCTGCACTGCAATCCACAGGTGACAGAACTTATCACTTCTCTTATTGGGGATGGATTTAAAAAAGATGCAACGCAGTTAGAAAAGCTGTTAGATTATAAAAATGATGAAAAGGTATTAAAACAGATTCTTGAGATAAAGTCTGCTAAGAAAATGGAATTAAAGAAGGCATTGATGGAAAAACAGAATGTTACGATTAATGAAAATTCTATTTTTGATATTCAGGTAAAGCGTCTTCACGAGTATAAACGCCAGCAGATGAATTTACTCTGGGCAATTCATAAATATCTTGAAATCAAGAATGGAAAGCTTCCTAAGACACCAGTAACGCTGATCTTTGGCGCAAAAGCAGCGCCGGCCTATATCATTGCCAAGGACATTATCCACGCATTACTGACCGTATCAAAGGTCATCGCTGCAGATCCGGAGGTGTCCAGATGGCTGCAGGTGGTATTTGTGGAGAATTACAATGTGACAGCAGCGGAGAAGATGATTCCGGCCTGCGACCTGTCTGAGCAGATCAGTCTGGCATCCAAAGAGGCATCCGGTACCGGCAATATGAAGTTTATGCTGAACGGAGCACTGACATTAGGAACCATGGATGGAGCCAATGTGGAGATCAGTGAGCAGGTAGGCAGTGACAACATCTATATATTTGGTCAGACCTCAGATCAGGTGATCCACCGTTATGAGGCAGCTGATTACTGCGCAAAGCAGTGGTATGAGGGGGATCCCAATATCCGCCGGGCAGTAGATTTCCTGATCGGGGATGAGATGATGAACGTCGGACAGAAAGAAAATCTGAGCCGTCTGCATCATGAACTGATCAGTAAAGACTGGTTCCAGACGTTGCCGGATTTCAATGCTTATGTGGTAAGAAAAGGGCAGGCGTTGGCTGATTATGCGGTAAATCCTGTGGGATGGAGAAAGAAATGCCTGGTAAATATCGCTAAGGCAGGAATGTTCTCCAGTGACCGGACCATCGCGCAGTATAATGAGGAGATCTGGCATTTGGGAAAATAGAAGATAGAATGTTCATAAATGAAAAATGGCTGACCAGGCGGATAAATGTCTTGGTCAGCCATTATTATTTCACGAGATGTTAGCTATGTTGAAATTTTTGCAACTGTTCAGAAAATTCAGAACTTGGCTTAATCCTGCTTTCGGTAGGTTTTGATCAGCAGCGGTAACTCCGCCACCAGCATTCCGACCCAGCCGGCCAGATAGGAGAAAGGAAGAGCCTCGATGCCAAGGTGCATGATCAGAACCAGTGGAGCCGCAGCCAGAACCCGGACTCCCATGTTGATAAAGCTGCTGATCAGGGTGATCTTCAGATCACCGATACCACGGAAGAAGCCCTGGATACCGTTGGTAAATGCCGGGAGAATGTACATTACGGAGATCAGGTGCAGGTAGGTAACACCATGGCTGATTACTTCCTCATCTTTTACAAACAACATCATCAGATGTCTTGCGAATACAAAGCAGACGATAAAGACTGCGATACCGTAAATGGTCTCCAGCACCAGTCCGCACCGGAAGCCTTCCCGCATCCGGTCCTTTTTGCCGGCGCCTTTATTCTGTGCCATCAGCGCGGTCATGGCGTGGGCGATATTCTGCTCCGGTGTGTAGGCGAAATCATCGATCCGGTTGACAAGCGCTGTCATAGCGTGTCCGATATTCTGCTCCGGTGTATAGGCAAAGTCGTCAATACGGTTTACAACGGCAAATGCGGCGGCAATGGCAACACCCATGGAATTGACAATTGCCTGAATCCCAAGCTTTCCAAGCTGGACGGTTGCCTGCTGCATGGCGGATGCCCAGCCGTAAGCGATGGTCTTTTTTAATAAGGAAGAGTCAAATACCATCCATTTCTTTCCAAGGCGCAGGATCGGTACTTTTTTCTGGATGTAAATGATACAGAACAGGCAGCAGAGTGCCTCACTGATCACAGTAGAAACCGCGCATCCATTGCTTCCGGCATGCAGGACAACCACAAAAAACAGATCACCAAAGATGTTTAATATAGCGCTGATGATCAGAAAGTAAAGTGGCGAATTACTGTCACCCAGTGCCCGTAAGGTGCTGGAAAAGAAGTTGTATAAAAAGGTAAAGACCAGTCCCACAAAAATGATCCGCAGATACTGGGTGGTCATCACCATGATGGACGGGTCCACCTGCATCAGATGAAGGATCGGGACTGCGAAAATAACGCAGATCAGGGTTAAAAATACAGAAAAAATCACACCGGAAAGCATGGTTGTGCTGATCTGCCGGTGTAAGGTATCATATTCTCTGGCACCATACTGCATGCCCATTAAGATGCTGGCACCCATGCACAGGCCATTTAAAAACAGGATCATCAGGGTACTGATGGGGTTGCAGATACCAACGGCAGCCAGTGCTTCTTTGCCGACAAAATGACCGACAATGATGCTGTCCACGGCATTGTAAGTGAGCTGGAACAAGTTGCCAAGAACCAGCGGAATCGTAAATTTGACCAGAAGAGGCATAATCTTTCCGGTCGTCATATCTTTTGTCATGACGGAAAGCTTCCTTTCGTATATTTTGATGTTGGGGTCAAAAGCTTTTGACCCCTCTGATACCGGATTGCTCCGCACTGCGTGCTCCCGCAATTCTCAAAAACATTCGTAATTCGCTCATTTTTCTTTGAAAAATGGCTACTTACTCATGTTTTTGGCGGGTCCCAAGGTCAAAAATTCTCCTGCAAGCAAGCTTGCGTCGAACTTCTGACCTTTTGACCCTGGTATCATATAATTGTATCACGGAAACAAATTACTGTCTAGACGGCAGAGGGCTTTCGCTATATAATAAATAGGTCGGAGTTTTCCTTTTTGTATGACATGGCAGCGGCAGTGTCGGCTTATACAGAGTACAGATGATCTCCGGCCGGATAAGAACCACAGGAAGGAAAGATATATGGATATTATCAAAGCGTTACAAGAAGAATTAAACATCGGCCGCAACCAGGTAGAAGCGGCTGTCAAATTAATAGATGAAGGCAATACGATCCCTTTCATTGCCAGATACCGGAAGGAAGCTACCGGTTCTCTGGATGATGAGGTATTAAGAAACCTGGATGAACGGCTGCGCTATTTAAGAAACCTGGAAGAGAAAAAAACACAGGTAGTAGCGACCATCCGGGAACAGGGCAAGTTAACGAGAGAATTAGAGGAGCAGATCGCTCAGGCTCAGACGTTAGTGGCAGTAGAGGATTTATACCGTCCGTACCGTCCGAAGAGAAGAACCAGAGCGGCGATTGCCCAGGAGAAGGGATTGACGCCTCTGGCAGACATGATCATGCTGCAGGTGATGACAGAGCCGGTGGAAAAAGCCGCAGAAGGTTTTATTTCCGAAGAAAAGGGCGTGAAAACGGTCAAAGAAGCAATAGATGGAGCCAAGGATATTCTGGCAGAGCGGATTTCCGACAGCGCAGATTACCGGACATATATCCGTAATACTACCAGGAATCTGGGAACCGTTCAGTCAGTGGCCAGGGACGAGAAGGCAGAATCTGTCTACGAGATGTATTACCAGTACGAAGAGCCGATCAAAAAGGCAGCAGGACACAGGATTCTGGCGTTAAACCGTGGAGAGGACGAAAAATTCCTGACTGTGAAGATCGCAGCGCCAGAAGAACAGATTATCCAGTATCTGGAGCGGAAAGTGCTTACTAAGGATAATCTATATACCACTCCGGTATTAAAAGAAGTGATTGCGGACAGCTACAGCCGCCTCATCGCCCCATCCATTGAGCGTGAGATCCGTAACGAGATGACCGAACGAGCAGAAGAGGGCGCCATTAAGGTATTTGGCAAGAATCTGGAGCAGCTTCTCATGCAGCCGCCAATCGTAGGCCGTGTGGTCCTGGGCTGGGACCCGGCGTTCCGTACCGGTTGTAAGCTGGCGGTGGTAGACGAGACCGGCAAAGTGTTAGACACGGTTGTCATTTACCCGACTGCTCCGCAGAATAAGGTAGAAGAAGCCAAGAAAGTATTAAAGAAATTAATTGAAAAATACAACATTTCCCTGATTTCTGTGGGAAATGGAACGGCATCCAGAGAATCGGAGCAGGTGATCGTGGAACTGTTAAAAGAGATTCCACAGCATGTCCAGTATATCATTGTTAATGAGGCAGGTGCGTCTGTGTATTCTGCAAGTAAGCTGGCTACCGAGGAATTCCCGAACTTCGATGTAGGACAGCGAAGCGCGGCTTCCATTGCAAGACGTCTTCAGGATCCGTTAGCAGAATTAGTAAAGATCGACCCCAAATCCATCGGCGTTGGCCAGTATCAGCATGATATGAACCAGAAACGGTTAGGTGAAGCACTGGAAGGTGTAGTTGAGGATTGTGTAAATAAGGTGGGGGTAGACTTAAATACCGCATCTGCCCCGCTTCTGGAGTATGTATCCGGTATCAGCAAGGCGCTGGCAAAGAATATTGTGGCGTATCGTGAGGAAAATGGTGCGTTCCGCAGCAGAAGACAGCTTTTGAAGGTGGCGAAGCTTGGCCCGAAAGCATTTGAGCAGTGTGCAGGCTTCATGCGGATCCAGGGCGGCGAGAATCCGTTAGATGGCACCAGTGTCCACCCGGAAAGCTACGAGGCAGCAGGGAAGCTTCTTGAAAAGCTGGGGTATCAGCCGGAGGAGATCGCAGCCGGTGGTCTGACAGGTATTGGCAAAAAGACTGGTGACTTAAAAAAGCTGGCAGCAGAGCTGGGAATCGGTGAGATCACACTTGCGGATATCGTAAAAGAACTGGAAAAACCGGCCAGAGATCCTCGTGATGAGATGCCAAAGCCGATACTTCGCACCGATGTACTTGAAATGAAAGATCTGAAAGAAGGAATGGTGCTGAAGGGAACTGTCCGTAATGTTATTGATTTCGGTGCATTTGTAGATATCGGTGTACATCAGGACGGTCTGGTGCACATTTCCGAGATGACAGAGAGATTTATCAAACATCCTCTGGAAGCGGTGAGTGTAGGGGATATCGTAGATGTAAGAGTAATCGGAGTTGATATGAAGAAAAAACGTATCAGCTTATCCATGAAAGGATTAAATAAATAACATCAATAAAACAGGGATTACCACTGCAGACCGGATATCTGCAGGAGTGATCCCTGTTTTTGGGGGTACTGCTGTCTGCAGTAACAGTTATTCTGTTTCCCGGTGTGATGTGAGGTGTTCTTCAAGGCTGCGTGCTGCAATGCTCTGTGGCCTTTTTACATTGCGGATCAGACAGATCTTTCTTTCAGGAAGAGGCTCTTCAATGGGAATCTGGACGATTTTCCCCTGAGCAATATGTTCAGCAGCAAGCTCTTCAGGGAAGAATCCGATTCCCAGGTTGTGCTGCACCATAGGGAAAATCTGGTCAGTAGTTGCCACTTCCATATCAGGTGAGAAGGGAAGGTTATGGCGCATAAAATACTGTGTATATAATTCTCTTGTACTGCTTCCGGGAGCAATCCCGATCAGAGGGATATCCTGCAGATCCTGAAGACAGTGTTTGTTGGAAGCTGTTTCCGCATATTCCTCTCCACCTATAAGGATCTCGCGGAAAGAATAGAGGGGAATTCTCTGAAGTGGTTTTTTCAGAGCGACAGGTGTGGTAACTACTGCAAAGTCTACCAGACCGTTTTCCAGTGCCTGAACTGCCTGTGGTGTGGAATGATTAGAAATCCTCAGCTTCACATGTGGATAACGGTGATGAAAGACTTCCAGTTCGTTCAGCAGGAATAAACGCAGTGCGATTTCACTGGCACCAATATTTACAAGTCCGCTTTCCAGACCTTTATCTTTGAGAAGTTCATTTTCTCCTGATACAAGCTGTTCTATTGCAATTGATACATGTTCAAAAAGTCTTTCTCCTTCAATGGTCAGCTGTACTCCGCGATTGGAACGGATAAAAAGTTTACATCCCAGCTCATTCTCCAGAATATTCATACACCGGGTAATGTTAGGCTGATTGTTTCCCATAACGTCGGCTGCTTTGGAAAAACTCTTATACTGGGCAACATAGTAAAAAATACGATAATAATCAAGAATCATGATACAGTCGGCTCCTTATGCTATATAAAAATAGAATATCTGATATAGAAAAATAACGTTTGTATATCAATGTGTGAATCAGTATAATACGACTGGGTCAAAAAATCAATATAAAAGTCCTGACAATAGGACGGAGACCAAAAGGAAAGGGAGATTACCGAATATGACAACAGCGAATAAGACAATTAAGATCAATGACGTGGAGGCAGCAAAGAAACTGGTCAGTGCGGCAGTCAGATGTCCATTTGATATTGATATTGTATTTAAAGGAAAAATTTTTATTGATGCCAAATCTATTCTCGGAGTATTAAGTCTTGGCGTGGAAGAACCTCTGGAACTTAAATATGATGGCTATGATGAAGATTTTGAATCAGTGATCGCAGGTCTGGCATGTTAAATTAAAGAAAGGAATTCGCAGGTGCAGATGACATCTACAAATCTTCTATATATTTATGTGATTATCATTAATGTAGTCACATTTTTTATCTATGGCTTGGATAAAAGCAGGGCAAAAGCCGGACAGTGGCGCATATCGGAAGCGCAGCTGATATTTCTGGCGGTGATCGGAGGGTCGGTGGGAGCTCTGGCCGGTATGAAGGTATTTCATCATAAAACAAGAAAGCCGAAATTTAAGACAGGAGTTCCGGCGATACTGATTATTCAACTAATTATTTATTTTCTGTTTTTGTGAAATGAGGGGATTATTCTGCGCTTATAGCAATCCTTATAAATAATGCATATTGATTTTAGCTCATCAGAGCGTGAAATCCTGTGTCAGTAAAGCGGATATATTGTCCGCTTTCTTTTTTGTCCGGATTATGACATTGCTATAGGCGGATAAAATTGATTGTTACAGAGAATGAGGTATGTTATGCTACTCTTATATGAGAATTGCGGAATCTGCAAAGCAGCGGAGTAATTCGTAGATATCAAGTCAGGGGAAAGACATCTTTTAACCCTGATATTATATGAAAAGCTGCCTGTTAAATGAAAGAAGGGCAGAAAAATAATACATGACAAAATATAAGAGAGCAGGTGAAAAATATTGGAACAGGAAATTCAGGAGGCAAAAAGTTTATATTACGGCTATAAGCAGTATTTTTCAGACTATCTTCCGGCTTTGACGAAACTGGGGCTGAAAGTAGTAATGGCATTGCTGGTATTTGTGGGCGGGCGCAAAGTGATCCAGTGGTTTGTTTCTTTCATAAAGAAGTCCATGGAGCGTGCGTCTGTAGACAAAGGTGTGATCCAGTTTACAGGGTCGCTGTTGAGAATTGTACTTTACATTTTGCTGGTATTTAGCATTGCCACTCATTTTGGTGTAAAGGAATCCTCTATTGCAGCACTGCTTGGTACTGCCGGTGTAACGGTAGGTCTTGCATTGCAGGGCGGCCTTGCAAATATCGCAGGCGGGATCATGCTTCTGATCTTCAAACCATTTCAGGTGGGGGATTATATCATTATCGCACAGCAGAATGGGTGCGAAGGAACTGTATACAAAATAGAAATCTGTTATACAACTCTGATTTCCATAGATAACAAACACATTGTAATCCCAAATGGAACGCTGTCCGGCAGCATTATTACAAATGTAACTGCCAGAGATCTTCGTAAGCTGGAGATCAAAGTAGGAATTTCTTATGATTCAGACATTAAGAAAGCAAAAGCAATCCTGGAAGAAATCCTTCATAATGATGAAGATACGAAAGACGACCAGGGAATGGTGGTGTTTGTAGATGAGCTTGGAGAGAGCGCAGTGGTCATGGGCCTGCGTGTGTGGGTGGCTACGGAGAAATACTGGCCTGCCAGGTGGCGGCTTAATGAACTGATCAAAGAAGCATTTGATGCAAACGGAATTGAAATCCCGTACAATCAGTTACAGGTTCATGTGAAGAAACAGATATGATAACAACATAAGTCCTCTGAACCAACTATAAGGTTTAGAGGACTTATTGTTTGTACAGATTATAGCCAAATAATACCAAACAAGAATAAATAATCCTTGAACCATAGTGATTTATACCAATTTCACTGTCAGATATTGGTATAATACCACCAAAATAATATAAAATACGACAAAATAATTGACAATAGGACAACAGATTGCTATACTGGAGTCAAGTTAAACAACTAAGTGTTTTTATGAAGATGCAAAGGCGCATGTAAGTAAATGGATTGCTGCACGATTTTTATACATTGCAAAGACGCAAAAATATAAAAACACTTTTTTTGTACCCAAAATTAACTTCGTGATTGTAACTAAGTAACAATGTACAGAAAGAAAAGGAGAGAAAACTATGAAAATGTACAAAAAAGTTATGGCAGCAGCTCTTGCAGGAGTAATGACAGTTTCCATGTCCGCTACAGCATTTGCAGCAGATGATGACGGCTATATTCTCAAAGCCACAAATGAAGATTCCAAATCATCCGACAATGATCTGGTGATCGCAATCGAAGGAAGCGTAAGCTCCATGGATCCGGCAAACATTCCGGATACAAACGCAATCTCTGCTACACGTGGTGTATACGAGACACTGGTTTCTTTTGATGAGAACCAGGAATTAACAGGCAAACTTGCTGAAGCATGGGAAGTTTCCGATGACTCTCTTACTTATACTTTCAAACTTCGTCAGGGTGTTAAATTCCAGGACGGAACAGACTTCAATGCAGCAGCAGTTAAAGCAAACTACGATCGTGTAGTTAACAAAGACAACAACCTTCGTCAGAGAAGAACATTTATCGTAACTAACGAAGACGGATCTGAAACACCTCGTGTAGACAGCATTGAAACACCGGATGATTACACACTGGTTATCAAACTGACACAGGCATGGGCACCATTTATCAACCGTCTGACACAGTTCTGTATCATCAGCCCTGCAGCTCTTGAAGAGTATGGCAATGATATCATGAACCATCCATGCGGAACCGGCCCATATGTATGTACAGAATGGGAAGAAGGCGACCACACAAGCTTCGAGCGCAATGATGATTACTGGGGAGACAAACCGGGCGTTGACACTGTAACAATCAAAGAAGTTCCGGAAGCAGGTGCACGTACAGCTATGCTTCAGACAGGTGAGGCAGATTTCATCTATCCTACACCATCTGACCAGATTGAAGCAATCAAAGGAACAGACGATGTAAACATCCTTACAACAGACTCCAACATCATGAGATATGTAACTCTGAACATGGATCTGGAACAGCTTTCTGATGTAAAAGTACGTCAGGCTATGAACTATGCGATCGACAAAGATGCATACATCCAGTTAATGTATTCCGGATACGGAAAACCGGCTACATCTGTAGTTCCATCTATCATCGGTGGATATGAAGAACAGGAAGCTTACACATATGATGTAGACAAAGCAAAAGAACTTATGAAAGAAGCCGGATACGAAGACGGATTCAAACTTACTCTGTGGGGCGATAACACAACACAGGAAATCAAAGGTATGACATTTATTTCCCAGCAGCTTGCTCAGATCGGTATCGAAGTTGACGTTCAGCCAATGGAGCCTGCAACTGTAAGTGACAAGATTTATGTTGACAAAGAAGATGCTGAGATCAATATGTGGTATGTAAACTGGTCTGCATCTGACTTCACAATGGATGGTTCTTTACGTTCCCTGCTTTACAGCACAATGTGCCCTCCGACAAGTGCAAACACAGCATACTTCAATGACGCTGATTTTGATAAAGATATGGACGAAGGTCTTGCAACAGCTAACGAGGAAGAGCAGGCTAAATACTATGGCGATGCTCAGAAGATTGCATGGGAAGCATGCCCATGGTTATTCCTTGGCAATGACCAGATCATCTATTCTACAAAATCTTATCTGTCTGGCGTATATGTATCTCCGGACGGAGCATTTAACTTCGCAAATGCAACTTTAGCACAGTAAGTAATGGGGTTGAGAACAGGCTGCGAAGAACATAAATCTGGCTGCCTGATCTGAAATTGCAGCAATTCCATAAAATACTGCCGATACGGCAGTATGAATACAGGACAAAGATGTTCGAACCGGAGAACTGCCATAAGATTTACTATGGCAGTTCTCTGACTATAAAGCATCAAATATAAACAACAGGTAAGAAAATAATAAGGAGGAAAAATATGGGACGTTATTTAGGTAAACGTTTGGCAAGTACGATCCCGCTGCTTCTGGTTATCTCATTTGTAGTATTTATGTTTATCCATATGATTCCAGGTGATCCGGCAAGACTGGTAGCCGGTCAGGATGCAACAAAGGAAGATGTGGCAGTTGTACGTGAACAGCTGGGACTGGATGAGCCATTACTTGTACAGTATGGTAAATATATGAAAGGTCTTTTTACAGGAGATCTGGGAAGCTCTATCAAAAACGGTAAAACCGTAGTAGAGACAATCGCACCAAGACTGAAACCAACTATCATGCTGACATTCTCATCCATGATATGGGCTGCAATCATCGGTATTGCAATCGGTATCATCGCTGCCGTATTTCATGGCAGAATTCTTGATTATGTAGGTATGATCATAGCAATCGCAGGTATATCTGTTCCAAGCTTCTGGTTAGGTCTGGAATTAATCCAGCTTTTCTCAGTAAGCCTGGGATGGCTTCCAACCAGTGGACTGGAAACCTGGAAGAGCTATATTCTTCCATCACTTACAATGGGAGCAGGAATCATGGCCGTACTTGCCAGATTCTCCAGATCTTCCATGCTTGAGACTATGCGTGAGGACTATGTGCGTACTGCACGTGCCAAAGGTCTTTCTGAATCACTGGTTGTTATGCGCCATGCATTTAAGAACTCTCTGATCGAGATCGTAACAGTAGCCGGACTTCAGATTGGTGGTCTCCTTTCCGGATCTGTTATGGCAGAGACGGTATTCTCCATACCCGGACTTGGACGTCTTCTGGTAGACTCCATCCAGATGAGAGATTACAAAGTTGTTCAGGCATTACTTCTGTTCTTTGCTACAGAATATATCCTGATCAACCTGATCGTAGATGTTCTTTATGGCGTGATTAACCCAAGAGTACGTTATGAATAGAGGAGGAGAGAAGATGGCAGATAAGAACACAACATCAAACATTAACCTTGCTGCTGCCGAAGAACTCCCTAAGGCACAGAGCAAGTTCAAAGAATTTGTCAAGAAATTCATGAAGAGAAAAACAGCAGTGATTTCTCTGGCATTTATAGTATTTATTATCTTAATGGCAATCATCGGACCGTATGTAGTTCCGTATGATCCGCAGGCACCGGATTACACAGCTATGATGCAGGGGCCAAGCGCAGCCCACATCTGGGGAACCAATGAATACGGACAGGATGTTTTCTCACGTCTGATGGTTGGTACCAGACTTTCTCTTACATGTGCGCTGACAGCGACGATCATTGGTACGGCTATCGGTGTTGTTCTCGGACTGATCGCAGGTTTCTACGGCGGAATTATCGATTCCCTGATTATGAGATGCTGTGATGTACTTTTCGCTTTCCCTGATATCCTGCTGGCTATCGCAGTTGTTGCCATCATCGGACAGGGTATGGTAAACGTTATGATCGCAGTTGCGGTATTTACAGTGCCGTCCTTCGCACGAATCATACGAAGCGCGACGATTTCCGTAAAGCAGGCTCCTTATGTAGAGGTTGCCCGTTCCCTGGGATGTTCAAACACAAGAATCCTGTTTGTACATATTTTCCCTGGTACGATCCAGTCTATGATCGTTAACTTTACCATGCGTGTAGGTACTGCAATCCTTGCTGCATCATCCTTAAGCTTCCTGGGATTCGGTGCAAACGTTACAGAGCCTGACTGGGGTTCCATGCTTTCCACAGGACGTAACTATCTGAATACAGCTCCTCACATGGTACTGTTCCCTGGTATTCTGATCTTCCTTACAGTTCTGGCATTCAACCTGCTGGGCGACGGTCTCAGAGATACCCTGGATCCAAAGATGAACTAGGAGGAAGAAACCATGGCAGAAAAATTATTAGAAGTAAAAAACCTCCGTACGGAGTTTAAAAGAGATAAAACATGGGTGACAGCAGTTAATAATGTAAGTTTCTCCATTCAGCCAGGTGAGATTCTTGGTCTGGTAGGAGAGTCCGGATGCGGTAAATCCGTAACCTCCCTTTCCATTATGAAACTTCTGGCACGTAACAGTAAGATTTCCAACGGTGAGATCCTGCTTAATGGCAAGGATCTTCTCAAAGAAGATAAAAAAGGCATGAGAAAGATCAGAGGACGTGAAGTTGCCATGATCTTCCAGGAGCCGATGAACTCTCTGAACCCATGTATGAGAATTGAGAAACAGCTGACAGAAGCAATCCTGCTCCATAACAATTTCTCAAAAGAAGAAGCGCACAACAGAGCATTCGAAGTACTGAAATCAGTAGGTATCCCTGAACCGGATATGACATTAAAGAGTTATCCGCACCAGCTTTCAGGCGGTATGTGCCAGCGTGTTATGATTGCTATGGCAATGTCCTGTGAGCCGGAGCTTCTTATTGCGGACGAGCCGACTACAGCCCTTGACGTTACCATTCAGGCACAGATCCTGGAGCTGATGGAGGACATCAGGGCAAAGAAGAATACAGGTATTCTGATGATCACACATGACCTTGGTGTTGTTGCTGAAATGTGTTCCAGAGTTGTTGTTATGTATGCCGGCCGAATTGTAGAAGAAGCGCCTGTGCAGGAACTTTTTGCAGATCCGAAACATCCATATACACAGGGGCTGATTGGTTCTGTACCGAAACTTGGAAGTGGTGTGGAATCTCTTCCGTCCATTCCGGGAAGCGTACCGGATCTGTCCGTAATGCCGAAAGGATGTAAGTTTGCACCGAGATGTAAATATGCAATGGATATCTGTCATCAGCAGGAACCGGAGCTTGCAGATATCAACGAAGCAGGCACCAGAAAATGCAGATGCCATCTGCTCAACAAAACCGGAAAGGAGGCGTAACCTGTGAGCGAGCCGTTATTATCAGTAAAGAATATGAAGAAAACATTCCAGGCAAACGGAGGAATGTTCAGCAAGAAGAAATTTGTCCATGCGGTAAATGATGTATCTTTTGATATTTATCCGGGTGAAACTTTTTCGCTGGTAGGCGAGTCCGGCTGTGGTAAATCTACGACAGGTAAGCTGATCAATCATCTGATCACACCTGACTCCGGCGAAATCTGGTTTGAGGGAAAAGAAATCTCCAAACTTTCAGAGAAAGAAATGCGCCCGTTACGTTCAGATATCCAGATGGTTTTCCAGGATCCATACGGTTCCCTGAATCCGAGAATGAAAGTTCAGGATCTCATTGGTGAGCCACTTCTGATTCACACAAATATGAGTGCAGGAGAGCGCCTTAAGAAAGTGCACGAACTTCTCGGCACTGTAGGATTAAGCCCGTCTCATGGAGAGCGTTACCCGCATGAATTTTCCGGTGGTCAGCGTCAGCGTATCGGAATTGCCAGAGCACTGACTGTACAGCCAAAGCTTATCATCGCAGATGAGCCGGTATCTGCCCTTGATGTTTCTATTCAGGCGCAGGTATTAAATCTTCTGCAGCAGTTACAGAAAGACTTTAATCTTACCTATCTGTTCATTTCCCATGACCTGAGCGTTGTTGAAATGATTTCAGACAGAATCGGTGTCATGTATCTTGGCACGATCGTAGAGACAGCACCGAAGAAAGAACTTTATGCAAACCCGAGACATCCATATACAAGAGCACTTCTCTCCGCAGTTCCGATCCCGGATCCGGAAGTGAAGAAAGAGCGTATTACCTTAAAAGGTGATCTTCCAAGTCCGAGTAATCCGCCAAGTGGATGCCTGTTCCATACACGCTGCCCACATTGTACAGAAAAATGTAAGACACAGGTGCCGACACCTGTTGAAATTGCACCGGGTCATATTGTAAAATGTCATTATCCGGAACTTACAGAATAGGAATTCCGAAATAACAATATTACACCTGAAGATGAAAAGTGAAGAAAACAGGATTCACTGAGAGATACAGGTCATCATGAATGGATGAGGAAAGAGGGGCTATGTTTACTGAGGAAAGACAAAGCGCAATAGAGAAATGCCTTCGTGAAAACGGAAAAGTCAAGGTTAAGGAATTGAGTGAAATCTTTCAGGTCACAGAAGACTGTATCCGAAAAGATCTTAAGATTCTTGAAAACGCCGGTAAGTTAAAGAGAACCTACGGCGGTGCAATCCTTTCACAGGATTATCCGCTGAAAAGAGACGTAGTAGACAGACGCCAGTTTAACCTTGACAAAAAGAGAACAATTGCAGCCAAAGCATTTAAACTGATTAAGGATAACGAAACGATTTTCCTTGATATTTCTACCACAAATATCGAACTGGCAAAGCTTCTTGCCACGTCAAATATGCGTGTGGTAGTGGTGAGCAATATGATAGATATCCTGCAGATCCTTGCCACAAATCCGTCTATTACTGCAATCGGTACAGGGGGAACAATGTACCAGACAGTAAACGGATTTATGGGAGCTGCAACGATAGAAGTGATTAAGCAGTATAGCTTTGACCGTGCATTTATAGGAAGCTGCGGTGTGGATATGACTGATTGTGCAATTACTACATTGGGGGTAGAGGACGGATTGACAAAGAAAGCAGCCGTGTACAGCAGCAGACATAAATATGTTGTTATGGAAAGGGATAAATTCTATTTCAACGATTCTTATAAATATGCATACTTTGACGATATCAGCGGAATTGTTACGGATGAATTTCCAGATGATACGATCGTGAGTACACTGGAGAGAGCAGGGGTGAAATTGTTCTGATACAGGTAAGTCTTCGGGGACTTATCTGATCTGGTTAAATCAGTCAGCAGAATGGATGATCTGTCTGGCTTAAATGAAAAAGATGGAGGCAAGTACGTGAAAGAATATATTTTGGAAGCCTGTGTAGATTCTGTAGAATCCGCTATGGCAGCGGTTGAGGGAGGCGCAGACAGGCTGGAACTCTGCGGCAACCTGATCATCGGCGGAACCACTCCGGGACCGTGGCTTTTTGATGAGATAAGAAAGCGTTCGGATATCAGGATTCATGCCCTGATCCGTCCGCGTTTTGGAGATTTCTGCTATACAGATGCAGAATTTTCCATGATAAAGCATGCAGTAGAAGATTTCAGGAAAATGGGTGCTGAAGGTGTTGTATTTGGGGTGCTGAAACCGGATGGCACATTAAACATGGAACAGATGAAAGTATGTGCGTAATTTTAAACTTGACCGTTTGTTCGGGCTAATGACGATAACAGGGTATCTTATTATTCTTGGATTATTATGCTATTGGTGTATGGACAGAAGAATGAAAAAAGAAGGAATCTGACGATGGTATATATAAAGGAGGTGAGGTGTAGCAGTGGTTTGAAAATATAATGGAAGGAGGTGTATACAAATGAAGAAAGATACAATGAATAAGATGTTAATTAAGTTGAGTGAGAAAAAACTTGTTAATACAAAAAGTGCATTTTTGTTTGGAGAAGTAAAAGTTGCAGAAGAAATCAAGAAACATTACGAAAAGAATAAGTGATTACGAAGGAGGCACATATATGAATATTAAAAGAGCAATAAAAACAGCAGCGTTATCAATGACTGCTATTATGATGTTTACTGTTCCTGCTATGGCAGCATGGGAAAACTACTGGTTTGACGTGGATGTAGCGGAGGATGCGATAAGTGAGGATTACACAAGGAATCTTACAAAAGATAATGATGATACATATGGTTATATTAAAATAAGTAATAGTAATGTATCTGAAATGGATAAGTTTGAGATGAGTATTAACGGTCCGGAATATTATAATTACAATTATACTGGTAATATTAATGTTGGAACATTTATAGGAAGAATGTATCCTGAATATAATCAGCCAGAAAAACCAAGCGAAGGACAGCAATATCGTTTAAGAGCACAAACATATGCGTATTATGTGCATGTAGACGGAACATGGGAGCCATAGGCTATAAGTGCGAATAAGGGTTAAGTGAGATTATAATATTGTTATTTATTAAAATAGGATATTCTGCCTTATAGAGGCAGAATATTCATGACAAAAATAAAATCTTCATATTATTAAATTTGTAAGTTATAAATGCAAAAATTGGTGTATGAAAAGTTATAAGGATAGTGATTGAATTAAATAATGTGAGGAGAAGATAAAAATAATGCAAAAAAAGAACAAATTGGGGAAAAAACATAAACTTATCGGGGTAATTTACGAGGAATACTTACATTCGGTGTTAAGCTGGAAAATACCTGTCGGAATTCTTATCATTCTTATAGTGGGGATTATGGTTCATTATGAAAAACAGGTTAATAATGTTATGAATGGATTTGAAATGTTAGTGTCGTCTAGTAATTTTAATAAATTGCTTATATTTGCGGCGGCATTACCAGTATCGTTAAGTTTTGCTGACGACTGGTGCTCGGGAAGAATACCGTATGTTACGATAAGAAGTAGCAGGGACAGTTATATAAAAGGTAAGATAATTACATGTATATTAGGTTCATGGATAACAACGATGCTGGGACTTACAGTATATATTGTATACGAAATGATTGCTGATAAAGGATATATATATGCAAAGTATCTTTGGTATTATTATGGTACAACATATTTTGATGCGGTGGCGGTAAATCCGTTTATTAATACATCAATAAGGATAATTACTGTCGGAGCAGCATTTGCGGTATATGTTCTTGGAGGACTTCTTATATCAATAATTATACCGAACAGATTCGTGGCAATTGCCTCACCGTTGCTTATATATTCTGTTGCAGAGACGTTTAGATATCTTTTTCCAAAGTATTTGGTGCTGGACAGACTGATGGCTAGCGATTATTTATATGTGCGTAATTTTAAACTTGACCGTTTGTTCGGGCTAATGACGATAACAGGGTATCTTATTATTCTTGGATTATT
>ENA-USUJ01001713-USUJ01001713.1-human-gut-metagenome-genome-assembly--contig:-NODE-1713-length-17994-cov-4.387844_pt1 | contig 17994 bp, 12 predicted proteins | sample MGYA00250061_ERZ773398 | MGnify/ENA primary metagenome ERZ773398 (study PRJEB29103, sample SAMN06111992) | human gut metagenome | biome: human gut; feature: ankylosing spondylitis patient; material... | reverse complement strand
TTATTCACATTCTTTGTATGCTCGTACATTTCATCAGCTGAGCGCGGGACTTTGCCGTAAAAGGTCTTGCGTTCGGGCGCAGCCGTTGCATTCTTATCGGGAACAGAATCATACAAGGCAAGAAAATCCTGCGCTGATTTCAGCGCAAGTGCCTTTAACTTTATATATTCTTCTGCTGTCAGCGGTGCTTTTTCACTTTCAAAAAGCACATCAGAGTCCGCGTCGCAGATCGCAAGCTCGGAAACCTTTTCTTCGATGATGACGATATCCATGCTTGTTACTGCTTTTTTGCCGCACCATTTGAGATAAGAGCATATTTCTGCTTGCATTTTCCGGACAGCGGCTTCCAATGTTTCTCCGCGGGTGTATGCACCTACAAAATCCACCGCATAAAGCAAGGTGTCTCTGCCGTTATGCTCCCATACACAGTTGATCGTCATATGGTATCTCTCCAATCGTCTGCTTCATGATAATAATTGAGCCTGATCTAAAGGCTGATATTCCGTGACCACTTCGAGATGCGCCTTTGAATCGCCATTCAAAACGATGACGGCATACGTAGCAGGTCATTGTAGATCAGATCGTCAAACGTGCCCACTCGTTCGTGTGTACACACAGTATAACATAGCAATCATTCTATTTTCAATAGGTGCGACGGAAGTTATCGCCATTTAGCAACATTATTTTGTGCTAAAATCTGATTTTTCGATTTTAACAGTGTCAATCATACTCTGCATCGAAATACCTATCTATCGACTTTACGGTTTTGAGGGGTATTTTGCTTGACCGCAAATATACGCACTCCCCAGCGAACGGTATCCGCTATGCAGCGATTCGCTGTTTCACAAAAGAACCGCACAGAGGCGATAACTATTTCACCCTTTTCACTGGCCTTACCTTACAGAACAGAAAATAGGCGATTTTCAACCCTTAGCTGTACAAAAACAGGCAGCACCCAACCGAAGTTGAGTGCCGCCTGTTTTGTTGTCCAATCCTGCTTGGCAGATGCCGATTTTGTAGTTTTCTCAAATTACTGTCTTATCGGCACACGGCAAAGCCGCTCCTTTTTGATTTGGCGTGAAATGGTCACAGCCGGTCTTCTTTCGTTTCCGCGTACCAGAGATTATAGGTCTGGCGGTAGATGCTCGCGGCATCCTCCGTGTGGCAGACCATCCGCACCCGGCAGGGATGGTCATGGGTCCGAAGATCCTCCATGATGGCTTTCAGCGCTACGGAGGCCGCCTGGGCCATGGGATAGCCGTAGACCCCGGTGGAGATGGAGGGGAAGTCCACGGAATCAATGCAGTGCTCACGGGCAAGCTCCAGACAGCTCCGATAGCAGGCGGCCAGCGCCGCCGCTTCGCCATGCCCGCCGCCCTGCCAGATGGGTCCTACGGTGTGAAGGACATACCGGGCCTGTAACCGATACCCCTGTGTCAGTTTGGCTTGGCCCGTCTCGCAGCCGTGAAGGGTCCGGCATTCTGCTAACAGCTCTGGTCCAGCGGCAGCGTGAATGGCACCGTCAACGCCGCTGCCCCCCAGCAGAGTGCGGTTGGCGGCACTGACGATGGCTTCCGCATCGGACGCGGTAATGTCTCCTGTGACGATGGCAAAACGGTCCATATAAGCACCTCCCGGATGTAGAGAATCGTGAATGGTATAAAATCAGCATAGACTGTCTGAAATAAAAAAGCAAGAGACTGTCAATAAAATGGTAAATTCTCTGCGATGGTAAGGTAGGGCAGCCGTTAGCGGCTTTGCCGCTCTACGGATGCCGCATACCCCTTGCGGGTGAAGGGTGTGCGCGGAAAACCCAAGAAGGGGAAACAGGCGAAGTGCCGCCAATGGAGATTTCCGCGACGGAAAGAAAGGGTGTGTGCGGGAAACCCAAGAGGGGTGTCCTGCGCCATTGAAATCTATATTTTCAGAACTTTATAGAAGTTCTGAAAATGGGTGCGTGGCAAAAGAACTTTTGACACGCAAAACCGGACTGCGAAAAGCAGTCCGGTTTGTAAAACAGAAAGGGAAGCGCCTCAGCGGACGCCCGCCAGCTTACCCTCCAGCCAGCGGTCGATGTCATCGTAGACCTGCTCCCGGCAATCCTCCTTCAAGACCTCATGGCGCAGGTCCGGGTAGAGCTTCACCGTCACGTCCCGCATCCCGGCCCGCTGGAACGCGGCAGCGGCCCGCTCCACGCCCTTGGAGCAGTCGCCCACCATATCCATGGCCCCGGAGATAAAGAGAATGGGGGTGTGGTGGTTCATTTTGCGGATGTTGTCCTCCTTGCAGACAAAACGGATGCCGGAGAGCATCTCCCGGAACAGCCCCGCCGAGGCGTTGCCCTGACACAGCGGGTCCTTCAGGTAAGCGTCCACGTTGTCCGGGTTCAGAGACAGCCAATCCATGCTTGTGCGGTTGGGGGCGAAGCGGCGGTTGTAAATGCCGAAGGAGGCTTTTGTGGCCACGGCGCTGGGCCTGGACTCGCCGTTTCGCAGACATTCGGCGTTGATGACGGCCAGACTGGCCGCCGTGGATGCGGCGCTCATGTAGCCGGTGCCCATGATAATAGCGCCGTCCACCGTGCCGGGATAGCGGATGAGATAAGTCCGGGTCAGGAAGGAACCCATGGAGTGCCCCAGCAGGAAATAGGGCAGGTTGGGGAATTGCCGGTGGGTCAGCTTCCGGAGCTGCTCCATGTCCTCCACCACCCAGTTCCAGCTGCCCTTGGGACCGAAGTACAGCCGGGGCGCACCGTCAGAGACCGACAGGCCGTGGCCCAAATGGTCATTGCCCACCACGGCAAAGCCCCGCTCCGTCAGATAACCGGCGAAGTCCTCGTACCGCAGCACGTATTCCGAAACGCCGTGGGCGATTTGCAGGACGGCCCGGGGTGCGCCCTCCGGCAGCCACTCCACGGCGTGAATGGCGGTTTTGCCGTCGGCGGACGGAAAGGTAAATTCACGTTTCACCATGGAAATTTCCTCCTGTGTATGATAAAATGCGGTTTATCATAGTGTAACACGCTTTTTTGAAAATTACCAGAGGAGGAAACCCAATGGAGACCTATATCGCTGCACTGGATCAAGGGACCACCACCTCCCGGGCCATTCTGTTCAACAGCCGGGGAGAGATCGTATCAAAGGCCCAATATCCCTTCCGGCAGATCTTCCCTCAGCCGGGATGGGTGGAGCACGATCCTATGGAGATCTGGGCCACTACCTCCCGGGCCCTGGCGGAGGCGGTGGACGCCGCCCACATCGACCCCAAGGCCATCGCGGGCATCGGCATCACCAACCAGCGGGAGACGGCGATCCTGTGGGACCGCCGGACAGGACAGCCGGTGTACAATGCCATTGTGTGGCAGTGCCGCCGTACGGCGGAGATCTGCGACCGGCTGAAGGCCGACGGCCTTGGAGAAACGGTGACGGAAAAGACCGGCCTGCTGATCGACGCCTATTTTTCCGGTACGAAGCTGAAGTGGATCATGGACAACATTCCCGGCGTCCGCCAGCGGGCGGAGCGGGGAGAACTGTGCGCCGGGACGGTGGACAGCTGGCTCATCTGGAACCTGACCGGCGGGAAGGCCCATGTGACGGACTATTCCAACGCCAGCCGTACCATGCTGTTCAATATCCATACCCTGCAATGGGACCCGGCGCTCTGTGCCGCGCTGGACATCCCCATGGACCTGCTGCCGGAGCCGAAGTCCAACAGCGAGGTCTACGGCCATCTGGCTTCCGGCTTGCCGGGATTGGAGGATCTGGCGGGCATCCCGGTGTGCGGCAGCGCGGGCGATCAGCAGTCCGCCCTGTTCGGACAGGCCTGCTTCACCCCCGGTCAGGCGAAGAACACCTACGGGACCGGATGCTTCACCCTGATGAACGTGGGCGATACGCCGGTGCGATCCCGCAGCGGCCTTGTGACCAGCGTGGGCTGGCAGGTGGCGGGGAAAACCGTCTACGCCTTGGAGGGCAGCGTGTTCAACGCAGGCAGCACCATCCAGTGGCTCCGGGACGAGCTGGGGCTGATCCAGAGCGCCCCGGAGTGCGATCGGTTGGCGGAGAGCGTGCCGGACAGCGGCGGCGTTGTGGTGGTGCCTGCCTTTACCGGTCTGGGCGCGCCCTATTGGGATATGTACGCCCGGGGCACCATCGTAGGCCTGACCCGGGGCAGCACCAAGGCCCATATCGCCCGGGCAGTGCTGGAGTGCATCGCCTATCAGACCGCCGATCTGGTGCGGGTGATGAATGCCGATGCCCCCTGTCCCTTGACGGAACTGCGGGTGGACGGCGGCGCGTCCGTCAGCGATATTCTCATGCAGATCCAAGCGGATCTGCTGCGGCTGCCGGTGGACCGGCCCGCTCAGGTGGAGACCACCGCCTTCGGCGCGGCGGCGCTGGCGGGACTGGCCGTTGGCGTGTGGAACGGCTTTGACGAGTTGGCAGCTCTGCGCCGCAGCCAGTGCGTGTTCCGTCCCCAGCGGGAAGAGGAAGCGTGTCTGGCGGATCTGGCCCGCTGGCATCGGGCGGTGGAGCGCTCCCGGAGTTGGATTGAAAACAATGTGTGAACGCTGTTGCGTTTTTGAAAAAAGGGAAGTATACTAAGGCCATGAATCATTCGGCTGGATAGACCGGCCGTGAAAGGAGCGTTTACGATGGCGTTTTTTGAGGAATTGGGCCGTAAGGCGAAGGATGTGGCCGCTGTGGCGGCTGACAAGGCCAAGGACATGGCGGCTGTCGCCGCGGATAAGGCCCGGGAGACCACGGAAAAGACCAAGATCTCCGTGGCCATCGCCGGTGAGCAGCGGGAGATCGAGAAGAACTGCCGCCTGATCGGTGAGTGGTTCATCAACGAGTATGAGGGAGAACTGCCCGAGGGCGTTCAGGAACTGGCGGATGCCGTTGCCGCTTCCAAGGCCCGCATCGCGGAGCTGGAGGAGCAGAAGAACGCCATCAAGGTGGAGCACAGTGAAGTATCTGCGGCGGAGCCGGGCATGAAGATTTGCCCGGTGTGCGGTGCGGAGTCTGACAGCAAGTTCTGTCCCAAGTGCGGTGCTCCCATGGATTAACGCATATACAGAAAACCAAGGCCGTCCTATGGGCGGCCTTGGTTTTTGCACGGAATCGAGGAATAGCCTAAAGTGCTGAAGCACTATCCAACGTATTCCACGTGGAAAAGACAAACACGGCAGGATTGTCCCCCCCACTAAGGCTTTGTGGAAAAAATGAGCCGCATAAGCGGTAAAATCACGGAAAAGCCGGTCAAAATCCGTCGAAAATTGAACAGAAGGCCGCTTTCTTATCAAGAAAAAATGTGTTACTATTTAAACCATAAAAATGTGGACTGCCGGGCAACGCCGGTTTCCCACTAAGGAGGAGTCCAAATGCTTTCCAACAACATCGATCGGACGCCGGAGGGAGTCCTGACCTTCGCCGGATATGACGTGACCCAACTGGCCAAGGAGTATGGCACCCCCCTCTACCTGATGGACGAGGCGCGGATCCGGGCCAACTGCCGGATGTATCTGCAGGCGTTCCGTGACCATTTCGGCCCCGGCTCTCTGCCACTGTACGCCAGCAAGGCGGCGTCCTTTAAGCAGATGTACCGCATCATGGCGGAGGAAGGCATGGGCGTGGACGTGGTATCCTCCGGGGAACTGTACACCGCTCTCAGCGCCGGCTTCCCGGCGGAGCGGATCTACTTCCACGGCAACTGCAAGACCGATGCGGATCTTGCCTATGGCGTCAGTCAGGGCATCGGTTTTTTTGTGGCGGACAACCGGGAGGAGATTTTAGCGCTGGAAAAGACGGCGGCAGAGGCCAACGTCACCCAGAAGATCCTTCTGCGGGTAACGCCGGGCATTGACCCCCACACCTACGAGGCCGTCAGTACCGGAAAGGTGGACTCCAAATTCGGCGCGGCGGTGGAGACCGGACAGGCCATGGAACTGGTGAAGCTGGCTCTGACGCTGCCCCATCTGGACCTCCGGGGCCTGCACTGCCATGTAGGCTCGCAGGTGTTCGGAGAGGATGTGTACCAGCGGACGCTGGACATTATGGTGCCGTTTCTGGCGCAGATCCGGGACGAGACCGGCGTGACGCTTTCGGATCTGAACCTTGGTGGCGGCTACGGCGTCCGCTACACCCGGGAGGATGAGGCCATCGACATTCCCGCCCGTCTGGCGGAGCTGGCGGCCCATCTGAAGGAGGAAACGAAACGGCTGGGCCTGCCCATGCCCCGGTTCCTGATGGAGCCGGGCCGCAGCATCGTGGCGGATGCGGGCATGACGCTGTACACCGTTGGCTCCGTGAAGCGCATCCCCGGCTATAAGCAGTACGCAGCGGTGGACGGCGGCATGACGGACAACCCCCGCTACGCGCTCTACCAGTCCCGCTACACCGTCTATCACGCCCATAAGTCCGGTTCGATGGAGCGGTTCGATGTGGTGGGCCGCTGCTGCGAGAGCGGGGATATCATCCAGCCCGGCGTGGAGCTGCCGGGAGACACCTGCCGGGGGGACATTCTGGCGGTGTGCACCACCGGTGCTTACAACTACTCCATGGCCTCCAACTATAACCGTCTGCCCCGCCCTGCCGTGGTGATGCTGACCCCGGACCGTATTTACGAGGCGGTCCGCCGGGAGACCTTCGCGGACCTCACGGCACTGGACCTGTAAGCAGGTTTGTTGACAGGCCGGACGGTGACCCGTATAATTGGGCTGTAAGGCTGGCAATCGGAAATCAGAAGAGAGTCGAGACTGCCGATAAAGTGGTAAATTCTCCGCGACGGTAAGGTAGGGCAGCCGTTAGCGGCTGTGCCGCTTTACGGATGCTGCATACCCCTTGCGGGTGAAGGGTGTGCGTGGGAAACCCAAGAAGGGTGTCCTACGCCATTGAAATCCTTAGTTTTCAGAACTTTTATAAAGTTCTGAAAACTTGCTCATCGGGGTGAAAAGACTTTTCACCCCGATGAAGCGTCCGCCGTTCGGCGGACGCTTTCGGGTGTTCTGTAAACTCAGACGTTGGCAGTCTCCCGCACCGCGTCTGCTTCAGTTTCCGATTCCGCAGCAAGCTTTGTCGAATCGGCTGCCTCCGCAGGCTCCGTGGTCTCGGTCTGCTCCGTTCCCTTTTCCGGCAGCGCCGCTTTTTCTTTGCGGGCAGGCAGCTTTTCAGAAGCTGCTTTCAAAGCCTTGGCGGCTTTGGACTCCTTCTTAGGCTGCTCGGTCCGCCAGTGGAGGGTAGTCTTATTGAACATCGGCTCGCAGACATACAGCACAGCAGGCATCACGAACAGGCAGATGCAGGCGGAGATCAGAGCACCCCGGGCCAGCATGATGCAGATGGCGCCGATGAGGTCGATCGAGGACACAAAAGACACACCCAGGGTGGCGCAGAACATCACCAGCGCGCTGGTGATGATGGAAGCGTCCGCCGAATCCGCTGCGATGCGGATAGCCTCCTTCCGGTTCTTGCCGCTTTGCAGTTCTTCCTGGAACCGAGAGGTCATCAAAATGGCGTAGTCCACCGTAGCGCCCAGTTGCACGCAGCTGATGATGGTAGGTGCGATGAAAGGCGTGGAAGCGCCGGAGAAGTAGGAGAAGCCCTGATTCAGGAAGATCGCCAGCTCAATGGTGGCCACCAGCACCGCCGGAACGGTGATGGACTTGAACGCCCACGCCACGATGATGAAAATACAGGCAATGGACAGGTAGTTTGCCACCACGAAGTCCACGGCGGTGGTGTCGATCAGATCCCGGTACATGGCGCCCTCGCCGGTGATCATGGCGTTTTCATCATACTGCTTCAAAATGGCGGTCATCTCGTCCAGCTGGGCCGACACTGCGTCGGTGGCCGGAGAATAGCTGGAGTTCACCATCATCAGCTGATAGCCCCCCTGCTTGAGCATATCCTTTACCTCATTTGGAATGAAGAAGTCAGGAATGCCGGTACCCAGCATCTTATGGTAGGACACCACGGAGGTAACGCCCTTGACCTCCTCCATGCGGTTTTCGATGTCGCTCATCTCCGCCGGATTCAAATCGTCCCGCAGGACGATGAAGTGAGAGGTAGCCATATCGAAGTCGTTTTTCAGCTTTTCGTTGGAGACGATGGAGGGCAGGTCCCGGGGGAGGGACTCGTCCAGCTTGTAGTAGATTCCGGCGTGGGACTGGGCGTAGTAGGCCGGGATGAACAGGAGCACAAAAATCACCATAATGGCCTTGTTATGCCGCAGGATAAAGCTGTTCACCTTGTCAAAGCTGGGCATCAGGCTTTTGTGCTTGTGCTTGGTGATCTGCTTGTCGAAGATCAGTACCAGGGAGGGCAGCACCAGAATAACAGTGGCCACGCCCAGCACAACGCCCTTGGCCATGACGATGCCGATGTCCCGCCCCAGCGTCAGCCGCATGACGCACAGGGCCAGAAAGCCCGCTACCGTGGTGAGGCTGGAGGAGGACAGAGAGCGGAAGGCAGCAACCACCGCCTGCGCCATGGCATCCCGCTCGTCATCGTAGTTGGGGCGCTCCTCCTCATACCGATGGTAGAGGAAGATGGAATAGTCCATGGTAACGCCCAGCTGCAAAACCGCGGCGATAGCCTTGGTGATGTAGGAAATCTCCCCCAGGAATATGTTGGTGCCCATATTGTAGATGACGGCCAGGCCGATGCTGGTGAGGAAGATAAACGGCAGCACCGTGGATTCCAGCGTCACCATCATGGCAACCAGGGCCAGCAGCACCGCCAGACCCACGAAGATGGGCAGCTCGCTGTCCATCAGGTCGCGGGTGTCCTTGATGACCACGGAGAAGCCCGCCAGGAAGCACTTTTCATTACAGGCCCGCCGGACCTGCTCGATGGCCTCCATGGTCTCGTCCGAGGCGCCGGGGTGGCTGTACTGAATGATCATCATGGTAGCGTCTCCGGCGAAGAACATATCCCGGAAGTTGGCGGGGATCATGTCCGTGGGGATCTGGATGCCCATAAGGTTGCTGATCCAGATGGCGTTGGAAACTCCGTCAATGGCCTTGATGTCATTGAGCAGGCTGTTGGTATAGCCTGCGGGCATACTCTCCACCACCAGCATGCTGGTGGCCGCCATTTTAAAGGGCTCCTCCAGCAGCTTTTCGCCATGAGAGGATTCCAGGTCCTCCGGCAGGTAGGACAGAATGTCGTAGTTGATGCGGGTGGAAATATAGCCGATGGCGGCGGGAATCAGCATCAGTACCGCCATCATGGCCACCAGCTTTGGCTTGCGGGTCAACCATTTTGCGATTTTTTCCAGCATGGCCGATCAATCCTTTCCGCCGAACAGGCCGGTAATGGCCGCCCAGAAGTCCTTGAACATCTGCGCGACACGCCCCCAGAAGGTAGTCTGCACCTCCGCAGCGGCCTCAGCCTCCGTTTCATCCTCGTCCGGCATGGTGATCTCCTGAGTGCGGATCAAGATCTGAATGCTCTCAGGAGAGGGGTTGCGGCTGTCGGTGAGAGACACGGCCTCGGCGGTGGCATCCATCAGCAGGAGGTTGTTCACGTCGCCGGTATACTCATCCCAGGTGTCCTCGATGATGTCGCAGATGCTGGACTTGGCGTCCTTGATCTGTCCGGCGGTGCCCATGGTCTTGGCAGTGCTCCGCAGGACGGCCGCCAGACCCTCCAGAGTCTGCTTGGTGCCGTCATCCAGCGTAGCGCCGGTGGATTTCATCAGGGCTTCCGTGTCGCTGATGAGGCCCTGCGTATCCCGGATGGTCTTGATGGCACTGGCGCTGAGGCTGCTGACGGTTTTTAGAGTATCCTGCAAAACCGGCTCGTAATCATCCAGGATGTCCTGCAGATCCTCCACATCATCCAAGATATCCCGGAGGTCCGCAGAGGAATGGCGGATGGCGGCAGACAGGTCCTCGGCACTGTTGAGCAAAGAGGACAGGTTTTCGATCCGGCCGCACAGAGCGCTGAGGTCGCTGATCACCTGACTGGTGGGATCCTTCAATTGATTCATCACATCTGCCAGTGACTTCTGAAGCTTGGCGATCTCCGCCATGGCGCTGTCCAGACCGCCTGAGATCAGGTCCACCACCGCACCGCCGACACTCTCACTGGGGGGCAGCGGCGCATCCGGTTCCGTTTCAGTTCCCGGGTTTTCAGGGGCAGGCGGATTTGGGGCGCCTGTGGGATCCTTTTGGGATCCGCCGCCGTTGTTCTCTCCGTTGTTCTCACCGCTGCCGGTATTTGCGGAACCGTTTTCTTCTGTGTTGGGGGAATCAGGCGGATTCTGTGCACCACTGTCGCCAGTTCCGCTCCCGTTTCCGGTGTCCGTGGAAGAGCCTTCCACAGTTCCGCCCGTGCTTTCAGAACCGCTGCCGCCGGGTGTCTTTTCGGACGAACTGTCGGAATGATTGTCGGAGGACGCACTGTCTCCGCCGGAGGTGTCCTTCTCAGGACTGTCCTCGGAATCGTTGTGCAGCAGCTCACCGGAAAGGGTTCCGCCGCTGGCGGGAGTATCGCCGCCTTTCACCTTGCCGCTGGCATACACCAGCCACAGATCGTTCATCTGCTTGGCTGTGGCGGCACTCTGTCCCAGAACCTGCTGGCAGAACTGTTGGAAGGTCATCTGAGACTTTGCCTGATAAGCGGTTTCCAGAGCAATTACGCCTTCCAGGCTGGCAATGCCGGTTTCCAGCCGGGCAATGCCCTGGGTCAAGGCCACAACGTTGGGGTCGTTATCATCCACATCGGCAGTTTTCAGCGCCGCCAGTTTGGCCTCACATTCCTTCTTTTGCGTCACAAGGCCGTCCCGGGCGGTTTTGACACCCTCCAGGGTACCGCCGTAAGTATTCAACGCCGTGACAGCCGCAGAAGCCGTGGCCGTGGCTTCCGCATCACTCTTACCCTGCTTTTTCAGGGCAATCACATAGTAGGTCTGCCGGTCGGCAACGTAGGCGCTGTGAGCCTCCTTCACCTGGGCCACGGTCACGGAGCCGATATTTTGATTCTTGCCAATACTCTCGCCAATTTTGTCGGTGGTGTCCTTTACGGTGCCGCCCAAAGCCTTTTGCAGTTTTTTCAAACTCTCGCGCAGACTGCCCAGCGCACTGAATACCTTGCGCACATCACCGGTGCCGTCTTCCAGATCTCTCAGGGCACTCTCCACATCCTTCAGATCACCCTTCAGGTCGGAGACTGTGTTGGTCATGCTGCGCAGGGTGGACTTGGAATCAGAAATCGTCTTGCTGAGGGCTTCGATCTGCCCCTCCACCGGCTCCAGCACATCCGCCAGATTGGAGAGATCCTCCCGCAGAGCGTCCGTTCCGGAATAGATCACGCCCTTGCCGTCGGAGAAAATGCCCCGGGCCTTATTCAGCTGCTCCAGACCGTTGGCAGAGGCGTTCAGGCTGCCGGTCATGGCCGTCATGGCGTCCAGCAGGGAATCAATGCTGCCGGAGAGCTTGTTATAATTGTCCTCCAGATCGTCCTTCCGCTCAGAGAGCTTGGCGATCTCCTCCAACTGGCTCAGAGTAGCCGGAACCATCAGGAAGGTCATGCCGCCAAAGGCGAAGTCCTCGCTGCCTACCCGGATCGTATAGTGGCATTCCTCACCGGGCAAACCGAGGAACAGCACCGCCCGCAGGTTGCCGATCAGCTGCACCTGGGCGCCGGGGGCCTCCAGAGACAGAATGTCGTCCTGATTGAAAATGGTCATGGCCTCCAAGGTGTAGTTGTTCCGGGCGTACTCGCTGGCCCGTTCATTGGGTACGATATCCAGACGGATCTCCACCACGCCGGCCTGTCCCGCCAAATCCTCTGCCTTGGTAGGCACACCGTTGAGGGTATAGCTCATGGAGATCGTCCAAGGAAGCTGCTGGAAGGGCTTTGTGGTTTTGCCCTCAAAGTAGAAGGTCCCGGGCAGGGTCTTTTCGTCCAGCCGGAAGGTGGTCATGCCGCCGTTCCGGGCAGGCATCGTGCCGTCGGTCAGGTTGATGATCTCATCGTAATCGCCGTAGTCCGTCAAGGTAGCGATGCCGTTGGTGCGGTAGCTCTTCACCACACTGCCGTCGGTGAGATTGCCGTAGTAGTCCGTCATGGCGTAGTAGGCCTCGTCATAGGTGGCGGTCACACCGTCCCCGATGGCGGCCGCCGGGATGGAGCCCAGCACCATCAGGGCGGACAGTGCGCAGCTTCCCACACGCAGAAGCTGTCTTTTCGCGGTTTTCACTGGATTTCGCATCTTACTTTCTTCCTTCTATTTAAATTTTGCAGAATACAGTTCAAAACTGCGCCGGGAAGCGCAGATCCGTCCGCTCCCACGGCATCCCCCGGCCGTTTTCGCCGAAGGGGCCGTAAGCGGCCAGTCCCCGGTAAATCGGCCGGGTCAGCCCGAACCGGCGGATCACCACGCCGGGCCGCATATCCACATGGTCCTCCAGCCAGATTGCCAGCGTCTCATCGCGGATCATACCTGTGCCGAAGGTGTTCACCGACACGCTGACGGGGTCCGCAAGGCCGATGGCGTAGGCCAGCTGCACCTCGCAGCGATCCGCCAAGCCTGCCGCCACCACGTTTTTCGCCAGATACCGGGCCAGATAAGCCCCGGTGCGGTCCATTTTTGTGGGGTCCTTTCCTGCCAGAGAACCACCCCCATGGTGGGCTGCGCCGCCATAAGCGTCCGACACGGCTTTCCGCCCGGTGAGGCCGGCGTCCCCGGCGGGGCCGCCGATGACGAACCGTCCGGTTGGATTGATATAAAGCAGAGGCTCCTCATCCAGCAGTGCCGGGGGCAGCACCGGCAGGATCACCTCCCGCCGCAGCGCCTCCCGCAAGGCCTCCGTGCGAACGTTGGGCGTATGCTGGGCAGAAAGGACCACTGTGGTGATCCGGGCGGGCCGTCCATCCTCATAGGCCACGCTGACCTGAGCTTTGCCGTCCGGCAGCAGCCAGGGCATTTCCCCGGAGCGCCGCATGTGATCCAGCCGCTTCACCAGCGCCCCTGCCAAGGTGACCGGCAAGGGCATCAGCTCCGGGGTCTCCCGGCAGGCGTAGCCGGTCATGATCCCCTGATCCCCGGCGCCGGTATCCTCCGCCGAGCGGTGGCTGACACCCTGGGCGATATCCGGCGACTGCGGATGAAAGCAGATCTGAATATCACAGTGCTCCGCGTCCAGTCCCAGTCCGGGACGGTCGTAGCCAATGTCCCGCAGCACCTCCCGGACCACGGCTCCGTAATCCGGTTCCTGCCGGGCGCTGATCTCTCCGAACAAAAGCAGGTGGTTTTCCCACACAGCCGCCTCGCAGGCAGCTCTTGCCTCCGGGTCCTCCGTCAGCAAGGCATCCAGCACCCCATCGGCCACCTGATCGCACAGCTTATCCGGGTGACCTCTGGTCACAGCTTCCGATGTCAGAACGTGCCTCATATTGCACCTCTTCTCCCTCAAAGCGCCCAATGCGCCCTTTTTCTCCATACTGAAAGTGTAACATGTTTCCTACGGAGCCACTATGGGCATATCTGCCGCCTGTGCCTAATGGTATGGGAAAATGCCCCGCAAAAGTTCAGGCAAAATTGCCTCCGTGCCTAAAGCCTTAAAGATTTCGTTAAAAACTCGCACTTGAGACTGGTCCGGTTTCCGTGTATAATGGATATGAAAAAGGAAATTTGTTTCAAAAGGAGCGGGCTATGGCACAACAGACAAAAAATGCCATCCGGCGGGCCTTTATCCAACTGCTGAACGAACGCCCTCTGGATAAAATTTCCATTAAAGACATTGCGGAAAAGGGCGCTGTGAACCGCAACACCTTCTATTACTATTATGCGGATATCTACGCACTGGTAGAGGACATTCTTCAGCTGGAAATTCAGGATTTCCAGTCCAAGCTGCGCCGGTATGACAGCTGGCAGGAAGCATTCCGGGACGCTACGGCCTTTGCCTCCCAGAACAAGCGGGCCGTGTATCATCTCTACAATTCGGGCAATCAGGAAACGCTTCGGCGCTACTACCATAAGGTGACATTAGCCGCCATGACCTCCTATATCCGGGATCAGGCTGAGGGCCTCCCGGCGGATGACGAGGATATCCGTGTCCTGTCGGAATTCTATGCCGCCGCTCTGTCCGGGCTGACCGCCCTGTGGCTGCAAAACGGCATGAAATATGACACCGATGCCTACATTGACCATCTGGGTCACTTGCTGGATGGCAATATCCGCCGTGCTCTGGAACGGAGCTGCCAGGATTCCGGCCAAGCATAAAAGCATCCACCCGTCAATGACGGGTGGATGCTTTTTATGTCTGAAGCCGGTTGCTTTTTCCGCTGTCGGCATAAGCGGACGTTCCGCTTGGAACATCTGCGGTTGTTTATCCCTTCTTCCCGGCGGGTCTCTCCGTCTTTTTTCCGTTCCGCAGAAGGCTCTTCTCTGTTTCCTCCTGAATACCCTCCAACGTCATGCGGAGGTTGCTCATGAATAGGATACTCATGAATTTCAGCAAAGCCTCCCGGGTCTCCTTGTCCAGATCCTTCAAGGCCCGGACCATAGGCCGCACCGCTTTGAAGCTGTCCGCCTTCAGGTCCGTCAGGGTCTGGGCACCGGAGGCCTCCAGCACCTGAAAGGCGCTGTCCACAAATTTTTCCCTCTGCTCAACGGTCAGCCCCTGGACCCAGCCCCGCAGCTCCTGATCCGTCAGGCGGGCCTGCCGGGTGACACTGTGAAGCCGGACAAATCGGTTCCCCAGCACCGCCCAGGAAAAGCCGTCATGCTGCATGAGGCCCTGCTGGTTGCTGTCTACCACGGTGTAGTCCTCCTCGTGCTCCAGCAGCATCCCTACCACGGAGGATTTCGGCACAATGGTGTGGATACGCTCCGCCAGCCGGATATGCCGGGGCTGAGACAGAATATCGTCATGAAAGCCGGGGCCGTCATTGGACCAGACGGCGGCGATCCGCCGCTGCACCGCCGTGGGACAGAACACCCCCGCCCACACTGCCAGATTGCCGCCCTTGGAATGGCCGCCCAGCCGCAGCTTGATCCGGGGGTACTGATGGGCCATGGCCTCCGTGTATGCCACTGCCATTTTCTGAGCAGGGACCTCCCGCATACAACTCAGATAGAAATCCTCTTTCCACCCTGCCAGCGTATCGTCGGTGCCCCGGAAGGAGAGGTAGACGGTGCCATCCCCGCACTCTGCCGCCAGCGCCGCGAACTGCTCCGCCTTCACCGTGTCCAGATGGTCCACAAAGCCGTTGAGCTTCATGTCCCGGAACCGGGGCGAGGCTGCCGTCCGGCGCAGCAGCTCTGGGATCTGATTGGGCACCAGAACGCCCATGTCGATGGGCCGGCCTTCCGTTTTGGCAAAATACGCCTCCGCCGCCTTCCACAGGGGCACGGCCCTCCCCTCGCCGGGGCCGGGGACGATGCCGCCGAAGTCCACGAAGGACAGCTCCGCCAAGATCAGGTTATCCACTTCGTTAAACGGATCCTGCGCCAGCGTCAGATCCCCCCGCCAGTCCAGATAATCCAGAATATTCGCCATAGCCGTCCCTCCGTTTCGTTTTGATGAGGGTATTATATCCGCTTGCACTGCGACTTACAAGGCGATATTTGTAAACTTCGTTCTAAGGCCCGCCGCCCCCTCATAGGATGGAGCATCACAACCGAGAGGTGGACGAGATGACAAATCAAACCCGAAACGAAGTGCTTTTGGAGGGGATCCCCGTGGGTGCTCCGGAGCCATCCCATGAAAATCACGGCCAGCTTTTTTACCGTCAAATCCTGGAGGTCCCCCGGCTGTCCGGCACGGCGGACCGTCTGCCCCTGCTGGTGCGGCAGACACAGCTGCCGCTGCTGAAAGAGGGCGTTCCCCTCCGGGTAGAGGGACAGCTCCGCTCCTTTAACAACCGGTCCGGCCTCGGACGGCGTCTCGTGTTGACGGTGTACGCCCGGTCCCTTCAGCCGGGGCTGGGAGAGCCGGTCAACCGCATCCTGCTGGCCGGGACATTGTGCAAGCCGCCTATCTACCGGCGGACGCCGCTGGGCCGCAGCATCAGCGATCTGATCTTAGCCGTGCCCCGGAGCTACGGCCGGGCGGATTACCTGCCGGTGATCGCGTGGGGACAGGTGGCGTCACAGGTGTGTACCTTGGAGGCGGGAGCGCCCTTGTCCCTTGAGGGGCGGATCCAGAGCCGGGTATATCGAAAGGTGACAGAAACCGGCCCGGAGGAGCGGACAGCTTACGAGGTATCCGTCATGCGGCTGCTGTCCCCGGAGGACGAACCATAAAAAACAGACGCCGCTTCATGCAGAAGCGGCGTCTGTTTTTCGCTGTTTTCTCAGTCGTTGGTGTAGTTGTCGAAATAGCCCTGAATGTAGACGATGGGGGTACCCTTGTCGCCGGAGCCGGAGGTCAGGTCGCACAGGGAGCCGATCAGGTCCGTCAGGCGGCGGGGGGTAGTGCCCTCGGAGACCATGTTGCCCACCAGAGAGCTGCCGTCCTTAGCGGCGATGCGGCCCTTGATGGCCTGCCGCAGCTCCTCGCCGTCCAGACCGGCGAAATCGTTGTCCGCCAGGTACTTCAGCTTCAGTTCGTTGGGCGTACCCTCCAGACCGGCGGTGTAGGCGGGGGACACCACGGGGTCTGCCAGCTCCCAGATCTTGCCAACGGGATCCTTGAAGGCACCGTCGCCGTAGACCATGACCTCCACGTGCTTGCCGGTGGCGTCATACAGCTTCTTCTGAATGGCCTCCACCATGCTCTGGCAGTCGCGGGGGAACAGCTTCACCGTATCCTCGGTGGCCTTGTTGGTGCCCAGCAGGCCGTAGTTCTCGTTATAGCCGCTGCCGTTGACAGGGGCGGTGAGGATCTCGTCCAGAGAGAACACCTTTTCCGCACCGGCGGCGATCAGGCGGCGCTTGGTGCGCTTGCGGGTGTGGATGTCGCAGTTGATGACATTCTTGGTATAGGGCAGGATGGCCTTGGCGTCATTGGCGAAGATGACCTCCGCCTCCGCGCCGCAGTCCCGGATCAGGTCCATGTAGTAGGCCACATAGTCCACGCCGGTGAAGGGGTGCACGGTGTAGCCGAACAGCTCCCGGTATTTTTCCAGGGTCAGCACGTCCCGGTAGGGGTCCACGCCCTTTTCGTCCATCACATCCGGGTCGATCAGGTGATTGCCCACCTCGTCGGAGGGATAGCTCAGCATAAGAATGATCTTCTTTGCGCCCTTGGCAATGCCCCGCAGGCAGACAGCGAAGCGGTTGCGGCTGAGGATGGGGAAAATAACGCCCACCGTTTCACCGCCCAGCTTTTCCTTTACATCGGCGGCAATATCGTCCACGGAGGCATAGTTGCCCTGAGCACGGGCCACGATGGCCTCGGTCATGGCCACTACATCCCGGTCCCGGATGGCAAAGCCATCCTCCGGCTGGGCGGCAGCCTCCAAAACGGACTTGGTGACGATCTCCACCAGATCGTCGCCGCTGCGGATAATAGGCGCCCGGACGCCCCGGGAAACAGTACCGACCATACGGCTCATAAATAACTCCAATCCGCCGCCACATGGCGGCACACATGATTTTAGCTTCAAGCACAGGGCCTTTTGCCCCAGCCTATTTATTTTAGCAGATAGGTTGACCTTTGTAAAATTAAAAAATACACTTTTAGATATCAATTCTACTTATATTTTTACCTATCGTATCTGTTGGTTTTATGATTCGCTATCCAAAAACACGGTTCGGCCGTCGATCCGGTCGCCCTCTACCGTTAATATACCGTAGGTAGGCCGCAGGCCCTTGCCCACAGCCCCCGGATTCAGGAACAGCGTTCTGCCCCGCTTGTCCACCAAAGGCTTGTGGGTATGGCCAAACAGAAAGGCATCTAAATGGTCCTGCTCTGCCTTCAAGCCCGCCGTCAGCAGGGAGGTTTTTACGCCGCAGGTGTGGCCGTGGCAGATCAACACACGGCAGTCCCCTAAAAACAGCAGTTTTTCCGCCGGCTCCTCCGGACGGCAGTCACAATTT
>ENA-USUJ01001708-USUJ01001708.1-human-gut-metagenome-genome-assembly--contig:-NODE-1708-length-18060-cov-4.535005_pt1 | contig 18060 bp, 21 predicted proteins | sample MGYA00250061_ERZ773398 | MGnify/ENA primary metagenome ERZ773398 (study PRJEB29103, sample SAMN06111992) | human gut metagenome | biome: human gut; feature: ankylosing spondylitis patient; material... | reverse complement strand
CACCTTCTGCACGCCGTCGACCGTCACGAGCGCCGTCTTAATCCGCTGTGCCCAGTCGCGCAGCTCCGCCCAGGTGAAACCCCCGTCGACCGACAGGCCGTAATAGATACCGTAGACGTCGCCGAAATCGTCGGCCACGGTGGCGCTGTCCCGGCGGAGCATGGTCTCCATGACCCGGATGTCGCTGTCGATGTCCATGGCGTCGGCCCGGTACAGCTCATCCAGCTGCCGCTCGAACCCCGCCACGATGCTGTCCATGGTCTTTTCGATCTTGGCCTTGGCCTGGCTCAGGTTCTCGCCGCTGACGCCGGCCTCCTCGAAGCTGGCGTAGTTTTCCAGCAGCTTCAGGGTGGTGGGCAGGTAGTAGTTCAGGAACGTGCCGGCGGCGTCACGCTTGGCCTCGTCCTCTTCGATGAGTTTGAAAATACGGCCGGACACCTGCTCCATGCGGTCCAGCTTGGCGCTGATGGCCTCGTCGGCGATGCGGTCGTTCAGCTCGCGGATCTGGGCCAGGATGGCGGCGTAGCCCGCCGGCGCGGGCGCGGTCTGTGCGGGCTGACCCTGCTCCGCCTTGGCGCGGTGGGCGGCATCAAAGTACGCCGTGGCGGCGGCCTGGGACTTGAAGAGCATACCGCTGCCCATGTCGATATAGGCCTCGTCACCCCAGAGGCCCTTTTCCAGCATCAGGTTCACGTCCTTCTCCACCTTCCGCCGGGACACGTCGGCCGCCCGGGCCAGATAGTCCAGGGGCACGGCCTGCTTCTGCCCGACGGTGCGGAGATAGGTGGCGAACCGCCGCTGGCGGCGCTTCATGGCGCCGCTGCCCAGCAGCAGCGACACGCCGCCCGCCAGAATGCCCACCGGGTAGAAGATCTGCCGCAGCAGATACAGCCACTCGTTGTACTTGATGGCGTAGCCCAGGGTGAAGTCCAGCTCCCGCAGCAGCAGGAACGCGCCCACCACGCCCAGCACGCCGCCGATGATCTTCATGGTTTTGGCGCCCTTGTCGGAGTAGTCCGGCGTCTCTGTGACCTTGCGGACGGTGTTCTTCGCCGCGGAGGCGCGCGCCTGCGCAGGCTTCGCCTCGGCGCTGCCCGCCGCCGTCCGCTGCCACGCATCCCGCGCCCGCTGGCGCATTTTCCTGCCGCCGCCCTCGCTGAGCTTGCTCAGCAGCAGGATCAGGCCCACAGGCCAGGCCACGGCAAACATCACCGCGATGAATATCCACGAACCCAGGTCGTTATTGTTCTTTTTCGGCGGCTTCGGCTGAAGACCGTTGTTCTCGTCGTATTCGTAGCTCATGCTTCCCCTTCTCCCTTTCCCCGCAGCTTTCGCTTGTTGCCCTTTTCGTCCACGATATAGGTATTCTCCAGCACGCTGCGGGCATTGGCCATTACCGCGTTCAGGTACTCCTGCCGCAGTGCGGCGCGCTCCTCGATCTCCGCGTCTGTCAGCCCCTCGGCCTTGGCCTTGCGGGCCAGCTCGTTGATGCGTGCTATCTTCTTCTCGTCCATAGCTGTTTCTCCCTTATATGTATCGCCGTATGGCCACAGGCAGGCGGCCCTTTTTCGTGGGAGCGCCTACGCTGTCCAATACGCATTTTCCCAGACCGCGGCAGGTGATGGTATCTCCCGCCGACACGGACTTGTCCGGCTTCACACAGGTGACGTAGTTCACCTGTACGGACCCCTTTTCCACGGCCTCCGCCGCCCGGCCCCGGCTGAGAGAAAATCCCGCCGCCAGCACGTTGTCCAGCCGCAGGGAGGAGACGGTGTCCCGCAGTTCCTTCACCGCCGCATGGGGGACCGCCAGCGCCGAAAGCGGCAGCGGCGTTACGGTGAGCTTCTCCCGGCCGGCGCTGTCCCAGTTCTGCAGCAGGAAATCCGTCATGGACGGATCCAGCAGCACCTGACAGCCGCCCTTTTCCACAAGTATATCGCCTATCTTCTCCCGGGTCAATCCCAGAGCCATCAAACTGCCCAAAAAATCCCGGTGGGTCAGGTCGCCGCCGCTGCGGCATGCGGCCCGCACCGCCGCGATCTCTGTGCCGTCCGGCTCCGCCATCCACTCCGGCAGAAACAGCAGCCGCTTTCGCTCCGCGCCGTCATAGCCGCCCCAAAGCACATAGCCCTCCCGGCACCCAAGCGCGTTCAGCAGATGCTGCGCCGCCGCCTGTTCCTGGGGGGAGAGAAAGCCTGTGGCCGTGGGAATGTTCCGCGTGCGGCACTGCTCACACTTATCCCACACGCGGCTCAGCAGCAGCCGTTCCTCCGGGCTGTGGGCGGCTCTGTCCAGCAGTTCACGTCTGTCCATGTTATGCCCCCAAATTCTGCGTGCGGTACAGTGTGGCGTACACGCCGTTCTTCGCCATGAGTTCCTGGTGGGAGCCCTGTTCGGCGACGACACCGTCCTGTATCACCAGTATCCGGTCGGCCGAACGAATGGTGGACAGCCGGTGGGCGATGATCAGTGTCGTGCGGCCTCGGGCCAGACGGTCAAAGGCGCCCTGGATGCGGGCTTCCGTCACGCTGTCCAGCGCGGAGGTGGCCTCATCCAGTATCAGAATGGGCGGGGCCTTCAGAAACACCCGGGCGATGGCTACCCGCTGCTTCTGCCCGCCGGAGAGCAGCGCGCCCCGCTCACCCACATAGGTGTCGAACCCGTCGGGCATGGCGCAGATATCGTCGTAGATCTCCGCCTGCCGCGCCGCCTGCTGCAACTGCCCTACGACCTGCTGAACCGCCTCAACCGCCGCAAGCTCCTCCGTCAGAACACCGATCTGACGACCTCGATCCGGATGGACGACTACCGTATCGGTCCGGTCGGGGCGGATTGTTTCGACTTGTTCTACGTCGCCACGAAATAGCGGACAGCACAAGCCTGTCAATAAAAAAATGCGGAGCCCGAACTCCGCATTTTCATTAGTATTCCTCCTCGTTGAAGAAAAAGTCGTCTTTCGAAGGATAGTCGGGCCAGATGTCTTCGATGGATTCGTAGATCTCGCCTTCGTCTTCTATCTCCTGCAAGTTCTCGAGCACCTCGAGCGGCGCTCCCGAACGCACCGCGTAGTCGATCAACTCCTCTTTGGTGGCAGGCCAGGGGGCGTCTTCGAGCTTAGAAGCCAGTTCAAGTGTCCAATACATAGTCACAAAGTTTTTAAGTTCCCAAATATCAACCGGTTAAAAGCCCGGCAGGGCTCTCGACCCAGTATGACTGATTTGCAAAAGTATAAAAAAATCAAGAAAAACAAAGAAAAAACGACAAAACATCGTTACTGTACACGCATACTTCTGCAAATCAACGGTTTAGGGAATCCACAAAACCTCCTTCACCTCATAATGAGCCGTCAGCGTGCGTCCGAGCAGGTAAAAATAGTCCGAAAGACGGTTCAGCCAGACCAGCACCGACGGTTCGACGCCGTATTTCGCATCGGCCCGGAGCGCCGCGCGTTCCGAACGCCGGCAGACGGTGCGGCAGACATGGCACAGCGACACGGCAGTATGCCCGCCGGGGATCGTGAATTTGTCGATGGGCCGCAACGCCTCCTGCATGGCGTCGATGCGCCCTTCGAGCCACGTGACGACCGCAGGGTCCAGCGGAGCCACCTTGCCGCGCCCCGACTCGCCCGTCGCCAGCAGGGCTTCGACGGTCATCAGCCGCGAAAGAATGCGGTTCAAATCATCGACGCAAGCCGCCAATGCGTCATCTGCGCGCAGGTTGTCGGCCAGCAGGGCCGTGAAAGCCGCCAGTTCGTCCACCGAGCCGTAAGCCTCGACCCGCTCGTCGGTCTTGAAGACCCGCTCGCCGCCGATCAGCGAAGTGGTCCCTTTGTCGCCTGTCTTGGTGTATACCTTCATATCCGAAAGTGTTGTTTTGGCAAATGGTTATTGAAAATCAGCAGATAACCGCGGTTATCGACCGTCGTCGAACGGTGCTGCGCAACGATCTGGGCGCACAGAGCCTGCCGCACGCGACCGTCGTAAGGCGACATCACGGCCACGGTGTGTCCCGCTTCGCCCGCCTCGCGCACCAGCGCCAGCGTCTCGGCCCGCGACCTGTCGCGCGTCACCACGCACAACTCCGCATCCGCACGATTCAGGCCAAAGGTCTTGTAACCGCAGTGGATCGCCAGGTTTTGCAGTTGTCCGGCACGACGCCGGGATACGCCCGCAGCCGTCAGGGAGTCGTAAACCGTCCGGTCGCCCGGAAGCAGCCCGTCGTGCATGAACACCTCGCGCACGATGTCGTAGACGAACGGCGAATGCACCCCGTGCCCGCGGAAATAACGGGCGCGGGAGAGCCGGTTGCGCAGCTCTGCGACCCGTCCGGAGAGCCGGAGCGAAAGAGGATAGCGGCCGAGCCTCATGGTACCTATTTCTTGAGCATACCGGCCAGACGCCCCGTCGAAAAGGCGATCTGGAGGTTGTAACCGCCCGTGTTGGCATCGAGGTCGAGCACCTCGCCGGCGAAATAGAGCCCCCTGACCTTCAGCGACTCCATCGTATAGGGATTCACCTCGTCGCACCGCACGCCGCCGGCCGTCGTGACGGCGTATTCGAACGGCGCATAGTCCGTGATCGGGAAGGTCAGCCCCTTGAGCGTCCGCACGAGGCGCGTGATCTGCTCTTCGGAGAGTTTGCCGACATAGCATTTCGAATGGATGTCCATCTCCTGCGCCAGCGGCATCACCAGCGGTTTGGGGACCAGCTTGCGCAGCAGTTCGCCGAAGAACTCCGTCGGTTCCAGCCCGGCCAGCTCGCGGGCGATGCGGTCGCGCAAAACCTCCTCCGTAAGCGCGGGTTTCAGGTCGAGCGTCAGCTTCACCCGCCGGCCGTCGATCAGGGCGTCCACCGCATCGCGGCTCATGCGCAGCGCCACGGCGCCCTCGATGCCGCGGTCGGAAAAGCCGATCTCGCCGAACTCCTCGCGCACGGGTTCATTGTCTATATATAAGGTGGCGCGCACGTTGCGCAACAACACCTTGTCGAGGTAACGGATCTGGGCGTGCGACGAAACGAGCGGCGTCAGCGACGGACGCAGCGGCTCGATCGTATGGCCCAGGTCGGCGGCGAAGGCATAGCCGTCGCCCGTCGATCCGGTCGCGGGATACGACACGCCGCCCGTGGCGAGGATCACCTGCGCGCACTCCTCCTTGCGTTCGAAACCCCGCTTGTTGATATATTTCACGCCGAAGACCCGGTTTCCGAGGGTCATGATCTCCGAGACGCGCGTGTCGTAGATGATCTTGACGCCGTTCTCGAAGCAGTATTCCAGCAGGGCGTTGGCGATGTCCCACGCCTTGCCGCTCTTGGGGAAAACCCGCTCGCCGCGTTCGATTTCGAGCTTCACGCCCGCACGTTCGAAAAACCGGATCGTCGCACGGTTGTTGAACTCGGCGAACGCCTGCGCGAAAAAGCCGGCATTGGTGCGCACCTGCTCCGCAAACTCCTCGGCGGGCCGGGCGTTGGTGACGTTGCAGCGGCCTTTGCCGGTGATGCGGACCTTGCGGCCCGACTTCTCCATCTTTTCGATCAGCAGCACACGGCGCCCGTTGCGCGCCGCGGTGCCTGCGGCCATCATGCCCGCGGCGCCCGCCCCGACGACGATAACGTCATACGGCTGTCTTTCTTCCATTTGTTCCATACGGGTGCAAAGATAGGGATTTATTTCTTTCATTCCGGAAAAAAATTCCTATCTTTGCGGCCGTTGAAACCGTTCCAATCGGTCTACAAGGTATGTTGAGCAGAAGATTACTTCGTATAAAGGTCGTCAAGGCGCTGTTCGCCCATCTCAAGTCGGGCGCCGACAACATGATCGCGTCGGAAAAGACGCTCATGGCATCCGTGGACAAAGCCTACGACCTCTATTTCCAGATACTGACCCTTCCCGTGGAGATCGCACGCTATGCCGAACAGCGTCAGGAACTGGCCAAGCAGAAGAAACTGCCGACATTCGAGGACCTCAACCCCAACACCAAATTCGTGGACAACGCCGTGATCCGCACCATCGCCAACAGCGACGCGGTGAACGACCATATCGCCGCCCGCAAGCTGGGCTGGGCGAAATATCCCGAGCTGATCCGCACGCTCTACACGCAGCTCACCGAGAGCGACTATTACAAGGATTACATGCAGCGCGAAGAGCGCCCGTTCGACGAAGACAAAAAACTGCTGGAGGATTTCTTCAAGGAGCTTCAGAGCTGCGAGGCGCTGGACGACGTGCTGGAGGAGATGTCGATCCTCTGGACCGACGACCTTCCCTACATCGTGATCATGGTCCTGCGCACGCTTTCGAACCTGCGCGTCTCGCACACCGAACTGAAGGTTCCCGCGAAGTTCAAAAGCAGCGAGGACCCCGAATTCGTCAAGACGCTGTTCGAAAAGTCGCTGGTCAACTACTCCGCCTTCCAGGACTACATCGAGAAGTTCACGGCCAACTGGGACGTGGAGCGCATCGTCTTCATGGACAACCTGATCATCGGCACGGCGATGGCTGAGCTGACTTCGTTCCCGTCGGTTCCCGTCAAGGTGACGCTCGACGAGTGGATCGAGATCTCGAAATACTACTCCACCCCCGGCAGCAGCACCTTCATCAACGGCGTGCTGGACAAGATCGTCGAGTCGCTCACCGCCGAGGGAAGCATCAAGAAAGCGGGCCGCGGCCTGATCGAATAACCCCTTTCAAGCATGTTCCGCGCGTTGGCCATCCTCGTCCCGGCCCTCCTGACGGCAGCCTGCGGCACACGGCCTCAGACGACCGAACGCAAAGGCCGAATCATCGCGCTTACGGATTCGATTCTCACCGCGGGAGGCACCGACACCGTGCGTTTCGGACGCCTCGGGTCCGGCGAAATCGCCGTGCTGCGCCTCTGGCTGGCCAACGACGCGAGCCGTCCCGTGGCCGTCGCCTCCTACCGGCGCAGCTGCGGATGCACGACGCTCGAATTTGACGCACAACCGATTGCACCGGGCGACGCACGGCAGGTGACGCTCACCTTCGATTCGCGCGGCGAACGGGGCTGGCAACTCAAGGCGCTGGACATCACGCTGGCGGGAGGGCAGCGGCCCCTGCGGCTGTTCGTGGAAGCGGACATAAAATAAATCCTTGTTTATTCGGCAATAATTTGTACCTTTGCTTCGTTCAATGGAATAAACACTTAAAACGAATACAATTATGATTAATTTTCTTCAGACGGTCCCCATAGAGCCTCAACCGGGATTCATGCAGCAGTACAGTTTCATTATTATGATCGGCCTCATGGTGCTGGTTCTCTGGTTGTTCATGTGGCGTCCCGAGGCCAAGCGCCGCAAACAGATGCAGGAGTTCCGCAACGGTCTGAAAAAAGGCGACAAAGTCATCACCGCCGGCGGCATCTACGGCGTCGTGAAGGAGATCAAGGAGACCACCCTGCTGATCGAGGTCGACGGCAATGTGACGCTGCGCATCGACAAAAACATGGTCGTAGCCGACAATTCGGACCTCCAGCGTCAGTAGAGATAACCCGCGCATAAAAAAGAGCTGCAAGGATTTGCAGCTCTTTTTTCACACACCTATCCGAACAGGTGCAAGGCCCCGACGTCGATGATCCGCTGGTTGGAACTCCCCCGGAAATCGAGCGACAGATCGCGCAGCGCCTCGACGTAGCGTCCGTCGACCAGCGTGTCGATCCACCGAAGGCACTCCCGGCGGGCCGGGTCGGCGAGACACTCTTCGAGCGTATAGCCCGTATAGCACCAGACGTTCTGCCCCGTGCGCTCCTTCACCAGCCGCAGAAAGGCTGCCATGGCTTCGGGCTGCAACAGCGGATCGCCGCCGCTGAGCGTCACCCCGTCGAGAATCGGATTCGCGGCGATTGCGGCGCAGATAGTTTCGGCACGCTCCACGGTCAGCGGCTCGCCCCGCCGGGGATCGTGGCTCTCGGGGTTGTGGCAGCCGGGACAACGGTGCGCGCACCCCGCGAAATAGATCGCATAGCGCAGCCCGTAACCGTCGGAGATGGTTTCGGGATAGATGCCGATGATTCTTAATAATTCCATTGCGTTTTCATAACATGAATACAACTCCGTCGGTCGCGATTCACGGCGGAACGCCGTGTTTACAAATCTGACCCACCTCTAAACTTTAGGCGGGGACTTGCCGCACGCGACCGGAGACGGCGGCAAAAAGGGATTCTTCCGCCGGGTGAATTTTGATTTTAGGCGGGCGGACAGGGGGCCGCCAATTTCGATTATCGCAGAGCGGTTTTCGGGCTTCGTGAAGTGGGGCGAAGCAGGAGCATACGAACGTATGTAACTGTTTCGCCCCGCAAGGGAAGTGCAAAAGATGCCGGTGAGAATCGAAATTACCGGTGCTTTACCCGATCGCGCTCCTCGGCCTGCTTGGCCGAGTTCCACGATTCGAGGCTGCCTGTCAGGTAACCCGTGATGCGGCGCATGCGCAGGATGTCGTCCGAACCGCAGACGGGACATTTCGAGTAGATCACCCCGCGGTGGCCGCACTTGCGGCAGGTGTCGATCGGATGGTTGATCGAGCCGTAGCCGATCCCCTCGTCCTGCATCACCTTGACGATCTTGAGGATCGCCACGGGATTCTTCCGGGCCTCGCCGTCGAGTTCGACGTAAGTGATGTGCCCGCCGCGCGTGATGGCGTGGAACGGCGCTTCGAGGCGGATTTTCTCGACGATGGAAACCGGCTCGCGCACGTCGACATGGAACGAGTTGACGTAGTAGTCGCGGTCGGTGACGCCCGGAATCTCCCCGTAACGCTTGCGGTCCATGCGCGTGAAGCGCCCGCTCAACCCCTCGGCCGGGGTCGCCAGCACCGAATAGTTCAGCCCGTATTTGGCCTTGTACTCCTCGACCACGCGGTTCATCACCGTCACGGCGTCGTAGAGCGTCTGCCACGCCTCCTTCGAGGTCGCATGGCCTTCGCCGTAAATCGCCACCATCGCGTTGTGTCCGCCGATGAAGCCGATGCCCAGCGTGCCGTGCTTGAGCACGTCGCCCACCTCGTCGTTGGGCTGCAACCGGCCGCCGCCCTTCCAGACATCGTTCGACATCATAAACGGGAACTGCCGCGCAAGGGCCGTGCGCTGGAAGCAGTAGCGTTCGTAGAGCTGCTCGGCCATCATCGTGGCGGTCTTGCGCACCGATTCGAGGAAAATTTCGCGAGCCTCCTTGCGGATCGCGTGTTTGTTGCCGTCGGGAATCATGTCCCCGGCCTCGCGCATCGCCTCGATGGCCAGCCGCGGCAGGTTCATCGACGTGAAGGAGAGGTTGCCGCGCCCCCACGACGACTTTTCGCCGTGCAGATTCTCGAAGACGCGCGTACGGCACCCCATCGTCGCCACCTCGTAGCGGAAGCGGTCGGGGTCGTCGATGCGCCACTTCTCGTGGCGGTTGAACGGTGCGTCGAGGAACATGAAGTTGGGGAACAGCGCCACCGACGTGGTGCGGCACGCCTCGATCAGCAGGTCGAAGTTCGGAGTTTTGAACTTGATCTCCCCAGCCAGTGCCTTGTCGAAGTCCTTCACCGCTGCGGCATAGTCCTCTTCGGACCACGAAACGCCCTCCTTGACCTTGAAAATCTGGATCGGGAAGACCGGCACTTCGCCGTGCCCCAGCCCCTCGATCGTGGCGGAAAGCAGTTCGCGGATGACCATGCGGCCCTCGGGCGAAAAGTCCGTGCCGTAGTTCACCGAGCTGAACACCACCTGGTTGCCGCCGCGCGAGTGCATCGTATTGAGGTTATGGATGAATCCCTCCATCGCCTGATGGGTCTCGCGGCGCGTCGTGTCGTATGCCTGCCGCCAGATGCGTCGGATGTCCTCGTCGGCGACCTCCACGCCCGACTGGCGCAGGGCGGCGAACAGACGCCCCACCGCCGTCTCGCAGGGTTCGATCGTCGGCACGTGTTCGGCGACCAGGGCCTTCAGCTCGGCGCGCTCCAGCGTCACGCCGCCCCGCACGCCGCACAGGAACAGCGTCATGTCGGTCAGGTGACGGCGGAAGGTTTTCAGCACGCCCGGAGCCATGAAATGGTCGAACGCCGGGATCGACTGCCCGCCGTGCTGCTCGTTCTGGTTGGTCTGGAAGACGATCGTGGCCAGCGTGGCGTAGCTCTGGATCGACTGCGGCGTGCGCACCGAGCCGTTCTTCGTCGAGAATCCCCGTTCGTAGATGTCACCCAGATCGTACTGAATGCACGTCGTGGTCTTGGTGGGATAGTAGTCCAGGTCGTGAATGTGGATGTCCCCGTCGCGGTGGGCGCGGCCGTGGCGCACGCCCACCAGATATTTCAGGGCGTAGTCCTTGGTGATCTCCGAGGCGAAGGTCATCATCTGCCCCGCGGGCGTGTGCGACGACATGTTGGCGTTCGAAAGGTTGATGTCGTTCTTCTCGACGGTCACGATGCCGTCCATGACGCTCTTGATCGACGAGCGGCGGTCGCGTTCGACGTTGCGCCACTCGCGGTAGATGATATAACGTTTGGCGATCGAGGGGTTGCGTTTCATCAGCCGCTCCTCGACCATGTCCTGAATCTCCTCGACCGAAATCTCGGCCTTCGTAATTGCCGCCGCCACGTCGGATGCGATCTGCTCGACGGCCTGCCCCTCGTCCGTTATGCCGCCCGCGCGAAAGGCCTTCGTGATGGCGCGGACGATTTTATCCAGAGAAAAAGGCTCGGTTTTACCATCACGTTTGATGATGGAAATCTGCGTGTAATCCATTGTAATATGAGTATATACGTTTCACAACAGGCCCCGTTTCCCCGCAGGGCCGACATTGCATGCGCAAAGGCAGGTCTTCTGACTCGCACCGACCCGCAGGCGGCCTTCCCGTCCCCCGCGGGACAGTGGCTCGACGATTCGCCTGCGGCATTGAAGTGCATACAGCAGCGGGAACTGTCCGGGATTCGCACCCGATTCCCTCTTATCCTCCGCCCCGGCGGGACGAAGGATACCTTTGCGGGTCACAAAAGTCTCCATTATTCCCCGACTTTCAAAATTCCGGAGCAGGAAGTTTTCAACATTTTGTGAAAGGCTCCGAATTTCGTATCTTCGCCCCCGCAAACCGGAAAATCGTAACTCCATGACACAGAAAATAACACACGTCTGCCAGGGAACCTGCTCCCGGCAAATCGACGTCGAACTCGAAAACGGCGTCGTTCGAAGCGTCTCCTTCACGGGCGGCTGCCACGGCAACCAGCAGGGAATCGCGGCGCTCGTGCGCGGGATGACGGCAGCGGAAGCCGTCGCCCGGCTCGAAGGCATCGACTGCCGGGGCCGCGGCACGTCGTGTCCCGATCAGCTGGCAAAAGCGCTGAAAAAGGCGTTATAAAACGCCCCGGCCCGGCCGGGTACGGATTTTGCACTCCGAAAAGCGTTCCAAAATGCAAGACTATGTATTTTCTATGGTATCTGCTGATCGGACTGGCCGCCGGATGGATCGCCAACCTGATCGTCAAGGGAGGAGGTTCGGGACTCTTCGTCAACCTGATCGTCGGGCTTATCGGAGGCGTACTGGGCGGCTGGCTCTTTTCGCTCTTCGGATGGGTTCCCGTCGGCACGCTGGGCAGTCTGGCGACGGCCGTCATCGGCTCGGTCATCCTGCTGTGGATCGCCGCGCTCATCTCCCACCGCAAGATCCGCTAAACGAACGTATGCACGAAAAAGGCGGTCGCATGACCGCCTTTTCGTGTTGAGCTGCCGGGATTCGAACCCAGAACGACAGAACCAAAATCTGCTGTGTTACCATTACACCACAGCTCAAACATTCGCTCGAAAGCGACGGCAAAGATATACAAAAAATCGCAAAATCCAATCCAAAAAACAAAAAATGCCCCTTCCGGCAACTCCGGCCTCCGGTATTTTATTAACTTTGCAATTATCGGAACTTCAATGATGCGCACAGAATGATAACGACAATGATTCTGCTCTTCGTGGTGGGCTATCTGTTCATCGCGCTCGAACACAAGACGAAAATCGACAAATCGGCCGTCGCGCTGCTCATGGCGGGAGCCATCTGGACCGTTTTCAGCCTTCTGGGCAACGACCCCGAAATCCAGCACGAACTGGTCGATCAGCTGGGCGACACCTGCGAGATACTGGTCTTCCTGATCGGCGCCATGACCATCGTGGACCTGATCGACAGCTACGGGGGATTCGGCGTCATCACCGACCACATCACCACGCGCAACAAGCGCAAGCTGATGTGGCTGCTCGCAATCATCACCTTCTTCATGTCGGCCGCGCTGGACAACATGACCACCACGATCATCATGGTCATGCTGCTGCGGCGGCTGATCGCCAACAAAAAGGAGCGGTGGATCTTCGCCGGCGTGATCGTCATCGCCGCCAACAGCGGCGGCGCCTGGTCGCCCATCGGCGACGTGACGACCATCATGCTGTGGATGCGCGGCAACGTCACGGCCGGAAATCTGATCGCCGCCCTCTTCCTGCCGTGCCTGGTGTCGGTGATCATCCCCACGGCCATCGCCAGCCGCTACGTCGCCGACAGGCCGGCGGCTCCGGTCGGCGCCAGGGCCCTCGCAACGGGATGTCCCGAGTGTATCGGGCCGCGTCTGCGCAAGTTCATCCTCGTCGTGGGCGTGCTGAGCCTGCTGTTCGTGCCGGTCTTCAAGAGCCTCACCGGACTGCCGCCCTACATGGGCATGATGGTTTCGCTGGGATTCATGTGGATACTGACCGAGATCATCTACGACCGCAAACGCAGTATCCGCAACATGGAGGAGTCGATCCAGCCGCGCGTGGCAAAGGTGCTGAAACACATCGACATGCCGACGATCCTCTTCTTCCTCGGCATTCTGATGGCCGTAGGAGCCCTGCAAACCGGAGGCGTGCTGACCGACATGGCCGACTGGCTGGACAAGAGCGTGCACGAGGTGTTCACCATCGCAGGGGCCATCGGCCTGCTCTCGTCGGTGGTGGACAACGTGCCGCTGGTGGCCGCCTGCATGGGCATGTACCCCGTAGCCGACGCCGCAGCGGTGGCCGCGAGCGCCGATCCGGCCTTCGCGCAGAACTTCGTGCAGGACGGACTGTTCTGGCACCTGCTGACCTACTGCGCCGGCGTGGGCGGAAGCCTGCTGATCATCGGTTCGGCGGCGGGCGTCGTGGCGATGGGGCTCGAAAAGATCTCGTTCGGATGGTATCTCAAACGCATCTCGCTGCTGGCCCTGGCCGGTTATGCGGCGGGCATCGCGGTGATCTGGCTCGAACACCTGATCGTCGGGCTTTAAGCGAAAAAGAGCGGGGCTGCGGCCCCGCTTCTTCGTTTCACGGCTTTCCGGACGTTTCGGAGAGGAACGGCGAATACATCATCAATGCGTCGTTGCGGGTAATGTACTGCACATCCACACAGCGGCCCTCGGTGTCGTAAACCTCACGGAAAAGTTCGTTGTGGCGACTGTAACCGCCCCACCATTCGCTCTTCATGCAGTGGCCGCGCTCGACGACGCGGTAGGCGAACTCCGGACGCCGGTCGGCCCGCCACTCCCCTTCGAGGCACTCCTCGCCCACGGTGACGTGGAGCCGGAAAGTAGTCTGCGTGTCGTTGCGGATCATCAGGTCGCAGTAGGGATAGACACACGTGGCTCCGCTGCCGAAAGGCTGCGTGCGGCCGCTGTCGGGAAACACGTCATAGGAGTGGCGGTAGCGTTCCACGACGGTCAGGGGCGTGTGGAGCGTCATCCAGAAGATCAGGTTCGACAGCTGGCACAAGCCTCCCCCGACGCCCGGACGGAAAGTCCCGCAGAAAAGAACGATCCCGTCGAGATACCCCTTGCGGCGCGTCGGACGCCCGATCAGCCGCCAATAGCTGAACGTTTCGCCGGGACGCAGGACCACGCCGTCGAGACATGCGGCGGCCAGGCGGAGGTTGACGATCTTGTTGTACTGGTATTGCATGTCCACGTCTTTCAGCTTGCGCAGGAGCGGCGTGCGATGGCGAAAATGCAGGTGGGGACACCTCGGAGCCGAGGCTTTCCGGGCGAAGCGCAGTCCGCCGAAGTACCACGTTCCATAACGCAGGAACGTATACCAAAGGCGGCCGCACCAGAGGCGCAGCCGCGAACGTTTCAGCGGTCGGGGCGCGGACTGGTCCACGGTCAGCCGAGTTTGGCCATGAACTTCGCGCGGTCCACGACGTAACGGATGTGGATGCCCTCGCCGATCATCCCCTCGGCGTCGCGGGCCCCGACGTTGAAGGTCAACTTGCGGCCCTCTACCTCGGTCAGCACGGCCGTGGCGGTGATCTCCGCCCCGAGCCCCGAGGGTTTGATGTGCGTGACGTTCATCTCGGCGCCGACGGTGGTCGAGCCTTCGGGCAGCTCGGAAGCCACGGCCGTCATCGCGGCGTTCTCCATCAGCGCCACCATCGCGGGCGTGGCGAATACGTCGAGGTCGCCCGAACCCATCGCGGCGGCCGTATTGCCCGGGACCACGGTCGCGGCACTGCGGGCGGAAAGTCCTTTTTCAAGCATAATAATCGTTTTACGGGTTTCGTTCTTGCGATAAATAATTACCTTTGTCGCAAAGATAGTGCAAGCCGGGAGCAGAGCCAAATCCATTTGAGCCATACCGAGGCGACGCCTATCCAAGCGAAAGTTTATCTTTCGCAAAGGTACGATTTTTCCGCCGACAATGAAAAAATGGCTGTTTCTGTTCGCTGTCCTATGCGTCGCCGCGCTCCCCGAGGCGCAGGCGCAGGGCGGGCGCGGCTTCTGGCATCAGGAGTGGACGGTCGAGAGGGGCGATTCGATCCCGCTGGTCCACATCCTGCCGGTCTATGTCTTCAGCCGTCCGGTGGACCTGCGGCGCTACCGCCGGCTGGTGGACGCCGTGAAGAAAGTCTACCCCATTGCCAAGATCGCCCGGGCCAAGATGGCGACGATGGAGGCGGAGCTCACGCGCCTGCCGACCAAGAAGGCGCAGAAAGAATATATCAAGCAGGTTTACCACGAAATCAAGGAGGAGTACACCCCCGTGCTGAAACGCATGACCCGCACGCAGGGCCGCGTGTTGCTGAAACTCATCGACCGCGAAACGGAATACACGGCCTACGAGGTGCTGAAGGAGTTCCGGGGCGGCTTCGTGGCGGGATTCTGGCAGGGCGTCTCGAAAATCTTCGGCCAGGACCTCAAGTCGCAGTACGACAAGGACGGCGAGGACCGGATGATCGAACAGATCGTCATTTATTACGAAGCCGGGCTGCTACGGTAAAATCCCCTAAAAATTGAACGACAAACCGACGCCCAGCCCGAAATAGGAGCGCGAAGGGCGGAACTCCCCGGCCCGGAAATTATCGGTCAGATAGCAGTGATAGGTGAAATCGCCGAAGAGGTTGAACCGCCAGATCGGAATAATCAGCCGTACACCTGCGTCGAACGTGCAGGAAAAACGCTGCCGGACCGTATAGGGTCTCCAGGAGGAATCGGTCGTCGAATATCCATCGGTCGTGAAAGGCCCGCACATCAGTCCCGGAGTGAAACCCGCGTGGACCTCGAACGCCGAAGGGAGAATGGCCAGCAACACGGTCAGGAATGTAGAGCCTGCATCCGCGCTCCGACCGCCGGAATAACCCCCGGAGGAATCGGTATAATAACCGTTGTAATAATTGTTCTGCACACTCCGTTCCCGGCTGTCACGCCGCCAGGCCGACGCGATGCGCCCGGTCCGCCAGGTGAATTGCAGCGGCACGGAGAAATAGTTCTCGGCGTCCTCGTCGAAGAAGACGTTCAGCCCCGTCCTGAATCCGATGTTGTAGAAATTGTAACGGGCGTAATCGATCGAAAAAGCCTGCAATTCGGGTCCCTGCCCGCTGCCCGCATAGATTTGCGCCCCGTAGCGCACGCCCAGTTCGTTGTCGAAAGTCTTCGGGACGGACGACATTTCCCGTTCGCCGGGATAAACAAGGGTTTGGGCCGCAGCCGGTCCGGCCACAACGGCGCACAGCAGCGCCGCAAAGAGTTTTTTCATTCGAAGGAGTGTTGGTTCCCGGTAAATGTATGCCTTTTATATAGAATAACAAAATTCCGGCGGCGGATTGTGCTTTGTGAAAGATTGATTATCTTTGTTCCCCGAAACAAGCCATAAACAACCATGTTTGAAAATTTAACGGACAAACTCGAACGGTCGTTCAAAATCCTCAAGGGCGAGGGCCGCATCTCCGAAATCAACATCGCGGAGACGCTCAAAGAGATTCGCCGCGCGCTGATCGACGCCGATGTCAACTATAAGGTCGCCAAGAGCTTCACCGACGAGGTGAAACAGAAGGCGCTGGGCCAGAACGTGCTCAAAGCCGTCAAACCGGGGCAGATGATGACCAAGATCGTGCGCGACGAGCTGGCTCAGCTGATGGGCGGCACGGCCACGGACATCCGGCTGGAGGGCACGCCGGCCGTGATCCTGATCGCGGGTCTGCAAGGTTCGGGTAAGACCACCTTCTCGGGCAAGTTGGCCGCGATGCTCAAAAGCAAGAAGGGCCGTCAGGTGCTGCTGGTGGCCGGCGACGTTTACCGTCCCGCGGCCATCGACCAGCTGAAAGTGCTGGGCGGACAGATCGGCGTGGAGGTCTACACCGAGGAGGGCAACATGAATCCGGTGCAGATCGCCGAAAACGGCATCCGGTACGCCCGTCAGCACAACTGCAACGTGGTGATCGTCGATACGGCGGGACGCCTGGCCGTGGACGAGGCGATGATGCAGGAGATCACGGCCATCAAGGCCGCCGTGAAACCGTCCGAAACGCTCTTCGTGGTGGACGCCATGACGGGTCAGGACGCCGTGAACACCGCCCGGGAGTTCAACGAACGGCTGGATTTCGACGGCGTGGTCCTCACGAAACTCGACGGCGACACCCGCGGCGGTGCGGCCATCTCGATCCGTTCGGTGGTCGATAAGCCCCTCAAATTCATTTCGAGCGGCGAGAAGATGGACGCCCTGCAAGTGTTCCACCCCGAGCGCATGGCCGACCGTATTCTGGGCATGGGCGACGTTGTGTCGCTCGTGGAGCGTGCGCAGGAGCAGTTCGACGAGGAGGAGGCCCGCAAGCTGAAAAAGAAGCTGGTCAAGAACCAGTTCGACTTCAACGACTTCATCTCGCAGATTCAGCAGATCAAGAAGATGGGCAACCTCAAAGACCTGGCTTCGATGATTCCGGGCGTGGGCAAGATGCTCAAAAACGTGGACATTCCGGACGACGTGTTCAAGCAGACCGAGGCGATCATCTCGTCGATGACCCCTGCGGAGCGCGAGCATCCCGAGATCATCAACGCCCGCCGCCGCGAACGCATCGCCAAGGGTTCGGGTACGACGATGGCCGACGTGAACCGCCTGATGAAGCAGTTCGAGGACACGCGCAAGATGATGAAGGCCGTGGCCGGCGGCGGCATGAAGATGCCCAAGATGCCGGGCGGGATGATGCGGCGATAGGCTACATTTTACAAGACTTCATTGCAAAAAGGCTCTCGGAAACGAGAGCCTTTTTGCAGTCATGTGAAACCCGGTGAGGAATGCTACTTTTCGGAGAACGTCCTGCCGTTATCGTTGGTTTCATAGGATTTTCCGCTCCGGCCTTCATAATATTTTTCGCCGAACAATCCCGATTTTTCGGTCACCTCATCGCCATTGTCGAGCGAAAACCGCTTCTTTTTCGAACCTCCTCCGTCGAACAAGGCAATGATCGTCATCACGACACTCAACAGGAACAAAGCGATCGAAATGGCAATGGACAGCAAAATAAGAGCTATAAGCAGCGGGAAAATAGACGGTCCCAGAATAGCAAGCATCACACAAGTGAACAGTCCATATCCGATTTTCTGACCGGTCGTCGAGAACAAATACAAATGCCGTTTCAAATAATAGATCCAGTAGGCGACACAACACAGAAAAGGAGTCGTTGAAAGAAAAAACAGACCTATGCCCATGCCGACCGACAAATTAGGAGAGAAATTTCCGTGCTGCATGCTCATAACTACACCCCCCAGCAGCGAGGTAATTAATGTCGCTCCGATAAATACACCCGTCACGATCAGGACATG
>ENA-USUJ01001706-USUJ01001706.1-human-gut-metagenome-genome-assembly--contig:-NODE-1706-length-18071-cov-13.172057_pt1 | contig 18071 bp, 10 predicted proteins | sample MGYA00250061_ERZ773398 | MGnify/ENA primary metagenome ERZ773398 (study PRJEB29103, sample SAMN06111992) | human gut metagenome | biome: human gut; feature: ankylosing spondylitis patient; material... | reverse complement strand
CTTGATAGTTTAAGTGAAGACGAAAGAATGCAAAGAATAGCAGATTTACGACTAAAAGCAATAATGGACGAAAAAGCAATTTATGCTAAAGGGCTGGAAGACGGAGAAAAAAAACGCGAAGAAGAATTGAAAGAAAGAATAGAAGAATTAAGGCAAAAAGCAATAATGGACGAAAAAGCGATTTACGCTAAAGGACTGGAAGACGGAAAAAGAAAACGCGAAGAAGAACTGCAAGAGAAGATAGCGAAAATGGAAGAAAGAATAGAAACAATAGCAAAAAAAATGTTAGAACAAAAAATTGATAAAAAAATAATAGCAGGTTTAACAGGAATGACATTAGAAGAAATAGAAAAGTTAAATTAAAAATGGGCGATTTAATCGTCCATTTTTAATTGATTATTTATGAAATTATAAAGAAAATAATTTTAAATTATTGACAGTAATTTTATTAATTAATATAATATATTTACAAAAAATATAATAATTCGACTGTAAAGCAAAACAAGGGAAAATAAGCAATAATTTCCATTGCAAAATAAGGAAATTTGTTTGCGTATTATAAGGCATTATGCTATAATTTAAGATAATATAGAAGAAAAAATGAACGGAATTAACGCATTAAGAAAGGAATGTGAATAAAATGGAAAATGGATTAGACAAGTTAACTTCTAGGGAAATATTACAAATGTATACAAGAGTATCTGAATTTATAACTTTTTTAAACAAAGAAGAAAAAAATACAGAAAAAATGGGGGATAAAAATGAATAATTTAAAAGAAGTAAATGAACAAATAGAGGCTAACAAAGAAATACTTAATACATTTCCTAGAAACAATGCAAAAAATATAAAAGCATGCTTAACTCAAATTCAAGAATACAAACAAACATTTACAGATGCTCAAAGCAAGCTTTTAGAAGAAATGAAAAAAAGAATAGAAAAATTAGAAGAAATAAAAAAATCAGAGGAAGTAATAAAGCTAGAAGAGCAGGTAGCAGAAAAAGAAAGAACATTGCATGTAATAAATAAATATAAAACTTCATATGAAAAAATGGACTTAGATAGAATCTTATTTAATTTAAATGTATTCTATAGAAAAAACTTAGACGTTGTTAATGAAGCAATACAAAAAGCTATAGAAAAATTCAAAGAAGTTGGTATACCACTAATGCCAAAAGACTTTACATACAGTAAATATGCTAATGAATATATGGTGGTTTTTTTTCAGGAAATGGAAAAAGGCAATGTAAATTCAGAAAGAATAAAAACAGAATTTGAGAAAATATACTGGAAATGCCCAGATATAATAATTCATATTAGATTAAATATATTATATATATATACAGAAAACGAGAAAAATATAGATAAATATTATGAGAAAAAGCAAGAAGAAGCACTAAGAAATGTTACAGCTGATCAGCTTTTAATAGAACATAAAGATATAAAGACAGAGCTAATAGAAAAAGAAGAAGCAGACAAGTTCAATATAATAAATGCTTTCTATACAGCAAAATTAAACACAAAAGACTATACAGAAAAATTAATAAAAGCAAGTTACGAAAAATTTATCCCTAAAACAACATTAGCACAAATTGATGAAAGTAAAAAAGCAGAAATAGATATAAATTTAAAAAAATTGCTAAATAGTTTGTGGGAATATAAAAATTATTTAAAATTTAAATTTATAATAGATGATATTAAGAAAAAATATGCAGAGAAAGAGCAAAATAAAAATGCATATGCACAAACACAAAAAGAGATACAAACAAGAGAAAGCAAATTAGTAAAATTAAATGCAAAAATAAACGGTACAGGATTATTTAAAAAACCAAATGAAAAATTAAATACAGAAGCCAACAATTTAATTCTAGAAATAAAACAACTATATATTGAATTAGACAGAAATAAAATAAAAGAAAAAATATTTCAAGAAATAAACGAAAACTCAACAGTATTCGATGCGCTTAAATTAGCAAGCTCATATTATACATATGTTTACTATTGTATACAAGACAATATAAAAGAAATAACAGAAGAAGAAATAGAACAATTAATAAAAGAATTAAGAGAATTCGTAAATTGGCCAGATTACACTATACTAGATAATATAACTTTATTAAATGAAAAAGATGTTATGGTTATAATAAAAGATAGATACCAGTTATTAAAAATAAATATTACAAAAGAAGACTTGGATAAGGATAACCTAGATGGTGTAATAGATGCATTAGAAAAAATAAAAATGAATCAAAATTTATTAAAAAATAATATAAATATAGATGAATTAGAAAGCGAATGTGAATTTGGAAAAATATTAAAATCCAAATAAAACGTAGTGGCGATTTTAATCGCCCGCAAAAGAAAATAATGACAATGTAAAGTAATTTATAGACGTAGGGGCACATTTAATCGCCCGCGTAAAATGGAGAAAATAAAAATGAGACAAACGAACAAAAGGAAAACAACCATAATTTTAATAGTAATGTTAATGTTATTAGTAGAAATTATAATTTTAGGTTTCTCTAGAGCTAATAATATAAAAGAAATACAAACAACCATTAAAGATTATGGAAAAAATTTAAAAGAAGATAATTTAATATTAAATGCTATAAATAGTGGAAAAAACAGCTACTACATTGTTTTGCCAGACATGATAAATAACAAAGTAGTTGCAAGCTATTTCGCAGACCTTAGAAGTGTAGGGGAAACTCCTACAAGCGACGAAAACACCACAGCAAACGAGGAAATTAAAGAACAAGAAACTGAAATAACACAATCAGAAGAAAATTTGGAGCAAAATAGCGAAACAACTACTGAAGTGGCACAAATGGAAAAAAAGCCGGGAGAAAAAATATATTTAACAGCAACAGAAATAGAAGAGCAAAAATTAACATTAACAGTTAAATATGACGAAAAAGAAAAAAACGGAGAGAAATTATATAACAAGCAACTAGAACAAATTGTAGAAGGCAAAAACATAAGTGTTAAAGGCTATATGCCAGCAGATGCAACCATTTCAGTCAAAACAGCAAACGAAGAAAAAACAAAAGAAACATTAAAAGATATTTTAAATAATGATATTACATATCAAATAGCATATGATATAAAATTACTTTCAAATGAAAAAGAATATAACCCAACAGACTTTGACGAAAATGTTAAGGTCACTATAACAGGTGTAGAACCAATAGATACAGAAAATCAAAAATATAAAGTTGTACACATAAATGATGAGAACAAGGTAGAAGAAATAGAAAAGATAGAGCTTAAGGACAATGAAGTTACATTTGATGCCTCAAGCTTTTCAACATATGCGGTATTATTAGATAACACAATGAATTTGCAAAATATGGCATTACGTGCAAACGTTCCTGCAAAAAATTTGGATAGCACATTGACAGATATATGGGATGGAACAAGTACTGCAACAGGTTTTACATATGGAAATGGAACATCTGCATCACCATATTTAATAAAAAGTTGTGCAGAATTGGCATTTTTAAGAAACAGTGTAAACTCTGGAACAACATATTCAGGAAAATATTTTCAACTAGTTAGAAATTTGGATATGAATGGCAATTATTGGATTCCAATAGGAACAACTACTTATCATTTTCAAGGAACATTTGATGGAGCTGGATATGTAATAAAAAATGCAAAAATAGCAATAGCAGCATTAACTACAAGTATTGATTCATATGGATTTTTTGGAAGCGTTGGAGGAGGAACAACAAAAGCAGAAATACGTAATGTGATGTTTGATTCTATTAATATAGAAATAAATGTTAATGGAACAACAGCAACTACAACAGCACAAAAAGGATATCATGTAGGTATTGTAGCAGGAACATTGTATAAAAATTCTAATATTTATAATAACAGTATAACTAATTCTGCTATAGTATGTAAAAATACTTTAACATTAGCAGATAATACATTTAGACTAGTAGTAGGAGGAATTGCAGGATTTGTTGGCAATAGCATGACAGAAGGAAGAAATGGAATTACGATTTCAGAATCAGATCCTGGCAGTGCCGCAAGATACAGTATAAAAGGTTGTTTTGCAGATGTAGAGCTAGATATAGAGGCAAAATGCGCAAATGATGCAAGCGCAGGACAGTATGCTGTAGGTGGAATTGTTGGAATAATAACTGGTCAACCAGTATGGCCAGAACATTGTATGTATAACAGCTCAATAGTATCAAATGGATTTGCAGGACCAATATTTGGATATCTAAAAAATACTACAACATATACGTCAACAAGTAATTATGCAACACTTTGGCAAGGAAATGATGCAGGAAATCTTACAATGACAAGTGCATATTCGTCACCAATGAAAATAAATGGCACATCTTTTAGCACATCAGTAACAACAGGGTCTTCTACAAGTAACATAGGACTTAATGTAGGCAAAGGAGCTACAGTAGTTCAAAGAGTACAAGGTATAAACAAGGGAATAGCATATGACTCTACAACAGGAGTTGACAATATAACATTACTTAATGGAAGTGGACTATCAAGAAGTAAGTATTTAAGCTGGGAAGAAAGTTATAAAATACCATCAAACTATACAAGTGTTACTGTAACAGACACAAATAACAAATCAACATATAGTATAACTGCAAAAAATACAAATACACCATTAACATATAAATGGTATGTGAATGGTACAGTTCAAAGCTCAACAACAAATACATTTACACAAAATCCAAGCTGGGATGAGGCATATCAGGTTGATTCAATTATAAAAGATAACAATGGCTTTTACTTCTTAAAGAGTTTTGAAATACCACAATTAGAACTGAAAATAGCTTTCTCAATAGATGAAGCAAGAAATAAAGTAACAGCAGAATTAACAGGAACAGCAAAAGAGTTAATTAACGAAAGTGATTATACATATAAATGGTATACTTTAGATATTTCTGGACTAACAGCAACAGAAATAAAGGGAGAAACAGCAACAATATTAACAGAATTAGTAGAGGGACAAGAGTATAAATTAATAGCAACCAATAGTAATAATGCAGAATTAACAAGAGAAGGCAAATTTGTTTATAAAGCGGAGAGGACAGTTATATATGTCGATTATAAAGCAGGCTTAGATACAAATGACGGATTAACAAGAACAACACCAGTAAAAACTTTACCAGTAGCATATACAAAATTAAGTTCAGCGGGAACAGTAAATACAAATATAATAGTAATTATGAAAGACTATACAGGTATCGCATTTAATACAAGCTCATTATTGAGCGCAAAAAATGGAAAAGCTGCAACAATTACAGGAGCATATGACGGACAAGAAGAAGGTGGAACGTTGCTACTATCAGGTGGAACAGCAGGAAGATTTATAAGTGGAGATACGAACTTTGAAAATTTAACATTTTATGGTTCTGCACATACAACAGGTACAGGATCTGTTGATTTATATGTACAAGGACATAAAGTAAAGTTTGGATCTAATATAATAATGGACAGATATATCAAAAATGGTACATTGCCAGATTTTGATATATATGGAGGATGGCGTAAACCTAATGAACAATATAGTGTTGCAACAAATACTCCAACAATTGAAATAAATAGTGGACAATTTAACAAAATTATAATGGGCAATGGTATGGGAACAAATGCAGTTTCAAATCTTCAAAACACAACCTCTAACAATATTATGGGTAGTTCTTCTGCTAGTTTTGGTGGAACTGTAACAGTAGATTATACAGAGAAAATGAAACAGGAAGATATAGGTTTAATAGCAGGCGGAAATGAAATTGGTACAATATATAGTAATGCTATTATTAATATAAAAAATGGAAATGTTGGAAAAATAATAGGTGGAAATTATGCAGACTCAAGTAATAGACCAACATCTTGGGCATATCCATTAAATACATTTATAGGAACTTCAACAATAAATATAACAGGAGGACAAATTGAAAATATAATAGGAGCATCATATGGACGAAATGTAAATGGAACAACAATAAAAAGTGATGCATATTATTATGGAACTATAAATATAAAAATTTCTGGAGGAACTATAAATAGTGACATATATGGAGCAGGAGTAGGAAGTACTACGGGATATAATACTAATTCTTCAGATGCGTATAAGAGCTATGGTGCAAATGTAACAACATCAACCAATATAAATATTTCTGGAGGAACAATAAAAGGAAATGTTTATGGAGGAGGTTATGCATATTCAGAAAATTTAACAGAAGCACAGCAACAATTAGACTCTGGTGCACTATATGGAAACAGTAATGTAATAGTAAATGGTTCTCCAACTATAAATGGGGATATTTATGGTAGTGGAAAAGGATATAATTATTCTACTGTACCAAATAACTCAAAAATGATAGGAAACACAACGGTTACCATATCTGGAACCCCAACAATTGGTTCGGGGAAAATAATATATGGTGCAGGAAATGGACTAGCACTAAGTACAACTGCTGGGTTAACAGGAAATACAACCATAAACATGAATGCTACAATAAATAGATCTGTTTATGGAGGAGGAAATTCAACAAATGTAATAGGAAATACAAATGTTAATTTAAATGCTTCTAACAATTTAGCAATATATGGTGGAGGAAATGGTACAGGCAAAGTTTCTTTAAAATCAAGTGTAAATATAAATAATGGAACATATGGAACAATATATGGAGGAGGACAAAATAATGTAAGTGAAACTAGTATAATAGCAACAGGAGGACAAGCTAGTTATATATATGGAGGAGGCATAAATGCTAACAGTGTTACAACAAAATCAAACGTAAACATAAAAGGAACAAAAATTATAGGAATGGTTTGTGGTGCCGGTGGTGCAAATTCAACAACAACAACAACAAATGTAACATTAACAAGTTCAAGTGCAACAATACCAACAGTATATGGTGGAAGTAGAGTGGCTACTGCAAAAGCAACAATTACAAATGTTATATGTAGTGGTGCAACAATAACTAATGTATATGGTGGAACAAATACTTCAAATATAAGTACGGCAAATTTAACAATAAATTCTGGCACAATAACTAATGCATATGGCGGAAACACCAATGGCGGAACAGTAACAAATACAATTCTAAATGGAGCAGGGGGGCAAGTTACAAATTTATATGGAGGAGGAAATAGCACTAATATTTCTACTAGTGTAGGTACTGCAACAATAAACATTAAGGGAACTAAAATTATAACAGCGGTTTATGGCGCAGGACGTTCTAACTCGAATACTACTACAACAAATGTGACATTAACAAGTTCAAGTGCAACAATACCAACAGTATATGGTGGTGGACAAACAACAACAAGTCAGGTAACAAATGCAAATATTAATTGCAAAGGAGCAACCATAACAAATATATATGGGGGATCCGCATATGGAGGTAATGTTGAAAAAACAAATGTAAAAGTAAATTCAGGAACAGTAAGCAATATATATGGTGGAAATTATAACTCAGGAGAAATTACACAAAGTACTAACATAACTGTAAACGGAGGAACAATTTCTAGTGCCATCTATGGAGGAGGAAATGGAAGCAACTCTAAAGTAGGCTCTGTAACAGCAAATGCAACAGCCAATATAAATATAATTAAAGGTAGTATAAGAGGAAATATATATGGTGGAGGCTATAATTCTATAGTATATGGAAATACCAACATAAATTTTGGAAAAGATGCTGTTGGAGATAATTCTGCAACAATAGGTAGTATTTCCATTGATGGAAATGTTTATGGAGGAGCAAAGGCAACAACTGCCTCACATATAGGAGTTACAGGTGAATCTAATGTAAATATTGATGGTAATGGATATGAAACACTTATGATAAACCAAAGTATTTTTGGAAATGGTGATAATTCTAATATAAGTGGTAATAAAAACATATCAATTAAAAACTATGGTGCAAGCTCTTTAGCAAAGAAAATATTGTCAGTTGAAAAAGCATCGCAAGTAATTATAAATAATTCAACATTACATATAACAGGAGCAACCAATACAGTAAATCAATATAATACTATAAAATTTGCATTCAATGATATAGGACACCTAAAATTAGCAAATAATTCAACTATATATTTAGATAATGGAGCTAATTTATTAAAAGAGTATTCTAGTATATTAATAAACGCAGATGGAACTGAAACATTAGAAACTGCTAAAATAGATACATCAACAGAAATAGATGGAAGCGAAGTATTAACAACAAATGTAGACAATAAAATGTATATGTTGCAAGGAAACAACTTAAATATAGCACAAAATGAAAATGTTACTACATACGGAAATGTAAATGGAATGACATATTTAGGAATGTACACAAGTTCTGCAAATCCAATAGGAACTACAACACGTACAGGAAACAATAATGTATATGTAATGGGAAAACACAAAGCAAATCATAATATAACAACAGATGGTTTTTACACTAATGAAACAAATAGTATACATAAGTATGTTATTCCAACTCCAACAAGTGCAGACTATTATATATGGTTAATAGGTAGAATTCCAGATGAAAGTCAATTAGATACAGAATTAACAGCATATAAATATAGCACAATAGACACCGTTGAATTACCATTAATAAGTAATAGCGAACCTAATACTATATTTAACGTCTCTAATCTCGAAGCAGATTTAATGCCAACAGTTTCTATAAAGAATAAATTACAAATACCAGCTACAGCAACAACAGAAGATATTGCAAACACTACATTTGGTTTAGAGATGCAAACAGGTACATCAGGTTGGGTATCAAGCAAAACTACAGATTATTATGTGAGTAAAGGTGCAACTTCAGGCACTCACTCTGGCGATATAGAATATTTATCTGACAATTCAACACAAGTTCCAAGTATAATATTGAATCTTTACAATTCGCAAAATATTTCGCAGACTACATTTGTTGGATATGTTGCAATAAATTTTGATGTATTGCAACCACAAACTCCAATAAGATATAAAATTACGAGATTAAGAATAAAAATATCAATATATACTTCGAAAGAACAACAAGCAGGGTATGCAATAGGAATTGCACCAGGAGAAAAATTTGAAGCACCATTTGCAACAGTAGAAACAAATATCACAGAATCAAGTGAATTTTCTATGTATTATAATTTAACAATAAACAACTTTGCAGAATATAAATATGCTACATCATATCCAACAAGTTATAGAACTTTAATTTCTAAAGATTCAACAGGATATGCATATAGTTTGCCAGCAGGAACAAAAATAACAATGATAGATTTAATAAATAACAAATATTACTATTATATTGTAAAAACATCAGATGTATCAAGTGAAAAAAATGAATATAGACTATCTGAATTTTTGGAAATGCCAACAACAAATCAATACTATAACGAAACAGCAGCAATAGCAACATATCAAGATACAACAAATAATATAGTTCAAGAAAAATTTATATTCCATGTGGATTTTAAGGAAACTACAATAACACAAACATCAACAGGAAATACACTAGTTATGGAGTTAAGAAATAGTGAGGGCAGGACAATAGCAAGTGTATTAGGCTCACAAAGAGAAACAGGAAAATATGGAATATATGTAGACAAAGATGCATTATTAAATACGCAGATACAAGAAATACCAACAACAGTTGCATTAGGCGATAGCTTTAATATAAAAGCTGCCTCAACATTTACCCAACAAGTAGTAAATGGAAAAACAATATATGATACTCAATATTTAGACAAAAAAATGGGAATAACAATAAATGTATGGGACAACACAGCACAAACATTATTAAACGGGCAAGAGCTGATGGGGATATCTTATGAAATAAATGGAACAACATATTATCCAAACATAAATGGAACAGCAAGAATAAAAGTAGCAGATAATGTTTCAAATATATTATCAAATATAACAGTAAAAACAGAACATAATAAAACATTAACAACAGGAGATTACACAATAGTAGTAGACACATTAGCATCAGCAGACGGAGAGTACTATGAATATGATATAAGACACCACGACAAAAAAGTAGTAAATATAAAAAATAGTGAATATGGATTAAAATTAACAATTGCAGACGAGGATAGGATAATAGAAAAAGGAAAAACAAGCATAACTGTAAATATGGAAAAATCTGTAGCAAACATAACAACACCAACATTTACAGTAAAAGCCTACAGAAGAGACTATACAGAAGAATTATCAACAACATATAATGAAACAATAAACATAACAGCCCAAGCGACAACACCAACATTTATAGTAACACTACCAACAGACATAAAAACAGGAACATACAAAATAGTAGTGGAACTATATGATGGAGAAACCTACATAGGCGAAGCACATGACTACTTTATTGTTACTTAAGCATATTAAAGTTCAAATACAATTTTATAAAAAACAATGGTTATTTTAGGTCAGCAAAAACTGACCTAAAATAATACACAGAAGAAAGGAATATAATGGAGTACGATATAGAGCAAATAGAAAAACAAAATGAAAAAAGAAAAAGAACTAAGCAAATAGTTAAAAAGCTATTATTTGTAATTATTATAATACTTTTATACAACATATTTCTTATAACCAAATCTACATTAGACAAAACAGATGCTAAATCAATGTTTGGCTATAGAGCATATGTAATTACAACAAATAGCATGGAGCCTACAATAAATGTAGGAGATATAATAATAGTTAGTGGAATAGAAAAAGACAAAATTAAAACAGATAAAATAGTTACATTTGAACAAAATAATCAAATAATAACACATAGAATAGTTGGAATTGAAGAAACAGAAAAAGGCTCGAAATATGTAACTAAAGGTGATAACAATTTAACCAAAGACACAGAAGAGATATCATATGAACAAATTTTAGGAACAATTGTATTAAAAATTCCACGTATAGGAAACATTATATTATTACTAGAAGATAAAGTTTATATTATATTGTTATTAAATTTAATATTAATAATATACATAAATACAAAAAGAGTAGAAGAAAAGAAAAAAATGAGGAGAGAAAAAAAGAAAATTGAGGATAAGAGAAAATAAAATAAAAAAAATAATATCTGCACTACCAAGAAAAGTTTTATGGTTGATATTAATATTAATGATTATATATAATGTAATAAACACAGTATATGGAGTTTTTAACAAAAAATTGGATTTAAGAATAGGAAAAGCAACAATGTATACAACCGAAGACAAAACAATGATTCCAACCATAAAAACAAATGATCTAATAATAACTAAGAAATGCCAACCAGACGATTTAAACTTACAAGACATAATAATTTTTGATGAAAATGGAATAACCAAAATACAAAGAATAACAAAAATACAGGGACATGGAGAAAACTCATATTATACAACAAAAGGAGACAACAATTATCATAACAATAATGTAATAATAGAGTATAACCAAATAAAAGGAAAATTTGAAAAAAGGATTCCATTGCTAGGATTAATAGTAAAAATGCTACAATCAAAAATAACAACAGTATTTGTAATAATAATACTTGTATTACTATTTGTATTTAACAGAGATATGAAGATGAAAAGTATAAAACGAAGAAAAAATAAAAAGATAGACCAACTAAGAAAACAAAACAACTAAAATTGACTATATTTTTTGGAAAATCCAAAATTAGAAGAAATAGCATAGTTAAATTGAGAACGGGCGATTTTAATCGCCCATTATTTATGAATTTATATTTGAATTTGTTTCTTGATTTGTAGTACTAGAATTATTTGCACTTTCTACATTATTAATTTTGTTCATCAAATTATGACCTCTTTTAAAAGCTTTTTTTGAAACCGCAGGCAAGCCTTGGAATACAATTTTAAAACTTGTAAAATCCTCAAGCTCATTATATTCTAAACAAGATAGGTATACATCTAATTCATTAGAGTTTTTGCAAGCTGTTATAATGGCAGGATGCAAATTATAATTGAAAAATAATTCTGTTGCTAAATCAACAGCCTGTAATAAGGTTCCTTTATCGCGCTGTCTAACTAATCTATATGCTTCTCTAAAACGTGAAATAGCAGAATTCTTATAGCATTTTAAAGGAATAGTATATAATTGATTAATAACATCTTGAGCAGATGTATATTTTGCAGGACTCGCTTTTAAAATATTTTTAATATCTGTTAAGGTGTAAGGCAAAACTACTTTTTTCTCGATTTCAGAAATTATTAATGTGTTAGGCAATAAATTAACTTCCTTGGTTCTAACTTTAACCTTTTTAGCAGATTCAGCAATAGCCTTGTTTTGATTTTCGACTTCTTGAAAATCAGCCTTTAAAAAGCACTCTATTTTCATGGTATTTGTGGTAATCTCATCAATAACATCTAAATAATTTTCATTAAATTTAGATATTTTATTAGTCATTACAACATTACTTTCATTATTTTTTATTTCATATAATTGGCTAAGTAGAGCTTCCAAGGAATCTATATTAAATGTAGATTTTTTTAATAGAGCCATAACATTATTTAAGGCCTCGTAATTTTTACTAAATTCCATAGCAGTTTCTATAACTTCAGAATTTTGTGTAATTAAATTCATACACAAAAGAACTTCTTTGTTAAGACTTCTTTGGTATGCTAAACTAGCATCTATAAAAGAAATTTCTCTATTAATAAGTTTTAGTAAATTTGATTTTGTTTTATTATCATTTAATTTTATCATCTGTTCCTCCAACAAAACAATAAAGTTTTGCACATAAATATAAAAGAAAATTAAAAACTTAACATTCCTTAATATAATTATAACATCATATAAAATTTTTTCAATAAGCTTTTCGTTAAAAAATATGAAAAAAATGTTCAAAATAATCAAGAAAATGTAATTCAATCTAATATTCAACATCCAAGAGCTCAAGAACTTAATGAATTAGAAAGACAAAAACAAATTGCAAAACAAAATAATGATGAAGTTGCATATAATTATGCTAAATCTTCAATTGAAAAAATAATAAGAGAATCAAGATTGGAAATATCACCAGAACAATGGGATTCTATGGGTATTCAAGATAAAATTGCTTTCGTTAAGATTAAAATGAATGAAGCAAGAATATTAAATGATCAAGATGAATTTAATTATTGGAATTCTAACTTAAATAGTTTAAATGAAAAAGTACAATCAAGTGAAAGTAAAACAGAAGATATTTTTGATGAAAAAAAATCTTCTTTAGAAGATTTAAAAAATACAATAGGAAATACCGAAGGATATGTTGTATTAGTTCATGGTACTCATATGACGAATGAAGAAGTTCAAAACATGATTTTTAAAGAAGGTTTGAGAACAACAAATTTTAATGAAAAAACAACATTAGATAAAACAACAAAACCATTTGACATTTCTAAATATACATCTGAAGAAATTAAAAGATTATTTGAAAACTATGATCATAATAATAAAAATATGGTTGTTATAAAACTTCCTTTGGAATATTTTAATAAGTATGATTTTACAGGAGATTTAGATTGTAGAAAAACAAGAGCATTTATGAAAGATAAAATTTATATAGATGGTCGTTATAAATACTTATTAGATCCTAAATTTATTGTAGGAAGCTACAACACTGAAACAATGGAAACTATGTTAAACCCTTCGTTTGAAAGAGAATTAACTGTTGAAACAAAAAAAGAATTACGAGAAAAATTGATTAAATTACAACAAGATATTGGTCTTGATTCTGAATTAATTGAGCAAATCAATTCTGATGAGATAGTAGAAGTTAATCAACCGACATATAGTAGTGTTCCTACTAGTGGTTCAAATAGTAATGATTATCAAGAAATGATTCAGAAATTAGAAACAAAAAAAGATTATAATTATTATTTTGATGAAATGCTAAAAGCAACACAACAATATAATCCAAATATTCAAATGACTGATGAACAAAAGCAACAACTTATCGGTGAGATTTTTTATAATGAAGGTTATTTAATTGAATCATTATCGAATGATGGAGAACTAAGACAAATTATGACTCGTTCAGTTAATGAATTGTCTAATAATGAGATGCAAATTAAATTACAAAACATAATATTAACTGAAATACAAGAAAAATATAAACAATTTCACCCTGAAAAACAAGAAGTTGAACAAAATCAAAATGTTAAAAAAACAACTGAAAATAAAAACAATGAAGGATTAGATTTATCAGTATTAATCGAACAATTAAGAAACGAATTAAATCAAGTTCAAAATGCATATCGTTCCATGTTATCAGATGGATATATAGATGACGAAGAATTGGCAACTTTGTTAGGGATGGTTAATAAAGTAATAAATAATGGTTATTCATTAAAAAGTCTGGCAACCGATCAAAGTGATTTAAGAGTTATATCTGTTATTATCAATAGTTTGGAAGAAGAACAAAAGAAAATGAATAAAATGCAAAATGGAATTGAAGAAATTGGTAGAAGTATGAGATGACACAAGAAATGGATTTCCCATTTCTTTTAGTTTGTGATAAAATGTAAGTAGTTAGTAAGTTTATTACTTACTATCATCTTTTTGCCTGGCAGTTGTTAAACCTGCTTCTTACTGGCACCATATTGATGATAAATTACTAGCTAGAAAATAGTTAGTTTTTTTGATCAAAATGAAAGTATAAGTTATAATTGAATTTGAAAATACAAAAAAATTAAAAAAGTAGAAAATTTGAAAATAATAAAGTAGATGAAAAAATAATGAAAATTTAAAAATAAATTTAATTAAAAATATTATAGGAGGAAACAATATGTCTGAGTTAAATATTATAATTGATAATTTTGGTCATAATGAATTAAGAGAATACTTAATGTCATTAAATGGAATTTTTGATGTCAAAATTACGAATGATGAATATTTAGATATTTATTTAAAATATGATTCTAGTTTAATAACTTTAAATATAATTAAAATGGGAATTTTTAATTTTTTAGATATCATGAAAAATCCATCAATGATTGCTTTTAATAAATATACAAAGTACAAGACACTTGATTACACAATAATTAGAGACAAAATATATTGTGAATATTGCTTTAAAGGTGCTATAGATGATTTATTTAATATTGAAGGAATAGAAGAGGTTAATAGTAATTATTTAGAGAAAAAAGAAAATATTATAATTGACATAAAATATAATCCAAATATTATAAGTGAAGAAGAAATAAGAAAAAAAGAATTAAAACTAAATATATAATTTTTTAGAATAGTAAATAAAAAAAGTATATAAATTTGTTAATAATTGGGTAAGTTATATAAAAAATATCAAAAAACTATTGTTAAAATTAAATAATTTTGATATAATCATATTGCTTATTTGAAATGGCGATGTAGCTCAGTTGGCTAGAGCATTCGGTTCATACCCGAAGGGTCGAGGGTTCGAATCCCCCCGTCGCTACCAAAAGGAAATCTGCTCGAACTTTTCGAGTTTTAGATAAATAACTAATTCAGAAATGGATTAGTTTTTTTGTGTTTACAAAAGCTATCCGAAGGAAAGGATGGTATTATGGTAAATATTATTAAAGAAGAATTACCTATTGAAGAATCGTTAAAAAAGAAGTTAGAACTAATATGTGAGTTTTCTAAGGTAGCACCTACTATTATAAATGGTAATATTAGAAAAATAGATAAAACTAACTTACTTATATTGAACCCAATAGAATTATTATTAAAGATAAAACATTTCTAATATTTAATTTTTCTAACGAAATATTCATTGAGAATTTATCTAATAAGATAAAATTATCTGAATTAGAAGATTATTTAAAAACTATCTAAATACTATTATCAAAATATAAAATTTATAAATGTTAAATAATAATTTTAGTTGAATTATTCTATTGTGAAATGCAAAATTTGACACCTGAAACATTTTATGCTAGAATAGCAAGCAATTCAAAGGGGGATTTTATATGACTGAAAAAGACTATTTATTATTATTAAAAAAACAAATACAGCCAAAAAGAGTTGTTTGTGGTTTTAATGAAGATGCTTATGGTAGAGCTGTTGTAACAACTGGTGTTCCAAAAGAGTACAAAGAAGGACATATAACATATGAAGACCAAAAAACAGTGAGTTACGAAAGCTACGTGAATGAGCAATTTCAACAAAGTACAAAAAGAAGAAGATAATTTTATGAGGTGTCTAAAAGTATAAATGCAAGTTTAACTTTTGACGCCTCTTTTTTTTGAGAATAGGCTTAACTTTTTAAAGTTAAAGTGCCAAACAATTGAAAAGGAGTTGAAGATTTATGAAAGATGAAGAAAGAATATGTGGTTTATATTTGAGAGTATCAACCGAAGACCAAGCCAAAGAAGGATTTAGTTTACCAGAGCAAAAAGAACGATTAGAAGCACTTTGTAAGTTCAAAGGATATAAGATATATGATTATTATACTGATGCAGGAATAAGTGCTAAAACTGGTAATTATAGACCTGAATTTGATAGATTAATCGAAGATGCTAAAAACGGCAAAATAAACACTGTTATTGCCTTAAAACTAGATAGATTATCAAGAAGTATATATGACTGGGAAAACTTACTTAAAACTTCTGAAAAGTATGGATTTGATTTAGTATGTGCTAATGATGATATTAACACAACAACAGCTAATGGAAAAATGGTAACTAGAATAATGATGTCAGTTTCACAAAATGAAATAGAAAGAACAAGTGAAAGAACTAAAGTTGGTATGGCAGGTGCAATTAAGCAAGGTCATATTCCAGCAGTTTGTCCAATTGGTTTTAAACGAGTTGATAAAAAATTAGTTCCAGATCCACTTACAAAAGATATAGTTATTAGAATATTTAATTTATATTTTGAAGGTAATTCTTATAGCACTATTGCAAATATATTTAATAAGGAAAAAATACAAGGTAAAACTAATTGGAAAGATACAAGAATATTAAAGATTTTATCTAATGAATTATATAAAGGAGATTATGTGTCAGGTAAAACTATAAATAAACCTGTATATTATGAAAATGTAGTTGAGCCATTAGTTAGTAAAGAATTATGGGAAAACTGCCAAGCACAAAGGAAGAAAAACCAAAAGAATTACATGAGAACACAAACTTATATCTTCTTGCAAAAATTAAGATGTCCTAAATGTGGAAGAATACTTGCTGGTGGTGCTACTCATAAAATCAAATATGATAAATGGTATTTCTATTATAGGTGCGAAGATTGTAAGAATAATATTAAAGAAGAAACTATTGAAGATTCAGTTAAAGTATTACTATCTGATATTTTAGAATACGATAATGTTGTAAATGAGTTTTTCTTACCAGTATTAAAATCCAAATTAGATAATCCAAAACAAGAATTAGAAAAAGAGTTAAAATCATTAAATAATAAAAAAGATAGAATTAGAAAAGCATATATTGATTCAATATTTACAGAAGAAGAATACAGAAATGAATTAGAGTTAATAGAAAATCAAATTAAAAATATTAACTCTAAACTATTAGAGAATTCACAAGCAGAACAATTAAACTTTACTACTGAAGATATACTCTTAAAAAGAGATATGGACTTTATCAATAAAATTAAATTACCAATATCTTATTATGCTTTTAATGATAACTGGGATTTATTAGATCGAGATGATAAAGCAGATATAATTATGAGATATATTGATGATGTCGAGTTAGAAATTAAAAATGGAAAATTAGTTGTAAAACAAATTAATTTTAGAAGTACTTTCTATAATGATTTTGATGAATTATATTCAAAAGGTTATATTGATAGAAAAAGACCTCTTACATACGATTTTAATGGTGTATGTGTCGATACAAATATAAGATATAGTGAATACTTACCTATTAAAGATGTAATTCAACACTTGTATAGATTAAATGAATATTATGAAGTTAATCTATATAAAGGAACTTATTATAAAGAAACAGAAAAATTAGATATAGGGCCACTTCAAAGAAATGAAGTTCCTATTAGAGTATTCCCATTACAAGAGAATAATAATGGAAATAAAAATTGGTTATCAATGGGAATGCTTGCTACAAAGAATAACCCGAATGATATAAAGGTAAACATTAGAGATGTATTTGA
>ENA-USUJ01001705-USUJ01001705.1-human-gut-metagenome-genome-assembly--contig:-NODE-1705-length-18074-cov-5.577207_pt1 | contig 18074 bp, 17 predicted proteins | sample MGYA00250061_ERZ773398 | MGnify/ENA primary metagenome ERZ773398 (study PRJEB29103, sample SAMN06111992) | human gut metagenome | biome: human gut; feature: ankylosing spondylitis patient; material... | reverse complement strand
GATATCGCGGTTGGCGGTAACACAGACGGGGCAACCCGGACCGCTCAGCAGTTTGAGCCCGGCAGGCATAATGGAGCGAAAGCCATAGCGACCGATGCTCACGGTATGCGTACCGCAGACTTCCATAAGGTTGATGCTGCGGTTGCCGACAAGCTCATGAATACGATCGATGAGCTCGCGAGCCAGCTTGGGGTCGCGAAATGCCGAAAAGTCGATACCGGAGCGAACCGGCTGCGCCGCCGCCACTAGTATGCCTCGGCCGGGTTAGTGGCGAGCTGGTCCTCTTCGGCCAGCTCGGTCATGGTATTGACGAGCTCGAGTGTCTCTTGGGCTTCCTGCTCGTCGACAATCTGAATGCCAAAGCCGGCGTGCACGAGAATATAGTCGCCTACCTGTGCCGTCGGCACGAGGCGCAGCGAAACGGGGCGCTCGATGCCCATCATGTCGACGGTCGCCTTAAGGTCGTCGTCGCGTTTGACCACTTTACCGGGAACGGCAAGGCACATAATGTTCCCCTTTTATACGTTTTGCGCTGGATAGGCGCCTAATTACCCATCAGTTGATGGTAGCGCTCGCGGGAGTCACGAGCAAACGCGTTACACCTGTGAGACGGCGGTGCGCAGGCTGGCAAAACGCCTATCGCGATGCTGTCTGCGCGAGGCGAGCGCGAGCGATGGCGGCCTGACCGTAGGCGATGCAGCCGTCGTTGACGGGCACGGCGTGGGGGGCCAAGACGGCAAGACCGGCGTCTTTGAGTTCGTGGGTAAGGAGCTGAAGCAAAAGTCGGTTCATGAACACGCCGCCCGAGAGCGCGACGGTGTCGAGGTCTTCACGGACGCAGATCTCGCTTGCGATGCGGGCCGACGCGCGTGCGATGGTGACGTGGAAGTCGAGCGCGAGCTTGCCGGCGGGCACGCCGGTCCTGATTCCCTCCAAAAGCGCCTCAAAAAGCGGCCTGGAGTTCAGAACATGGCAGTCGTCCGGACGGGATGATTCGGTTACGGAAAAGCTGGCCATATTGCCGGTGGGGCAGGCACTTTCACTGCTGAACGCGCGCCAGGCGGCGGCCTCAAGCTCGATGGCGGGTTCGCCCTCGTAGGTTGCCTTGTCGCAGATGCCCAGAATTGCTGCCGCGGCATCAAAGAGGCGCCCCATGCTGCTGGTACGCGGGCTGTTGATGCCGCGCTCGATCATGGTGGCTGTCACGCTGCGCGTTTGCTCGTCGAGACTGTCCAAAAGCCGAGCGGCACCTGGGTGCTCGAGCAGGCCGAGCTCACTGAGCAGGGCAAAGGCGTTGCGTCGAGCGTCGCGTACGGAGGCCGCCCCGCCGGGGAGCGCCCAGGTGAGCAAATGCGCGGCGCGCTCAAAGCCGCCAAGGCTGGCAACAAGAAACTCGCCGCCCCAAATGGTCCCATCGGTGCCGGCGCCGGTGCCGGCCAAGGCGATGCCAAGGACACGCGTGTCGGGTGTAAGCTGGCCCGCGGCGATGGCCTCGGCCATTACGCTCGCGATATGTGCATGATGGTGCTGCACCTCGACGAGCGGCAGATTGTGCTCCCGTGCCTGCTCGCGCGCCCACTGGCCCGATAGATAGCTGGGGTGTAAATCGCAGGCCAAGGCGGCGGGCGCCAAGTCAAAGAGATCTTCCAAGCGCGTGCGCGCGGCGTTCCAGGCATCGAAGGTCCCGCCGTTTTCAACATCGCCGATATGCTGCGACACAAAACAGGTTACCTCGCCGTTCGCCCCTTCACGAGTGAGCGCAATCGTCGACTTTTGCTGCGGGCCGCAGGCGAGGATGCAGGGTACAGTGCCGTCGCATGCCGGCAGCGGTAACGGCTGCGGAGCGTATCCGCGGGCGCGGCGCACGGGCATAACGGCGCCGTCGACCACGCGCACTACAGAGTCGTCGTAGCGCGAGAGGATCGCGCGGTCGTTACCGAGCAACGAGTCGGCGATGCCGGCGGCAATGAGGTGTTTCCAGGCAAGGTCGTCGTCGGTCTCGATGGGTTCTTCGCTCAGGTTTCCGCTGGTCATGACGAGCGCGTGCATACCGCAGACTTCTACCGCGGCAAGCAGCAGATGCTGAAGCGGGGTGTAGGGGAGCATAACACCGAGCTCGGGAAGGTCATGCGCGACGGACGGCGCGAGCGCGAGGGCGTCGGGGGAATCTCCACTCTCGCAAACGGCACGTCGGCGCAGCAGCACAATGGGGCGAATGCTGCCGGTCAGCAAGCCGCGCTCAACGTCGCTGACATGGCACAGGCGTTCAACGTCGGCAAGGTCGCGCACCATAACGGCAAGCGGCTTGTTGCTGCGGCGTTTGCGGCGGCGAAGCTCGGCTACCGCCTGCTCGTTGGAGGCGTCGCATGCCAAGTGAAATCCGCCCAGCCCCTTGATGGCGACGATACCGCCACCGGCCAGCAACTCAACACAGCGGTCGATAATGGCGTCGCTGGCCTCGCGTGTGGTGCCGACGGCCGGTGTCGCGGACGAATTCCCGCACGCATTGCCGTTCACAGCCTCGCGCCACGTAATATGCGGCCCGCAATCAAAGCAGGCATCGGGCTGCGCGTGAAAACGCCGGTCGAGTGGGTCGGCATACTCCGCGGCGCACTTGGGACACATGGGAAAACAATCCATCGAGGTGGCCGCTCGATCGTAAGGCAGCGAGCGGATGATGGTAAAGCGCGGCCCGCAGTTAGTGCAGTTGATAAAGGGGTAGTGATAGCGTCGGTCGGCGGGATCGAACAACTCGCGCAGGCAATCGTCACAGGTAGCGATATCGGGCGAGACGAGCGTCGTGTAGGGAATGAGTTTAGATCTCGGCGGTCGCCGAAACATTTACACATCGGCAGCGCTCCAACCGCCAGGCCCCAAGTCCACAACCTCGACATGCTCTACGCGAGCCGCCGCGGGCGCATGCTCAGAAAGCGCGGCAACAAAAGCATCGAGCGCATCGGCCGGAGCGCGCGCCTCGATATGCACACCGTCGCCCGCGTTGAGCACCCATCCGCAAATGCCGTGCGCCATAGCCTCGCGATACACAAACGGTCGCATGCCAACGCCCTGCACAATGCCCGTCACATGAATATGCACATGCCGCATGCGACACCCCCCATCAAAACCGACCAAAAAGGGACAGGTTTATTTTGGTCGGTAAAACTTCTAAACCTGCCACAACAAACCTGTCCCTTTTTGGCAGGTGCGCTATAGCCCCAGGCTCTGCTTGGTGGGCCGCGGTGGCACTACTCGTCGCAGGCGCCGATCGACAAGGAGGGACGGTTCGCGCTCAACGGCTTCGACTTCCCCGACAGCACGCTCTACGTGCTGCGGCCCGCAGCAGCGAAAGGGCTGCTGCCGGAGGCGACGGTGAAGGTCGCGCGCGATTCGTTCCCCGAGGTGGGGACGCTGCCCCGCGTGCCGGAAACGGATGCGGCGAGTCCCTACCTCGCCCAGGCACGGCACTACATCGAGCAGCGAGGACAGACCGATATGCGAAACATCCTCATCGACACGGTGTATGTCACGCATCACAAACGCCTCGAATCCACACGGCCCGAGCATCGGCTGGCGGCGCATACATGGGATATGCAACAAATAAAAGAAATGGGCGCATATAGTATAATGGAATTCGTCCAGCGTATGCCGGGAATGAATTTCATCGGAGGCAGATTGTCATATCATGGAGCGAATGTCTCTTTTATGATAGATGGAGTACTCGATAATACAACAACGCCTCATAGTGCAGATGCGGATTTTCAAGCAGGATCGACCATCGGGCAGCTAATCGTTACGGGAACGAAAAAGAAATCGATGACGGAGATTGCTTTGGAACGAGGAGGATTGGAACCCGATAAAAATTTGACCATGCCAATATGTACTACATGGCCGATGGAATGGGTTTCACGCATTGATCTAATCGCCGGAGGGAATATGTTTTTATGGGGCGTTTTCGATGGAGCTATCGTCTCGATTACGACCAAAACGGGAGATGAATTGGATCAAGCATTGGCGGTTGCGCCAGCTATTGACGTGAGTATAGCTTCACCGTTAGGTTATCAAACCCCTGCGGAGTTTTATGCTCCGGCATACGCGACGGAGAAAGCCCGCCGTTCGATGGTTCCCGACTACCGCACGACGCTCTACTGGAACCCGACTGTCAAGCTTGACGATACGGGACAGGCCACCGTCGAGTTCTACACCTCCGACGCACCGGCCGATTATGACATCTCTATCGAAGGCGTCACGCAAAATGGCAAGATCATCCAGCTGAAAAAGTTCGGACTGACAGCGGATTCTCGCTGAAAAATGCTATCTTTGGACTATGTTTCCCTCCTACCTGCAACCCGACTCGATGGACTGCGGTCCGGCGTGCCTGCGCATCATTTCGAAGTTCTACGGCAAGAACTACTCGATGCTCACGCTGCGCGACCGCTGCTACATGTCACGCGAGGGAGTATCGCTGCTTGACCTGAGCGATGCCGCCGAGTCTCTGGGCTTCCGCACGACGGGTATCAGCACCACGTGGGAGGTGTTCCGCGACGAGGTTCCGCTGCCGTGCATCGTCTACTGGAACAGCAAACACTACGTCGTCGTCTATAAAATCCGCAAACGCCGCGGCAAGTGGTGGGTCTACGTTTCGGATCCAGCCGTGGGATTGTTGAAGTACGACGAGGAGAAATTCCTGCGGGGGTGGCTCAAAACGCAGGTCTACGACGACGAGACGGACGAAAGCCGAGCAGGAAAACAGGGCGTGATCCTGCTGCTGGAACCCACTCCGCGCTTCTACGAGTCTCCGGGCGAGGAGAACACGCAGTTGAAATTCAGCTACCTGCTGCAATACCTCAAACCCTACAAGTCCTACTTCGTACAACTGGTGCTTGCGATGCTCGTGGCCAGTGGTCTGAACCTGATCCTGCCTTTCCTGACGCAATCCATCGTCGACGTGGGTATCGGTACGGGCAACCTGAATTTCGTGGTGATGATCCTCATCGCGCAGGTGGCCCTGACGCTCGGACAATTCGCCAACAACCTGATCCGGCAGTGGCTGTCGCTGCACATGACCACACGCATCAGCATCTCCTACATTTCGGATTTTCTGTGCAAGCTCATGCGGCTTCCGATCGCCTATTTCGATGCGAAGAAGAGCGGCGACATCCTGCAACGCATCGGCGACTACGGTCGCGTGCAGTCGTTCCTCACGGGAACGCTGCTGAGCATGGCCGTCGCCATTCTGACCTTCATCGTCTATACGTGCGTCATGGCCGGTTACAGCGCGACGATCCTGCTGGTGTTCCTCGGCGGCAGCATCCTCTACGCGCTGTGGGTGCTTCTGTTTATGAAATACCGCCGCAAGCTGGACTACATGCGTTTTCAGGAGTCGTCGGAGAACCAAAGCACCATGATCCAGCTTATCGGCGGGATGCAGGACATCAAGCTCAACTCATGCGAGCGTCAGAAACGCTGGGAGTGGGAACGCATCCAGGCACGTCTGTTCAAGATCAGCATCAAGAGCCTTACTTTGGGCCAGACGCAGGAGGTCGGGGCATTGTTCATCTCGCAGACGAAGAACATCGTCGTGTCGTTTCTGGCCGTGAGCGCCGTTATCAAGGGCGACATGACGCTCGGTATGATGATGGCCATGCAGTATATCCTCGGGCAGTTGAACGGCCCGCTTTCGCAGTTCATTTCGTTCATGCAGGCCACGCAGGACGCCAAGATTTCGCTGGAGCGTCTGGGTGAGATCTACGACCGTCCGGACGAGGAGCCGGACGACGAGCCGCGTATCCGCACGATTCCCGACTCGGCGCCGCTGGAGTTCCGCGACGTGGTGTTCCACTACGAAGGCCCCAACTCCGAACGCGCGCTGGACGGAGTGTCGCTGACGATCCCCGTGCGCAAGGTGACGGCCATCGTCGGGGCGTCGGGCAGCGGCAAGACGACGATGCTCAAGCTGCTGCTGGGCTTCTACCGCCCCACGCAGGGCGAGGTGCTACTCGACGGCCGGCCGCTCGGACAGTACAGCGAAAGCTGCTGGCGCCGCGACTGCGGCGTGGTGATGCAGGAGGCGACGATCTTTGCCGACACCATCGCCCGCAATATCGGCGTCGTGGACGAACAGCCCGACATGGAGCGTGTGCGGCGTGCGGCGCGCATGGCCAACATCGACGAGTGGATCGAGTCGCTGCCGATGCGCTACGACACGAAGATCGGACTGGACGGCCACGGCCTGAGCACGGGACAGCGGCAGCGTCTGTTCATCGCGCGCGCGGCGTACAAGGATGCGAAATACCTCTTTCTGGACGAGGCGACCAACTCGCTGGATGCGGCCAACGAACGCTCGATCATGGAGAAGCTGCAATCTTTCTTCGAGGGGCGCACGGTGGTCGTCGTGGCGCACCGCCTGTCGACGGTGATGAATGCCGACAACATCGTGGTGCTCGACCGGGGCCGCATCGTCGAGCAGGGCACGCACAAGGAGCTGACGGCGCGCCGTGGCCACTACTACAATCTGGTTAGAAACCAACTCGAATTGGGAAACTGATATGCCGCTTTACGACCGTACATACAGCGAAGAGGCCGACGAGATCATCGGCACGATGCCGTCGTGGATCGTGCGCTGGGGCATCACGCTGATCTTCGTTCTGCTGGCGCTGCTGTTTCTGGGGTGTTACTTCATCCGCTACCCTCAGACGGTCACGGGGACGATCACGCTTACGACCGTTCCTCCGCCGGTCGACGTGACGGCGCCGCATACCGGCATCGCCGAGGCGGTCGCGACCGAGGGTCAAACCGTCGCAAAGGGCGACGTGCTCGTTCTTTACGCCACACGGGACGAGTACCGCGAGGTGCAGCATCTGGAAAAGAGCCTGTGGCTGCCGACCGACGAGACCCTGCCCGACGATCTGCGCTTCTCCTATGCCGCCTACCGCGCCAATGGCAGCGAGGCGACCCTGCAACAGCTCACGTCGGCGATCGCTCAGTGGAAGGCGCAGCACGTCGTCGAGGCTCCGGCCGACGGGCATGTGACACTGCTCAACAGCGGTCCGTACCGACGTCAGACGACAGCCGGCGAGTTGCTGGCGAGCATCCTGCCCGCGGCCGAGACGGAGGTCGTCGGCCGGCTTCATCTGCCGGCCGCGTCACGCGGGGATGTGGAGCCGGGGCAGAAGGTCAACGTGAAGCTCAACGGCTTTCCCTACATGGAGTTCGGCATCCTGCGCGGTGTCGTGCGGACGATTTCCGCCGTTCCGGACGGTACGCAGGGCTATATCGTCACCGTCGCCTTTCCCGACGCGCTGCGCACGTCGTACAAGAAGGAGCTTCCGCTCATTCACGGCATGGACGGCACGGCCGAGATCATCACCAAAGAGATGCGGCTCATCGAACATTTCATCCAGCCCGTCAGGGCGCTTTACGATAAGAACGCCGAATAACGCACCGCCTCGTTTTCACTTCCGGATACCGTCCCTCGGTATCCGTTTTTTGTGTTCTCAGAGATCCGGACGGCCCTGAACGGCCTCGGGCGGCCAGCGGTACGATTCCCCTTTGTCCTCCGATATATTTGCGACGGATGCCCTGCGAGACATCCGAAGTGAATTATCAATCAATCATCATCAATCATTATGGAAAAGGAAAAGAATCAAGCGCCGGAGGAGCCTCGGTGGCCCGACTACAAAGAGACGCTTCTGGCGCGCCATCCCGGAACGGGCGAGGTGCAGGTCGTTTCGGACTTGCGCGAACGCGGCAACCGTTACGAGGTGCATACCGTGGAGCCACTGACAAAGAACGCGCCGTCGTTTTTCGAGGTCGCGAAGAGCGGTGCGGTGGCGGCCTTCATCCGCAGCTTCAAGTCGCAGTCGGACAAAGCCGTCGACTTCCAGTTTCTGAAAGTACCCTTCAACGCCGTGCAGGATGTGGTCAACGACCTGCTTCGCCTGACGCAAAACCCCAACGACGAGAAGGGGCTGAAGGCGCTGTACGATCATCGTGTGGATACGATGCAACTCGAACGGGTGAAGTACGACCATGCGGAGATTCCGCGAGCCGCACTGCGGGAGCTGGGCATCGACTTCGATGCGCTGGCGCCGCAAACACGTGAGGCGATGCGTATGGGTCTTCCCGTCGAAGAGCTGGTTCCGGTGACTGCGGAGGTCATGCCCGGGATCAAGGTGTCGGAAATGTTCTCGCCGCGCTTCTACCGCAACCATAACAACGAGCTGAAGGTGACCCTCGACGCACCGCTCGCCGTGCCGGAGTACGAGCATGAAGAGTACAAAATGATGTTCTCCACGCAGGAGAAGGCCGCGCTGGAGCGTGGCGGCACGCTGGAACGCCTGATAAAGCACAAAGACCCGCTGACGGGAGAGGAGGAGTGGTGCTTCGTGGGCAAGAACGCCGCGACGAACCGCCTCGTCTTCCAGCCCAAGCGCGAAGTTGCCGCCGCTATCTGCAACGACATACGGAGAAGATCTGCCGCCTGCAACGCGACTACGAACTGTGCCGGCGCATCCTGCGCATTATCGACGGCGAGACGTTCTCGCTCGAAGAGATGGATAAGTGCCGCATCGAGATCATGCACCGGTATCCGAGTACGAAGTCCCGATAACCGTCTGCACGGGTTTGGTGTTCATGGCCGAAGCCATACGGAAGTCGTTCGGCGGAAAGTATCTGCGTTACCTGCGCAAATATCCGATCCGGCTGGATTTCGGAACGGGCAAGATTTTCGAGATCGCACCCGACGATTCCATACGTCATATCCCGAAATGACAAGGAGGAGGACGATTTGTCCTCCTCCTTCTTGTCGTCTATCGTCGCACGTCGACGAAATTCGCTTCGAGCAGTTCGAGGATCGCCGATTGCGGATAGAGAATCTTACCTCCGATGGTCGTATAGGGAATCAGTCGGTTATCGCGGTAATTCTGCAAACTGCGGGGGCAGAGGTCGAAAATCATACGCACCTCTTCACTTGTCAGGTACGTCTCCGAACGAATCGAAGGCCGCAGCTCGGCGAGCAGTCCGTCGAGTCGTTCGATCGCTTGGAGGAGGTTCTTGCGCAATGCCGTAAATTCGGGGGACGTGCGCAGGATGATGCCGTCGTTCATCGCTTTTCTGCCGGAATGAAGTTCGCTTGTAAAATTCGGGCGATGTCCGTCTCGCGGAAGACGATCCTGTTGCCCAGCGAGGAGTAAGGGATAACCCCTGTCGTGCGGTAATGCTGCAAGGCGCGTTTGGAAAGACTCAACGCTTTGCAGACCTCGTCGGAGGTCATTCACCACGCAGAGGCGGAAGGCATACATCGGGCGTGATAGGCGGCGATGCGTTCGAGAAGGCGGTCGACGAGCGCCCGCAGTTCGTTGCAGGCTCCCGTCTCGATGAGCATGTAATCCATAAGATTCGATTTAAGTTCGACACAATTCGAAGACCGTAACGACGTGCGATGTCCGTTTATGCGCTGCGGCCGCTCGTGGCCTTCGCTGACCGTTCGATTTACAGGTCCATCGCTTTGGCTACGGTCTGCATGTTCCGCATAATGGATGAATCGAGGATTCGGGCATAATGGCGGGTCATATTCGTATTGGAGTGTCCCAGCATCTTAGCCACATTGTAGAGCGTCGCAATATCATCGTAATTATATAACTGCGGAGGAAACCAAGCGTAAACAAGAAGCGAGGTATTTGATTTTCCCTCTCCTTATCTGTCGATGTATCACGTTATAATGACAGCATTTCTCCGATTCTTTTCATCTCCCGACTGATATTCGCCTCCGAAATCTTCGCATAGCGCCGCGTCATGTTCATTCGTGTGACCCAGTATCTTGGCGATGATGTCGATCGGCATCCCGTATTCGATCGCAAGCGTGGCGAACGTATGTCTTGCGCAGTGCGTCGTCAGGTTCTTCGGTATGTTGCACAACGTCGCAATTTCTTTCAGATAGGCATTCATCTTCGCGTTCGACGGCACGGGAAGCAACTTGCCTCTCGCCCTGCACGTTTCATCCCGCTCGTATTTCCGCAGCAGTGCGATCGGATGCGGTAGCAGCGGCACACGACTCATTACCGCCGTCTTTTCCCTCGGCTTGTGGATCCACTGCGTCCCGTCCTCGTCGGTCGTGATATGCTCCCTGCGCAGGTGATCCACATCCGTAAAGGCCAGCCCCGTCAGGCAGCAGAACGAGAACACGTCGCGGATGCGGGCCAACCGGTCGTTCGGCAGCGGCTTGTGGATAAGCGTTTCGAGCTCCTCTTTCGTCAGCGGAACCTTGACGTTCGTCCGATCCACCTTCATCTTGTAGTAGCGGAACGGATTCTTTTCCAGCCACTCGTTCCGTATCGCATAGAGGATAAAGTTTTTCAGACAGCACAGCAGGTTCACGGCGCCGTTGTTCTTGCAGTTATGCGCCGTCTGCATGAACGTATTCAATCCGTCGATATATGCATAGTCGATCGCATCCAGCGGCAGGTCGTCTTTCCTGTACTGTTCTCTCGTGTATTCGGTCATATAACGCAGCAGACGGTGGTATTTGTTCGCCGTGAGTTGCGTAAGGCGGATACCCACCTCCCTTTGCCGTTTGTCGCAGTATTTCGAAAACTCGACAAGGAACATCCGCGAACTCGCTGCCGCATGTTCCAATCGGTGCTTGATGGCGAAGCAGTCCGGAGTCTTGCCCTCCTTAATAAGGCTATCGTAGGCAGCGAGGATGTTTGTGCGGTAAGTAGCGAGAATCCCGTTGATCTGCGTAGAAACGGGGTCTCGCAACATGCAACGTTCCAAACGCTGGTTCCAATGCTCCGGTTCGATCCGGCACTGGGTATAAATCTCCGTCGACCGGCCGGAGGTCGTGATACGGGCATAGATCGGCGCTGTGCCCTTCTTCGTGAGTTTCGTCTTCTTGCAGAAGAAGACCACGCTGAATGTCGTGCGTTTCATAATGCTGCTTGGGTTGAATCGGTTAAACGTATGCAGCATAGAGATTATTGGACGCAAAACAATGTAATTCAACGCATCGGCGAAAATCGTGACCTATTTTCGGTTCGAGCGAAACAGGTCACGATTTCGGTCCGAACAAGCTGCTTTTTTATGCCTTTGAATACATCGCCTAAAAACGAAAAAACCTTACATATCGTTGATACATAAGGTTTTTTGCTTCGCATTGCTCTTTATTTCAAGAACTTCGAGGGTGGAAGATGGGACTCGAACCCACGACCTTCGGAACCACAATCCGTCACTCTAACCGACTGAGCTACATCCACCGTTTCGACCGCAAAGCCGGAACTTCGCGAATCGGTGTGCAAATGTAATACGTTTTTTTGGTCTGTGCAAGGATTTCGCTCGAAAATTATTCGAACCGGCGACGGGCGTTTCGGGAAAAGAGCGTCGGGTTCCGGCGTGTACAGGAACCGGCGGAGCCGACGGAATCGATTTCCGCCGGAACGATTCGCGAAGCAGGCTTCTTTCGCCAAAACATCCCGACGATGTTCCGTGTCGACCGTCCGGCGTCGCCGAACGCTGCCGGCAGGAAAGCCCCGCCCCTTGCGGCGGGCGGACGCTCGCAGGCATTCACCGGTACCTCGGCCGTTCGGCGGACAGCACACCCACGTTCGGCGCATCTATCGAATGGATCAGGGGAACTTTCGCGGAGACGCATCTCGCAAAACGATGCAAGCGAGTTTCCCTTCGCTCCTCGTTTTCCGCCTCTACGACTGCACCCCGGACGTCGTGCTCCGGCAGAACCGAACCGGTCGTTTGTTTCTGTGCCCTGCTTTTCCGACTTCGGCTGCGCCGAAGCCCGCCGCTCGGCAATGTTCGAATAAATTCGACATTGCCCCCGCTTATTCGTATCTTTGACTTCGTCTCAGATACTTCGTCTCGGCATAATCAAACTAACGTTTGCTTCTGCACTCGCTTATTCGTATCTTTGGCTGACGCCGAAGATACTCCCGTTCGGCATAATCAAGCCGGCGCTTGCTTCTGCCCTCACTTATTCGTATCTTTGCACGCAACACACACCTCATCGAAGATGAAACGTTTCGGTATCTCGTCGCTGCTCCTGCTCGCCTCGCTGCTCCGTCCCGCAGCGACCGACGCACAGATCTACGCGAAACTCAACGGCCTCTACGCACTCGTAGGAGTCGTCAACCCTGCCGTGGAGTTCCGGTTGACCGACCACTCCGCCTTCCAGACGGAGTTCGTCTATTCGCCGTGGAAATCGATCAACGTCGACGGGCAGAGCAAACCGATGCACTTCGGCATCTTCCTGAACGAATACCGCTACTACTTCCGCGGTTATGCCCGAGGCTGGTACGTGGGCGGCAATGCGGGCATGATGGCTTTCCGCATGTCGAAACCCTACATCGAGAACTGGGGCATCCACCTCGAAAACCGTTACAGCAAAGGCTACGGATTCATGTTCGGCGCTTGTGCGGGCTACGAACGGATTTTCCGCGAGCGGTGGGTCTTCGACGTGTTTTTCGGCTGGTCGTGGATGACGAGCTTCTACAACGGCTACGACCTCGACGGCCGCACGCAGATGGAGCCGCACCGCCCCGTACAACCGCTGCACCCCGATCCCTTCAACGGTTCGTCGGAGTGGTATCCCAACAAGATCGGCATCTCGATCGGCATCCGCATCTACGATCCCGAGCTGCACAGGCAGCGAAGCGAAACCCGACGTCTGCGCAAGGCGGCCCGCAGCGCCGCATCGTACGGGAAAACGCCGGCCGCCGACCTCGGTTCCCGAATGTCGCGTCCCGTACCGGCCGCGTCCGGAAGCGTGTCAAAATGACAGCCCCGACCTGCCAAAAAGGGCACCGCGTCTGCCAAAATCCGTTTGGCATATCAATTGTTGGAATCCCCCACCGAAAACAGAAAAACGGATCGGTGCGGCCATGCGGCCGTACGGCTGCCGCCCCGAACCGCAACAGAGAGAATTTTTCAACGAATGTCAAACTAAAAATAGTTGAACTATGAACGTAAAACCTTTATCGGACAGAGTGCTCATTCTCCCGAATCCCGCCGAGGAGAAGACCGCGGGCGGACTTATCATTCCCGACACCGCGAAAGAAAAACCGCTGGCAGGCAAAGTCGTGGCCGTAGGCCCCGGTACGTCGGAGGTCAAGATGGAGGTCAAGGTCGGCGACGAGGTACTCTACGGCAAGTATGCCGGGACGGAGATCAATGTCGACGGCACGGACTACCTCATCATGAAACAGTCGGATATTCTGGCAACGTTGTAATTTCACCGATTCGTAAAACACATCAAATTCCGTAAAAGCTATGGCAAAAGAGATCAAATATAACGTAGAGGCGCGCGAGATGCTCAAAGAGGGTGTCGACGCGCTGTCGAACGCCGTGAAGGTCACGCTCGGCCCCAAAGGTCGCAACGTCATCATCGACAAGAAGTTCGGCGCTCCGCAGATCACCAAGGACGGCGTGACCGTCGCCAAGGAGGTCGAGTTGGAGGATGCGATCGCCAACATGGGTGCGCAGATGGTGCGCGAGGTGGCGTCGAAGACCAACGACAACGCCGGCGACGGCACGACCACCGCGACCGTTCTGGCACAGGCGCTCATCGGCGTGGGACTGAAAAACGTGACGGCCGGCGCCAATCCGATGGACCTCAAACGCGGTATCGACAAGGCGGTGGCCAAGGTGGTCGAATCGCTGCGCGAGCAGAGCCAGGTGGTAGGAAGCGACATCGCCAAGATCGAGCAGGTGGCGTCCATTTCAGCCAACAATGACCCCAACATCGGCAAACTGATCGCCGAAGCGATGTCGAAGGTCAACAAGGAGGGCGTCATCACGGTCGAGGAGGCCAAAGGCACCGACACCCATGTGGACGTGGTCGAGGGTATGCAGTTCGACCGCGGCTATATTTCGGCCTATTTCATCACCGACCCCGAAAAGATGGAGGCCCAGCTGGACAAGCCCTATATCCTGATTACCGACAAGAAGATCTCGACGATGAAGGAGCTCATGGGCGTCTTGGAACCGGTAGCCCAGAGCGGCCGCTCGCTGCTGATCGTCGCCGAGGATGTCGACGGCGAGGCGCTGTCGGCACTCGTGGTCAATAAGCTGCGCGGCACGTTGAAGATCGCCGCCTGCAAGGCCCCGGGCTTCGGCGACCGTCGCAAGGAGATGCTCGAAGACATCGCCGTACTGACTGGCGCGACGGTGATCTCGACCGACAAGGGCATGAAGATCGAGGACGCCGACCTCTCGATGCTGGGTACGGCCGAGAAGGTGACGCTCAACAAGGAGAACACGACGATCGTCGACGGCGCAGGTGCCAAGGATGCCATTGCAGCCCGCGTAGCGCAGATCCGCGCCGGCATCGACGCCGCGACGTCGGACTACGACAAGGAGAAGTTGCAGGAGCGTCTGGCCAAACTGGCCGGCGGCGTGGCCGTGCTCTATGTCGGCGCCGCGACCGAAGTCGAGATGAAGGAGAAGAAGGACCGCGTGGAGGATGCGCTGGCCGCGACGCGTGCAGCCGTCGAAGAGGGCATCGTCCCGGGCGGCGGCGTGGCCTACCTGCGTGCCACGGAGGTGCTCGCCAACATGAAGGGCGCCAACGAGGACGAGACCACCGGTATCCAGATCGTGAAACGCGCGATCGAGGAACCGCTGCGCCAGATCGTCGAGAACGCCGGCGGCGAGGGTTCGGTCGTCGTGAACAAGGTCAAGGAGGGGAAGGGAGCCTTCGGCTACAACGCCCGCGACGACAAATACGTCGACATGTTCGAGGCCGGTATCATCGACCCGACGAAGGTGTCGCGCGTAGCACTGGAAAATGCAGCGTCGATCGCGTCGATGTTCCTCACCACCGAGTGCGTACTCGCGGAGAAGAAGTCGGAGCAGCCCGCCATGCCTGCGATGCCCGCAGGGGGCATGGGCGGCATGATGTAAGCCGATCCGCAGAAACGACAGAGCAGCGCCGCCGGAACTATTCCGGCGGCGCTGTCGCGTTCAGAGCATTGCACGAGGAGCCAGATTATCGGGACGATGCAGCTCTCTGCACTTTTCGCAAGGCGGAGGCTGCGGCGCGCTGCACGCAACGATGATTATTTGTTTGCGTCCGCACATGGCAGGCCTCCGGCCTGCGGGATCGCACTGCGAAAATAGCGGAAGCAGTGACGGCAGCGGCGCGAGCGCCCGGAGCGGGCGTGCAAAACAGCGCAGTCTTTTGTGCCCGCTCAGCGAGCGCAGGTGGCGGCACCCGCTACTTTTCGCCGTGCTTGATCTTTTGGTGCTTTTGGATCAAGCCAAAAGCACAGAAAAAAAGTGAAATCGATTCTCTCTTTCTTTGGGAAAGTTCCGTACCTCTGATTGGGTGTTTCCTGCGAGGAGCGGATTTACCACCTTTTGTCACCAAAAGGTGGCGCCAAAAGTGTCCGCAGGGCGAAAAACTCGGGGACCGGCCGACGGCTTGCGCCTGAAACGCTACGCGGACAAGCTCGCGCCCGCGTTTTCGACGGTGCATCCGCCGCCCGTTCTTCTTCCCGCTTTTTCGCAATGCGGAGCTGTTGTGCGCTTCGCGCAACGATGATTATTTGCTGGTGCCTATTCTTAGCAGTCCTTTGGCCTGCCCGAATGCACTGCTTCCGCTATTTTCGCAGTGCGATCCCGCAGACCAGAGGCTTGCTAAAATACAATTAAAAGATTCGCTCTTCGGCCGTAGCCGAAGAGCGGCAACCCACAGCTACCCCACAATCGATCCACATCCCGAAATCCTCTCCGGCTTCCTTCGCAGGAGGACGGAACGGATTTTCAATTCTTAATTTTTCACTCTTAATTCCTTAAATCCTATGTCTTTCATTGAAAACGCGAAGACCTACACGGGCCGCGATCTCGAAACCATCTTCTTCCGCCCGATGCTCAGCGGCCAGTCGGCCCTCGACCTGGGCGTGCGCATCCTCTACAACATGCCCGCACCGACGACCGTGCAGTTGTGGGAACGATCGGGCGACATCCTCCAACAGTACACCGCCGCAGGCTGGACGGGCGGCGATCCCGCCCGAAAACTCCAAAAGACGATCGACATGTCGAAGGTCAAGGCCGAACTGGGCTATTCGGCCGCCGACTACTTCTCGATGATCTACGAACTGATTACCAACCGCGCCGATGTCAACATGGACGACCTGACGGGTACGGAGCTCGAACAGGCCGAAACCGAGCTCTTCAAACGCGCCATCGCCGAAAGCCTCCGCGTGACGATGTGGATCGGCGACAAGGAGGCGGGCGCGGGCACGGAGTACGCCACGTTCAACGGATTCATCAAACGCATCTACGAACTGCTCGTCGAGAACAAGATCACGGCAGCGAAGACCTACGCCGCGGCCGACCTCGAAGAGGCCGCAGCGGCCGTCGATATCTTCGACGCCGCATGGACCGAAGCCGCCGAAGAGCTGACCGACCTGAAACCCGACGGACAGCTGGTCTACTTCGTCACCTCGGATCTCTACCACCTCTACGAGAAGTATCTCGACTCGTTCGCCAACACCGAGGCGGCCTACATCGGCCGGACCGAAGGCCGGCCGGTACTCACCTACCACGGCATTCCGGTCGTCGACCTCCACCTGTCGTCCTACCTGCGCGATACGACCTACGCCCAGTCGTTCTGCCTGCTGACCGACCGGCGCAATCTCGTGCTGGCGGTCAACACCTCCGACTTCCCCGGCAACGAAATCCGCATGTGGTACAACCCCGACCTGATGGAGAACCGACAGCGCGCCGTCTTCATGGCCGGCTGCGAAGTGCTCGACGAGAAACTCGTGTCGTTCGCCTACAAGGAGTAATCCGGCCGGGCCGGCGCGACCCGGACCGGGCGTTCCGGCCCGCCTTTTTCCACCGACTTATGGACAACGCACAGAATTCATCGACACTGCCGCGCAAACCCGTGGGCGGCATCCGCCGCGTGCGTCTGGCATCGGCGCGCGCATTCTCGCCGCAAAGCCGTTTCGCGGAATACGAGCTCATCGACGACCGCTCGGCCTACGTCGAGACGCTGACGGCCGACGAAGGGCTGCTGCGCGTCCGCCACACGCTGACGCTCGTCTTCGACAAACACCAGGCCGACGCATGGTTCGACCGGCGGTGGCTGGAACGCTGCGCGACCGACGGAGTCGTCGCCGCGATCGAAACGGCCGCAGGCGAACGGCTGCGAATCGGCCGCTCCGACCGTTTCGGATGCGAGCAGGCGTTGCGGCTCGAACGTTTCACCTTCGCGTCGGGCGCTGCGCCCGGCGACCGCCCGACGGCGACGCTCGTACTTGCGAGCGAGGACACCGACCGGGCACAAACAGATACCGACGATTATGAAGAAGATTAAACCGAAAACGGCGCTGGCCGTCGGCAACCGCACCGACCCTTATCTCACCCTCGGCGCAGGCACCGTCCAGAGCGACCGTTTCTGGCGCTGGGGCGACGACAACCTCTTCCCCGCGGCGCTGGCGCTCATGTCGCGCCGGTCGACCACCCACCGGCGCATCATCAACGACAAGGCCGACTACATATCGGGCAAGGGCGTGGTCTGCGACACGGCCTCGCCGCTGCTGGCGCGGTTCGTCGAGGCGGTAAACGGCGACGGCGAATCGCTGCGCCAGCTGCTCAACAAGCTGGCCTACGACAAATCGCTCTTCGGCAACGCCTTTCTGGAAGTCGTGACCGACGCCCGGCGTTCGTTCCTCTCGCTCTACCACCAGGACGCCTCGCGCTGCCGGCTGGCCAAGGATTCGGCCCACGTGCTGCTGCACCACGACTGGGCGGCCTTCCGCGCCGAAGAGGCCCGCACGCTGCCGCTCTACCCCTCGTTCGAGAAACAGGCCGACGGGACGCTGCGCGCCGCGGTCCACTACAAGGACTACGAACCGATGTTCACCCACTACGGCGTACCGCCCTACATCGCCGGCTTCGGGGTCTCGGCCATCGCCTACAAGACCGACCGCTGGAACATTTCGCGGCTCGACAACTCGTTCCAGCTCTCGGGCGTGATGATGCTCGACAGCACGGTCGACAGCGAAGCCGAAGCGGAACGGGTCGTGCGGACGGCCGAGGAGCGTTTCGCCGGCAACCCC
>ENA-USUJ01001701-USUJ01001701.1-human-gut-metagenome-genome-assembly--contig:-NODE-1701-length-18094-cov-11.910695_pt1 | contig 18094 bp, 10 predicted proteins | sample MGYA00250061_ERZ773398 | MGnify/ENA primary metagenome ERZ773398 (study PRJEB29103, sample SAMN06111992) | human gut metagenome | biome: human gut; feature: ankylosing spondylitis patient; material... | reverse complement strand
CTGATCATTACTTTGGTGAAAAAACCTTTGAACGAGCTGAAATGAAAATGCAAAGTACCGTAATTGATAATTTAATAAAACGCAATGATTTACAAAAAAAGGTTGATTTATTAATAGGAGGAGAATTATCTAACCAATTATCTTTAACAAACTTTACTTTAAGCAAGTATCATATTCCTTTTTTAGGAGTTTATTCCGCTTGTGCCAGTTTTAACGAAGCTTTAATTATCATGAGTAATTTTTTAGAAAGTAAAAAAATAAAAAACGGTATTTGTTTAACTAGTAGCCATACCGAAGTAGCAGAAAGACAATTTAGGTATCCAATTGAATATGGAGCTCCAAGGTTAAAAAGAAGTACTATGACCGCTACAGGCAGTGTTGGAGTTGTTTTATCTCATGAAGGTAAAATTAAAATTACCAGTGCTACTATTGGTAAGTCAGTAAATTATGGTATTACTGATGTTAATAATATGGGAGCAGTTATGGCTCCAGCTGCTGCCCAAACTTTAATGGAGCACCTAAAGAATTTAAAAATTGAGTCTAACTTTTATGATTTAATCTTAACTGGTGATTTAGGTAGAACTGGTTCCAAATTATTTTTAGAAGTATTAAAACACAATAATATTAATTTAACAAATTATCAAGATGCAGGTTCCATGTTATTTAAAGAAGAACATTTTGCTAATTCAGGTTCTTCTGGTCCGGTTACTTTACCTTTAGTAGTATTTAATAAAATTATTCAAAGTAAAAAATATAAAAAAATTCTTTTACTTGCAACGGGAGCTCTTCATTCGCCAACTTTAGTTAATCAACACGAAGAAATTCCTGCTATCAGTCATGCACTTTCCTTGGAGGTTTTATGATTTATTTATATTCATTTTTGTTTGTAGGCATCATATGTTTAATTGGAGAAATTATACTAGATAATACTAATTTAACTCCTGGACATATTACATCCCTTTTTGTAAGTTTAGGAGCCATTCTTTCCTTCTTTAATATTTATCCTTGGTTTGTTGAAAAAGTAAGTGTTGGAGCATCCATTCCTATAACCAGTTTTGGTAACTTACTTTATCAAGCCTGCTTAGAAGGCTTCCATACTAAAGGCATTTTAGGAATGTTTACTAATCTTTTAAGTACTACTTCGGCTGGTATTTGTGGGGCAGTAATATGTGCATTTCTAGTTACAGTATTTCTAAGTCCTAAGGACTAAGATACATCCTTTATTAATAGTATATGGGTGAATACTTGGCTTCTAGCTTATTTGACCATGATTTTGACTAATCTCTTGACTATAATAAATCTGTTCAAAGCCAGTATTCACATAGGCTTGAGAGTATACTATTTGACTAAAATTTTGACTACAAAAAGATAATTTATCTTTAAATATGTCCTTTAAAATACCCTATATATATGATATTATTTAAGTATAAGGTAAAAATAATATCTGAAAGTTAGCTTTCATAGAGTTATATACTCTAAGAATACATAATTAGGAAATATGGATATTATGACTAGAAATGGATTTATTTATGATGAAGAAATTTAATAAAGATAAATACTTAAAGAAATTAAAATTTAACAAGTATAATAGATACTTATATATAGGAATACCTTGTCTTTTAATATTATTAATAGGAATATACTTTACTTATTCAAAGTTTATTGTCTTTAAAGAGGAAGAAGTAGTAAGAATTACCGTAGGTGATTTTGCCTCTGGTGATGCTATTATTGGAGCTTATATAGATGGAGAATATTCTAAGAGTTTACCTGGCAAGAATGATGGTTATGTAGTAGAAAAAATAATTTGTGATAATGATGCTTCTGCTTCTTGGGATACTGATTCTTGGGGAATAGTATTAACTAATTTAACTAAGAGAACTAAATGTAATGTTTATTTTCGCACGAATCCGATTAATAAAATAATATCCCAACTTGATGTTACAGGAAAATGTCCTTCAATAAATGAAGATGGCTCAGTTAAAGTTACGGCTGCTGAGAATACTAATACTCTTTTATGTAGTGCTCCGGATGCCTATGGGACTAGTTATTATTATCGTGGAAATGTTACTAATAATTATGTTAAATTTGCAGGCTTTTATTGGCGCATAATACGTATTAATGGTGATGGTACTGTTAGAGTAATATATGATGGAACTGAAGCACATACTAATGACGATGATAGTATTGATAAGGAGTTTGGCAATCCTAATAGTGATGCTCTTTACTTTGGAATGACTTTCTATGGTAGTGATAATGCTAATGTTGGCTATATGTATGGTAAAACAGGAGCTTCTTCTTATGCTGAAACCCATGCTAATTTAAATGATTCTGAAGCAAAAAAAGTTGCTGATGATTGGTATACTAGAAATTTAAGCAAATATTCTTCTTATATAGCTGATAATGTCTTTTGTAATGATCGTTCTATAAGTAAATTTATTTTAACCGGACATGATCCTGCTAATTTAGAAATTGGCTATAACCATGGATATTCAACTAGTCCTACTTATTATCGTTGGGCGAAAGGACCATGGGATACCGGAAATTATAATGATAATATGTTTCTTACTTGCCCACAACAAAATGATGCTTTTACTGTAAGCGATACAAACCATGGCAATGGAGCTTTGACATATCCAATTGGTTTAATAACTGCTGATGAATTGGTTTTAGCAGGGGGATGGAGAGGTTCAAATTATACAAATAGTCCGGTTCCTGTTTCAAATCTTTAGCATTCGATGTTGTGTATTGGTTTACAGCAACTACTTCTTTACCGTCAAGTCCTTGAATTCCACATTCTATGTGTATAGATTCTGATTTTAAGTTAGTGTATACCACAACCACTCTATTCTTCTCAGGTGAGATATAGGCAGAACCAAAGAATTCCTCAGATTCTTCCGGTAAGTTGAGAGCGACACGTTGGAAATTAGGACGGATAAATAAACTATAATTCCCTAGCACCCATAAATTCTTACATGTGGCATAAACGCCATTATTATGCAAATCACCATAATCCTCACCATCTTTTCCGTCTGCAGAAACACGAATTAGATAAAAGCGGCTTTTTTGGCTCCAACGTTCCTGGCTAACACTTGTCCAATATGACCAGGAACGGACATTGGCAGTAGCCAAATCATGATGCAAAACTCTAGCCATAGAGAGTGCCAAATCCATATAGGAAGCGTCATCATAATTTTCGTAGTTATCATAATCAGTAGAAAGCATACTCCACTCTGTCTGATATAATTCCACACCAAACTGCTGTGCTTTCTCATAAGCCTTCTCACGAGCGGTTTTCAAAGAGCTCCATGTCTTATCTGTATGGTAACTATGGGCACAAAGAATATTAGGAACATGTTTCAGGTTGCCTAAATAATATTTACCCTCTTCATTACCATTATAATAGTTTTTATAATCAGGATTAAAGTAATGATCAACCAAATTAGAATAATATCCGCCGGAATTAGTCGTATATATCGGCTCCCATCGTGACGCTTCACCTAGCAAAATATTCGTAGCCAGTCCCTTCTCTTCCAGTTTATCATTCAAGGCCGTAACCAGAATCTTTGTTTTTTCATGTGTATAGGAACATCCCTCTTGTTCAGCGTCTGCTCCGGGAGTTTTCCTCCAGTCCACTTGCGGCTCATTAATCGGGCTAATCAACGGAATGTTATATCCCTGATCTACAAAATGTTTGGTTACAGTAGCCAAAAACTCCGCAAAATCTTCATAATGTTCATCTTTCAAGTTATTCTTATCTTCGTCCTGATTACTGTATGCGCCTTTAGTTGGAAAAGCCAGTCCGTTTTTTGTATACCATACCGGAGGAGTGTTGGTGAACAATACAAACGATTCACAACCATACTCTTTGGCTTTCTGCATAAAATACTGCTGTCCGACCTGTTTTGACCAATTATAACTTCCATCCTGATTCAAAAAACATTCTACACGGCGTTCATACTTATCGGGTATGCCACTGGCATCTCCCTGTTCTGACGAACCTCCTCCCACATTGACACGCCACATGGAAAGACCGATTCCTTCCGGACGCCCTTTACTATCAATATTACGCGAAAAAAGCAGTTTGGCGATTCCTTCCTTATTAGAATTACTCCAATACTTTCCTATAAAATCCATATCCCAGGCGTCTGAAGAAGCAAAGCCGTCAATTGTCTGGAAGACCTGGCTCGCATCCACATTAGTAGTCATATTCTCGTCAGCTTCCAAACTTACCGTATAGGCAGGCTCGAAAGACTTATCATCACTACAAGAAAAGGCTGCCAAGCAAAATAAACTTGCAAGTATATATTTACTTTTCATAAACTTATATCTTTTTATTTTTGAAAACTATATTAATAACCCGGATTCTGTACGATACTTCCATTGGACATTGTAACCTCGGAAGTCGGTATCGGGAATAACTCGTCACGTCCTTCTTTGAAAGTGATACCCTTGTTACTGTTCTCTATCTGGTTATTCTTTTCATCATTATCAGTAGACTGTTCCAGATTATATTTCACGAATGTTCCATTTGTTCCCATAACGTTGCAAATAGCCGCTTTTCCATTGTCGTCTTTCCAACGGCGAAGATCAAACAAACGGTTGTTTTCCAAAGCCAACTCCAAACGGCGTTCCAAACGAATGGCATCACGTAAAGCTGTCCCCGAAGCTGTTACTTCGGACAAGTCAACACGCCTACGTACTTCATTCAATGCCCATCTGGCTTCCCCATCGTTCCCCAACGCATTCTCTACTTCCGCATACATTAATAATACATCTGCATAACGCAATAAACGGTAGTTCAGCGGGATATGAGGCGCATCATACGGTTTCGGACGTTTACTTACAGGAATATACAATTTACGGGTAACGCGGGGCGACTTGTGCTCTTCCGGTTTCACCGTATACGAAGTGACATCGGGATCGCCCTGAACAGCCTCTCCATGCTTGATAATAGTCCACTTCCGACGTTCATCGTCGCCTGCATCTTTGAAAGCTTTCTCCAAATGGCTGGTCGGAAGCCCCCAAGCCCATCCGCCATCATTACGTGAACCGCAGACAACAGAAATACGTTCTCCCAGATTATAGGAAATATCATTGTTCGTTTGTACTTCAAACAAAGATTCTTCACTGTTATTGTGATCCATACTCCAAACATCTCCAAAATTCTTCAACAATTTGTATTCCGGAGTATTACCGGAGAATTCACCTCTACAAGTAAGCTCCTGCAACAACTTTTCAGCCTCTGTGTATTTTTCCTGATACAAATAAACCTTTGCCAGCAATCCTTGTGCAGCACCCTCGGTAACCCGTCCCAAATCATTGGCTGCATACTCACTACGCTTTGGCAACGCCGGGATGGCTTCTTTTAAATCACGTTCTATCTGTTCATAAGACTGCTCAATGGTGGCTCTGGTAATGCCAACCACCTCACTCGGCAATTTTAGTCCGATAACCAAGGGAACACCACCAAAGTTTCTTACCAGATCAAAATATTGAAAAGCACGCAAGAATTTTGCTTCTGCCACATAACGGTCACGCAATGATTCATCGGTAAACTCCACAGCCGGAATACGATCGATTGCAACATTACATCTCAAGATGCCTTTGTATCTGTATTGCCAGAAGTTTTGGCAACAGTTTCCTGCCGAGTACGTATTACCCGTATAATGTGCCAAGTCACGATATTCACCCGGATCTTGTGTCGTATTTCCCATCCACATATCATCCGTACACATATCTCCGGCTAAATAAAACTTTTGTATCTGCCACCAGTCGTCATAAAAAAGAGATTGATAACAGCCTGTAACCTGTTGTTTACATTCATCCTCTGTCTTGAAGTATTCACTCAAATCCTGTTGTCCTCTAATAGGTTCCTCCAGAAAATCGGAACATCCGGTAAACGCTAAAGAGAAAGCGGCTATTGAAAGCCCTATCATATATTTTTTCATGGTCTTTTTTACTTAAAAATGTCATTAGAAATTCATGTTCAATCCAAAAAGATAAGTGCGCGGATTAGGATATCCTGCCCAGTCAATACCGGATTCCATCACTTTTCCTTCTTTGCCCAAAGAAGCTGCTTCCGGATCCATACCGGAGTATTTGGTAATTGTGAACGGATTCTGTGCGGAGAACGACAATCTCAAGCCAATATTCTTGGTCCAACGTTTGGGCAAAGTATATCCGATCTGAAGCAATTTGCAACGCAAGTAAGAGCCATCTTCTACGAAGAATGTAGACGGACGTTTATAGTTCATATTAGAATCATTGGCAGACAAACGGGGTAAAGAATAGCTGGTTCCTTCTCCGTGCCATGCACTGTTGTAAGCTCCGGCATATACATTTTCACCACCGGCTCCGGAATACCGTCCTTTCGTCGTGTTGAAAACGTCATTGCCGATAGTACCGTAGAAATTGGTTACGAAATCAATATTCTTCCATGCAACACGGGCATTGATTCCCACCATCAAATCCGGGAAAGCAGAGCCAATATATGCTTTATCCTTGTCATTCAATTCACCATCATGATTCAAGTCTCTAAAACGAATATCGCCCGGTACGGCATTAGGCTGTATTATCTTTCCATATTCATTGGTATGGGCATTAATCTCGGTTTGATTCTGGAAAATCCCGTCTGCAATATAGCCATAGAAACGACTGATTTCACCACCTTCTTCATTACGGATGATATAGTCACCGTTGAAAGAACCTGCGTAGATCGGAGAATCTCCACCTAACAATGTCACTGCTTTATTCTTCACAGAAGATAAATTAACTCCCACTGCATAATCCCAGTCACCTTTATGGTCAGCCCAGTTAATCGAGAGTTCCCATCCGGTAGCTTTCATCTTACCAACGTTCTCCCACATTTGTCCATTCCACATCGGATAACCTAAAATCAGCATATTGTCCTTCTTCAGCAACATATCATGAGATTTCTTCTGGAACCAGTCGGCAGTCACTGTCAAGCGATTATTCAAGAAGGCCATATCAACCCCCACGTTGAAGTCTTCCACTGTTTCCCAACGAAGAGATGTATTTCCGATAGAGCCGACACTAGTACCTACGATACGGTCAGCGTTCGGACCAAATACATAGTCAGCCGCTCCGATGGTAGACTGATAAGCAGAGTTGTCAATATTTTGATTACCAACACGCCCCCAACCTGCACGGAACTTCAGATTATTTATGACAGACTGGTTCTTCATGAATTCTTCACCCGACACCCGCCAAGCAACAGATACAGCAGGGAAAGTAGCGTACTTATTACCTTTCATAAATTTAGAAGAACCGTCCACACGAACCGAAGCTGTCAGATAATACCGGTCATTATAGTTATACATTACACGTCCTAAATAGGAAATCAATGAATAATACTCATTGACACCGTCTGCCTGCGGGTTCTCAGTACCGGCTTTCACATAGTGCAATAGTTCGTCGTTAGTCGGGATTCCGTCTCTTGACCCATTCAACCAATATGTTTGAAAACGTTCCATAGTATAACCACCCATCAAATTCAAATTATGTTTCTCATTGAAAGTAGTCATCCAAGTCAACGTATTCGTCCAGTTCCAATCTACCCAATTCTTCATTTCACGCTTAGCAGTACTGACTTCGGAACGTTCCAGATTATCAATGGAGAATGTCGGAATAAATTCATCGGAAAGGCGGAAACGGGCATTCACACCAAACTGGCTACGGAATACCAATCCTTTGATAGGTTCAATGCTAATAAATGGATTAGCCAATAAACCATATTCATCACTATGCTTTGACATACGTGCCATTTCTGCCACCGGATTCCATACCTCGCTATTATTGGAACGGGCATAATTGTTAAATTCATTATCAGTCCACTCTTCTTCAGGAATCATCACAGGAGTAGTAGGGTCCATATTCATTATGTTACCGAGCAGATTGGGGGTATCTGTCCAATTCTCATATTTAGGAGAAATATCAATCCCTGCTTTCACCACCTTATTAAAGTTGTACTCCATACTGAAACGCGCTGTTAACTTCTGCCAATTACCAATATTATATTGTGAGTCCTGCCCATAGTACCCGATACTTGCCGAATAAAGCAGTTTATCAGATCCACCTGTAAAACTAAGATTGTAGTTATGAACCAAAGCAGTTTTACGCATACTTTCATCCCACCAGTCTGTTCCTTCAGCATCTGTGATATGCTCTTTTCCACTATACACAGGTTCATTCCGGTCGTTGATGTAACGGGCTTTCTGCACATATTCGTACTCTGAGGCCTTTGCCATATCCGGTTTTTCTAATGTTTGAAAACCTGCCGATGCAGAGAAAGAGAACTGAGTCGCCCCTTTCTTTCCCTTACGGGTGGTAATCAGAACAACACCATTAGAACCACGAGTACCATAAATAGCGGCAGCAGAAGCATCTTTCAACACTTGCATGGTCTCAATGTCGTTCTGGTCAAGGAAGTTTATATTATCGCCAACCGGCATTCCATCAACAACATAGAGAGGATTGGAACCATTCACAGTAGTTACACCACGAATAATAACACGGGGGGTAGCTCCGGGACTACCTCCACCGGCAATCTGTACACCATTAATTTTACCCTGTAAAGAAGTCATGGCATTTCCTGAGCTTAGCGTTTTCAATTCATCTCCTTTGATAGCGGCAATAGAACTGGTCAAGTCACTCTTTTTCACTGCGCCATAACCGATAACAACGACTTCATCCAATGCCTGAGTATCATCACTCATCACTACATTAATCACAGTGCGGCCATTGACCTTGATTTCCTGAGTTTTATAACCAATCATAGAAAATACAATGGTGGCATCTTTCGCTACATTATTCAACATATAGTTACCATCCAAGTCTGTTACAGTACCATTTGTTGTACCTTTCACCAGCACAGTAAGACCGATCATAGGTTGTTTATCGCTTGCTGCAACAGCATTACCTGTCAGCTTTACCTGCTGGGCGTATACGCCCAGCGTAAAGAACGATAATAGTAGAATTAAATATCGTTTCATGTCTTTATAGTATTATGTAAATTATTTCTTAAGTAGCTTTGATTGGCAAAGATGTGTATCAAAAACAAATGTATAAGTACCTTTTGATACATACTTTGCTACATTGTCGGGAAGACCGTTTTCCGGAACAAAAATTTCATTTTTTCCATCAAAACGCCAGAAAGGTGAAGGCCACCAGCCCCATGGATGATTAGGAGTTATTGTAAGTTTAACATTCCCAGTTTTTGGAATTTCCAACTCTGTCGTAAAACAATATAGATTATCAGCATCTTGTTTTAAGTAAAGCAAATTATTGGTATTCCATCCGGCACCTGTAAAACCTTCTCCTGCCAATCCTAACTTAAATTTATATTCCTCTCTTCCACCGTCGTCTGGATTATATGCAATCTGGTCAGAGCCTTCAATCAACGGTTCATCATCCGGGATATATTTCTTTACAGCATAAGTACCTTCCTCTGTATTCATCACTATCTCATAATATCCCTTTTCCGGCAATATTATTGGCTGTACATCTTCAGAAATACCAGTGAGTTTACCCGGAGCATTCTTATCATCACCAAAACAAACATTGAAACTAGACTTACTTGAAACAAAGCGAATCGGAGTATTTGGAGTTGCAGAATAGTAACGAGCCTTATAAGTGAAATTCGTACTGCGTTCTATTGGCATCGGAATTCCCCAAACATCATCTCCTGTAAGTAACTTGTTGTCTGTACCTTCAAAGTCTACTAAATATAAATTCTTATAATCTTCCACCTTAGATACAAGTACCGTATATTCCTTTTCTGTAATATTACCCAACCAATCAGCAGCACATATAGTCAATGGATAAGTACCTGTCTTATCGGAAGGAAATGTAACTGTACATTCCAATGTACCATTTTTTATTCCCTCTTCTTCCATTTCTACACGTTCCAATATATCTAAATCAGGTACTCTCAATTCCAAATATCCCAATCCACGATCACTTTCCCCTTCATCTTTAGCTGTAAATTTAAACTTTTTGGAGGTGCCTTCCGACAATACAATATTAATATCTGTAGAGAACAAACCTGTAGAAGGAGAAAGTATAGGTTTTGTATAATCACCGTCCATCGTAATCAAAACATTATTCTCAGATACACGTCCTCCCAAATCAGTCACTGCCACTTTCACCGTGAAACTATCACCTTCCGTTTTTGCCGGAATAGTGAAACCATAATTCAAATCATATTCATACAAAGGTTCTGAATAGATAGATGACAAATCAATCATCTTATCCAGATAGAGCTCGGAACACTTCAATTGGATAGAACGGATTCCATCTTTATCTGTAATCTTACCGGCTATTTTAAATTCATAGCCTGTCAATGTACGAACATGATCAGAAGTTAATTCTAAAGTAGGCGATTGCCCATCTACATCTTTATAGGCATCATCATCGCTACATCCGGAAAAGAAAGCTGCGGCTGAAAGAAAAGTCCATATAGCCGCGCCATACAACAAATTAGCTTTCATAATAATTAGTATTTAATGATTAATATTATCTTGGTACGACATCACATAAATAAAATATTTTGCGAATCGATATTGCAAATGTAACCCATTCTTCCTATAGAAACCGATAAAAATCATGCAGAGAAGCTACATAAATCATGCAATGCACGATTTGCATACTCTAAATAAAATATTTATTTCTATTTTTGAGCCTGTAAATGAAACGAATAGGCACGAGTTATGAAAAGACACATTGCTTCTATTTTATTTTTATTCTTGCTGTCCGTTTATCAGTCGGCAGCACAAACTTATTCCGTAAAACGGTTGGGAATCGAACAAGGACTGTCTAATAATTATGTAGTTAGCATTACACAAGACAAACAAGGCTTCCTATGGTTCGCTACAGAAGAAGGGCTTAACAAGTTCGATGGAACCCACTTCATCACCTATTATAAGAATGACCCCTCACAAAACAGTCAGGGAATCACCGGTAATGAACTTAACCGGGTGTATGCCGACACTAAACGTCCTGTGATATGGATAGCGACCCAACGTGACGGATTAAATGCCTATAATTATGACAAACAGGTATTCACTCCCTACCTGCACAATCCGGAGGATCCGCATAGCCTGATAACCAATGACGTAACAGACATTGCCCCTTCTACACAAAGCGAAGACGGACTGTGGATCAGTACCTATTATAGAGGTATAGAATATCTCGACATCAACAGCGGACAATTTACCCATTACAATAAAAACACAATTCCCAGCTTGCCCGACGAACAAACATGGACCGTATTGGACGGAGGAGACGGGAATTTATATATCGGCCATGTTAGCGGTGGTTTCAGCATTCTCTCGCTGAAAGACAAAAGTGTGAAAAACTTCCGACACGAGCCGGATAATCCGATGAGCCTGCCCGGAAATGATGTACGATGTCTCACCAAAGACACAAACGGGAATATCTGGCTAGGAACAGACAAAGGACTGGCTCTCTTCAACGCTGCCGATAGCAACTTTATCACCTTCAAGAATAACAAAAACGACAAGCACGAAGCCTTATGTAACCGCATACTCGCCATCAAACAACTAAATGACAGCAAACTATGGATAGCCTCCGAGCTGAATGGCATTACCATACTGGATCTAAAGCAAAGTATGTTTCTTTCACCGGACCAGATCTCCCTCGAATATATACAAGAAGGAGATGATAACCGAAGTCTCTCCAATGCAAGTGCCCGATGCATATTCCAAGATTCTTTTGACAATATCTGGATAGGGACGTGGGGAGGAGGAATCAATTTCATCAGCAGTACCCCTCCTTTATTCACAACATTGAGCTACTCTCCCATTCCCGGCAATGAGAACAGCCTGAATAACAAAGTGGCAAGCAGTCTTTGCACAGACAGACAAGGACGGGTGTGGATCGGGACGGACGGAGGAGGAATCAATGTATTTGAAGGGGACAAGCGCACCGCTATCTATAAAAAAGAAACCGGAGAAATTCCTTCAAACTTTATACTCACTTCCCTGCAAGACTCTAAAGGCAACTTATGGTTCGGTTCTTTCCAAGGAGGAATCAGTTACTATGACAGCCGCAACAGAACTTTCCGTTCCATCTCTCTGATGGGACAATCCAATCAGGATGTCCGTACAATCTACGAAGACTCCCGACATAATATCTGGGTAGGATACAGTGGAGGAATCATTGTACTGAATCCTCTGAACATGGAAATCATCCGGCATTATCATACGGGAAACAGCGAATTGCACAGTAACTTTGTACGTGCCATCGCACAGGATGAGAAAGGCCGGTTCTGGATCGGTACTTTCGGAGACGGACTTGGAGTATACAGTCCGGACCTGCAATTGATTCAAACCTTCGTACAAAGGGAAGGTTTCTGCTCCAACACCATCAACCAGATCATACAAGACAGACAGAAAAGAATGTGGATGGGGACAGGAGAAGGACTGGTATGCTTCCCGTCAACCGACGCACTGACCTATAAAACTTACCAACGGAAAGATGGCTTACTCAATACCAATATTTGTGCCATAACGGAAGATAAGAAAGGTAATATCTGGTTCAGTAATAATAAAGGAATCAGTTGCTACGTCACGGATAAAAACTGCTTCTACAATTACGGTCATTCGGACGATGTCCCGGCAGGCAGTTTCTCAAGCGGCTGCGTAACGCAAAACAAGAACGGACTGATTTATTTCGGTTCAATCAACGGAGTATGTTGTTTCGATCCGGATATCACCATGAACGACCAAGCCAATCCGTCGGCTATCATCACCGAAATGAAAGTACTGGGACGGTTGAGCAATCCCGAAAATAATGACCTGTTCATCAATGTATCCAAAGGAGAACAGGTTGAACTGACCCATGCACAAAATAGCTTCGGGCTGACATTCAACGTACAAAACTACTCTCTGGTCAATCAAGTGGAATATGTGTATATGCTGAAAGGACTAGAAAATTCGTGGTACACAGTCAATGAAAACAATAGCGTGACATTCCGGAACATTCCTCCCGGAAAATATGAGTTTCTTATCAAAGCGCGCATTCACAACCAGGAATGGCCGGAAGAAGCCACCTCCCTGACTATCCGGATTAACCCGCCCCTTTGGCTCACCTGGTGGGCAAAGCTTATCTATGTCCTGATATCTACCGGCATTGTATATCTCATCCTTCACGCATATAAGAAAAAGCTGGATTTGGAAAGCCTTTACACATTGGAAAAGAAGAATCACGAACAAGAACAAGAATTAAATCAGGAACGCCTGCGTTTCTATACCAACATCACACACGAACTGCGTACACCGCTAACCTTGATTCTCGGTCCGCTGGAGGATATGCAAAAGGATACCTCACTCCCGGTAAAACAAGCTCAGAAATTGTCGGTCATCCACCAAAGTGCATTACGCCTGCTCAACCTCATCAATCAGATATTGGAGTTCAGAAAGACAGAGACACAAAACAAAAGGCTGTGTGTCTGCAAAGGCAACATCGCCCCTTTGATCTATGAAATAGGTCTCAAATACAAAGAACTGAATCAAAAGACAAAGATTGATTTCCGAATTCAGATAGAAAAAGAAGAAATGCTTCTTTTCTTTGACAAGGAAATCGTCACCATCGTATTGGACAATCTGATTTCCAATGCCATCAAATATACGGAACAAGGATGTATTACCCTAAGCCTGTATCAGACCGTGCGCAATGAGGTGGCATATACGGAAATTAAAGTAAGCGACACGGGATACGGAATTTCCGCTGAAGCACTGCCACATATTTTCGACCGTTACTATCAGGAAAGCGGCAAACATCAGGCATCAGGAACCGGTATTGGTCTGGCTTTGGTAAAGAATCTCGTAGAGCTGCATGAAGGAGAAATCCGCGCAGAAAGTGTGCAAAACGAAGGCAGCACTTTCTACATCAGCCTCCTGACGGATAATATCTATCCCAACGCCTTGCACGCTGACTCTACCGAACCTGCGGCAAAAGAGGATACTGCTCAAGCAACGACCTCCGAAAACACTTCAGAACCTACAGTAGACAATGGCAAACCGATCTTACTGATTGTAGAAGATAATGAAGAAATACAGAAATACATTGCCGAATCCTTCTCCGACTCTTTTGAGGTAATCACAGCCGATAATGGAGAAGAAGGAAAACAACAGGCGCTCAGCCACATCCCGGATATCATTGTCAGCGATATTATGATGCCTATAATGGATGGTATTACCCTATGTCGGCAGTTAAAGGAGGATGTACGTACCAGCCATATTCCTATTATTCTGCTGACAGCTAAAGATTCGCTACAGGACAAAGAAGAAGGTTATGAGGTAGGCGCCGACTCTTACCTGACAAAACCGTTCAGCGCTTCTCTTTTGCGCAGCCGAATCAATAATCTACTCGAATCGAGAAAGAAACTGATTACCCAATTCCAGGCACAGCCTGTTTCGGGCAATCAGACGGATTTGAACGAGAAACGTATCATAATAGCCGAGGCTCTAAGCAAGCTGGATAATGAGTTTATTGAGAAAATAACTCTTTTAATCGAAGAAAACCTCTCTTCAGAGAAGATTGACATCACTTATCTTTCCGACAAGATGTGTATGAGCGGTTCCACTCTTTACCGGAAAATGAAAGCACTTACCGGACTTTCAACCAACGAATATATCCGGAAGGTGAAAATGCAGAATGCGGAACGGCTGTTGCTCGAAGGGAAGTTTAATATATCTGAAATTGCCTATAAAGTAGGAATGAACAGTACAGGCTATTTCCGCCAATGCTTTAAAGAAGAATTCGGTGTCTCACCCTCAGATTATCTGAAACAGATAAAGCAGGTATAAAAAACTAAATGCAGATTCTCGCAAAGAACTGATATTCAAATCTGCGAGAATCTGCGTTTAAATGACAATTACAGTCTACGACTCTACTCTTTATTCAATTCTTCAATCATGGCTTTAAGCAATGATTGGCTGTTATCCAACGGCAAATCTGTAGCCAAGTCCCAACTCATCATTCCTTTCAAGCCCTGCTCTTTCGCATAACGTGTCTTGATACGGATATTATCTTGCCCGTCAAACACATACACTTCTCCTTTATAATTTACTTCATTCTCTGCCGGACTCGTAATCAGCCCATTCTGCACAAAACTAAAATAAGCTTCAGTCTTTTTCGAGTTATCCTTTGTCACTCCATAAAAGGGAACTCCTGCCACCAGCTTCTCTTTCGGAATACCATATTTCAATACCATCTGTATATCCGAACAATATTTCTCTACCGGAAAACGAACCGGTGAAGGACCATAACATTGAAGTGAAATAAAATCAACGGCAGCAATCGCCTCCTTACTTATCTTATAAGAAACCGGATGCAGAGATACGCTGAGAATGTATTTATCGCCCAGCACTTCCCTCATCTTGAGAATAGCCAAACTGTAATCCTCATATTCTTTCGCATTCTCCGCCCATTCAAAGTCCAGGTCAATGCCATCAAGCTTATTTTGTTGGAGCACTTTCTTTATATTTTTTGCAAATGCCGTACGGGCGGTCTCATCAGCCACCATCGCCTTCCACTGACCACTGGAAGCTCCAATCCGTACTTTCGCCTTCGTCCCTTTCACCTCAGCACGAATGGATTTTATCAATCCCTCCCAAGTAGTGACTCCTTTACCTTGAAATGCACGAGGGTTCTCAAAAGAGAGCGATCCGTCCTTATTGGGATGGACATTTAATAGAATAAGGTCGTCGCTTGCCCGCAGACTTTCAGTAGCGACACGTCCCCGGTTGTAGAAATTTCCACGCACATAAGAACTTACAAAAGATTTCTGTTGTGCATAAAGACATACACCGACCAACAGAAACAAAGAAAAGATAATCTTTCTAGGTATTAGCATAATGATTAATATTTTATGAGTTTCAACCACAAAAGTATGCACTCTCAGCATAAAATGATGTTCAAAAATTACTATATAACTTCCAATAATCAACAGAAAGAGCACAAGTTTACACAAAAAATCCTATCTTTGTTCCCTGATGATAATAATTCACGAATAAGACCGATGCCAGAAGATTCATTTTGTATACAATATAAGAATTGTACAGGGTGTCCAAGAGCTACTGAAAACACTCTCGTATATAAGAACTTACCCAAAGGAGAACACATTCCTAAAGATAAGTGCACGCAAAATTGTATGCTTTTCATGCTTAAAGGCGAATTACTTATCAATAGTGAAGAGTACCCGGGAAATACCTTACACGAAAAGCAGTTTATCCTACAGGCCATCGGATCTAAAATAGAAATACTGGCTCTTACGAACGTTGAATACATCATATTCTGGTTCAACGAACTCCCTCTACTCTGCGAAGACCGTTACAATGAGATAAAAGATCAAGCGGAAGCACCCTTGACCTACACCCCTCTGGTGATGAGCGAAAGAATTCATTCCCTTATCAGCAGTATGCCCGACTTCCTCAATGAAAAATCTCCTTGCAGCAAATATATCGAACTGAAATGTAAGGAATTGGTATTCCTGATTACCAATTTCTATCCGCTACCTCAATTAAAGACTTTCTTCTACCCGATCAGTACTTATACGGAGAGCTTCCAATACTTCGTGATACAAAATTACAGCAAGGTGAAAAGTGTGGAAGAATTTGCACATCTGGGAGGTTACACAACCACGACCTTCCGCCGACTTTTCAAAAATATGTACGGAATCCCCGTATACGAATGGATACTGGAGAAAAAACGGGAAGGCATCCTGGATGACCTCCAACACACTAATATGCGAATCACAGAGATATGTAACCGATACGGATTCGACTCTCTGTCCCACTTTGCGCACTTCTGCAAAGACTCTTTTGGTGACACTCCACGCGCCTTACGCAAGAAAGCAGCCAATGGTGAAAAAATCGGAAAGATTAGCGATTAAAGAATTATTTCTTTAATTCCTTGCTCAATCAATCTATTTCCCCTATTTTTGCAGTCCGTAAGAGGTGTAAAACGTCGAAATTTTAGTTCTAACAATTAAATAATTTAAATTCAATCATTTATGTGGTTAAGTAATTCATCTGTAGGAAGGAAAGTGGTGATGAGCGTTACCGGTATCGCCCTTGTCCTGTTTCTAACATTTCACATGGCGATGAACTTGGTTGCAATCATCTCAGCTGATGGTTACAACATGATTTGTGAGTTCCTGGGAGCAAACTGGTATGCGTTAGTGGCTACCGCAGGACTAGCCGCTCTTTTTGTGATTCACATCATCTACGCATTCTGGCTGACAATGCAGAATCGCAAAGCGCGTGGTAGCGAACGCTATGCAGTGGTTGACAAACCAAAAACTGTAGAATGGGCATCTCAAAACATGTTGGTGCTGGGTCTGATCGTTATCGTAGGTCTTGGTTTGCACCTCTTCAACTTCTGGGCAAAAATGCAGTTGCCGGAACTGATGCACAACATGGGCATGCACGCTGATACACTGACGCTGGCTTATGCCGCTAACGGTGCTTATCACATCCAGCAGACTTTCTCTAGCCCGGTTTACGTAGTTCTTTACCTCGTTTGGCTGTTTGCTTTGTGGTTCCACCTGACTCACGGTTTCTGGAGCTCTATGCAATCACTGGGATGGAACAACAAAGTATGGATCAATCGTTGGAAATGTATTTCTAACATCTATTCTACGATTGTTGTACTCGGTTTTGCACTGGTAGTAGTGGTATTCTTCGTGAAAACACTGATTTGTGGCGGTGCTTGCTAAATAGTAAATTGTAAATGATTAAATTGTAAATAATATTATGATCAAGATAGATTCAAAAATTCCAGAAGGCCCGGTGGCTGAGAAATGGACCAACTATAAAGCTCACCAGAAATTGGTGAACCCCGCTAATAAACGTCGTTTGGACATCATCGTTGTGGGTACGGGTCTGGCAGGTGCTTCTGCCGCTGCTTCACTTGGTGAAATGGGTTTCAGAGTATTCAATTTCTGTATTCAGGATTCTCCCCGTCGTGCACATTCTATCGCTGCACAGGGTGGTATCAATGCTGCAAAGAATTATCAAAATGATGGTGACTCGGTTTACCGTCTGTTCTA
>ENA-USUJ01001678-USUJ01001678.1-human-gut-metagenome-genome-assembly--contig:-NODE-1678-length-18262-cov-6.702062_pt1 | contig 18262 bp, 19 predicted proteins | sample MGYA00250061_ERZ773398 | MGnify/ENA primary metagenome ERZ773398 (study PRJEB29103, sample SAMN06111992) | human gut metagenome | biome: human gut; feature: ankylosing spondylitis patient; material... | reverse complement strand
CCCTTCCTCCTGAGCACGGCCCTGTTATAGCACCGTTTATTAGCAATGTCAAGCCTGGAGTGCTAAAATTCACAGAAGAATCATACTTTGATAAAATTCCATGCAATCTTTCAAAAATTCACTCGTTCTATCGTGTTTTATTCGTCTTCGCTTCCGACACATTGCAGTGCAGATATAGAGCCCTGATTATAAATTATTTTTTGCGGCACGTTTTTCGGCCAGCTGGTAGACATCCTCTGCCGGAATTGTTTCCGCAGGCGTAAAATTCTGCAAGCGGCTTTCTGCCAGCCGGAGAAGCTTTGCGTCCTCCACCTCTTCCATCAGACTCAGATATTCTTCCGGCGACATCAGAACACACTCCGGCGTGTTATTCTTCATCACGACCTTCGCACCCTGCTTTTTGACGTCTTCAAATATTTTTCCGGCCAGACCACGGTTGAACTGCGTGATCGGCACTGTATTCTTGATCGCATTTACCAGTGAGTTCATTCTGCCCACCTCCTGTACTTTCAGTATAGGGTTCCACAATCAAAATGTCAACCATTTTATCGCCAAATTTATCAGTATTTTATTCAAACACAAAAGCCCCACATCCGGCACTTTTACAGTACGGATATGGGGCTTGCTCTCATACTTTATCTCAGCCCAGCAGGCTCAGGACGCCGCTCTTCGGGCGGGCACCGACAGCGCGGTTGACCAGCTTGCCGTTCTCAAAGACCAGCAGGGTGGGGATGCTCATGACGTCGAACTGGCCGGCCAGCTCAGGCTGCTCGTCCACGTTGACTTTGCCCACCTTGATGTCGCTGCGCTCCTCGGCCACCTCGTCCACGATGGGGGAGAGCATCCGGCAGGGGCCGCACCAGGTTGCCCAGAAATCCAGCAGGACGGGCTTGTCGCTGTGCAGGACCTCGGATTCAAAGTTTGCGCTGGTAATGTTGATGACTGCCATATGTTTTTACCTCCGTAAGAGTGTATCGTTGTGTTCGATGGTGCTAGTATACCCCATTGGGCCCCCGTTTTCCGTGACTGTGTCACACAACGCGGCAGAAAACGCAAAAGAGGCCGCTGCAACTTACAGCGGCCTCCGGAAAAGCGGATTTTTTACTTGCCCAGCATCTCTTTTGCAGTCTTGCAGATGGTGGCAGCGTCCAGACCATACAGCTTGAGCAGATCCCAGGCCGGGCCGGAGCAGCCGAACTTATCCTGCACGCCCACACGGCGGACGGGGGTGGGGCACTTCTCGCTCAGGACGGCACAGACAGCCTCGCCCAGACCGCCGATGACACTGTGCTCCTCGGCAGTGACGATCTTGCCGCACTCCTTGGCCGCCTTGAGGATGATGTCCTCATCCAGGGGCTTAATGGTATGGATGTTGATGACCCGGGCGTGGATGCCCTCGGCAGCCAGCTGCTCGGCGGCAATGCGGGCCTCGTTGACCATCAGGCCGGTAGCCACGATGGCGATGTCATCGCCCTCGGTGATCTGCTCGCCCTTGCCCAGCTCAAAATGGTAGTTGGCCTCGTCGTGGAACACGGGAACCGCCAGACGGCCAAAGCGGAGGTAGACCGGGCCCTGCATCTCGTAGGCGGCACGGACAGCGGCGCGGGCTTCCACATCGTCAGCGGGGCAGATGACCGTCATCCCGGGGATGCTGCGCATGAGGGCAAAGTCCTCACAGCACTGGTGGGAAGCGCCGTCCTCGCCCACCGAGATGCCGCCATGGGTGGCACCGATCTTGACGTTGAGGTGAGGGTAGCCGATGGAGTTGCGGATCTGCTCAAACGCGCGGCCCGCGGCAAACATGGCAAAGCTGGAAACAAAGGGGACATAGCCCATGGTGGACAGGCCTGCAGCCACGCCCATCATATTGCCCTCGGCAATGCCGCAGTCAAAGTGGCGGCCGGGGTAAGCCTTGCGGAACATGCCCGTCTTGGTGGCAGCAGCCAGATCCGCGTCCAGCACCACCAGCTCATCGTGGCCCTCGGCGGCCAGCTCTTTCAGGGTATTGCCGTAACTGTCACGGGTTGCGATCTTCTTCACTTCTGCCATCTTACTTGTCCTCCTCTTCCAGCGCGGCGTAGGCTGCGTTCAGCTCCTGCATGGCGATGGCGTACTCCTCATCGTTGGGGCCCTTGCCGTGCCACTCCACAGCGTTCTCCATAAAGGAAACGCCCTTGCCCTTGATGGTGTCCAGAATGATGCAGGTGGGCTTGTCGTTTTCCGCGTGGAAAGCCTTGATGGCGGACTCGATGGCGTCATAATCGTGGCCATTGATGGCCAGAACGTTGAAATTGAAAGCCTTGAGCTTTTCTTCCAGCGGGTGGCTGTCCATGACCGTCTCGGTGGTGCCGTCGATCTGCAGATGGTTGCGGTCCAGGAAGACGCAGAGGTTGGAGAGCTTGTAGTGGGACGCAAACATGAATGCCTCCCAGCACTCGCCCTCTTCCACCTCGCCGTCGCCCACGATGGCGTAGACGCTGACGGGCTGCTGCTTGAGCTTGGCACCCAGTGCCATGCCGCAGGCGGCGGAGATGCCCTGGCCCAGGCTGCCGGTGGACATATCCACGCCCGGCACCGTGTTCATGTTGGGGTGGCCCTGCAGGTAGCTGCCGATCTTACGCAGGGTCTTCAGGTCTTCCACCGGGAAATAGCCGCGCTCGGCCAGAGCGGCGTACAGGCCGGGGGCCGCGTGGCCCTTGGAGAGCACCAGACGGTCACGGTCCGGTGCTTTCGGATTTTCAGGGTCAACGTTCATGTCCACGAAATAGAGGTAAGACAGCACCTCTGCAATGTCCAGGCTGCCGCCCGGATGGCCGCACTTGGCGCTGTGGGTCCCCTCGATCACGCCCATGCGGATGTGGCAGGCGTGCTTTGCCAGGGTGAGCTTTTCTGCATTTGTCATGATGGTCCTCCCGTATGAACCTCAGAATTGCAAGAATCTGCAAGATGGATGGCGCGCAATTCCTTGGTGTTTGCCGCGGTTTTGCACTATAGTTCAAGTTTATATTATCTATTCTGTGCAAAAAGGTCAAGTTTTTTCAGCAAAATGTACATCACCGGGCAAAATCCGTTGGAAATGCTCTGCTTTTTGGGCATTTTGCAGCTTCACTTGACAAAAGCCGCGAATCTCTGCTATACTTTTCACAATTTCCGGCAGGAAGCCGGGCCCGCGGGCAGAAGCCCGCCCTTTGCAGCTCATTTTCCCAAACTTTTTGTAACAGACGCCACGAAGGGGTCTGCCTTTGGCATGGATGCCGGGGCAGGCCCCTTTTTTGCGTCACCTCAGGAGGAATCACCATGAAAACCAAAACTTCTGCCACCCGCGGCATCGTGCTGGCGGCCCTGTTTCTCGCGCTGGCCTTTGTGCTGCCCATGATCACCGGCCATGTGCCCCAGGTGGGCAATATGCTCTGCCCCATGCATTTCCCCATCCTGCTGTGCGGCTTTGTGCTGGGCGGCCCCTGGGGCCTTGCCGTGGGCTTTGTGGCCCCGCTGCTCCGCTCGGTGCTGTTCGGGATGCCCCCGATGTTCCCGGTTGCCATTTCCATGGCCTTTGAGCTGGCCACCTACGGCTTTGTTTCCGGCGTTGTTTACCGCCGGGTCCAGCACACCCTGCCGATGATGTTTGCCACCCTCCTCTCCGCCATGGTGGCTGGCCGTCTGGTCTGGGGCGCTGTCCGGTTCATCCTGGCCGGGCTCACCGGTTCCAGTTTCCCGTTCTCAGCATTCCTGTCCGGCGCGCTCCTTACCGCCGTGCCCGGCATCCTTGCCCAGCTCATTCTGATCCCGCTCATCGTCAACGCGCTGACCAAGGCAAAGCGGATCGACTGATTTTTTACAGCACAAAAGGGCTGACACACGAAGTGCCAGCCCTTTTCTTATGCTTTTGAAAATTATTTCTTCTGGAGGAAGTCCGGCAGGGGCTTGCCCTCCTTGCGCCACTGGTGATACTCGGCGGTGGCCGCAAACTCCACGTCGCCGGCGGAGTTCAGAGCCGTTTCCACGGAGTCCTGCACCACGCCGATGATAAAACCGACGCCGACCATCTGCATGGCAATGTCGTTGGAGATGCCAAACAGGGAGCAGGCCATGGGGATGAGCAGCAGGGAGCCGCCCGCCACACCGGATGCGCCGCAGGCACCCAGGGCGCTCATGGCACTCAGGACAACGGCGGCGGGCAGAGAGACCTGAATGCCCAGGGTGTTGGCCGCAGCCAGCGTCATGATGGTGATGGTGATGGCCGCGCCATCCATGTTGATGGTGGCACCCAGCGGGATGGAGACGGAGTACATATCCTTATCGAGGCCCAGCTTCTCGCACAGGGCCATGTTGACGGGGATGTTTGCCGCCGAGCTGCGGGTGAAGAACGCGGTCAGGCCGGATTCTTTCAGGCAGCGGAAGACCAGCGGATAGGGGTTGCAGCCCAGATAGAGGAACATGATGAGCGGCGAAACGATGAGCGCCATGAAGAGCATGGTGCCCACCAGCAGGGCCAGCAGCTTGCCGTACTGGGTAAAGATGGACAGGCCGTTGCTGGAAACGTTGGAGTACACCAGACCCATGATGCCGAACGGAGCCAGGTTGATGATCCAGCGGACGATCTGGGAAACGGCGTCAGCCGTGTTGGAGAGGAAGACCTTGGTGCTCTCGGCACCGATCTTTTTCATGGCAAGGCCAAACAGGCAGGCCCAGAACAGGATGCCGATGTAGTTGCCGTTCATGATGGCGCTGACGGGGTTGGCCACAAAGTTGGCCAGCAGGGTGTTCAGCACCTCGCCCAGACCCTGGGGAATGACGTCCGATTCTGCCGCGTCCGCCAGGACGACAGTGACCGGGAACAGAAAGCTGGTGACGGATGCAATGGCCGCCGCCAGAAACGTGGTGAGCATGTACAGCCAGATGACCGTGCCAAAACGTCGGTCCAGCTTGGACGAGCCCTGCGCCAGTGCGCTGGCCACGATGACAAAGACCAGCACCGGGGCAATGCCTTTCAGAGCACCGACAAACAGGGTGCCGAGCTCCGCGACCCAGCCAGCCCCCGGGACTGTCAGTGCCAGCACCGCGCCGATGACCAGACCGCACAGGATGCGGACGATCAGGCTGATGCTGTTGTACTTGGCAGCAGCCGCATTCAAAGTTTTCATATCGTTACACTCCTCCATTTGCAAGTTGTACGTCTATTGCGCACATATTTTCCCATTCCTCTACCAGGAACATGTACGATTATAGTCGTGTATGGGCCGAAAGTCAAAGATTTTAGCCAATTATTTTGTTTTTCATCTAAGAGTGCGCTGAGATAAACTTTTTTCATCTGTATCTGTATCGAGAACAGTTTTGACACAAGCAAAAAAACTCCCGCCGTTTTTCACGCGGCGGGAGTCCTGTTTATTGTCTATTTCAATCGAGATAGTGCACTTTTCCGGCCACAAAGCCCTGAATGCCCATGCCCGGCGCGTCCGAGACGGTAATGTTCTTTTCATCGAACGTGGCACCGCCGAGGATGTGATCCTCACTGCAGAGCACGGGGCCATCCAGGTCGATCCTGGTAATGATCTTCTTGGCGCAGGCCAGCTCCACAGCGGCGTTGACCGAGATCTTGGCCTCCAGCATACAGCCGATCATGCACTCCACGCCGTACACCTCAGCGGCGGCGGCAATGCGGAGGGCGTTGGTGATGCCGCCGCATTTCATCAGTTTGATGTTCACGAGGTCGGCAGCGCCCGTCTGCATGATCTTGAGGGCATCCGCCGGGCTGAACACGCTCTCATCGGCCAGCACCGGCACATCGGCGTGGCGGGTGACGTACTGCATCCCCTCCAGATCGGCGGCGGGGACAGGCTGCTCCACAAACTCGATGTCGAGGCCCTTGTCCTGCATCTGGTTCAGGATGCGGACGGCCTGCTTGGCGTTCCAGGCCTGGTTGGCGTCAATGCGGATGCAGATGTCCTTGCCCACGGCCTCGCGGACGGCGGCCAGACGGGCCACATCCAGCTCCGGGTCAATGCCGACCTTGACTTTCAGGCAATCGTAGCCGCGCTGGACGGCGGTGCGGGCATCCCGGGCCATCTCCTCCGGGGCGTTGACGCTGATGGTGATGTCGGTGACGATGTTCTTCCGGGCACCGCCCAGCATTCGGTAGACCGGGGCGTTGTATTTCTGGCCCAGCAGGTCCCACAGGGCCATATCCACGGCGGCCTTGGCACTGGTGTTGTGGACAAGGGCTTTCTGGACCGCGGCGGTCAGGTCCTCAAACTCGTCGAGGTCACGGCCCAGAATGGCCGGGGCAATGTGATCCTGAATGGCCCCGAGGATGGCCCCGGTGGTGTCGCCGGTGATGACGCCAGTGGGGGGCGCTTCGCCATAGCCCACCGCGCCGGTATCGGTGTGGAGCTCTACGATGACGTCCTCCACACTGTTGACAGTGCGCAGGGCGGTTTTGAACGGAACGCGGAGCGGGGTCGAAATGCGGCCCAGCTTGACCTGTGTGATCTTCATGTCAAAACCTCCTTAATGTTCCAGCGGCATGGTAAGGGACATCCGCTGGTAGGCAAAGCGAGGGGAGCCGTCTGCCACATGGATGACGCCGCAGCGGGTGAAACCGGTTTCTTCCAGAATGTGCTGCATGGCTTTGTTGTCGGCGTGGGTGTCGGCGCGCAGGCTCTCGCAGTGTTCCAGACACCAGGTGATGACATCCGTTGCCACGCCCTTGCGCTTGCCCGCCGAGGCCAGCCGATGGATGGTGCCGTAGGGCAAGGTGTCGTTGAGCCACTGGCCGTCCTCGATCACGGCATACGTGGGGTCCGGGCCGAGGATGAATGCAAACACCGCTTCCAGCTCGCCATTGACAAGGTAGACAAACAGGCGGTTGGAATCAATATCCTCTTTCAGCAGCTCTTCCGGCGGGAAGCTGGTGCCCCACTGGGCGGGGTTGCCGGCGGCGGCCATGGTCTCCCGGGCGCGGGCATAGATTTTCAGGATCTCGGGCAGATCCGAGCGGGTCGCTCCACGAAACATACAGTTCCACCTTCTCTTTCCGTGCCGGGGCGCTCCCCGCACACAGCATCATTTCTATCATAATAGCACAATCGGCCCATAATTTCCAGATTTTGCGGCACAGGGACCTCTCTGCACAAAAAAAGATGCACTGCACAAAGCGGCAGTACATCTTTCAAGAGGAGCCGGGCGTATTCACGCGCTGGCCCGGACGCGCGGGGTGCGGCTGCGGCGGTACTCCCGGGGGCTGACGCCATACCGCTCATGGAAAAGGCGGTAGAAGTAGCTGGTGTTCTCGTAGCCGACGTAAGTAATGATCTGCTGGATGTTCCAGTCGCTGCGGCGGAGCAGCCGGGCGGCGGTCTCCATCCGGTGCTTCTGCAGCAGTTCTTTGTAGGTCTTGCCCGTCTGGGCACGGACGCACTCGCTGACATAGGCCAGCGAGACGCCGTAACTGCGGGCCACGTTGGAAAGGCTTGCTTCCCGGTAATTCTGGGTGATCTCGTGCAATGCCGCCTGGACCAGCGCTTCCCGGCTGACCGTTTCGCCGCGCGCTTCCAGCGGGAATTTTTCGATGTTTGCCATAGAGTGTGTCCTCCATTGTGGTGCGGCGGGCGGGGGACAGGGGGGACGCCGGACGCCCGCCGCCACCAGTTACGCCAGCTTCCGCCCGGAAGCTGTTCTGTATGGGATACGAATGGCGCGGGACGAAAATTGCGTTTTTTGTAATTTTCACAAGTTCTTTGCAATGAAACCTCTCAGTCTGCACTGGAGTGCAGACAGCTCCCCTGACAGGGGAGCTCCATTGCGGAATACAAAAAAGCCGCCGAAGCGTCCCGCCGCGGCAGCTCTTTCCGGAAAGTGAGGAAAACACGAAAAACTCATCCGGGAGAAACACATCTTGAACTTTAAAACAGAGTCTCGTTGTGGTAGCAGCCGGTGCGGACAAACTCCACCCACTCGGCCAGGTTGACAGCGTGATCGCCGATCCGCTCCAGATACTTGATGACCATGAGCAGATCCAGCGCGGCATCCACCTTGCCGGGGTCGGCAGCGATCTCCCGGGCCAGCGTGTGCTTGATGGCGTTGAAATCGTAATCCACCTCATCGTCAGCGGCGATGACTTTACGGGCAGCCGTCTCGTCCTCTTCCGTGAGGGCGGCAAGGGCGTCCAGGATCATCTGGTGAGCTTTCTGGCCCATCCGGATGGCCTGGCTGACCGCCGGGTCGCCCTCCTTGCGGACGGTGACCAGGTGGGGGATGATCTCGGCGATATCGGCGGCGTGGTCGCCGATCCGCTCCATGTCCGTGACGACTTTCATAGCCGTGGAAATGCGGCGCAGATCGCCCGCCACGGGCTGCTGGCGGAGCAGCAGGGTCATGCAGCGGTGCTCAATGTCCCGCTCCATGTTGTTGATCCGGCCATCGCCCTTGACGATGCCCGCCGCGGCGTCCACGTCGGCGGTGCAGAGGGCTTCCAGCGCGTCCTCCACGGCGTCGGCAGAGCTGCGGCCCATTTCGGCCAGCGCGGCTTTCAGGGCCTCGAGGTCGGAATCATATTGTGTACGGATGCTCATGGGTTCCACCTCTTTCCAACCTTAACCAAAGCGGCCCGAGATATAATCCTCGGTCCGTTTGTCCTGCGGGGTGCTGAAGATCTTGGACGTTGCATCCACTTCCACCAGCTCTCCCAGCAGGAAGAACGCGGTGCGGTCGCTGATACGGGCCGCCTGCTGCATGTTGTGGGTGACGATGACAACGGTATAGTTCTTCTTCAGCTCGCTCATCAGCTCTTCCACTTTCATGGTGGAGCCGGGGTCCAGGGCGCTGGTGGGCTCGTCCATCAGCAGCACCTCCGGTTTGACCGCCAGCGCCCGGGCGATGCACAGGCGCTGCTGCTGGCCGCCGGAAAGGCCCAGGGCGCTCTTTTTCAGGCGGTCTTTCACCTCGTCCCAGAGGGCGGCGCCCCGCAGGGAGCTTTCCACCAGCTCATCCAGCTCGGCCTTGTTCTTCACGCCGTGGAGCTTGGGGCCGTAGGTGATGTTATCGTAGATGCTCATGGGGAACGGGTTGGCTTTCTGGAACACCATACCCACCCGGCGGCGCAGGGTGGTGAGCTCCATCTCCCGGGCAAAGATATCCTGGCCTTTGAGCCGGACATCCCCCTCGATGCGGACCCCGGGCACCAGATCGTTCATCCGGTTAAGGGTCTTCAGGAATGTGGATTTACCGCAGCCGGAGGGGCCGATGAGGGCCGTGATCTCCCGCTCGCCCACGTCCAGCGAAATATTTTTCAGGGCCTTGAAATCGCCGTACCAGAGATTGAGGTTTTTGGCCGAAATGACAGGGGTAGCTTGTTCCATAACGATTCCTCTTTTTACTGTTTCTGCTTCAGCTTGGTCTTGGCAAGCCGGGCGGCCAGATTGATGGCCAGCACCAGCACCAGCAGCACCGCGCCGATGGCCCAGGCCGAATCAAAATCGCCATCCTCAAAGGCCCGCAGGTAGAGCAGGACCGAGAGGGTCGCACCGTTGGAGGTGTAGGCCTTGACGACGTTCTGGGCAATGACCTCCGCCGCGCCTGCCGTAAAGAGCAGGGCGGCACTCTCGCCCACGATGCGGCCCACCGCCAGGATGCAGCCTGTGACGATGCCGTCCACGCTGCAGGGCAGGACGATGGTTCGGATGATGTGCCACTTGCCCGCGCCCAGGCCCAGTGCGCCCTCCCGGTAGCCCTGGGGCACCGTTTTGAGGGATTCCTGGGTGGTGCGGATGATGGTAGGCAGGTTCATGATGACCAGCGTCAGGCTGCCGGAGAGCAGGCAGGTCTTGAAGCCCAGTGCCTGGGAAAAGACCAGCATCCCCACCAGGCCGTAAATGATGCTGGGGATGCCTGCCAGCGTCTCGTTGGTGAACTCGATTCCCTCAATGAGGCGGCGGTTGGTGGCGTACTCGGTCAGATAGACCGCCGCGCCCACGCCCAGCGGCAATACGATGAGTAATGTCAGCAGAATGACATACAATGTGTTGAGGATGGCGGGCAGGATGCCGTCGGTGCCTTTCAGCACGCTGGCCGTGGTGGTGAGGAACTCCACACGGATGTGGGGGATGCCCCGCGCCAGCACCATGGCGATGATGCCAGCCACCAGTACGATGACCAGTGCAGCCGCCACCCAGACGGCGGCGGTGAAGAAGCGGTTCCAGGCCCTGCGGGAGGGAGAGAATTCCGCATTATTCATTGCGGCTGCCCCCTTTCAGGACGATGTTGAGCACCACATTGATGAGCATGATAAAGAGGAACAGCACTAGCGCGATGCTGAACAGCGCCTGTTTCTGCAGGCCGCTGGCGTAGCTCATCTCCTTGGCAATGGCCGTGGTGAGGAACGTGACGCTCTTGAAAAGGCTGGTGGGCATATTGGGGCTGTTGCCGGCCACCATCATCACGGCCATGGCCTCGCCGATGGCGCGGCCGATGCCAAGCACGATGCCGGCGGCAATGCCGCTCTTGGCGGCCGGGACGCTGATCTTGAACCAGGTCTCGGTGTCCGTTGCACCCAAGGCCAGGCTGCCCTGCTCATACTCCGGCGGCACGGCGTTAAGGGCCGTGACCGACACGGACACGATGCTGGGCAGGATCATGATGGACAGCACCACGATGGCCGACAGCAGGCAGGCACCGGAGGCCTTGCCAAAGGTTTTGGCCACGGCAGGCACCAGCACCTGCATCCCCAGCAGGCCGAATACCACGCTGGGAATGCCGGAAAGCAGCTCAATGGCCGTGACCACCACGGCACGCACCCGGGGCCCGGCGGCTTTGGAAAGGAACACCGCCGTCAGCAGGCCGACAGGCACGCCGATGAGGGTCGCCCCCAGCGTGCCGTAGATGCTGGAGAGCAGGAACGGCAGGATGCCGAATTTGGGGTCTGCCGCGGTGGAAGCCCACTCGGTGCCGAACAGGAACCGGAACAGGCCGATCTGCCGGATGGCCGGCACGCCCGAGATGACCATGTAGGCCGAGATGAGGACGACGCAGCCCACCGCCAGGATGCCGCAGAGGAAGAACAGGAAGTTCATGATGGCTTCCAGCCACTCTGCCGCGTTGCGGGGCAGCTCCAGCCGCCGCGGGGAAGAAACGGTTTGTTTCATATAGATCACTTTCTTTTGCAAAAGTGGAACTTACTCGTTGACGGGCACGGCACCGGCCGTACGGATCAGGTCCGCAGCGTCCGTGCTGGTGGCAAAGTCGAAGAATGCCTGCGCCTGCTCGGACAGGGGAGCGGAATCGTTGGTGACGAAGACGAACGGACGCTGGATCTTGTAGGTGCCGTCCTTGACGGTGTCCTCGCTGCACTCCACGCCCTCCACGGTGACAGCCTTGACGGTGTCGCCGACGGCAGACAGGGAAGCGTAGCCGATGGCCAGGGGGTTGGCCTCCACAGCGCTGATGACAGCGCCGGTGGCCGTCAGCTCCTGGGCATACTTGCAGGCGTCCTTGACGTCCACGATGCTCTCAAAGCCATCGCGGGTGCCGGAGCCAGCCTCGCGGCCCACCAGCACGATCTCGCCGTCGTCGCCGCCGACTTCCGACCAGTTGGTGATCTCGCCGGTGAACATCTGCTTGAGCTGATCGACGGTCAGGTTTTCCACCTTGCTGTCCTTGTTGACGATGATGGCGATGCCATCCAGTGCAATGGTGGTGCCGGTCACGCCGGTCTCATCGGCTTTCAGCGCGCGGGAAGACAGGCCGATGTCCAGCGTCTTATCGGTTGCACCGGTGATGCCAGCGCCGGAACCGGTGGGGTCATAGCTGACGGTGACGCCGGGCTGGACTTCCGCAAAGCCCTCGGTCAGGGCAGCGATGACGTTCTTCATGGAAGTAGAGCCACCGGTCGCCACATTGCCGGAGAGGTCACCGGCTGCGGAAGCGGCCACAGAGGAAGCGGCCGTGCTGGAAGCAGCGGCAGAAGAAGCCGTGGTGGAAGAAGCGGAGCCGCCGCAGGCGGACAGGGCAGCGGCGGCAGCCACAGCACCACAAACGGTCAGGAACGAACGGCGAGTGATCTTTTTCATCATGTTTTCCTCCGATTTTCTCAGTACAACTATTTTCCAAATTCCGGGCACTTTTTCCGCCCGGAGTCTCTCATTGCGTTTTCCTTGGGAACACCATGATTGTACTCCAACCGCCGCCCCGCCGCGACCATGACCACGCAAAATCGAAGTAAAGCTTTGCGCTATGGTTTTACGCCAATGTAACCGTTTGGTAAAGCCGCTTTGAAAATCATCGTCCTTGATTTTACATTTCCCGCCAGAATGCCGAAATCCCGCCCATTTCTTTGTGGGTTCTGCCAGCCCTCCGCGCTGCAAAACGCAAAAAGCCGCCCGGCGGCTTCTTTTGCAGAAGCGCCGGGCGGCAGGAAATCTAATGCTTAAATCAACGGACTTTGTACTTAATTGTATTAGTCTTCAAATTGACTTCAAATGTAGTATCCTCTTTTCCCATTGTAATGGTCAGATACAGGAGCTCAGTACCGTTCGTGGCTTTCTCAAAGAGGTCTTTATCCTCCGTAGTAAACTTCGGGGTGCAACGCTCTTTTTCACCTTTGCTCAGCTTTTTCACCGAATCCGTCTTATTCGCCAGCGTTAAGCTCTTATCGCCAATTTTTGCAGAGAACACTTTGTCATAGGCTGTAGAGGATGCCAACGGATTGATTACTTTTGTAATCCGCTCAAGCTGCATATCGAGCTGCACATTGTAATTCTTATAAGTCGTGCTGTAAGTACAATCTGCATCCGAGAAATAGACTTTATAATCGTCGCCTTTCAGTGTGAAGCCGTTATCCTCTTTGCCGCCACCGCAGCCAGTCAGCAGACCGGATGCGGCCGTTGCCACGGCCAGTGCGGCAGCGCCTTTGAGGAAGCTGCGGCGAGATACTTCATATGCCATAAAAAAATCCCTCCTGAATTTTTCCAAAAACTACAAGTCACGCCCTTATGTTACCACTTTGGGGCGTGGTGTCAAGCGTCCTTTTTTCGGTCCGAATTTCAGTGGTGATACAGCGTTAAAAAACGCCGTCCCGGCGGGTGCAGCGGCACTCCACACAGGGCGGCGGTTCTGTTTTGTGTTCTGCTCAGAGCAGCTGGGCGGTGGTTCCGTCCGGGCGGTAAAGCTCGATGTACTGCCGCCACTTGGGCTCCCCGATGACACGGTGGTAGCAGTCGGCCAGCGCGCGGCAGGCATCCTCCGCGCCCAGGGGCTGCTGCCCCGGGGCGGCCAGTGTCAGCACCCGGAACCAGGAAGCCCCGAACAGCTTTTCGGTCCAGCCCGTATCCACGGCCCCGCAGCGGGCGTAGAACCCCAGACGGCGGACCGCCATAGCCGGGTCGTCGGCTTTTTCCGGCAGCTCGGCCTCAATGAGGATGGCATCGGCCCCGGCCTCTTTGCCGGGCAGGGCGGCCAGCAGCTTTGCCCCCAGACCGGAAGCGCGGCAGGCCGGAAGCACGGCAAAATAATCCAGCTGGCTGACCGTCGCGCCCCGGGGCCGTACCATGAGCAGATAGGCCACGAGGGCCTCGCCGTCGTAGACGCCCCAGGTGTGGGAGTCGCCAACGGCTTCACTGTTCAAAACCATGCTCAGGGGTTTGAGCTCTGTCGGGGGAAAATCCCGGCGCATCTCATTGAGGTAAACGCGGGTCAGTTCCTCCGCGGTCAGCAGCCGCCAGGTCAGGGTGTTCATACGATGCGGGTTCCTTTCTGGATCACAGCTTTGAGATTGAGCTCCTGGTCGGCCAGGATGATGTTGCCATAGCGGCCCGCGGCAATGCTGCCGTAGTCATTGTCCACGCCGATGCTCTTTGCCGGGTTCTCGCTGGCGGCACGGACAGCGCTCTCCAGCGGCACGCCCATCTCCAGTACGGCCCGCTTCATGCAGTCGTACAGGCAGGTAGCGCTGCCGGCAATGGTGCCGGGCTGCTCGGTCAGGGTGGCCCGGGGGCCCTCCACCGTCACAGCCTGACCGCCCAGACTGTACTGGCCGTCGGGCAGGCCGCAGGCCATCATGCTGTCGGCAATGAGGATGACATGGTCGTCACCAAAAGCCTTGAACGTGAACCGCACCACCGCCGGGTGGATGTGGACGTTATCGGTGATGAGCTCCACTTCCGCCCCGCGCTCCATGGCCGCAATGATGGGGCCGGGGGCACGGTGGGTGATGCCGGGCATGGCGTTGTACAGGTGGGTCATGTGGGTGGCACCGGCGTCAAAAGCGGCAATGGCGGTGTCGTAGTCGGTGCAGGTGTGGGCCAGCGAGACGCGGACCTCCCCATGGCACTCTTTGATGAACTCCAGCGCGCCCGGCTCCTCCGGGGCAATGTCCACCAGCTTGATGAGACCGTTCGCCCGCTTCTGCAGGCGGCGGAACATCTCCACATCGGCCTTGTGGAGGTACTCCGGGTTCTGCGCGCCCACCTTGTGGGGGCTGATGAACGGGCCCTCCATGTTGATGCCAACAAGATCGGCACCCTTGCCGTTTTTGTGAGCGGCCGCGGCATCCATGACGCCGTTCAGGATCTCCTCGGAGAATGTCATGGTGGCGGGGCAGATGGCCAGCACGCCCTTGCTGGCCTCAAAATCCGCCAGCGTCTGGATGGCGTCCTCGGTGCCGTCACAGAAATCCTTGCCCATGGCACCGTGGAAGTGGATATCCACGAGGCCCGGCAGGGCATAGAGGCCCTGTGCGTCCAGCACTTCTTCGCCCGCCTCGGGGGCTGCAAAGGGCACAATGCGGCCCTCCCGGATGACGATGCTCCCCTTTTCAAACGTGTGGCGGGGAGTGTAGACCAGAGCATTTTGAATGATCATAACAGGCTCAGAGCCTCCTCATCGGCCACGAGGATGCAGTCGGGGTGCATCTGCAGGATGGAGCCCGGGCACTCGGGGGTCACGGGGCCGGAGACGACCGCCTTGACCGCCTTGGCCTTGGCCAGACCGTTGGCCACCACCAGCACCTTGCGGGCCTGCATGATGGTCTTGATGCCCATGGTGTATGCCTGCTTGGGCACCAGATCCTCGTTGCCGTCAAAGAAGCGCTTGTTGGCCTCGATGGTGGCGGGGGTCAGGTCCACGCAGTGGGTCTCCAGCTCAAAGGCCTCACCCGGCTCGTTGAAGCCGATGTGGCCGTTGGGGCCCAGGCCCAGCAGCTGCAGGTCGATGCCTCCCACGCTGTGGATGATGCCGTTGTACTTGGTGCAGGCATCAACGGCATCGGGGTTGGTGCCGTCGGGCAGGTGGATGGCCTCGGGGCGGATGTTCACATGGTCAAACAGGTTCTTGTGCATGAAGCTCCAGTAGCTTTCCGGGTGCTCCTTGGGCAGGCCGCGGTACTCGTCCAGATTCACGGTGGTCACCTCGGAGAAATCCAGGTCGCCCTTGTTGTACCACTCCACCAGCTGGGCGTAGGCCCCCACCGGGGTGCCGCCCGTTGCCAGGCCCAGCACGCAGTTGGGTTTCATGATGACCTGCGCGGAGATGATGTTGGCTGCCTTGCGGGACATATCCTTGTAATCTTTTGCACGAATGATCTTCATACGAATAACCTCCCAGTTTTTTACGGCCCCCGCAGTGCGGCGGTCCTTCAGCTGCTCTCAGTATACCACAGAACAGCAGGATCTACAATTCCGGCAAAACGCCAGCGGACAAAACAAGAACCGCCGGGGCCGGGTACAAATACCCGGCCCCGGCGGCCTCAGGAATGCTTTCTTGCGGAATCAACCAGCTTTTCCGCAAATATGTCTGTTACAGGTGCCGTGCGTTACAGCATCTTCTTCAGCTCGTCGTACACGAACTGCACCTTGGTGCCGATGACCACCTGGCAGGTGGTCTTATCGGGGCGGATGACGCCGGCAGCACCGGCAGCCTTCACAGCCTTCTCGTCCACCTGGGTGTAGTCCTTGATGGTGAAGCGCAGGCGGGTAGCGCAGTAGTCCACGCCGGAGACGTTCTCCTTGCCGCCGATGGCCTTCAGCACGCCGGCAGCGACCTCGGTGTAGTTGTTGTTGGCCAGCACGACCTTCTTCTCAGCCTCTTCGACGTCCTCGTCCTCACGGCCGGGGGTCTTCAGGTCGAACTTGGTGATGGCAAAGTAGAACACTGCATAGAACACCACGAATGCCGCGATGCCCAGAGGAACGATCATCCAAGTCTTAGCGGCTGCAGGCAGGGAAGCAGAGAACACCAGGTCGGTAGCGCCTGCGGAGAAGCAGAAGCCTGCACGGAAGCCGGAGTAATAGGTGATGATGGTGAAGATGCCGTACAGAGCGGAGTACACAACGTACAGCGGGAAGCACAGGAACATGAAGCCGAACTCGAAAGGCTCGGTGACGCCGCAGACAAAAGCGCAGATGGCGGCGGACAGAACCAGACCGATGGCAGCTTTCTTGTTCTTAGCGGTCTTGACCATAGCCAGAGCCGCACCGGCGATACCGAACATCATGCAGGGGAAGAAGCCGGACATGTACATACCCAGGCTCCAGCCCACGTCAGCAGAGGTCTCGCCTGCCCAGAAGTGGGACAGGTCGCCCAGGCCGATGGTGTCGAACCAGAACACGTTGTTCAGAGCGTGGTGCAGGCCGGTGGGGATGAGCAGACGGTTCAGGAAAGCGTAGATGCCGGCGCCGATGCCGCTCATGCCAGCGATGCCGGTGCCGATGGCGACCAGAGCGTCGAAGATGACGGGCCAGACGAACAGCAGAACGACAGAGACAACGATGGAGATCAGGCCGGTGGCGATGGCGACGAAGCGCTTGCCGGAGAAGAATGCCAGCCAGTCAGGCATCTGGGTGCTCTTGAACTTGTTGTAGCAGGTTGCGCCCACCACAGCGGCCAGAATGCCGATGAAAGAGTTGCCGGCCACTTTCTGGAAAGCGATGTAGGTAGCGGTGCCCTCTTCGAGGCTGCGCACCATGCTGACCACACCGGGGTTCAGCAGCTGCTGCATCATCAGGTAGCTGACCAGACCGGCCAGACCAGCGGTACCATCGTGGTCATCCGCCAGGCCGACGGCCGCGCCGATGGCGAACAGCCATGCCATGTTATCGATCAGTGCGCCGCCTGCCTTGACCAGCAGGAAGCCGACGGTGTAGGCCGCGCCGGAAGTTGCTGCACCGGGAACGCCCATAACGCCCGGAGCAAAGGCATAACCAAGACCCATCAGGATGCCGCAGATCGGCAGCACAGCGACGGGAAGCATCAGTGCCTTGCCCAATTTCTGGAGATACTTCATCATAAGACACATTCCTCCTTAAAGAATGTTTGTGTTATGGCGGCTCCTGGTTGAAAGCCGTCCATAATTTCGTAACATCATCTTAACATATTTTCAGCAAAAAAGAAAGTCGTTCCCATCAAATTTTCATGTTTTTGCCCCAAAAGTCCCTATTTGACGGTTCAGGCGTCAAAAGTTTTTGGATTTTTTGCGCAAAATCCCAATTCATCTTTCCTCACGGTTGAAAAATCTTTTCTTTTCGCGGCTTCTCCGGCAAACACCTTGCATCCCCGGGCGGAATCGGGTACAATCCTATATAAGTACAACACTTTTCAAAACAGGAGGATTTTCCGCAATGGAATGGACTGATATTCGCCTGACCGTGGCCAAAGCCGATGCCGACAACGCCGAGGCCGTGGCCACCATGATCGCCGAGGGCGGCATTTATATTGAAGACTACAGTGACATTGAGCAGCAGGTGGCTGAGATCGCCCATGTGGATCTCATTGAGCAGGAGCTGCTGGATAAGCCCCGCGACCAGGTCATCATCCACATGTATCTGGAGCCGGGCGCTTCCCCCGTGGAAACGCTGGCCCTCATCGCCGCCCGGATGGAGGCGGCAGGCATCCCCTACACCGCCGAGACCGAGGGCGTGGAGCAGGAGGACTGGCAGAACGGCTGGCGCAAATATTACCACCCCATGGACATCGGCCAGCACCTGGCCATCGTGCCCTCCTGGCAGGAATATGACACCGACCGTGTCAAGCTCATCCTGGATCCCGGCCTGGCCTTTGGCACCGGCGGCCACGAGACCACCAGCCTCTGCCTGGAAGCGCTGGACGAGCGGGTCAAGGGCGGCGAGCGGGTGCTGGATATCGGCACCGGCAGCGGCATCCTGGCCATTGCCGCCCTGAAACTGGGCGCTGCCAGCGCCGAGGGCGTGGACATCGACCCGGTCGCCGTCCGTACCGCCGGGGAGAACGCCGCCCTCAACGGCGTGGCCGACAAGCTCAC
>ENA-USUJ01001670-USUJ01001670.1-human-gut-metagenome-genome-assembly--contig:-NODE-1670-length-18287-cov-4.649973_pt1 | contig 18287 bp, 13 predicted proteins | sample MGYA00250061_ERZ773398 | MGnify/ENA primary metagenome ERZ773398 (study PRJEB29103, sample SAMN06111992) | human gut metagenome | biome: human gut; feature: ankylosing spondylitis patient; material... | reverse complement strand
GCATTTGCAAGTGCAAAATAGTAACAATTTTCCGCGCAGCACAGACGGTGCTTCCTGATAGGGTGGTCGGAATGCGGGAACGCCCCGCACTGTGCCAGTGCGGGGCGTTCGTCAGGCTTATTCAGGGCTGTTACTCCACCGTTGCCGCGGCGGGAAGCGCGTAGATGGACATCGTCTCCAAAACATTCTTTGTGTTGTAGCCGCGGACGGAGTAGTTGGTCAGCTTGCCCGGTGTGATATACTCGGCGGGGATGGTGATGGTGGTGCCGGCGGTTTTCAGTCCGCCGCCGATCCACTCGAATCCGCCGTTGTTCCACATGTAGACGCGGTAGTAGCTGACGCTGCCGGCGACCAGCGGCGCATCCCATGTCAGCGTCACCGTGCCGTCGTCATTGGCAACGGCCTCCAGACCGGTGGGCCGCTGGCACTTGGACACGCGGGACACGGCGTCGCTCTTGTTGGACTCCACGCCGTCGATATTGGCGGTGATCTTGTACCAGTAGGTGCTGCCGGCTCTGCCGCTGGCACCGTCGGTCGCAGATCCCATAACAGGTCGAATGCAAGATGTGCGAAGGTTTTGCTATTCGGCGTCGCTTTTTCTAATTCAACTTCCCGCTCCACAGGATCGGAAGAGAGATACATAAAATTCAAGATATCCATCAAACTACGGGGATGAGACATAAGCTCATCGATCAATCGAATATCTGCAGAATGACCATATTGTTTTAATAGTGTATAAAAAATGAATTCTATGAAGAATAGTTTCTCCGTATCGATATCGTTCCTTTTATCCAAAGCAATAACAACCTCTGACAATTCAAATTTGTTTCCAAAATCATCTGGATGAAATGCTGCGCCTAAAATTGTCTCAATAATAAGTTGGGATGGAATCGATTGTTTCTCCTGTGTACGATAAATTATATAAATGGATTTATCATAACCGTGTACGCTATTGAATTTGTTAATCAAGAAGATATTGTCATCCGTATTTTCACAAACGCCTATCTGTGCATGTTTCCAGTAATATAATCTCGCCTCCTCAGAGATCGTTTCTACATATTGCCATACCGTCTTCGATGAAGGTATGGAAGTCAGGGCTTCTCGAATGCCATCCTCGAAATCACTGAACTCTAAAGACCCGATTTCATCGATAAACTTTTGGATACCGAAGTGATTCGCATAGCTGCAAAAGAACCCTCTTGCAAACTGGCATAAAGAATCCGAAGCCGATTTGACAATATTCACTATTTCTCGGAAATCGTTTTGCTGACATATGTGTGCATATGTTTCACCAACAATTAGTGGGCATTCGACCAGTTGGGCAAACTTGTAAATTCCAGCAATTCCATGTGCGTCGTAAATCTCCCGAAGTGCATTGCTTCGGATTTTTAGCTCTTCTCTATAAATTGCCGGGAAATCATGCTCTCTCCGATCTATTTCCAATGATTCCAAATAGTGGTCTTTGAAAATCCATCTATATTTTTGGATAGGGTCTTTTGCCTCAATACCTTGCAACAGACATTCCCATTTGGTTATCTCGTCAGGATTTAAGGCCCATTCGGCGTCGGAATATAACTTGTGGCGATATATCGTATGACGTATTTTATTCGTTATCGCATAATTCCCAATAAAATAATCTTGATTCTTCTGAATATAGTTAAACAATGAAATTCTGTTGGCTTCACCTATGGATAATTGGTCGGCAATATCAAGCATCTCGCATACTTGCTTTTCGGACAAATCGCAAATGCCGGTCATGAGTTGGCAAATATGGTTGATCGTAGAGATTATATCATCATACGTTACTCGTGGCCTTGCTTGTCCGAATCTACGCCAACGCATTGTGGGGTTGGGAAAAACAACGTTGTGATCAAGTCGATTCAGCAATGATTTACATAGTCTGAATATTTTATTCGGATATTTTTTCGATAAGCCGGTTAATATTTCAAGTCTCTGTTCAAGTGTCGCATATGTTTGGGGATACCAGATAGTATATGTCATTTGCAATGATTCTATAGGCTTATCAGTCGTATTCAAGTTGTTCTGTATGGAAGACAATTCTAAAAGAATCTGACTGACAGGCAACAATAATTCCGGTTCCCACGAAAGCATATTCAGTGTTCGGAGAACTTCCGTATAATTCTCTCCGGGGCCGAAAATATCGATTGTGTCGCTTTTGGGTACAAATAACCTTCTTACAATGGAATCATTTTTTGCGAGGTCATTTTGTATGTAGTCGACATAACAACGAGGTGAAGCTTCTGCAATTAAGTGTAACATGCGTTTGTTGGAATACCACCATTCTATGGAGGAATGTTCAAGGATATCTCGAATCAAAGAGTCGATCCATACTTTTCCATGTGTTGGAGTTTGCGATGTAGTGGATTCGCTGATTAAAGAGATCAATATCGCACTTTGAAATATTCCTTCTTTCAGCCATCCCGAGTAACATTGTTTGTTTTCCCCAAATCGCAATGATGTCGAAATGAGTTTTTCGGCAGCATCGGGATCATTATCCGCAGCTATTTGGTTGAGTACATCTGCATAGTTGGAGAAATCTTTGGCCGAAATATAATTGCTGGCATACACAAAAACGTCGTATGGAGATACGATTCTCCAAGCACCATCTACGGTAACCAATGGAGAGTCATTGCTGTTGAGCCATCGCTGTAACTTATCAGAATATTTATCGTATGGTTCGCCTGCTAATTTGGCGATTACTTCCTTATCACCTTCACTTCTGTCACGCCAGCGTCCGACGAGTATTGCAGGAATCAGTTCCCGAATATTTTCGGGTTTTGCCCACTCGGGACATGTAAAGTCTAATTTTAATCTTCTTCTCAGAATCGTTATGTTGCGAACAGTTTCTTTGGATAATTGGTCTGCGTATTCGCTTTGTATGCCGCTTGCTTTTAATGCGGCAATGAATTTTTCGCGATCGATTTCCGGCAGTGAGATCAGTTCGTTTACTTTCGGAACCTCGGCTATGCTGGTTGCGTAAATAACACGATGACCTTTCTGTGTGGCATAGATATGATTTTTATTGCCGACATTTGCAATAAAGATCAAATTATCATATTCCTCAATCAAACGCTCCAAAATATCTTCGTCTTCGACGATGACGCATTTGTTTTTGAGATCTGTCGCTTGTGGATGGCGCAGCATGCATGCGACAGCGAAAGCCAACGATTCTTCCTGGGCCATAGATTGAATAATGGATACGGACGGTTGTTGCAGGCTTTGATATATTTTCTCCTGCTCTGTTTCCCGTCCTCCAAGGAGTATGTCCGGCGTTAAATTTATTTTCGACCCCGTTGACCACTTATTCCAAAAAGTATCGATTGTCCGAACTTTATTAAGAGGCCGGCGGTGCAGATGTTCGGCAAACCATAATGCAACGACAGGGCACAACGACAACCAGTCTTCCAACTCGACGGCCGTTAAAACAACAACCTTTTTCCAGACATATGTACTGCTTTTTTCTTGTGCCCACTTTTCCGCTCCATCCCAGATGCGAGGAGTTACGAAAACATAGGTCGCCGTTTGTTTTTCAAAGCCTAAAGAGTCTTTTGTCCTTTTATCATAATCTTCATTGGCCTTGTTTTTCGGGTCCGCATTTGTCCCGCATTCCCATAGAGACAATCCGGAGTCTATGTTATAAATGCGTTCTGCTGATTCAAGAATCCCATCCCAGCCGGTTAGGTGCACGGCATCTCCTGACGGAAATCGGATTTGAGTTATATTCGATGTTGTCGCCCGAATCAGACGAATAACCAATTCCGGCAAGACGCTTTGAGCATCTCGTCTATCTGCCCATTGTTTGATATCTGTCGAGGTAATCCACTTCATGATAAGCATGGTTATTTCTAACTCACAACGAATTTCGTTCGCCGTACAGCCGATTCATCCACATTGCAAAAAGTCTATCTGTTACTGAAAAAACCTTGTTGATTTCGGTGATAATGTCCTTTTCGAGCAGTTTCTTCATTGCCGACTGCACGGAACTCGCCGACGCCAGACTATGCCGCTTGATGAACGCTGCCGAAGTGATTCGTTCCGCTTCGCCCTCTTTGGCAATGACATAGAGCAGCTCTTTCTGCTTTTCTGGAATGTTCGACAGGATCTCTCGGAAAATCGTATCGTTCGAGGCAACCATGTTGTCGATTGCCGCCCGGAGGGTTTCGAGCGTACACTCCTCGCCCTCGGGAGTATCGGCGAACGCCTCGTTGAACGTCTTCTGAACGTAGTAGGTATGTCCCTTGAACAGATTGTAAACTCGTTCTATATCGTCGGAAGCGATCCGTCGGTTCCGTTTCTCGAAATGACCGGCGATGAACGGAATGTAGATTTCCGGAACAATCGCTTTCAGTTCCAGCATATCCGCACTATGGTAGAACGGACGTGCCGCCGAAGTGAACATCTCCTGCATCATATGTCGCTCGCTGCCGGCGAAGATGAAGTTGCAGTTGCGCAATTTCTGAATATGCGTTCGCAGCTGCGCCTCGATATTCTTCTCGGGATATTTGGCGATTTGCTGAAACTCGTCGATAGCCACAATACACGGCTTGTCCGCACGAGCAAGGTATTGGAAAATTTCATCCAACGTATATTCGGGGCGGTCGATGTCGCCCAATTCCACGTTGAATGTCGGCATACCCGTGATAGGATCGAAACCGAATTTGCCGCTGATGGACTTGATGGTCTGAATGAACAGGTTGGCCATCTTGCGGCTGCAGGGGAGGAGGGTTTCGTATATTTCACGTCCCAGCAGATAGGTAAATTCCCGCAGGCTCGACGTGTGCAGGATGTCGATGAAGAACGTGTAGTATTCGTCGGCGATTTCGGGCTTATCGTAGCAGAACTGAATCAGCCCCGTTTTGCCCATTCGTCGAGGCGATATGATTACCAGATTATTGCTATTGGTAACCGATTTGACGAGCCGCGCCGATTCCGTCACGCGATCACAGAAATACTCCGGTTCTATCTTTCCCGTTACGATGAAAGGGTTTATTGTCTTTGCCATGCTGTCGTTATTTTTGCAAAGATAATTATTCAACATAAATTATGCAAATAGAATAATTAGAAATTTATTAAACCGATTGAGTCGCTTTTTATCTGAAATTCAGTTCAGTTTGGCGTTGTTACTCGTCGGCATCTTCCAGACAATAGCGGGTGGCGTCGCTCGTTCTACGATCCAGCGTCTGAATACTTCGGCATTTTCGGATTTGAGCCGAAAGGCCAGCGCAACGATCAATTCGAGACCATATCGTTCGACGATGTTTCCGTTTCGGCAGCGGATGCGGAGGACAACGCGGTCTTTGTGCAGAACGCCGCTTTTGAGCATCGCTTGGATATTCGCGTTTACGGCAGCAGAGAATACTCCGAACAGGTCGGCAATCTGGCTTTGCGTGAGCCATACTTCGTTGGCGGTCGGGCGAATCGTTACACGTCCGTTTTCGATTGTTATGGGTTGAGTCGTCATATATACTTAATTCTTTATAGATTCTTCGTAAAGTTCGAGCTTTCGGCTGGCAGACAATTTCCGCAGCTGCTTCGTATCCTCGTCCACCTTCTTGTCCGTTACATGGGCATAGATTTGGGTAGTCATCAGCCGTCGGTGTCCCATCATGCGGCTGACGGTCTCTATCGGTACGCCCAGCGAGAGTGTGATATGCGTTCCGAAATTATGCCTTGCCCTGTGGAATGTCAGATTTTCAATTCCGTAGACTTCACCCAGTCGTGGCATAAGTTTTTGTAACTTATGATAGGAGCAAATCGGCAGCAGTCGTTCGTCGGTACGTTCGGTTCGGTATTTCTCGATAATCCGTAGAGGTACGTCCAGCAGCCGCACGACCGATTCCGTGCCGGTCTTCTGTCGTCGGATATGTATCCACCGTACACCCTCCGCGTCCTGTGTAATGTGTTTCTCCGACAATTGTTTCAGGTCGGCATAAGCCAGCCCCGTAAAGGTCGAGAAGATGAACCAGTCTCTCGCCCGTTGCAGTTCAGGATCGGCGACCTGCTCGGCGAGCAGGCGTTTCAACTCGTCGAGTTTCAGATGGCGGCTCCTGCGTTTGGGCAGTTCGGGGTGCAGCGTAGCGTAAGGATCGCGGCGCAGCGTTCCTTGATTCACCGCCCGTGCGGTCATCTTCTTCAATCGGTAGAGATGTTCGTGTACCGATTTCTGTTGCAGTCGGCGTTCCGTGCGCAAAAACAAGTCGAACGCATCGTAGAACTCTCGGTCGAGGCTGCGCAAGGTTATATCTTCCTGCCCGTATCTCTGTTGCACGAAGTCACGCAGGTGGTTGTACGAACGCACATAGCTCTCGTAGGTCTCTTTCGTGCGGTCGATGCCGACCCGCTTGCGAAACTCCTCGTTGTGTTCCCGAAAGAGTGCCAGCAGGGTCAGCGGTTTCTGTCCGATGCCTTTCACGGCATTCTTCACCAGTTCGGCCGTTACGAAACCGAGTGACAGATTGATTCGCTTGTAGTGCGCCTTGATTTTGTCCGTCAGTGCGTTGATGGCTCGGTTTACCTCGTTGGCATTGCGGCTGCGGCCGTCGGCACGTCCGGTCGTGGGATTCCAGATGGTAGGATCAACCGCGACTTTCGTTCCGATTTGTGCCGCTTCGGCGTCGATACTCACCTTACACAAGAGTTGGCACAAGCCGTCCTTGCGGACTTTCGTGCGGTTGATATAGAAGAGCACGGCGAATGTGCTGCGGCGCGCTTTATTTTCAGTATTCGGAGATTTCATTATTGTCATAATAAAGAGTTATTAAATTGCTACCGTAAACCGTTCTGCGATTCGTTTGTCGAGCGACTGCGTGTCGGTGTCGATCTTATTGTCCGTCACTTGGGCGTAGATCTGCGTCGTATCGACCCTGCTGTGTCCCAACATGCGGCTGACCGTCTCCATCGGCACGCCGTGCGAGAGCGTGATTTCCGTCGCGTAGGTATGTCTCGCCATGTGAAAGGTCAGTTTGCGGTCGATGCTGCAAGCAGCGGCAAGCTGTTTCAATCCTCTGTTCAACTCCGAGTTCCCGTACATAGGAAGTAACCTGCCATCGGGCATTATATCGCGATACTTATTGATGTTGTGGCGCGGCAGGTCGAGCAGCGGTATCTCGAACTCCACGTTCGTTTTCTCCCGCGTAGCCTTGATCCATACTGTTCCGTCTTCTGCCGTTTCGAGGTTTGCGGCAGTTAAGCGGCACATATCACCATAGCTGATACCCGTATAGCAGGAGAAAAGAAACAAGTCGCGGACAAGGTAGAGCCTCGGCACAGAAAGCGGCGTAGTCATCAGTCGTTTCAGTTCCTCTTTGGTCAGATAACGCCTTTTGCGTTCGGGACGCGGAGGTTCATATCCTGCAAACGGATCGGCGGTGATGATGCCTGCGGCGACGGCTTTGTTGATTACCGTATGCAGGCGCGACATATATAATACTATCGTGTTCGGAGCTAATTGCCGCTCCGTGCGCAGGTACAGGTCGAACTTATCGATGAACGACCGATCCAAAGCCGAAAAAGGAATATCCGACAGTCGAAGCCGCTCCGACAGGAACCGTTCGACATGTTCGCGAGCGCAACGATAAGTGTGTGCCGACTTGGCCGTGCGATTCACACCTACCCGTTTCTCGAAATATTCGATATACAAGCGGAAGTACCCGAGTAGCGTCTCCTGCCCGAAAGCCATACCCAACAGCAGGCATTTGACCTCCTCGGCCGTTACCCGTTCACGAACGGCAGACTGCTTGCGGTATATGCTGATAGCCGAAGCACGCAGGTCGTCCAACCGACGGTTGATTTCGACGGCCTCGGCGCTTTTGCCTTTGGCACGTCCTGATATCCACAGCGAACATGGCGCGAGCATCTTGGCGCTGAATACGCTTTCCGACCGGCCGACAGTCAAACGACCCATGACGGGGCAACGACCCTCGGTATTCGTTTCGTTCCTTTTAAGGTAGAACGCAACCTTTACGTCTTCTTGATTCATAACTCTATTACCCGTTTACAAAATTAGTTGGTATAGAGTTATTTGAAGCCATGAAAAACGTAGCGAAACATAGAATAAGATACTATGCTTTCACATCAGGAACCGTCTTTTCGAGAAACTCCGAATAAAATGACTATTTTTGTCGTGGAGTTTCGTGAGAAAAACGGTGTTCCTCGAAGTACAGAACCGTTTTAACGGGTGAAGGTGTGGCTTCGACTGCTTCTTTCCCGACCCGAAAAAGGCAACGGATAAGTAACGAATCCCTCGCTCTACTCCTCGAAATCCTGCTTTTCGGTCATTCGGCAAGGGACTGAGGTCCTACTCATTGCGATTCTGCATTTCAACAACTTACATTATTACGCCCCGTTCGCCCGTTTTATCCGATTTTCTTCGTATCTTTGCAGGGACCGAAACAGTGCCTATGTTGTACGTCGCAAAATATTCTCAGGATCAGGACCGTCGGACGGCCCGGGACTTGTTGCGCCGTAATTCCCCCCCCCGAATCTAATTGACACCCACCGTGCCGGCCCTGCCGCCGGCGTTCCGCGGATGATTCGTTTCATCCGCGCGTTTCCGCGTGCCTTCTGTTCATCCATTTTTTCTATAATCTTAAAAACGTTATGCAAATGAAGAAACTCTTTTTTTGTACGCTGGCCCTGTGCGCCGTGTCTTATGGAACCTATGCGCAGGAATCGGCCCGTACCGACGGGGATTCCCGCCGGCTGGACTCCTTGCAACGGGCCGTCGAGGCGCTCTCCTCGCGTGTGGAGGATACGGAGAGGACCGAACTGAACCGTGCCGTCTGGAAGGACCGCGCCAAGTATTTCAACCTGGGATATGTCCGGCAGAAGCTTGCGGACAAGACCTACGGCGGGGAGCTCGAAAGCGATTTCGGAGCCTCGCTGAGCTGGGGCAAAACCTACTACCTGCATCGCAAGCCGCTGTTCGGGATGCTGAAATTCGGCCTCGACTGGTCGTGGATGGACATCAACTACGCCAAGTCCGCGATAGAGATGTTCGACGAATCCTCGTCCGAGGATTTCTCGTCCGACGTGCACCAGGCCGAAATCGGCATGCAGTTCGGACCTTCGGTGACGGTCAACCCCGTGCATCATCTGAAAATCGGAGGCTATTTCCGCGTCATGCCGTCCTACTCGCTCCTCTATATGGACGAGACCGTGCATCATCATTACGTGACCTTCTGCAATGCCGGCTGCACTCTCGCCTGGAAGGTCGTTTCGCTGGGCGTCGAGTGGCGCTGGGGCACGGCCAAATACGACGGGCTGAAATTCGACGAGTCGGCCTTCGACGAAGACGACCTGACGGACGGCGACTCCCCCTCGATGGGTGACGTGATGGACCAGATGAAGGTTCCCGACCGCAAGTTCAGGACCAGTTCCGTCCGGTTTTATTTCGGTTTCCGGTTTTAGACCCTGAATCCGGAAACATACAGGCGCGGCGGCATACCTGCGGGGTGTGCCGCTGTTTTTTCGGCTGCTGCGGAAAAGTTTTTGCAGGTGCATTGAATCTCGCTTTTTTACGTATCTTTGTTCCCGAGGTTATGAGAAAGATTGCGATCCTTTGTCTGCTGCTCGTCGGCGCGCTGCCCGCCCTTGCGGGAAGCTACCGCCCGGACGAGATTCCCAATGTCCAGCGCATGGACCGGCGACGCTATGTCTCGAATCCCGACGGCATTCTCTCCGCGGGAGCCGTGGCACGCATCGACTCCCTCTGTGCGTCGCTGCGCGAACGGGGGCTTGCGCAGGTGGCGGTCGTCGCTGTCGATGACATTGAGGGCGGCGACGCTTTTTCGTTCGCCGTCGAACTGTTCCGCAGCTGGGGCGTGGGCTCGGCCGAGAGCGACAACGGACTGGGCATCCTGCTGGTGAAGGAGCTGCGCGAAATACGCTTCGTCACGGGCGGCGGATTGGAGGGAATCCTTCCCGATGCGCTCTGCAAACGCATACAACTCAATTATATGCTTCCTGCCTTCCGCGAGGGGGATTACAGCGCGGGCATGGTCGCGGGCGTCGAGGCTGCGGCCGCGGTGCTCGAAGGGGGCGAGGCGGACCTCAGCGGCGACGGCGGCGAACTTCCGGCGTGGATGATCTTCGTGATCGTCGTCGGATTCATCGTGGGGCCGCTGGGACTGGTGCTGGCGGTCTATTACGCCCGGCGCCGCTGCCCGAAGTGCCATAAATTCACCTTGCGGCAGGATTCCCAGCGGGTGCTGAGCGTCACGCACAACTATCGGCTGGTGGAGTATACCTATGTATGTCCGAATTGCGGCGCCGTGGTGAAACGGCAGGCCCGGAACCTCCGCGACGACAACTTCGGTGGGGGAGCGGGCGGCGGCACGATCATCGGCGGCGGCTTCGGACGCGGTTCGGGCGGAGGTTTCGGCGGCGGCTTCGGGGGTGGTTCCTTCGGTGGCGGCGGCGCCGGTTCGAGATGGTAACGATTAAAAAACGGATAAGTATGAAAAAATGGATTTGGATCGGCGCAGTCGCCGTGGTGGTGATCTTCTTTTATGCGACCTACAATGGCTTCGTGAACAAGGAGGAGGGGCTCAAAGGCGCCTGGGCCGATGTCGAGACGCAGTACCAGCGCCGTGCCGACCTGATTCCCAATCTGGTCAGCACCGTGAAGGGCTATGCGGCCCACGAGACGCAGACGCTGAACGACGTGACCGAAGCGCGCGCCCGGGCTACGTCGATCAACCTTTCGGCCGACGACCTGACGCCCGAGAAACTCGCGCAGTTCCAGCAGGCGCAGGCGCAGGTGCGCTCGGCGCTGGGGCGTCTGATCGCCGTGTCGGAGAGCTATCCCGACCTGAAGGCCAATCAGAATTTCCTCGAATTGCAGGCCCAGCTCGAAGGCACCGAGAACCGGATCGCCGTCGCCCGCAAGGATTTCAACGAAAAGGCGCGGGTTTATAACGTCGCCGTGCGCCGTTTTCCGGCGAATCTGGTGGCCGGGATGTTCGGCTTCGAACAGAAGCCCTATTTCGAGTCTTCCGAAGGCTCGGAAGCCGCTCCGCAGGTGACTTTCTAAATGATCTCCGAACGTTCGCGCGGCTATGTGCTGGGGGCCGTGGCCGCGGCCAGTTACGGGCTCAATCCGCTCTTCGCGCTGCCCCTCTACGAGGCGGGCATGGAGCCGGATTCGGTCCTTTTCTACCGTTATGTGCTGGCTGTGGTGATGCTGGGGGCGCTGATGCTCTTCCGGCGGCAGTCGTTCGCCCTCGCACGGCGCGACATCCTGCCGCTGGCGGCGATGGGACTGTTGTTTTCGGTGTCGTCGCTGTTGCTTTTCCAGAGCTACAACCTCATGGACGCGGGCATCGCCTCGACCATCCTGTTCGTCTATCCGGTGATGGTCGCCGTCATCATGGCCGTCGGCTTCCACGAGCGGATCACGGCCGCCACGGTTTTCTCGATCGTCCTGGCCTGCACGGGCATCGCCCTGCTTTACAAAGGGGGCGACGGCGCGACGCTCAGCCTCGCGGGCGTGCTGCTGGTCTTCCTCTCGGCGCTCGCCTATGCGATCTACATCGTCGGCGTCAACCGTTCGTCGCTCAAAAACCTTCCGACCGAGAAACTCACCTTTTACAGCCTCCTGTTCGGGTCGCTGGTCTATGTCGTGCGGCTGCGGGGCGGCGCTGATTTGCAGGCCGTTCCTTCGCCTCTGATGTGGATCAACGCCGTTTCGCTGGCGCTGTTCCCGACGATCGTCTCGCTGGTGACGATGGCCGGGGCCATCCGCCGCATCGGCTCCACGCCCACGGCGATCCTCGGGGCGCTGGAACCCGTCACGGCGTTGTTCTTCGGCGTCATGGTCTTCGGCGAGCGCTTCACGCTGCGTATCGGTGTCGGCGTGGCGCTGATCCTCGTCGCCGTGACGCTCATCATCGCGGGCCGGTCGATCTGCATCCCCACCTCCGTCACCCACCTGGCCCGCTGGATAGCCCGCCCGCGGCTGCCGCGCTGGGCCGTGCGCTGGGCGCACCGTCTGCCGCTGCCGCGCATCCGCCGCCGCGGCTGATCCCTTCCGCCGAAACGAACTGCGCCGAACGGATCGCCTCCGGTGCCGTCCGCTCCTTTCTGGACCGTTACAGACGGCTCTTTTCGTCGGCCGAACCCGCCTCGACGGCCTTGCGCTTGAAGGCTTTGCCCGATTTGAAGTTCCACGTCACCCCGATGCGATACGTACGGTTGCTCCACGTCTGCCGGGCGTCCACCGTGCGGACGAACCCATCGCCGCGGGCTCCGATCACCTGCCCCTGGTCCAGCAGATTCTGCACCGAGAACGAGGCGGTGAAACGGTCGCCGAAGCGTTTCTTGACGCCGGCTTGCAGCCGGTGGTCGGGATTCACCCAGCAGTTGCCCAGATCTATCCGGCTCTGGTAGCGGTAGGAGAGGTCGATATAGAATTTCGCCGGGAGGGTGAGGGTCGTCGAGAGGTTGACGAATCCCCAGTCGAAGAACTCTTCGGCGCCGTGCTGCTCGACGCGCTGACCGCGGTGCATGTAGGTGATGTCGGCGTTCAGCTGCCACCACTTCGCGGGCTGGAACGGGAGGTTGACCGAGAGGTAATAGCCTTTCGTGGCGTCGTAGTTGACCCAGGCCACTTGCAGCAGGTCGGGATTCTCGGAGTCGGCCTTCATCGTCTGCTGGATTTCGTCGTTCACGATCTGCACGCCCGCCGTGAGGGTGTATTTGTGGGCGGCCACCAGCGTCAGGCTCACGTCGTGCTTGAACGACGGGTCGAGCGACGGATTTCCGGTTTGGTAGGTGTAGTCCGAGAGCTGCATCCGCTGGGGGCTGAGGCTCCAGAACCGCGGACGCTCGATGGTCCGGGCGTACTGGGCGATCAGCGACCAGCCTTTCTGCTCCGAGACGCTCCAGGAGAGGCTGGCGTTGGGGAAGAGCGAGAAGTAGTCCTGCCCGACGCCTTTTCCCGTCGTGTGGGTGTACTCGCCGCGCACTCCCGCCACGAAGCTCACGGCGCCGAGTTTCGCCGAGGCGATGGCGTAGGCCGCCGCGATGTTTTCCGTGTAATTGATCGTGAAGCTCTGCCGCTCGTTGCGCAGCCATGCGTCGCCCCTGCGGTATTCGTAGAGCGCGTCGTTGCGCATGTCGTTGCGGGTGTATTTGGCGCCGGCTTTCAGCGACCAGCGGGGCGAAAAGTGCTTTTCGAGGGCCAGCGTCGCCGCGGCGATGTCGTAGAGGCTCGTGGCGTTGTCGCGGTAGACCGAGTCGAGGACGCTTCCGGGGGCCGTGATGCGGCTCTCGTTGTCGTTCCGGGTGTCGGTTTCGCGGCGTGTGTAGTCGGCCAGCAGCTTGAGCGTCGAGCCCAGCGTGTCGATCTTCCAGATGTAGTTGAACGTCGCCGAATAGTTGTCCCGGTGGTTGCGGTTGTCGAACCGGCTCTCCGTGCGGACCGTCTCGTCCGCCGTCCGGAAATCGGTGTAGGTGTCGTTGGGCTCTCCGTCGCGGTTGCGCCAGTATTCGAACTCCGCGCCGATGCTGTGCCGCGGGGCGATCTCGACGACCGTCCCGGCGCTGGCCCCGAAGCTGCGGGTGCGGCCCTTCATCTCCGAATGGGCGTTGAGCGACTTGTCCGCCGCATTGTAGAGCGTTTGCTCGTCGGTGATCGTTCTATCGCTCCCGAAAGATCCCCACGCCGAGGCGTAGAGGTCCGCGCGGCCCGAGTGGACGTTGATGTTGGCCGAGGGATTGTGGCGGTCGGTGATGCCCGACTGCGTCGTGTTGTACGCCACCGAGCCGTCGATGCCGTTCTCGCGGCGCTTTTTGAGCGTGATGCGGATCACGCCGCCCGCCGAGTCGGCGTCGTAGTCGGCGCCCGTCACGGGCACGACCTCGATTTTCCGAATCTCTTCGGCCCGGAGCGACCGCAGGTAGGTCAGCAGCTGTTCGGGCTCCATGCGCAGCTCCCGGTCGTTGACGTAGACTTTCGAGCCGCTTTTGCCGTTGATCGAGATCTTCTCGCCGTCGATCCAGACGCCGGGCGCCCGTTCGAGCAGTTCGATGCCGTCCTTGCCGATGGCCGCCGGGGCGTTGGCCACATCGACCACGAAGCGGTCCGCCTCGCGCCGCACCAGCTGAGCCTTCACCACCACGCTCTCGATGCCGGTGGCCGAGGCCCGCATCACGAATACGCCCAGATCGTTGTCCGCCTCCACGCGCACCGCTTTCGTCACGGGGTCGAACCCGAGGAACTGAATTTGCAGCGTGTAGTTGCCCGGTGCGACTTTCAGTTCGAACCGTCCCCGGGCGTCGGTCGTCCGGCCCGCCACCTGCTCTGCGCCTTTCAGCAGCACGACCGTCGCATATTCGACGGCGTTGCCCTGTTCGTCCACCACGCGCCCCGTCGAAGGGCAGAGACGGGCCGCGGAGAGTCGGCTTGCGACCGAAGCCAGGATGACGATGAGGAGGATTGCTCTTTTCATAATATTCTGTTTTGCATTTTATTTGTTTGCGCAAAGATATGTAATAATATTTATACTATGCAAAACATAGTACTGAAATTTTCAGAATTTTTTTCGACGCAGAGGTTCTGCCCGCGTCAGAGCCGGATTTCCGGGCTTCCGCCGTGCGGCGGGTCCGTCCCTATAAAATAGGTATAGTCGAAAATTTGTTGAAAAGTCCTCCGGCGGCGGGGTAGGAATCCCGGGAAATATTTTCTAAATTTGCAGATTGAATTAATATGGCTAATTGTCCCCGGACACTATGTTGAGTGCCTTATACTACCTTTTTCTGGTGCTTTTGTGCACCTTTTTCATGATTTTGTCGGCCCTTGCGCTGGTCCTCTGCTATCCGTTCGACAAGGGCCGCCGCGTGGTGCACGAACTGTCGCGCATACTGGTGCGGATCTTCTTCTTCATTCCGCCCTTCTGGCGGCAGAAGGTCATCGGCCGGGAGCTGATCGACCGGAAGAAACGCTATGTCATCGTCATCAACCACAACACGGTGATCGACATCCCGGCGCTCTACTACATTCCGCTGAATTTCCGCTGGGTGTCGAAGCGCGAGGTCTTCAAGACGCCCTTCTTCGGGCAGTACCTCGTGCTGCACGGCGACATCTGCATCGACCGCGGCCGCGCCGCCGAGGCGTTGGAACAGATGGTCCGCGACGGGCGGATGTGGATTTCGCGCGGGGCTTCGGTGGCCGTCTTCCCCGAGGGCACGCGCTCGAAGAACGGCGAGATCGGGCGCTTCAAGGCCGGGGCCTTCACCTTGGCCAAAGAGGCCGGCGTGGATATTCTCCCGGTGGTGATGGACGGCACTAAGACGCTGATCCGCAAGAACCTGGCTTTCAACTGGGGCAACCGGATCACGCTCCGCGTGCTGCCTCCCGTTCCGGCCTCGGAGGTCGCCGCGACGGAGACCCACGAGCTGATGCAGACGGTCCGCGAACGGATGTGCGAGGCTTTGGCCGAGATCCGAAAATAACGAATTATGGCAGATTTACTCAATACCAACGCAGACAACTACGGCGACGACGCCATCGTGACCCTCTCTCCGCGGGAGCATATCCGGCTGCGCCCGGGCATGTACGTCGGCACGGTGGGCGACGGTTCGCAGCCAGACGAGGCGCTCTACGTGCTTATCAAGGAGGTCGTTGACAACTCGATCGACGAGTTCATCATGGGCGCGGGCAAGCAGATCGACATCACGATCGCCGACAAGGTGGTCACGGTGCGCGACTACGGCCGCGGCATCCCCCTCAAATCGCTCTCGGTGGCCGTCGGGCAGATGAACACGGGCGGCAAGTACGGAAGCGACGCCTTCAAAAAGACGGTCGGCATGAACGGCGTGGGCGTCAAGGCCGTGAACATGCTTTCGAGCGAATTCACGGCCCGTTCGGTGCGCGACGGCGAAGCCCGCACGGTGACCTTCTCCAAAGGGCTGGAGGTCAGCGACAAGTGGGAGAGCGGCGTTCACGAAAAGAACGGCACGTTCATTTCGTACCGCGTCGATGAGGAGATTTTCGGCGAATACGCCTACAACCTCGAATACGTCGAGCAGAAGATCCGCAATTACAGCTACCTGAACCTGGGGCTTACGCTCAACTTCAACGGCAAGAGCTACGTATCGAGGAACGGTCTGCTGGACCTGGTGAACGACAACCTGACCGAGGAGCCGCTCTATCCCCCGATCCACCTCACGGGCGACGACATCGAGGTGGTCATCACCCACGGCACGGGCTACGGCGAGAGCTACGACTCGTTCGTCAACGGACAGCACACCATCCACGGAGGTACGCACCAGGTGGCGTTGCGCGCGGCGGTCGCCAAGACCGTCAAGGAGTTCTACCACAAGGACTACGACCCGTCGGACATCCGTACGTCGATCATGGCGGCCATCTCGGTCAAGGTTTCCAATCCGGTGTTCGAGAACCAGCAGAAGACCAAGTTCGGATCGCGCGAGATCGAGCCGGGGGTGTCGGTCAATGCGTTCGTGGGCGACTTTCTGGCGAAGCACCTCGACGACTACCTGCACAAGCACCCCGAGACGGCGCAGATTCTCCAGAAGAAGATCGTCGAGAACGAGAAGGAGCGCAAGGCGATCTCGGGCATCCAGAAGAAGGCCCGCGAGACGGCCAAGAAAGTGAGCCTGAACAACAAGAAACTGCGCGACTGCAAGATCCACCGCACGGACCGCAACGAGCTGGCCGAACAGTCGATGATCTTCATCACGGAGGGCAACTCGGCGTCAGGCTCCATCACCAAGAGCCGCGACGTGCGTACGCAGGCGGTCTTCTCGCTGCGCGGCAAGCCGCTGAACTGCTACGGGCTGACGAAGAAGGTGGTCTACGAGAACGAGGAGTTCAACCTCCTTCAGGCGGCGCTGAACATCGAGGAGGACATGGACAACCTGCGCTACAACAAGGTCGTCATCGCCACCGATGCCGATGTCGACGGCATGCACATCCGCCTCTTGATGATGACCTTCTTCCTGCAATTCTTCCCCGAGGTGATCCGCCAGGGGCATCTGTTCGTGCTGCAAACCCCGCTGTTCCGCGTGCGCAACAAGAAGGAGACGCTCTACTGCTATTCCGAGGAGGAGCGCCTGAAGGCCGTGGCCCGGTGCGGCGCGAACGCCGAGATCACGCGATTCAAGGGTCTGGGCGAGATTTCGCCCGACGAGTTCAAGGAGTTCATCGGCGAGAACATGCGCCTGGACAAGGTCCGCATCACCAAGGACGACCCGATCCACGACCTGCTGGAGTTTTACATGGGTAAGAATACGTATGAGCGTCAGGGCTTCATTATCGACAACCTGCGCATCGAGGAGGACCTTATCGAACAGGACCTTGCGATTAATTAAAAGTTAAAAATTAAAAATTCCGATTTCATGGCGGAAGAAAACGATAAGACGGGGCGCGACGAAGCGCTCAACGAGGATGCCTCGACGCCCGAAACCGCAGTCGATGCGGCGGAAGAGACGCCTGTCGCCGAAGCTCCGGCCAAGGCGGGCAAGTTCGACCGCCTGACGCAGGAGGAGGGGGGCGTGCGCAAGCTGACGGGCATGTATAAGAACTGGTTCCTGGACTACGCTTCGTACGTGATCCTCGAACGCGCCGTGCCGCACGTCGAAGACGGTCTGAAACCCGTCCAGCGGCGTATCCTCCACGCGATGAAGGTCGTGGACGACGGCCGTTACAACAAGGTCGCCAACCTCGTGGGGCAGACCATGCAGTATCACCCGCACGGCGATGCGTCGATCAAGGACGCGTTGGTGCAGCTGGGGCAGAAAGACCTGCTGATCGACTGTCAGGGCAACTGGGGCAATATCCTCACGGGCGACGAGGCCGCCGCGGGCCGATATATCGAGGCGCGGCTGTCGAAATTCGCCCTCGACGTGGTTTTCAACAAGAAGACGACGGAGTGGATGCTGTCGTACGACGGCCGCAAGGAGGAGCCCGTGACGCTGCCGATCAAATTCCCGCTGCTGCTGGCGCAGGGTTCGGACGGCATCGCCGTGGGTCTGGCGTCGAAAATCCTGCCCCACAACTTCGTGGAGCTCATCAACGCCTGCATCGCCCACCTCGAAGGGCGCGAGTTCCAGCTCTATCCCGACTTCCCGACGGGCGGCATGGCCGACGTGAGCCGTTACAACGACGGACTGCGGGGCGGCGCCGTGAAGGTCCGGGCGAAGATCTCGAAGATCGACAAACGCACGCTGGCCATCACCGAGATTCCCTATACCACGACCACCGAGTCGATCAAGGATTCGATCATCAAGGCCAACGACAAGGGTAA
>ENA-USUJ01001669-USUJ01001669.1-human-gut-metagenome-genome-assembly--contig:-NODE-1669-length-18289-cov-11.981880_pt1 | contig 18289 bp, 17 predicted proteins | sample MGYA00250061_ERZ773398 | MGnify/ENA primary metagenome ERZ773398 (study PRJEB29103, sample SAMN06111992) | human gut metagenome | biome: human gut; feature: ankylosing spondylitis patient; material... | reverse complement strand
CTTATTTTTTTAGCTTATTTTTTAGCCTGTTGAAACTATAAAAAGAGACTGCCCAAAACTTGTTAGACAGTCTCTTTTTTTATTGCGCAACTTGGATTTTTTTCACACTATTTCCTGTTTTCCACATTTTTGCATTAACTTTGTATTTTAATCATTAGAAACAAATTAAAAGTTAGATACACCTATGTCAGAAATCGAGAACAAAGAACTGACACCAGAAAAAGAGTCAGGACGGAACTTCGTCGAGCAGATGGTTGCCGACGATTTGAAAAACGGTAAGAACGGCGGACGCCTGAACACGCGTTTCCCACCGGAACCTAACGGTTATCTCCACATCGGACATGCCAAGGCTATCTGTATGGACTTCGGCGTCGCAGAGAAATTCGGCGGCACCTGCAACCTGCGCTTCGACGACACCAACCCGGTGAAGGAAGACGTGGAGTATGTAGACTCCATACGCGAGGACATCAAATGGCTCGGCTACGATTGGGGCAACCGCGAATACTACGCTTCTGACTATTTTCCACAGCTCTACGACCTCGCAATCCGCATGATAAAAGAAGGCAAGGCCTACGTTGACGAGCAAACTGCAGAGCAGATTGCAGAGCAGAAAGGCACTCCGACACAGCCAGGCACGGCAAGTCCGTTCCGCGACCGTCCTATCGAGGAAAACCTCGACCTCTTCCAGCGTATGAACGCCGGCGAGTTTGAGGAGGGCGCGATGGTGCTCCGCGCAAAAATCGACATGGCGTCGTCAAACATGCATTTCCGCGACCCGATTATGTACCGCATCATCAAGCATCCACACCACCGCACCGGCGAAAAGTGGAAAGTGTACCCTATGTACGACTTCGCCCACGGACAGTCTGACTATTTCGAGGGCGTGACCCACTCCATCTGCACGCTTGAGTTTGTGCCTCACCGCCCGCTCTACGAATATTTCGTAAAGGAGCTTGCCGACGAGACCTACTGCCCGCGTCAGATTGAGTTCAACCGTCTGAACCTCACCTACACCGTATTGTCAAAGCGCAAACTGCTGCAACTGGTGAAAGAGGGTCTCGTTGACGGATGGGACGACCCACGCATGCCGACAATTTCCGGTCTGCGCCGCCGCGGATTCACCCCTGAGTCAATAAAATCGTTCATCAACCGCATCGGATATACCAAATTCGAGGCTGTCAACGACATCTCGCTGCTTGAGTTCAGCATCCGCGAAGACCTCAACAAACGTGCGACACGCGTATGCGCCGTGATCGACCCCGTAAAGGTTGTAATCACCAACTACCCTGACGACCAAGTGGAACAGATGGAGATGGAAAACAACCCAGAAGACCCTACAAGCGGCACCCACACAATGCCGTTCTCGCGCGAAATCTACATCGAACGCGACGACTTTATGGAGAATCCTCCCAAGAAATTCTTCCGTATGACTCCCGACAAGGAAGTGCGTCTGAAAGGTGCATACATCGTAAAATGCACAGGCTGCAAGAAAGATGCCGACGGACGTATCGAAGAAATCTACTGCGAATACGACCCAGAGTCGAGGAGCGGTATGCCGGGAAGCATGCGCAAGGTGAAAGGCACGCTCCACTGGGTATCGGCACGCCATTGCATCGACGCCGAGGTGCGTCTTTACGACCGTCTATTTGCCGTGGAGAATGCCTCTGAGGTTAAAGACCGCGACTTCCACGAGCTCCTCAATCCCGACTCAATCAAAGTTGTGGAACACGCTAAGATAGAGCCGTCCCTCGCAGAAAACGCAGAGCCTGGGGCACACTTCCAGTTCCAGCGCATCGGCTACTTCACGCCCGACAAAAAGGACTCTACGAAGGAGCATCTTGTGTTCAACCGCACAATAACGCTCAAAGACAGCTGGCAGAAAATCAACAAATAAAAGAATCTTTATTTCATTTCTATAACCACGACAGCGGCTCCGGGTGGAAGCCGCTGTCGCTTTTTTAGGGTCAGTAGCAAAACTCGGGTGGAATGTAAAAAAAGGGGTTCTGTAGAAATACAGAGAAACTTTTTGGGTATAATAAAGGGTGTAAATCGCATAACTTGCTGATTTACACCCTTGTTAGCGGAAAGAGAGGGATTCGAACCCTCGGTACGGTTACCCGTACAACGGTTTTCGAGACCGTCCCGATCGACCACTCCGGCATCTTTCCTTAAACCGAGTGCAAAGTTACGTCTTTTTTCTGAAAAACATCATTTTTATCCGATTTTTTTCAATCAAAAAGTCGGGCAAGCGGAAAAAAGAATGCATTTCACCTTGAGTACCAACCACCAACAAATAGTCATAAGGCAGACTCTTTTTCCCTCACCGACGTTTCAAGTGGCAAGATTCAGAATCAACACCAGTCGGACTTTTGGCGGGTAATCCTGCAAAAAAAGGACCGCGTCATTCCGACGCGGTCCTTCCTGTCATGTCAAGTTGATTATTATTTCTCTTTGTCGTCGATTGTGCAGATGCTTACGCGGTTCCAATCCGGCTCAGAGAACATGTCGCCCACGCCGTTGCCCTGAGCGTCGATGCGGCTTGCGTTGATGCGATAGCGCTTTACGAGGATGTCTTTCACAGCCTCTGCACGAGCCTTCGCAATGCGCTCGTTCACTTCCTGGCTGCCTTCCGGCGAAGCGAATCCGCGGATGATTACGGTTGCGTCCTTATGGTTGTTCAAATAAGTTGCCACACGCTCCACGTTAGGCAGCTGGGCATTGTCGACAGTCGATTTGCCCTGACGGAATGTAACGACCGACTCCATCGAACGAGTCTGCTGGGTTACGGTCTCCACCACGCGCACCTCGTTAGGCTTGCGGTTTTTCAAGCGTTCAACTTCATTGTTGAGATCGTTGATTCTGTTGTTTGCAGCCTTGAGATCGTTGTCTTTGCCATCGAGCTCACCACGGAGATTGTTGATTTTGTCGTTAAGACCATCGATTTCGTTCTGGTCGTAAAGACGCGCGTAAGTGAAATGATGCGTTCCGTTGCTTGTCTTGAAATGGTAGGCCAAGCCAGCCATCAGTTCAAAGTTGGCTTTGTTTGAGTTGAAAGCCACTGCGTTGTTGCTTTGCGAACGGCCCTCGATATTGTAAACAATCGCCGGCTTGACAGCCAACGTGAATTGTTTAGCCTTGCCAATGTTGAACCCGAGGTTCAATCCAAACTTCGAAGTCATATAGTTCTTGTGAGCCATTGAGCCGTCGGCGTCCTTGCATCCAAACACGTGGCCTACACCGATGCCTCCGAGAGCCTCTATCTCGAACACCCGAGGCGAGCCTTTATAGCCTCCGAAAAGGTTCATAAGGTTCAAGCCACCAAGGAGATTGAGATTTGCATGGTCGAAAGCAGTACGCACTCCGCGGTTGCCATAGATACCCGTTGTGTTTATTCCGGAATTGAACTCCACGCCGGTCTTGAACACTGGCGTGAATTGCTTATAAAGCTCCACGCCCACTTGCGGACGAATGTTTTCACCAATAGAATAAGGGTGAGCCAAAGGCTGTGTAACACCTGCGTTGATACCAACCGACCAATTGTCGGTAAACTTGGTGCCCGTAAGTGCATTCTCTGCACCGGCACTCATAAGTGAACCTGCTAAAATCAGCGTCAAAAATCCTTTTTTCATAAAAACATTTTTTAATTCTATTAGTATAGAACAATATACAACACAAAAGGTTCGCAAACGTGCGAAAATAATTCTACAAACTCCGCCATTTAGACGTGAAAACAACTGGAATTTATTATCTTCGCAGTGTCAATAAAAATTGCAGACTTTTTTATGGAATCCATCGAAAAAACGGAAAAATTAGACAAGGTTGACTTGCAGATTCTACGCACGCTGCAAGGCAATGCCCGCCTGACAATCAAGGAACTCGCGCAACAGGTCAACCTGTCGTCGACCCCTGTGTTTGAACGGTTGAAACGCATGGAAAGCCGAGGCTATATCCAGAAATACATCGCCGTACTCAATGCCGCCAAACTCAACCAAGGCTTTGTGGTGTTCTGCAACGTCAAGATGCGGCAGCTGAACCGCGACATCGCCGCCGAATTCACCAAGATTGTGCAAGGCATACCGGAAGTGACCGAATGCTACAATATCAGCGGCAGCTTCGACTACCTGCTGAAAATCCACGCCCCCGATATGAAATACTACCAGGAGTTTGTGCTCAATGTGCTTGGCACGGTGGAGAATCTTGCGTCGGTAGAAAGCGTATTCGTGATGGACGAGCTGAAGCACGAATACGGCATACACATCTAAAATCCGCGCTTATTTTGAATGTTTGGCGTGAGCTGCCCGCAGACGGTTGTGATAGCCTCGCTTCTTGTAGCTCGGGCCGTTATAATGGCGTGCGAAATTGTGCCAGTCTTTTTTTTTCAGGTATTTCACCAAATCACGGTTGATGCAGAATTGCGCGAACAGCTCAAGCTGCTCAGCCTCCGACTGCGACATCCGCTCGACAAATTCATCCACAGTAGCGCATCCGCAACTCTTCCAGTTGAATCCGCCAATCTGAAACATCCCCCAGAACGCGGACTTGTTTGCCACGTCGCGGCTTATCGTGCGCGCCGATTCGAGCCGTGCCCACTGCGCGTTGCCGTATGACCCGTATTTGCGAGTGTTTACAGGCTTGAAGCACACATAGCTTGTGTATTTTCCATATTTGATTCCCAATTGCGACAGCTGTCTCTTAAACATCGTGAGGTCGAAGTTTATCAACGGTTTTCCCGGCGACACGAATCCCTTGTGCGACTTTCCCGCCTCTATCTCCACCACGGCTTTCATCGTGGCGATATCAACACCCAGCTCATCCGCCACCTTCTTGTAGTCTTCATCCGTCAGACGCTCATAGCGAGCATTGTCAGCCGACGGCGCCACAGAGTCAGGCGCGGCTGCTACAGTGTCGGTAGGCAACGGTATGGCGGCGTTGTCGGTTGATTGAGGACGCGGGCATGCCATCAGCGCTATCGCCGATGCCACAATAATAGATATCAGTATTACCGATTTTTCCATAGTCGTGGTTTGATTAATGTTTGGAACATAAAAAAGACGGGTGTTTTATCCGCCGTGACAAGCGTGTCACCAAGATAAAACACCCGTAATTGGGTTATTGTTCAACCAGATGCTATTATTTCTCGTCAGCCATCATCTCAAGGATGCGGCGCAAGTGGTTCCAGCATTTGTCGACAGCCGGGATGTGCATCGACTCCTTAGGAGTGTGCACGTCGCGCAATGTCGGGCCGAAAGAAATCATGTCAAGCTTCGGATTGTTGAGCAGGAAGTTTCCACACTCAAGTCCGGCATGGAGAGAAGTGCAGAGCGGAGTGATTCCATAAAGATCCTCATAAGCCTTCACAGCCACCTTGAGGATTTCAGAATTCATGTTAGGAGTCCATCCTGGATATCCGTCGCCTTGCTCCACACGCGCGCCACTAAGATCGAAGTGCGCGTAAATCTGACCGGCGATGTCGTATTTGCGGCTCTCCTCCTCGCTGCGCTGCGAAGTGGTGACCGTAATCACATGCTTGTCGCGGTCCATGCGGATAAGCGCCGTGTTGGTCGAAGTGTTGACCATACCCTCTATTCTGTGGCTCATAGCCTGAACCGCATTAGGGATAGAGTTGACAGACCATACGACACGCTTTGCTGTGTCGGCATCGATTACCGTTGCAGGAGTATCGACAGTTTCAAGCGTCACTTCCTGGTTGCCCTCGATAGTGCTGAACTCCTCTTCAAGCACAGCAGCAAACTCGTTCACGCGCTTGCGGAGGTCTTCTTTCTTGTCGGCAGGCACACCGATAACGGCATAAGCGTTGCCAGGGATAACGTTGCGTAGCTCGCCGCCGTTGATGTCGGCGACAGCCACCTGACCGTCATATGCGCGATATAGGCTGAAGAGGAAGCGGGCAAGCTGCTTGTTGGCGTTCGCACGTCCCAAGTGGATGTCGGCACCAGAGTGTCCGCCCTTGAATTTAAGAATCGAGAATTTGAAGAACTGATATCCCGCAGGAGCAGGAGCGTCGGTATAGTCGAAATGTCCGAGAGTGTCGATACCGCCGGCGCAACCGAGGAAAATCTGAGCCTCGTCCTCAGAGTCAAGGTTAATAAGAATGTTGCCGGTGATCATGTCCTTGCCGAGATTTTTCGCGCCAGTCAGACCCGTTTCCTCGTCCACAGTAAACAAAGTCTCAATAGGGCCGTGCTCATACGACTTGTCGAGCAAAGCGGCAAGCGCCATAGCTACACCGATACCATTGTCGGCACCGAGCGTAGTCTTGTAACCTTTTGAATGAAGCCATTCGCCATCGACTTCAGTCAAAATCGGATCGGTGTCGAAATTATGTGTTTCCGGCTTGGTCTGGTTGGGCACCATATCCATGTGTCCCTGAAGCACCACTGTCGGAGCGCCTTCTTTACCCGCCGTTGCCGGCACACGCATAGCCACGTTGCCGATTGGGTCGGTCTTGGCTTCGATGTTGTGTCGTTTAGCAAATTCAAGAAGGAATTCGCGGATTTTGCCCTCCTTTTTTGATGGGCGCGGAACCTTAGTGATTTCGTCGAAGATGCCAAAAACTAATTTTGGCTCGAGGTCAGTAATGGTCATAGTTGTTTATAATTTAAAATTAAACGCTCTTATTTTTGAAATATTGTTAAATATCTTTTTTTTCGCCCTCTAAGGTATAAAAATAAATTGAGAGAGACGCAAAATTTAACCTCCTTTTCATATATTTGCACCTAAATTTATGATGGAATGGCAACAATATTGCTTTCAATTTGCGTTATTGCGCTGTGTATTATCCTTTTGGGCGTGAAAGTGCTTTTCGTGAAAAATGGAAAGTTCCCATCAGGCCACATCCACGACAATCCGGCGATGAGAAAGCACAATATTGAGTGCGCACGTCATGAAGAAATGAAAAACTTAAATTAAAAAATATATAAACCAAAATGAAAATTACCCGCGTGATTAATGTTGCTGCGTTGATGCTCGGAGTGTTGTTGCTCTGCCAATGCACTAAGGAGGAGAAATCCGCCGTACAACCTCAGGCAAACGTCCCGGCAACAGTGAAAATGGCATATATCGACAGCGACTCTCTCGCCGCCAAATACAACTTTGCCAAAGACATTTTTGAAGCAAACCAACGCGCACAGAACAAGTTGGAGAACGTGCGCCAGCAAAAGGCCGCCGAACTGCAGCGCTTCCAATCGGAAATCGAGCAGAAGGGACGCAACAACGGCTACCTCTCAGAAGAAAGCTACAAGGCCGACATGCAGAAATACCAGCAGATGGGCTACGATGCCGAACGCCATATGAACGACCTTCAGAACAAGTTTGTCAACGAAAACAACCTCAGCCTGAAGCAGCTCAACGACTCTATCGACAAGTGCATCAGCGAATATGCAAAAAAGAACGGTATCTCTGTGGTGCTCGACAAGAAAGCCACATACTATGTCAACGGAATCCCCAACATCACCAACGACATTGTAAAGATTCTCAACGAGCGTTACAACAAAGTAGAGAAAAAATAACAGCGAAGCGATTCGCAACCAATAGGTTTTTTTAGGGAGTGTCAGGGGAGCGCGACTTGCGGCTCCCCTGTTTTTACCTTTACGATACTGATATGATTGACGAGAAAACAATAACAGAAGACATCGGCGAGCGCGCTGTGCTCGTCGGACTCATCACACCAACCCAGAACGAGGCAAAAGCCAACGAATATCTGGCAGAGCTCGCCTTTCTCGCCGAGACGGCTGGCGCGAAGTCGGAGAAGAGGTTTCTGCAGCGCGTCGACAACCCCAACCCACGCACATTCGTGGGCAAGGGAAAACTGGAGGAAATCAGACAATACATCGAGGACAACGCCATCGACCTCGCCATCTTCGACGACGACCTGACATCAAAGCAGGTGCAAAACATCGAGAATGAGCTGAAGGTGAAAATCCTCGACCGCACAAACCTGATTCTCGACATCTTCGCAAAGCGCGCGCAGACTGCCACCGCACGCACTCAGGTGGAACTGGCGCAATACCAATATCTGCTGCCGCGGCTCACGCGAATGTGGACACACCTCGAACGCCAACGGGGCGGTATCGGCATGCGCGGTCCGGGCGAGACACAGATAGAGACCGACCGACGAATCATCCTCGACAAAATATCGCGTCTGAAAGTGGAACTCAAAAACATCGACCGGCAGAAATCGATACAGCGTAAAAACCGTGGCAAGCTGACGCGCATCGCGCTCGTGGGCTACACCAACGTGGGCAAGTCGACGCTTATGAACCTGCTCAGCAAGTCGGACGTATTTGCCGAGAACAAGCTGTTTGCCACGCTCGACACCACGGTGCGCAAGGTGATAATCGACAACCTTCCGTTTCTGCTCACCGACACTATCGGATTCATCCGCAAACTGCCAACCCACCTTGTCGACTCCTTCAAATCGACGCTCGACGAGGTGCGCGACGCCGACATACTCGTGCACGTGGTCGACATATCCCACCCTCAGTTTGAGGAACAGATCGAAGTGGTCAACCGCACCCTGCAGGAGGTATGCGAGTCGAAAGACAAGCCGATGATTCTGGTGTTCAACAAGGTGGACGCCTTCACCTACGTCAAGAAGGACGACGACGACCTGACCCCACGCCTGCGTGAGAATATTCCGCTGGAAGAGCTTAAACAAACGTGGATGGCAAAGATGAACGACAACTGCATATTCATCTCCGCACGCGAACGAATAAACATCGACGAACTGAAGTCGCGCCTATACGAAATGGCAAAGGAAATCCACATGAAGCGTTTCCCATACAACGACTTCCTGTTTCAGAAATACGATGAAGAGGACCTGATGCAATGACGACAAAAGCCTTGTTTTTCGACATCGACGGCACACTCGTGAGTTTCAACACCCACGAGATTTCGGCATCGACAGTCGATGCCCTCGAGCAAGCCAAAGCCAACGGCTTGAAAGTGTTTATCGCCACCGGGCGTCCGCGCCAACTTATAAACAACCTGTCGGCAATCAGCCATCTAATCGACGGCTATGTGACGACAAACGGCGCATACTGCTATGCCGGCGACAACAACATCGTTTGCAATCCCCTCCCGGAGGCCGACGCCCTGTCGATCAAGGCGGAAGCAGACCGCATGGGTGCGATGTTGCTTGTGGTAGGCATTGACGGAATACTGCTGTGCAACCCCGACATTCCTCTTGTCGACGGACTGCAGAAACTGCTCAACGTTCCGTCGATTCCCGTGGGCAACGACATCACGCCGCTGCTGCGGCACGGCATAGTGCAGATGACCGTGTTTGTCTCCGCAAGCCAAGAGCCCCAGCTGCTCGCCAGCGCACCGTCGAGCCACGGCTCCCGCTGGTATCCAACTTTCACCGACATCACATCGTGCAAAGCCGACAAAGCAAGCGGAATAGCAGCCATGGCAGCCCATTTCGGCATCTCCATCAGCGAGACGATGGCATTCGGCGACGGCGGCAACGACTCCCCTATGCTGCGCCATGCCGGCATCGGAGTGGCTATGGGCAACGCCCTCCCCGATGTACAGGCCGCAGCCGATTTTGTCACCACCGCAGTCGACAGCGACGGCATCGCCCACGCCCTGCGTCATTTCGGATTGATTTAACTAAAAAAATACAGCAAAGTTATTGTAGTATAGAAATTTATGCGTACCTTTGCAGCCGACTATTATTAACATAATGTCTAACTTACTAAATTAACTTATTTTATTAACAATTATTTTTAAATGAGCGAATTAACAAATTCTCCTATTGCAGATTTCGATTGGGATTCGTACGAACACGGCCAGGTCGAGACAGGCAAAACTCGCGAAGAGTTGATGAAAACCTACGATGAGTCCTTGAACACAGTAAAAGACAAGGAAGTTATCGAAGGTACAGTTATTGCGTTGAACAAACGCGAGGCTGTTGTAAACATCGGCTACAAATCAGATGGTATCATCCCTATGAGCGAATTCCGCTACAACCCTGATTTGAAAGTTGGTGACACGGTTGAAGTATTCATCGAAAACCAGGAAGACAAAAAGGGTCAGTTGATCCTCTCTCACAAGAAAGCACGCGCTGCACGCAGCTGGGACCGCGTCAACGAGGCTCTCGAGAACAACGAAATCATCAAGGGTTACATCAAGTGCCGCACAAAGGGTGGTATGATCGTAGACGTATTCGGAATCGAGGCATTCTTGCCAGGTTCTCAGATCGACGTCAAGCCAATCCGCGACTACGATGTATTCGTTGGTAAGACTATGGAATTCAAGGTTGTTAAAATCAACCAAGAGTTCAAAAACGTTGTCGTGTCTCACAAAGCCCTCATCGAGGCAGAGCTCGAGCAACAGAAGAAAGAAATCATCGCCAAATTGGAAAAAGGTCAAGTATTGGAAGGAACTGTCAAGAACATCACTTCTTACGGTGTATTCATCGACCTTGGCGGCGTAGACGGCTTGATCCACATCACAGACCTTTCTTGGGGTCGCGTAAACGACCCGAACGAGGTTGTGAAATTGGACGAGAAGCTCAACGTTGTTATCCTCGACTTCGACGACGAGAAGAAGCGTATCGCCCTCGGCTTGAAGCAACTCCAGCCACATCCATGGGACGCTTTGGATCCAAACTTGAAGGTTGGCGACAAGGTGAAAGGCAAAGTTGTCGTTATGGCAGACTACGGCGCGTTTGTTGAAATCGCTCCGGGCGTAGAAGGCCTTATCCACGTTTCTGAAATGTCTTGGTCACAGCACTTGCGTTCGGCTCAGGACTTCATGAAGGTGGGCGACGAGGTAGAGGCAGTAGTTCTTACACTCGACCGCAAAGAGCGCAAAATGTCGCTCGGCATCAAGCAGCTCAAGGCTGACCCATGGGCAAACATCGAGGAGAAATATCCTGTTGGCTCTAAGCACACTGCAAAAGTGCGCAACTTCACTAACTTCGGCGTATTCGTTGAGTTGGAAGAGGGCGTTGACGGCTTGATCCACATCTCTGACCTTTCTTGGACTAAGAAAATCAAACACCCGAGCGAGTTCACTCAGATCGGTGCCGACATCGACGTTCAAGTTCTTGAAATCGACAAGGACAACCGCCGCTTGAGCCTCGGTCACAAGCAGCTCGAAGAGAATCCTTGGGACGTATTCGAAACTATCTTCACTGTAGGCAGCATCCACGAGGGCACTATCGTTGAAATGCTCGAAAAGGGTGCGGTTATCGCATTGCCTTACGGCGTTGAAGGATTCGCTACTCCTAAGCACCTCGTTAAGGAAGACGGAACTCAGGCTCAGGTTGACGAGAAACTGAACTTCAAGGTTATCGAATTCAACAAGGACTCTAAGCGCATCATTCTTTCTCACAGCCGCATCTTCGAAGATGAAGCTCGTGCAGAAAAGGCTGAGGCTAAGAAAGCTGCTAAGAAAGCAAAAGTTGCAGAAGAGGCTCCTGTAATGAGCACTCCTATCGAGAAAACTACTCTCGGCGACATCTCTGCTCTCGCAGCCATCAAGGAAAAACTCGCTAAGGAAGGCAAGTAATCCTCGAGAATACAATTCATAAGAAAAGCCGCATCCTCAAAGGGTGCGGCTTTTTTATGCTTATTTAGACGCCTGCATTCACACTCCGCGGCAAGCATTACCTTTTTATTTTGAAACAATTTCCTTCTTTACAACTTTTCCTAAATGGAGCACGGCAATCCACAGGCATAGTTTCCCCGTTGGAGAGAAGCACACGTTGTCTGATTCATCAAAATCAAAGCGGACGACATTACCAGACTTGTCAGTTTCCGCCTCAAATGTTATGTCGACAACTTCCACCAATGCCGTGTCACGCTTTTTATTGTAGCCGACTGCAAGATTCAGATAACACCAGTTCTTAGGAATCAATGGACAGACTCCATTGTTGTAGATATTCAGGTCGTCCACCACACTATATTTCGACAATTCTTCATCAGAAATCGCGTCACTAAACATCACGCTGCCGTCATCTCCTGTCTCGATGTACCTCTTGTAGGTAGTTTCTTTTACCTCTCTATATTCTTCCGTTTTGGTTCCTGCGATTATCTGGTCAAAGTACACTTGTTTAATCACAAGATACAGAGTGTTGCTATTGTCTGGTTCTGGCAATTCACACCCTTTCTTGACACATTTCTCTTCCTCCACATCCGACTCTTCATCTTCAAGATTGCTTTCAAACGGCAGAACGGCAACAACTTCCTCCGGCAACAGTTTCAAAAGAGAATCGGGCAAGAATTCCTCCAACTCAACCTCATCGTCGCCATAAAGCGCATCTTTCCGTTTGCCCAACTTTGAGATAGCATCTTCGTACACTGACGACGTAATTCGGTCATATATTTTGCTCGGGACACAGACAAGCTCACCCGTCTGATATTCAACATCGCTCAATATGTATTTTGCAATTTCCGGAATCTGCCTGTCTGTAATTTTAACCGAAGCAACATCTTGCAAAATCACATTGCCATCACGTCTAATACAGTATCCTACTTCTATATTCTTCATAATATTAGAATTTTTATTGTTTATACCTTTTGCAAAGATAGAGCAAGGTGAGTGGAAAGAAAAGAGCTTGCTCAATTTTCTTTCCCGAACCGAAGCCTATCTTATTAAAAGATAGTGCAAGGTGAGCGAAAAACATTCAAGCTTGCTTGAAAATGTTTTGCCATAATGCGACCAAGAAAGTGCAAACTGAATTTGACAAACACCGTCTGTCAAACTACCATACTTGCCATAAATTAGAATAAGACCATCCCTCGTTAGCAGACTGATAATTATCTCTAATGGGCTCGAACGACCTGGAGTCCGAAGCCCATAAATTATGAATTGATGAATTTATCATTATCTAAATCTATTTATTAAGTGACGTTTCATCACAACAAACCTCCTTTTAGGCACGACCACACCTCCATTCATCACCACATTATTCCAAAAGGATTCATTGCCACATAACTTTAAAACAAAAAAACGTATGCCTATTCCTTTATTCATAGCCATCATTGTTTTAGCTAATGCTTTTTTAATCTATGAAATATTCAACGATGACAGCTCAGATAAATATCTTACAATACTTGCCGTTGTCTCTTTTGACATTATGTTCGTTCTTTTCCTTCTTTCGGAATACGATATAATCACTCTTCCGCCCAATTTTTTTGCCGGAGACAACGGAACAGACATGAATTTCCAAAGCGTGTAGCCACCGCTCTAACTGTCTATCTTTGTTCTTTCGGTTTACGGTCAAAGTATGGACTTTTCGACGAGGCACTGAGTGCGATGGCTATGGTCTGCGAGCATCCAGGAAGCCACGGCAACATTTCCGACGCCCAACCAGCAGAAAACAGCACACGGGTGTCAATCCGGAGATCGGCTGCCACGGAGCAGGCAGAGCCTATGGCGATGCCCACATCGATGGAATTGAGGGCACACGGATTCTGCGCTGGATTCTGCACACAGGCTGAATAACCGCAATAACCGCAATTAAGGCCCTGCGTGTGACGGCGCGTGCCAATGAGTATCACTGCCTCGCCCTGAAGAATATTGTCTGCGTCGCGAAGCAGGAATTTGAAGCCAGTCTCCTCGCTGCGTCGGCGCATAGCCTCCGCCAGTTTCTCCAAATCCTCGCGCTCCTCTACAAGTGCTATCTCAATGATGTCCACACCCTTTGCCTTGGGAGCGGTGCGGGCAGCCGTCATCATACGGTGTGCCGCCTCAACCACCGACTGGTGGCGTAAATCGCGTTCGTTGATAATCATATTGCGTTGTTTTTGGGTTTAATTTTTGCAAAAAGAGTGTCGATACGGTCGTTCACACGCAGCAGGCGGAATAGACGGTCGCGCACGGAATCGATGGCTATGCAGGCAAAGAAAATGCCCACCGTCGACGCCACAAGCATAGGCACAAACGCCCATGAGTGAAGCCACGAATGCACGTCGAGCCAGTCGTGCCACAACAGGCGGCGCACGTAGATGTTGTCGTGGATAAGATACACGCCAAACGTCAACGGCGCTATGCGCACCAGGAAGCGTACCAGCCACGTGTCGGGTGCCTTATAGCGCGCTGTCCAGAGAAACAGCATCAGTGCAGCGATGAAAAGGATGCCGTTGTTGTCGTGATAGTCAGCCATCATCGGCGACGACCACACCCCGTAGTGCACGAACGTTTTCACAAGGAATATCGCAGCCAGCACTATCGCCACAAGGAAATACAGTTTGCCGAAATGGTTTACGCCTTCGTGGTTGAAATGCAGTCTGATGTAGCCACCCACATAAAACAGGAATACGAACCACAGCAGCGAATTGTTGCCGCTCATCTGGTCGCCGAGAAGGAAATCGAAATTGATTACCGCCATCACTCCGAGCATCACAAGATACTGCCGGCGTGTCAACGCCTGCGCAACGATGGCGAGGAACGGAGCCAATGCCACAAGCGCCACATAGCGGGTGGCAAACCAATAGCGGTTGAAATATATCGGCATAAACGACTTCCCGAAATCGTCCCATCCAAGACGCAGATTTGAGCAAAGCAGGAAGACGAAGAACAACAGCACCGAATAAAAGACTATCGGCGCCCACGTCTTCGGTATCTTTTCCCACTTTGGAGATGTCTGATGTATGATGAAATAACCCGTTATCAGGATATAGCAATTGGTCGACACTTTCGCAAGGCAACCTATCATCTCCATCGAGCAAAGGTTGAAAAGCGACGGGATGTCGGAAGTGATGCCGTCGGGCTTCTGCCCCACTCCGTGCATCAGGAAATGCCACACGACGATGAGAAACATCGCCACCACCCTCAATATCTCAAAACTCGGATTCCGTTTTTTTGCCATTGTTTATTTTTATCTTTTTCGTTCATTAGGATTCACATATTGCCCATGCCGCACAGTGTGTCTGCCATACTGGATGGCAAATCCCGGGCAATGGTGCAAACAGCGCAGACACAATGTGCATTGCGACTTGACCCACACAGGCTTGCCGTCGCGCATCTCTATCGCCGACGACGGGCATCGGTCGGCACAAAGTCCGCAACCGGCACAACGGTCTGCCATCAAATGGAAATGCCGCGTCTGCCGCTGGCTACCGTAGGTGGCATGATAAACACCAGCAATCACATGCGGTATTCTCATTCTCTCTGCGTTTCCGCCCCTGCAGGCCACAATTCTGCCTATCGCTGCGTCTATCTCCTTTTCGGCCGACGCCTCGCGACGGCGGCACTTCCCCTTGTCGGTCAGATTGAACAAAGGAGTCCACGTGTCCACCATACGCACCGACAGACCGGCATCGACAGCCACACCTTTATCCAGCAACGTTTTGCGAGCCATCCAACCAGTCTGTCCGGTCGACGTACCGTAGGTGGCGACGGTATAGACAAAGCAACGCCCCGCATCCGCAAGTGTCAACGCTTCGAAAAACTCCGCCACAATCGCCGGCAAGCCCCAGAAATGCACTGGAAACACAAAGCCCACACGACGCTCCTTCGAGGCGTCGAAATCAAAACGGCGGTGTGCCACACATTCCGCAATCGAAGACACCCCGTCGCCTGTCGCAGCGGCTATGCGGCGCGCCACATACTCACTGTTGCCAGTTCCTGAGAAATAGAATATCATTAATCTACGCCTATTTTTTTGCAAATATACGCATAAAGACGTAACTTTACACTAAAGATTTTGCATTATGGTAAAGAAGACATTTGAAGTTACCGATATGAGTTGCGTGGTCTGCGCCAGCAATGTGGAGCGCACCGTGCAGGCCCTGAAAGGCGTCGGCATCGCGAAAGTGAATTTCGCCGCCAACGAATTGACAGTGCATTTCGATCCAAGAATAATCAACATACAGCAAATAAAGGCCGCCGTGGAGGCTGCCGGCTACGGCCTTGTGACCGACGGCGACATCGACGAGGAAGAATTGCGCCGCGAAAAGTATCGGAACCACATCATCCGACTTGCGGCGGCATGGGCAACAGCCATAGCCGTTATGTCGATTTCGATGACATCGCTCGGCACACAAGCCACATGGCAATGGGCAACAGCCATAATTGCAACCGTATCGCTCGCCTACTGCGGACGGCGATTCTACGAAAGGGCTTGGCAGATGGTCAAGCAACGCTCGGCAAATATGGACACGCTCGTTGCTCTCAGCACAGCATCGGCATGGGTGTTCAGCATATTCCAGATAGCGTTTCCCGACTTTGCCGCCAAGCACGGCATGGGAAACCACGTATATTTCGACTCCGCGACGATGATTGTGGCGTTTGTGCTGACAGGGCGGCTGCTCGAGGAAAAGGCCAAAAACAGCACATCGTCTGCCATCCGCTCGCTTATCGACTTGCAACCATCCAACGCAACCGTGCTCGACGACTGCGGAGGCTCGCGCCTTGTCGACATCAAAGACATCCACGCCGGCGACATCGTCCTCGTGAAGCCGGGCGGTAGAATCCCTGTCGACGGAACGGTGAGTCAAGGCGACACCTATGTTGACGAGAGTATGCTGACAGGCGAACCTATGCAGGTGGCAAAACATAAAGGCGACAAGGTGTTTGCCGGAACAATCAACAAGAACGGCGCCATCACCGTCTGCGTCACTGCCGACGCCGACACCACCCTGCTGGCACGCATTGTCGATTCCGTGCGCGACGCTCAGGGCAGCAAGGCTCCCGTGCAAAGAGTAGCCGACGTGATAAGCCGTTATTTCACCTATGTGGTGGTCACCTTTGCCGCAATCACTCTTATAGGATGGATTATCGCAGGAGGAAGTGTGGCGACAGCCGTAATCTGCGCGGTGTCGGTGCTTGTAATCGCATGCCCGTGCGCTCTCGGACTCGCCACGCCAACAGCCATCACCGTGGGTATCGGCAAAGCCGCCGAGCATCACATTCTCATCAAAGACGCAACCGCCCTTGAACGCATCTGCAAGGCTACCGACATCGTGCTCGACAAAACCGGCACCATAACCGAAGGCAAACCGATTGTGGTTTCAGCAAAGATTTCAGCCGACGCCACCGACGAGGATCTCGGGGTGATGCTCGCCGCCGAAAAGCAGTCGGAACATCCACTTGCCGGTGTGCTTGTGGCTTCGCTCGAAGACCGCGGCATCACGCCTTCCAATACCGACAAATTCGCAGCAATCGTGGGAAAAGGTGTGGAAGCTCACCACAACGGACAGCTCTACTGGGTGGGAAGCGAGCTGATGGGGCCGTAATATAATTTTTGGCGTTCGTGAGACCGCTATGGGTAGTATTTTAAGTGGTATTTCTTCTTATGGCTTTCAAACCTTTGGAGCAACTCATTTAAGATATGCTTATTCTATGTTAGATGATATTAAAATGAATTCATTAATGAATCTACCTGTTTGTTATATTTTTACTCATGATGGTTTTAGTAATTCTAAAAAAGGTGCAGTTGAATCAAGCTTTGAAGTTTTAAACATTTTAAGAAACATACCCAACGTATTAGTTTTTAGACCAAGTGATATTAATGAAATAATTGGTTCCTGGGGTGCTATTTTAAGAGCTAAAAAAACTACTTGTTTAGTATTAAGTAATGAAATAACCCATATTTTAAAAGGTAGTAAGTCATCTGGCGTTAGTAAAGGAGCTTATATTATTCGTGATAGTAAGAGTAGAGAAGCAACCATTATTAGTAGTGGCTTTGATGTTACCTTATCTTTAGTAATAGCAGAAGAACTTGCAACAACTGGTATTGATTTAAGAGTAGTATCTGTTCCTTGTAAAGAAATACTTGATAAGATGAATGATACTGATAAAAATAATCTTTTAGTTGGTAAAGTTATTGTAATTGAATCTACTGGTAAAGATATCTGGTGTCGTTATACTTCTTATGATAATATTATTGGTATTGATGATGTTATGCCAAGTGGTACAGCACTAGAAAGTATGCAACAATTAGGATATGATAAAGAAAGTATTAAATTAAAGATAAAGAATATCTTAAAAAAATAAAAAGTAATCTTGTTAAGAATTATTAATTTATAATCTAACAAAATTACTTTTTTTAGTAGATTTATACTGGTCTTTATGAAAATATCTAGTAATATTCGCTCTTATCATAGTAATTTTAGCTAAAGTTATAAATTCTATAAGGAGAAATTAACTTATTATCTTTTAAAGATAAGATAAAAGAAATTTTTTACTTACTTTTAGAAAATAAGTTTTAAAAATTGCTATACAAACTATCATATTATAATAAATTTGAAAAATACTATGCGAATGTATAACTATAATATGGTACAATAAAATTAATTAAGAAAGGCCAATACAT
>ENA-USUJ01001667-USUJ01001667.1-human-gut-metagenome-genome-assembly--contig:-NODE-1667-length-18299-cov-9.146581_pt1 | contig 18299 bp, 17 predicted proteins | sample MGYA00250061_ERZ773398 | MGnify/ENA primary metagenome ERZ773398 (study PRJEB29103, sample SAMN06111992) | human gut metagenome | biome: human gut; feature: ankylosing spondylitis patient; material... | reverse complement strand
ATGCGCTATTGTTAGAAACTCAAAATGGTGATTTTATATGCGAAATTGATAAAGCAAATAAGGCACTTCAGGTGATAAATGAATGGAAAAAAGGTGATAGATAATAAAAAACAAAATATGGAGATGGCAATAACAAAAATAATAAACAAGGAATGTTTGTGAAAATATTAAAAAAGAGATAAAAAATCCCAATCAACAAATTTCAATAAAGAAAAAATGTTGATTGGGATTTTCATGTTTTCAGTGGAAAGGCTACATTAGAATACCACTACCAGCAGCATCTTATACTGCTCTTTGCCATACACTGCATGCGGATGTTTTGCCGGCATGACGATGGATTCGCCTTCGTGGAGTTCGTATTTTACGCCGTCGATGGTGATTTCACCGGTTCCGTCGAGGCAGGTGACGAAGGCGTCGCCGCCGGACTCGTGGGTGCTGATTTCTTCGCCTTTGTCGAAGGCAAATAAGGTGATGCTGACGGATTCATTCTGTACCAGTGTTTTGCTGACGATCTGGCCTTCCTGGTAGGAAACCTGATCTTTTAAGACCATAACCTTGGCTTTATTGATATTTTTCATGATGCTCATAGTTCATAAATCTCCGTGATAGAATGAGAACGTGTCTGAAAAAATTCCCAGGCACGTTCTAAAAATGTGTGATTAAGATGAGATGACTCATCGGTGTCGGGCGTGTATAGAAATGGAATCTGAGGTCCGTTTTCTGATATGCCCAAATTCAAAGATATTTTTGTCTGAACATATACAGTATACGTGGAAAAATGAAAGAAAGCAAGGGGTTTTCTTTATTTCCCGAAAAACAATTCCATATCGTTTTCAACGGTATCGATTCCGGCGATGCCGAAGTTTTCAACGAGAAGAGCTGCAACATTTGGGCTTAAAAATGCCGGAAGTGTCGGGCCGAGGTGGATGTTCTTGACACCGAGCGACAGCAGTGCCAGAAGAACAATGACGGCTTTCTGCTCGTACCAGGAAATATTGTAGATGATCGGCAGATCGTTGATATCGTCGAGGCCGAAGACCTCCTTTAATTTCAGTGCAATCACGGCAAGAGAGTAGGAATCATTGCACTGGCCGGCATCGAGGACGCGCGGAATGCCGTTGATGTCGCCGAGGTTCAGCTTGTTGTATTTGTATTTTGCACAGCCGGCGGTCAGAATCACGGTGTCTTTCGGCAGTGCCTGTGCAAAATCAGAGTAATAGCTGCGGCTCTTTGCACGGCCGTCACATCCAGCCATGACAACGAATTTTTTGATCGCGCCGGATTTCACGGCATCGACGATCTGGTCTGCCAGGGCGAGTACCTGTGCATGGGCGAAGCCTCCGACAATGGTTCCCTGCTCGAGTTCCGTCGGCGGTGCGCAGTGCTTTGCCTGTTCGATGAGCAGAGAGAAATCTTTTGTCTCACCGATGACGCCGTCGATGTGCGGGCATCCCGGATAACGAACCGCTCCGGTTGTGTAAATACGGTTTTTGTAGCTGTCCTTCGGCGGCACGATACAGTTCGTCGTCATCAGAATCGGGCCGTTGAAGGCTTCAAATTCTTCTTTCTGTTTCCACCAGGCGTTACCATAATTTCCCTTAAAATGTTCATATTTTTTGAACGCCGGATAGTAGTGTGCAGGCAGCATTTCGGAGTGGGTGTAAACATCGATGCCGGTGTTCACGGTCTGCTGGCTGCCGGTGTAGCTGCCGGTGCCTTCCACCACCAGACGGATGGTCTTGCCGATGCAGCCGGAACCAACGTCCACTTCAAAAAAGAATAATACTAAACGTATAAAAAATTATGAAAAAGAAACTAATGAAATAGTTTCGTATATTAAAAGACTAAAAAACTATCGAAGTGTTGAGATTAACAGAGATAAAAAGCTTAATGTATATGTAAATTATGGTAATAATAATATTACTAAAAGCGTAGAATATGATGATGAGCATTTTTCTTTTGGGCTTCCTAAAGAAGACTCTGTTATACTTACACTTGGTGTAAGCTTTGCGGGATTAGAATTTAAAGGCTATAATAAAGAATTTATGGGACTTTGTGGAGTAATGCCTAAATCAATTTGGTTTATGAAACATTTAAAAGCACCCATTGCCAAAAAAGGCACAATAAGACTAGAAGCAATAAATTTCCAATTAACAGATAGATTGATTATTCAAGCATTAAAAAACCAAGATACTTTTTATGATAAAAAATCAGGATGGTTAGTAATTGGCGAAAGAAAATCTACTGCCCTAGATGAAAATGTAGAATTAATGGATAAAGTTATTTTAGTCGTACGCAATAATGAAATTGTTGCTTTATGGATTAATGTTGGTCCAAACCGTGCAATCTAATAATAAAAAAATGCTTTTCAATAAATAAAATATTGCAATTAGATTAACTTTTTGGTATAATAACATCGTAAAAATATTTATGGAGGATATAAAAATGAGAAAAACAATGAGAATTGCTGGAATATTTCTAGCTATTATGATGCTTTTCACTCTTACAAGTTGTACTCCTAAGACAGCTGAAAAGGGAAAAGAAAAAATGGAAAAGAAAGGTTATAATGTTGTTACAACATCTACAGATGTTAACATTGGTGATCTTTTCTCAACTAAAACAGAAGCTGTATTAGTTTGCTCTAAAGAAGTTGATGGTAAAAAAATAGCTGTTACTGCTGCATTCTATAAAGATGCTGAAGAAGCTAAAGCAAGATATGAAAAAGTAAAAGCAGAAAATGAAAAAGAATTAGAAGAACAAAAAGAAGCACTTAAAAAAGCTGAAACAGATGAAGAAAAAGAAAGAATAAATGAAAAAATAGCTAGTTTAAAAGATTTCAAACTAAAAAGATCTGGTAAAATCCTTGTTTTTGGAAATAAAAAAGCAGTTAACGATTATACTGGTCTATAAGACTATAAAATATGTATTGGTTTTCAATACATATTTTTTCTTTACAAAACGAAAATATAGTTAGTTAAGTCTAATATTTTGAATAAATATAGCAAAAATAAAAGATTTCGCATTTTAGTAGAGTATTTTTACAATAAATGGTATAATAATATATTGGTAAGAAGCAATAAAAATAAATATAAAAAATAAATGTCAAACTGATGAGGTGTTAGATATGTCAAAATTACAAATAATCGATTTACATGTTAGTGTTGAAGGAAAAGAAATATTAAAAGGTGTTAACCTTGAAATTAATACCGGTGAGTTCCATGTAATTATGGGACCAAACGGAACTGGTAAATCTACCTTAGTTTCAACAATCATGGGACATTACAAGTATGAAGTGACAAAAGGACAAATTTTACTAGATGGTGAAGATGTACTTAAAATGAGTGTTGATGAAAGAAGCAGAAAAGGTATTTTTCTTGCAATGCAATACCCTAGTGAAATAGAAGGAGTTACCAATTCAGATTTTATAAAGGCTGCTTTACATGCAAGAGCATTACCTGGTGAAAAATTTTCATTACTAAAATATATAAAAAGCTTTGAACAAGCAACTAAAGAACTTAAAATGCGTTCTGACTTACCACACCGCTATGTTAATGTAGGGTTTTCTGGTGGTGAGAAAAAACGTAATGAAATACTTCAAATGAAAATGTTAAAACCTAAATTTGCCCTTTTAGATGAAATAGATTCAGGACTTGATGTTGATGCTTTAAGAATTGTTGGTGAAAATGTTAATAACATGAAATCACCTGATTTTGGTGCTTTAATTATTACTCACTATGAAAGATTATTAGACTACCTAAATATTGATAAAGTTCATGTGCTAATGAATGGTAGAGTAATTACTGAAGGTGGATTAGAATTAATTGAAAAAATTGACGCAGAAGGATACGATTGGTTAAAAGAAGAATACAATTTAGAAGATGAAGCAAATGAAGTAAGAGCTGCTGGCATTATCGGAACTTGTGCCGTTAAAAATACACTTGGTGATAAAAATGAATAATGTATTAGTTGTAAATTCTAATCAAACTAAAGTAATTATTCAAGACTTTAATAAAGATGCCTCTAGTAAAGAATTTGAAATGTTAGATGATAGCCATTTAATATATATTACTTTTCAACATGATTCAAATAGTAATAACAAAAACATTGTAAAAGCTAATCTTGGTAATAATGCTTATTTAGAAATTTATAACATAGTTACAAGTGATGAATCAAACGAAATAAATCAAGTAATAAACTTAAATGAAGAAGGTTCAAAAGTTGAAATAATGAATCTTTTGTTACTAACTAAAAAAGCTAACTTGAATAGTAAAATTGAAATATTTCATAATGCTAAACATACCGAAAGTAATTTAGCAAATTATGCAATTTCTAAAGACCAAGCAACTTTGTTATTAAACAATAATGCGACAATAAAAAAGGGTTGCTCATTATCTGTTGCTCACCAATCAACAAAAGGCTTAACATTATCAAAAACTGCAAAGATTAAAGCCCTACCTAATTTGTATATTGATGAATATGATGTAATAGCGAATCATGCATGTTCTATCGGCTCAATTAATAAAGAAGACTTATTCTACTTAATGAGTAGAGGTATGACTCAAGAAGAAGCTTCTAAAATAATTGTAATGGGATATGTAAAACCAATATTAGATCATATTAACAATGAAGAAATAAAAAAAGAAATTGAACAAAATTTTGAAAAATATTTAGTTGACTAATAAGAAAGGAGTTAAAGCAGATGGCTGACTTATTAAACATTAAAAAGGATTTTCCAGTTTTAAACAATAACCCTGATTTAGTTTATCTAGATACAGGCGCTACTGCTTTAAAACCAAAATGTGTCATTGATAAAATTAATGAATACTACGATAAATATGGTGTAAATGTAAATCGTGGTGTTTATGAACTTAGTTATGAAGCAACTACTGAATACGAGGAAACCAGAACCTTAACCGCAAAATTTCTAAATGCAAGAGAAAAAGAAATTGTGTTTACAAAAGGTGCAAGTAATGGCTTGAATATGGTTGCTTTAGGCTTTGGTATGGATTACATTCAAGAAGGTGATGAAATAATTACAACCGAATTAGAACATCATAGTAATGTGCTTCCATGGATGAATGTTGCAAAAAAGAAAAATGCGACATTAAAATACATTGAACTTGATTCAACTGGTCGTATAACTGTTGAAGCATTTAAAAAAACAATTACTGAAAAGAGTAAGGTTCTAGCAATAACATATGTTTCTAATGTAATGGGATATATTACACCTATTAAAGAAATAATTAAAATTGCTCATGAACACAACATTATAGTTGTTGTTGATGCGGCACAAGCTGTACCACATATGAAAGTAGATGTACAAGACTTAGATTGTGATTTCCTTGCCTTTTCTGCTCATAAAATGTTTGGGCCAACTGGCTTTGGTATATTGTTTGGTAAATACAAATATTTAAAGAAAATGAGCCCAATTGAATATGGTGGCGATATGATTGATGTAGTTGAAAAATATGAAGCTACAACCAAAGATGCACCATACAAATTTGAAACAGGTACACCTCCTATTGCGGAGGCAATAGCTTTCAAAGAAGCAATAAAGTACATTGAATCAATAGGTTATGATCGAATTCATGAACATGAACAAATATTACTAAACTATGCTCGCGAAAAGTTAAGCAAAGTAGAAGGTATTACAATATATAATCCTACAGCAGAAACCGCAATTATTACATTTAATATTAATAAAGCACACCCTCATGATGCCGCAACCATTTTTGATGAATATCACGTTGCTTTACGTGCAGGTCATCACTGTGCCCAATTAATAACGAAATGGTTAGACTGTGTAGCAACACTTAGAGCTTGCATATATGTATATAACGATTATCACGATATTGATGTATTCGTTGAAGCAGTAAAAGCTGCTGTAAAATATTTTGAGGAGTGGTAAAATGGGAAACCAAATATCTGATTTATACAACCAAGTTATTAATGAACATCGTAAATATCCTCGTAACAAAGGATTAGTACCAGGTTATAAAACATTACATCTAAAAAACCCTTCTTGTGGCGATGATGTAACTGTTCAAGTTGAAATAAAAGATGGTAAAATTGTTGATGTAAGACATGATGGAACAGGCTGTGTAATTTGCTGTTCATCAGCTTCCGTTATGAGTGAAGTTCTAATCGGCAAAACTGTTGAAGAAGCCAATGAAATCATCGATGATTTCTATGAACTCATTAAAGGTAATTTGCCAAAAGATGAAGATCGCTTAGGAGATGCAATTGTATATGTAAATATCCATAACTTTCCTCCCCGCGCTAAATGTGCAACTCTTGCTTGGCGTGCGGCTGGTGCTTTGCTTCTAGGTGATGAAGGAGATCAAGAAGATGAATAACGAAAAAGAAAAAGAAATAGAACTTGAAAATCAAAAAGAAGAAATAAACGAAATAGTTGGCGATTACAAATATGGTTTTAGAACTGATGTTGAAAACATTTTTGATACTGGTCGAGGAATTAATGAAGATGTTGTTAGACTAATTTCAAAAATGAAAAATGAACCAGAATGGATGTTAGACATTAGACTAAAAGCATATCATGAATTTGCAAAAATGAAATGGCCAACCTTTGGACCTGATTTATCAAGTGTAACTTTTGATGATTATATATATTACATAAAATCAAGTAAAAAAACTGAAAGCAGTTGGGATGAAGTTCCTACCGCAATCAAAGATACTTTTGATAAACTAGGTATAAGAGAAGCAGAACAAAAATACTTAGCAGGTGTTTCAACTCAATTTGAATCAGAAGTTGTATATCATAATACAATTAAAGAATTAGAACAAAAAGGCGTTTTATTCTGTGATACGGATACAGCTGTAAAAAAATATCCTGAAATTGTCAAAGAATATTTTGCTAAAGTTGTTCCCGCAACCGATAATATGTTTGCGGCACTAAATACTGCCGTTTGGAGTGGTGGTTCGTTTATATATGTTCCTAAAGGTGTAAAACTAGAAAAACCATTACAATCTTATTTCAGAATTAACACTGAACAAATGGGACAATTTGAACGTACCTTAATTATCGTTGATGATGAAGCAAGTGTACACTATGTTGAAGGCTGTACAGCTCCTCAATATTCAAAAGATTCTCTACATGCCGCAGTAGTTGAAATATATGTAAAGAAGAATGCATATTGTAGATATTCAACAGTTCAAAACTGGTCAAACAATATTATTAATTTAGTTACTAAACGTACTCTTGTTGAAGCTGGTGGCCATATGGAATGGATTGATGGTAACATTGGTTCTAACATCAATATGAAGTACCCCGCATGTATACTTGCAGGAGAAGGGGCAAAAGGAACAACTATTTCAATTGCTTTTGCAGGCCCAGGTCAAATCCAAGATACTGGTGCGAAAATGATTCATCTTGCACCAAATACTACTAGCCAAATTATTTCCAAATCAATTTGTCGTGGTGGTGGTAAAGTTAACTATCGTGGTACTGTTCGCCATAGTGCTAATGCAACATACGCAAAAAGCCATGTTGAATGTGACACCATAATATTAGATGAAATATCTACTAGTGATACAATTCCAACTAATATTGTTGAAAATGATACTTCATATATCGAACATGAAGCAACCGTTTCTAAAGTAAGTGAAGAACAATTATTCTATCTAATGAGTAGAGGCTTAACTGAAGAACAAGCAACCGAAATGATTGTTATGGGTTTCATTGAACCATTTGCAAAAGAATTGCCAATGGAATATGCAGTAGAATTAAATCAACTTATCAAGTTAGAAATGAAGAATTCAATAGGATAAAAAATGCCATTGGTAGAACCAATGACATTTTGTCTAAAAAGGAGAATTGAATGAAAAAACTATGGACTTTTGTAAACATCATATTGGGAATAGGATATGGTATATTCCTAGGAATAATGGTAATAAATGCAATTATATTTAATGAAACACTAACAATCGAAAAGAAATTACTTTTCCTTATATTAATACTTATAATGTTCTTTTTGAGTAACTATCTTTGCGCAATTATTCATGAATCAGGCCATTTAATATTTGGATTAATATCAGGTTTTAGATTTATATCTTTTAGAATAGGTAGTACGATTTTTCTAAAAGATCAAAAAAGTAACAAAATAAAGAAGAAAAAATATTTTATGGCAGGAACAGGTGGCCAGTGTATCTTAGATACTCCAAAAGATGAAACAAAAAAACCTTTTGTTCTATATAATCTAGGTGGGGTATTCCTAAACCTAATATTTGCAGTTATTAATGGAGTAATATATATATTTGTAAAAGAATTAATAATAGGTTACTTCTTCCTATTTATGATGTTACAAAATATATTAATGATTATTTTAAATGGTATACCACTGCGTTCAAACTATATTGACAATGATGGTTATAATACCAAACAAATTTCAAAAAGTAATCTCGCAAAAGAAGCTTTTTATGCCCAAATTAAAATAACTAAAGCAACTACCAATAATATAAGACTAAAAGATATGGATGAATCTTTCTTTTTGTTTGATCAAGAATTAACCGAAAAAAATAGTATGGTATCAACCATAAAATTATTTAGAATAGAACGTTTAATTGATGAACATAAATATCTTGAGGCAATTGAAGATTTAAAGTTATTATTAAATGATGATACGCTTGCGGGTATATATCAAAACACAGTAAAAAGTGACTTAATATTTTGTTACTTAGTTACCAATAATAAAGAATTAGCCAAAAAATACATAGATAAAGGCTTCAAAAATATGCTTAAAATGAAAATGCCAGTTCCTAATATGATAAGATATAAATACACATATTATTTATTATTAGAAAATGATGTTGAAAAAGCAAGTGCAGAAAGAACATATCTAGCCCAAATAGAAGAAAAATACCCATATAAGGCTGATTTCGAAGGAGAACTAGAACAAATTAATGTGGCAAAAGAAGTATATCTAGCAAATCAAAATGGACTACAAATGTAGCCCATTTTTTTAAATATTGGAATTTACTATCTTTAAACACTCTTTATATTGATTGTTTGCATATTCAAAACATATATACTTAAACCAATTTTCAACATATTCTTTTACGTTATGTTTATATTTTAAATAATAAGCATGTTCAAACATATCAATTCCTAAAATAGGACATAGGTTATCAGGAACAGTTGTATCATTACCATAAACAGTTTTAATTGAAACTTGGCATTTTTCATCACATACTAGAAATACATATCCACAAGTAGTCATCGCAAGACATGCTTTTTTGAATTCTAAATAGAAGTCACGCATTGTTTTATATTTATTTTCAATAGCTTTTTTTAATTCAGGGCATATTGAAACAATAGGGTTTGGTGTAATAGATCTAAAAACAATCTGATGGTTATATACTCCCCCCGCATACTTAATAATATCGTTTTTCCTAAAAGGTGATAAAATCTTTTCATTAAATAAAATCTCATCAAGAGTTAACTTTTGCAAACTGATTTCTGTAGATAAAATAAAATTTAAATCATCAACAAATTCCTTATATATTTGATTATAATGAATACTTAAAGTTTGAAAATCGAGGAAATCTTCAAAACTAGTCAAATTATAATTTAAGGGTATAGTCGCAAAAGGATAGTGATTTGTTAAACTCATAAAAACCTCCATATATTTCAACATCATTATATTCATAAGTAAGAAAATGTATGAATATAATATCGCGAAAGAAGGAATTTAATGGAATATACTTACCAAGGTCTAAAAGTATATTGTGAAAAAAAAGGCAGAGGGCCTGATTTAGTACTATTACATGGTTGGGGTTGTGATGGAAAAATCTTTTCGGGTATTGTTAGTGAACTAATGCCATACTTCACCATTTATAACATCGACCTGCCAGGGTTTGGGAATAGCGATGAACCCAAAAACTACTATACACTTGATGACTATGTAGATATGTTAATAGACTTTATCAACAAATTTAAAATAAATAATCCCATTATTTTAGGCCATTCATTTGGTGGCCGAATTGCCATTAGGTTTACCTCAAAAACCAACTTCACTAAAAAGTTAATATTAGTTGATAGTGCAGGAATAAAACCTAAAGGATATTTCAAAACCAAATTAAAAATACTAAAATATAAATTAAAGAAAAAAACTTACAAATTATTTAAAAAAGTAAACAAGTATCAAACCTTAATTCAAAATAGTGGAAGTAATGATTACAAAAACGCTACCCCTGTAATGAAAAAAACTCTATCAGTTATTACCAAAACCTTCCAAGAAAAAGAATTAAAGAACATTAAAACTAATACACTTCTAATATGGGGTAAGAATGACTATACTACACTATATCAAGATGGTGAAAAAATGCAAAAACTACTTGAGAATAGCGCAATCGTAAGTATTGAAAATGTTGGACACTTTCCATTTTTAGAAAAACCCTATCACTTTATGTGTATATTAAAAACTTTTCTTGAGGTGAATGAATGATTGTTTTAAATATAATAGCTATTAGCCTTTATACATTAGTAATAATAAAACTTCTATATTATTTAACTAATATTTATCAACAAAATCACTATGATTACAAGAAAACCTTATTAAGTTTAAAAAAATACTACTTAACTAAGAAAACTTTCTTTTGTTATTTAATAAGTATTCCCTTTGGTGTAATAGGAATTAACAATACTAATTTACCTTTAATATGTATGAGCATAATCATACTTACGATATCATTTATTTTTCAAATAAAATATATCATAAAATTAAAATTTACTAGTAGAATGATAAGACTATGGATAACATCTATCTTATTTATTACAATTATTGGTATTATATCAATTTACATCAATAGTATTATATATATATTAATACCTTTATATTTACCAATTATTGTTTTTCTTGCAAGTTTAGTCAATCTACCAATAGAACATATTATTAATAACTACTATTACAAACTAGCCAAGCAAAAACTACAATCATTTGATGATTTAGTTAAAATCGGTATCACAGGAAGTTTTGGTAAAACCTCAACAAAAGATATACTATACCAAATAATTTCCAGAAAATATTTAACCCTCAAAACTCCTAAATCATATAATACCCTAATGGGAATTAGTCGAACTATCAATAGTGATTTAAACAAACCAATGGAGTTATTTATAGTTGAAATGGGGACCTTTAGAATTGGTGAAATTAGCAAATTAAGTAAATTTGTTAAACCTAATATTGCTATAATAACGCAAATAGGACCTCAACACTTATCAACATTAAAAACAGAAGCCAATGTCTTAAAAGCAAAATTAGAAATTGTTGATGGATTAAAAGAAAACGGTACATTAATATTAAATACTGATAATGAATACTTAAATAACGTAAAAGATCACCTCAGCAATACATACAACGTATTAACATATGGTATAGATAGGGGTACATATCATGCCGAAAACATAACATATAAAGTAGATAAAACTATTTTTGATATATATAAAGATGATATGTTCTTATTTCAAGCATCAACAAGTCTTTTAGGAAAACACCAAATTTCAAATATTCTTGCAAGTTATGTAACCACTATAGCCCTAAAAGAATATAACATAATAATAGATGATTTAGAATTCAAAAAATCTATTGAGGCAATTCTACCATCTGAACATCGTTTAAGTTATCAAAAGATTAATAAACTACATATATATGATGACTCATATAGTTCTAATATCATAGGTTTTAAAAATGCTTTAGATGTCTTAAAAAGACAAAAAGGTTATCTTTGCCTAATTACTCCAGGAATAGTAGATGCGGGAGAAGGAGAAAAAGAACTAAATGAAACAATTGCCAAAGAATTAAACAATATAAATGAAATATGTTTGATAAAAAATCACGCAAGTACATATATTGCAACTTACTTAAATAACAATAATATCAATTATTTACTATTTGATAACTTTAAAGAAGCTTACAAATATATATTTAAAATAAGTTTAGAAAAAGAAGTATACTTACTGATTGAAAATGATTTACCAGATAGTTTTTTAGAAAGGTGATAAAATGAATAATGAAAAAATTAAATTGGGTATAATTATTGGGGGTAAAAGCGTAGAACACGAAATATCCGTAATTTCGGGCTTACAAACGTATTTTAGCGTTGATCATAACAAGTATGATACTACCATTTTTTATTTAGATAAAAACAACCACATATATGTTAGTAAAGAATTAAACAGTATTGAAACATATAAAAGTAACTATATAAATAAAGAAAAAGAAGTATTCATAAAAAGCATTAATAATCAAATATATTACCAGTATTTAAACAAACCCAAGAAGAGTTATCCAATAGATATCTTTATACCAGTATTACATGGCTATGGAACAGAAGATGGAACAGTTGTAGGATTCTTAGATATATATCAAGCAATTTATACTTGTAGTGATTTAATTCCGTCTGCTATCATTCAAGATAAAGTAGCAACTAAAGCAATGTTAAAACTTGGTAACTTCCCAAATGTTGAAGGAATTGTTGCGATTGAAGGAAAAACAATTGAAGAAGTTCCATTCCCGGCAATCGTAAAGCCCGCATATCTTGGATCAAGCATTGGAATAAAAGTAGTCAAAAACAATGAAGAGTTAGAACAGGCTTTAAACGTAGCTTATAAATACACAAACAAGGTTTTAATTGAAAAAGCAATAATTAATTTTAAAGAATACAATTGTGCTGTTATAAAGGACCACAATGAATTAATTACTTCAACTATTGAAGAAGTAAAACACGATGAAGAAATACTATCATTTAGTCAAAAATATGAAAAAAGTGAAGGCAAGATGAGTGGCTCACCAAATAGAATTATTCCTGCTTCAATAAACGAACAACTAAAAGAAGAAATAATAAAAATATCAAAAGAACTATATAGATGGTTTGACCTAAAAGGAGTAGTACGCATTGATTATATATATGATTTAGATGAAAATAAACTATATGTAAATGAAATAAATAACATACCAGGTTCACTAGCATTCTATTTATTCGAAAAAGAAGGAATACCATTTACTAAAATGATTGATATATTAGTAACTAACGCAATAATTGAAAAACATAATAAAGATAAAAAAATAACAACTTTTGAATCAAACGTGTTTAATAAAAAATCACTCAAACTAAATAAGTAAATAATTTTGTATAAAAACATATATATGTTATAATAGAATGGATGCTGACGTAGCACAACAGGTAGTGCACCTCCATGGTAAGGAGGAGGTCGTTGGTTCGAGTCCAATCGTCAGCACCATTTAAAAAAGCAAAAAGCCAGTATTACTGGCGTTATCTATATAACTTAGAATATTTAAGAAAAGTACATCTTTTCATATTCAATAACTTAGCAGCTTGAACATTGGTGATTTCTTTATTATGAAATCTACTAACAATTTCTTTAAAATTATCAGGGAGTTTATACTTAGGTCTACCTAAATGAACTCCCTTTTCTTTTACAATTATAATTTCCTCTGCTTGACGCTTTCTAATGTTTTCCCTTTCGTTTTGGGCAACAAAAGAAAGAACTTGTAAAACAATATCTGAAATAAAATTACCAACTAAATTCATGCCATCTTCCCTTGTATCTAACAAAGGAAAGTCAATAATAAATATATCTGCCTCAATAACCTTAGTGATTTTACTCCACTCATTAATTATCATATCATAATTTCTACCAAGACGATCAATTGATTTAATTATCAATAAATCGTCTTTTTTTAATATTTCCTTTAATAACTTATAATTTTCTCTTTCAAAATCTTTGCCACTTTGTTTATCAACATAAATAAACTCATCAGTTAAGCCTAACTTATACATCTCTTCCATTTGTCTTGCAATGTTTTGTGCCTCTGTAGACCCTCTTACATATCCATATTTCATAATTACCTTCGAATGAGAGTATTATACCAAAAACAAACAAAATAAAAAAATCACCTATTACTAGATGACATAATAACATTTGGTAGGTAAAGGTAAAAAAATATACACCTAATTGGGTATATAGCATTTATACTTGAAAAATCAGTTGGAATTTAAAAAAAGCAATGGCAATACGCAAAAAACTGATTTTGAATCAGAAACTATTGATGAAAATGAAATTAGGCTTATAAGTTAATAAATTATTAAAATAATTTTAATAGTTGTAACGAATAAAAAGTATTCTGTATCTAATAATTGATATAGAATACTTTTTGTATATGTAATTATAAAAACGATTGGAATTTAAAAAAATAAATAGTATAATTAAATATGTAGTAAATAAAAAGGGGAAAAAGAAATGAGATTAAGAAAAATAACATATGTATTATTTGTTATTATAATGATGTTTGTATTTAGTAGTTGTAAAAAAGAATGTAAACATGTATCATCAGATTGGATAGTAGATGCTACAGAAACATGTACAAAAAAAGGTAGCAAACATAAAGAGTGTGCAAAATGTCACGAAATACTTGCTACCGAAGAAATACCTGTTCTTGGACACAAATACAATAAAAATGGAATTTGTACAAGGTGTGGTGATGTATTAAAACAAGCTGAATTAGAATTTGAAATGGGACCTGAGTATACATATTATATAGTAACTGGGATAGATCACGATGAAAATGATAAAAGCAATTTAGCAATTATAATACCTAAAGAGTACAAAGGGTATCCAGTAGTTGCAATAAAAAATGAAGCTTTTAAAAAAGAAACAAGGATAAAAAGTGTTAACATATCTGATAATATATCAGTTATAGGTTATGAAGCATTTAGTGGCTGCACAGGCTTAAAAAATATAGAACTTCCTGAAAGTGTTGTAGTTATAGGTGAAAATGCTTTTTCAGAATGCAGGAATTTAACAAGTATAGAACTTTCAAAAAACGTTGAACTTATTGGTATTGGTGCATTCTCAGGCTGCACAGGTTTAACAAGCATGACAGTAGATGAAAAAAATCCGATATTCGATTCAAGACTAGATTGTAATGCAATAATAAAAACAAAATCAAATAAATTAATATCTGGTTGCAAAAAAACCAAAATTCCAGATAGTGTTACAAGTATAGAAAGTTATGCATTTTCAAAGTGTTATAGTTTAACAGACTTGGTAATACCAAATAGCGTTACAAGCATAAAGAGTTATGCATTTAATGAATGCACTGGTTTAACAAGTGTAGAAATCCCAAACAGTATTAATTATATAGAAAGATATGTATTTTATAAATGTGAAAATTTAAAAAGCGTTGTAATTCCAGATAGTGTTACAGTCATAGGCTCTTATGCATTTAGTGAATGCAAAAGTTTAACAAATATTGAAATACCAACCAGTGTAGATACCATAAGGAATTATGCATTTGAGGGTTGTACAAGTTTAACAAGCATAGTAATACCAATCAATGTAGAATATATGGGAAGCTATGTATTTAACAATTGCACCAATTTGACAGTATATTGTGTAGCACCAGGGAAACCAGATAAGTGGGATGATGATTGGGGCGGAAATGTCAACAAAATAGTATGGTATTATAAAAACAATAAATAAAAATATTAGTACTCTGTATGTTATTAATTCAGAGTACTTTTTCTATGACATTTAAACAAACGTAATTATGAAATTAATTGAATTTTTTAAAAATAAATAGTATAATGTAACATGAGTGCTTGTAATAGATATAAAAGTCTATTTTAAAAAGGAGCGAAAAAGATGAAGTTAAGAAATATATCTTACATATTACTTACTATTATGATGACATTTGTATTTACTAGTTGCAACAATAAATGTAAACACAAAGAAACAATGTGGATAGTAGATGTTAAGGCAACATGTACAGAAAACGGAAGTAAGCATGAAGAATGTACAATTTGTCATGAAAAGCTTGCTACAAAAGAAATTAAAGCATTAGGACATACATATGACAATCAAGGAATATGTACAAGATGCGGATATGAATCTACTACAGATGAGATATTGTATGAACTTAACCCCGATAATATAAGTTATAAAGTCGTTGGGTTAAGAATTGAAAAAAACACTTTTGTATCAACAATAATAGTCCCAAGTGAATATAATAATTTACCAGTTACTGAAATTGGAGCTAATGCTTTTAGTGATTGTTATTTTATTAAATTAATAATTTCAGAAGGCATAAATAAAATAGATAAAGATGCATTTAATTATTTAAGACATTCCATAGACTTAGTTCTTCCTAAAAGTATTGCTAATATAGAAGAAAATGTTTTTGGAGATATATATTTAAACAATGTTTATTATAATGGTACTATAGAAGATTGGTGTAATATAAAGTTTTCTAATTCTGCTTCAAATCCAATTTCAAAAGCAACAAATTCATATATATTAGATGAAAATAACGAATATAAGGAAATAGCAAAAATATCCGAAATAGTTATACCTGGTACTATTAATCGTATTGGTGATTATCAATTTCTTGGATTTGATAGTATTAAAAAAGTAACTTTTTCTGAAGGAGTAAAAGAAATAGGAAATAGTGCTTTTGCGGGATGCGAAAACATAGCCAAGGTAGAGATGGCAAACACCATTACTAGTATAGGTGTTAGTGCTTTTGCGGGAAACTCAAGTTTAATAGATATTGTGTTGCCTTCTAATATTAAAACTATTGAAAGTAAAGCATTCACACATTGTGGCAATATAACAAATGTATATTATAATGGTACATTAGAAGATTGGTGTAATATTGAATTCATTGATCAAGCATCTAATCCATTTTATTATAATGATAGAAATTTAACAAATCACTTCTATATGTTAAATAAAAATAGTGAATATGAAGAATTAATTAAATTAGTAATACCAAGTACTGTAAAGAAAATTAACAGTAGAACATTTTCAGATTTTAATAATTTAGAAAGTATAGTGATACCAAATACTGTTGAAACAATTGGCGAACAAGTGTTTTCAGGTTGTACTAGCTTAACGAATATAATATTACCTTTTATAGGCGATGGAAATAATATTAATAAATTCGGATATATATTTGGTAATCATGTTCCATCATCACTAAAAGAAGTTAAAATTACTGATGCAAAACAAATAGCAGAAAGGGCATTTTCCGGTTGTAAAGAAGTAGAAAGTATAACAATAGATGGTGTTGCAACAAGCATTGAAGATGAAGCATTTTCTGGTTGCACCAAATTAAATAAAATAGAAATTTTGTGCAATATAACTTCAATAAACAGACAAGCATTTTCTAACTGTACAAGTTTAACAAGCATAACTATACCCAATACGGTTAAAGAATTTGGACACGGGGCTTTTTACAATTGTACAAGTTTGACTAATGTGTATTTTAGAGGTACATTAGAAGAATGGAGGAGTATTCGTATTAGGAATGCTACATCTACTCCCGAAAGTTATGCAGAACATATATATGTTCTAGATAAAAATAATGAATATGTAGAAATAGATATTAATAACTAAACTAAAAAAGCTATATAGCAATAAAATACACCCCATTTCTTGGACCACTAAAAGTGTGGCATAATGCAAGAAATGGGTGTTTTTTTATAAATAATATCTCTTATCATACTATAGTGTAATTACTTATTACTATGATATTTTCAAATGGAATTATAAGAATAGTTGACATCAATAATAACATCGTGTTAAAATATTCTTATAAAGTATAGTAAAAAATAAAGAAAAAATATCATTATCAATATGATTAATATAAGGACATAAATTTATGCAAGTTTACAAATTTAGTTATAATTATAATATCAGTTTCTTTTTAAGCTTATTTTTTATAATGATATTTATAATAATGGGTATGGCTTTCTTTTTTAGCGCAGACAAAAAAATATTAAAACTACTAATAATGATTATTTTTGTTGGAATGTTTTCTTTCGTAGTTTATTCATTATACATTCATCCATTTAGTAATTATCGAAAAATTAAAAAAGCTATAGAAAATAACGAAATATTATATGTTTCTGGTGAAGTAACAGAATTTAAGACACCTAGTTTAAAGTGGGGGAATCATGAAAGTGAATCCTTTAAAATTAATGATATAGAATTTGAATATCTAGAAAATGAATCATATGGTTATGCAAGAATTGCGAAAAATAAAGGAATAATTAATAAAAACGGACAAAAACTTAAAATTGGATATTATGAAGAATATGAGTATTATGATAAAAGTAAACCATCAAGAAGAGTTATAGTAAGTATCGAAATATTAAATTCTGATTGATGACTAAGAGGAGAAGAATAATGGGATTTTGGAGTACAAGTTTATATGGAAATGACCTTACTCTAGATGTTAGAGATAAGTTAGATGATTTAT
>ENA-USUJ01001662-USUJ01001662.1-human-gut-metagenome-genome-assembly--contig:-NODE-1662-length-18350-cov-9.510972_pt1 | contig 18350 bp, 16 predicted proteins | sample MGYA00250061_ERZ773398 | MGnify/ENA primary metagenome ERZ773398 (study PRJEB29103, sample SAMN06111992) | human gut metagenome | biome: human gut; feature: ankylosing spondylitis patient; material... | reverse complement strand
GCTGGTGGGGCAGACCGTTATCCTTGTAAATGACAAAGAAGTTGGTTACGCTGCGGCTGGGGGTAACGGTCAGGGGGCGGGCGGGGTCATTGCAGTCGTATTCCAGCACGCGGCCATCACCGGAAGCATCGGTGATATAGAAGTGGTAATCCCGCCCGCTGGAAGCGAACATATCATATTTGCTCAGCAGCTCTACAGCTTCGGCTGTGGTGGCGGCGCGGTCCAGCACCAGGCGGATGGCAAGGGTGGTAGCGATCATCGGCTTGCCGGTCTGCTGGTAGGTGGGGTCACTGTCCAGCGTGAGAACGGCGATAGAAACGCCTTTTTCATTCATGCCGTCCAGGCAGATGAACGGCGCGGTGAGGGTTGCCAGCTTTTTGGCCATGCTCGCGTCCGGCGTGTTGGCGTTGATGTTATCCAGTGCGGCAAAGGCGACCGAGGCGTAACCGTCCTTGGGGGTGCAGTAGACCAGCATGGCGGAGGTATCGTTCTTGAAATCATAGTTGCGGCCCATCAGGGTATGGCCGTCCGTGCCCTGGGTGCAGAACGCGCTGCAGCCAAAGTTTGGGGCTTTCATATGGATGGGCAGGTAGGGCAGGGCTTCGGCCAGGATGGCATTGATCATGCTCTGGTTATCGGTAATGCCGCGGTCGATCAGGCGGTCGAGATCATACGCATAGTCAATATCCATGCGGTAGAGGTTATAGTTTTCGTAATCGGTCAGTTTGCGGATGCTGTGGATGCTTTTGAGCCGGGTAAAGTACACCCCGCCGCCAACGGCGGCGGCGATGATGACCACGGCAACCAGAGCGGAAATGATCCATTGAATCGCTTTCATCTTTTTCTCCTGTTCATGACGGGTTGGCGGACAAACGGGGGCGGTGCTGGATGATTATGCTTTTACGGAATCCGGCAGCGGGAAGGAAAAGCGCATGGCAAGCGCTTTGAACAGCTCCTGCATGACCTGCACGGCAATGGCGCGGATATCCAGCTTGGCGATAAAATCCAGCACCTGCTTTTGCTCTGCGGCGGGCACCGCGTAAGCGTTTAAACTCATGGAAAGGAAGCGGGCCAGCTTTTTTTCCAGCGTAAAGTATTTATCGCACGGGCGGGACATATAGCCCCGCATTATACCCGCAGAGCCGATCTCCAGTTCATAGAAGTCGCTTTCGGTATAGCTGGGCAGGTAGGGGCCGAAAATGCGGTACAACTCGCTGGAGGTGTGCTGGTAGATATACTCGGACGCTTCGGTGTGGCTGTAGGCTTCCAGGTAGATATCCCGCAGGTTCTCGTTCAGCTCGGTCAAAGCCAGCTGGATGCTGGTCTCCACCGCGTACACATAGACGGGCGGCAGCTTTTGGCCTGCGATCTGGCCCGCCATATCAAACTGGCTGCCGAACATGAATTTGACCAGCTCCACCAGAACGCCATCCTTGGTGCGGAACACATTCTGGAAGGTACTGATGCTGACATCGGCTTCCTTGACAATTTCGGCAACAGTGGTGCGGGTATATCCTTTTTCCAGAAAGAACCGAACACAGGCCGTTAAAATGCGGCGCTTGGCGTCGGCGCTGTCATATCGTCTGGGCATTAGAATCACGCTTTCTGCATTGGTTTATATGCCAATTATAGCATTTGGATGCAGCGGGAACAAATGGCCGGGATGGAGAAGATTTGGGCGGATATTTGGTGATATTGGATATCGGTTTTGATTGGGGTAACGTAGCCAAAGGAGCCGCCGCAGATGCGGCAGCTCCTTTGGATTATGTAGACATTTCTTTTAGATATAATAGGATTTATTGCAGGCCCTTGTCCGGTACAATCCCAAAGGGCCGCCATCTCTTTTCCGATTGGCGGGCGCACGATGTGCGCCCCCTACGGGGAGGGCGCCAGATTACGGCTGATTTTTACGGCAAAACAAAAAGCCCGCACCCATACGGGTGCGGGCCAGAAAAGCTGAAAAGGTCAGAAATTACTTATTCTTCTCTTCATCCAGGCGGTCGAGCAGATCCCAGACGCCGAGCATATACTGGATGCCGAGGGCACGGTCATACTTGCCGTAGCCGGGGCGGCAGTTGCCGGGGCCTTCCTCCCACAGCTGACGGCCGTGGTCGGGGCGGATATAGCCCTCGTAGCCGCCGTCATGGTAAGCGCGCAGGATCTCGATGATGCCGGTCTCGCCGCAGCAATCGCGGTGGGCAGCCTCGGAGAAGTCGCCGTTGGGGAAGTGATGGATGTTGCGGATGTGTGCGAATGCGATGCGGTCGCAGTGCTTGCGGACGATCTCAGCAACATTGTTGTTGGGGTTTGCGTTCAGGCTGCCGGAGCACAGGGTCAGGCAGTTGTACTCGTCATCCACCATGCTCAGGAAGCGGTCGATGCTCTCGGCATCCACCAGCAGGCGGGGCAGGCCAAAGATATCCCAAGGGGGATCGTCCATGTGGATGGCCATCTTGATGTCGCACTCGCGGCAGGTGGGCATGAGAGCCTCCAGGAAGTACTTCAGGTTCTCCCACAGCTTCTCCTTGGTGACGGGGGCATAGGCCTTGAACAGCTCGTCCAGCTTGGCCATACGCTCCGGCTCCCAGCCGGGGAAGGTCATGTTGTACTTCTCGGTAAAGCCCAGGATATAGTCGGCCATGGCCTTGTAGTCGTTCTGGATCATGTCCTTCTGATAGAACAGAGCGGTGGAACCATCGCCGACGGGGTGGAACAGGTCGGTACGGGTCCAGTCAAAGATGGGCATGAAGTTGTAGCAGATGACCTTGACGCCGAACTTGGACAGGTTGCGGATGCACTGCTTGTAGTTCTCGATATACTGGTCGCGCGTCGGCAGGCCGATCTTGATGTCGTCATGAACGTTGACCGATTCCACAACGTCCATATCGAAGCCATAGGCGTGGATCTGGTCTGCGACCTTCTGGATCTCATCGATCTCCCAGATCTCGCCGGGCATCTTGTCGTGCAGTGCCCAGACGATGCTGGTCACGCCGGGGATCTGCTTGATGTCGTTCAGCGTGATGGGGTCGTTGCCCTCACCATACCAACGCCAACCCATTTTCATAGGCATAGGGGTTTCCTCCTTATGTTGCTTTGCTTTTTCGTCCGCAGCAACCGCTGCGGCACGTCTCTGCATATATTCTAATATATCAGTTTCGACTTGGCAATTGGCGTTTTGACATTTTTCAGAGTTTTTTCTTGTATACTTTAGACAAAAAGACGAGCACACAAAGGATTTTTCCATTTTTGTGGTCGTCAAATACACGATTTTCTTGCTATTTTTTTGTCAATATCGGCAATTTCCAGTTTCTCTCACCGCCGGGCTTTCAGGCAGCGGAGCAGGCGGGACGTTTCTTCCGGCCGCAACGTCTGCAACGCGCGGGAAAGCTCGACCTCTGCCCAGTCCGCCCGGCCCACGATATAGTCCGTGCTGACATGGTAATAATCCGCCAGCGTCATCAGATGATGTGTCGGGATCTCCTGCACACCCAGCTCATATTTTGCATACTGCTGTTGTGTCGTATGCAGCAGAGCGCCGACCTCCTTCTGGGTCAGGTCTGCATCTTCCCTCAAATCACGAAGCCGTTCGTAGCAGTACATAAAAAGTAAAGCCCCCTTGAGAGGAACTATACTTGACATCCAATCAGATGTATTGACTTTACACCTTATCAGATGTATTATAAAAGCACAAGCCACTTTTTATTCGTACTTAGGAGGAATCAGTATGAAAAACCTGAAAAAACTCGCACTCCTGCTCACCACGGTCATGATGTTCTTTACTCTGACCGCTTGCAGCTCCCAGCCCAGCACACCGACGGTCCCCAACCCGGACACAAACGGCACGTCCAATTCTTCCGCTTCCAAAAATGAAGTCGAACTCGTCAACCGGGACGGCGTGAAGATCACCATCGTTGGTGGACTCGACACCACCGGCAGCGTGTTCGGCCCGCAGCTCAAGCTCCGTGTTGAGAACAGCTCCGGCCACAACATCACCGTTCAGTCCCGGAAAACTTCCGTCAACGGCTATACGATGGGTGATTTTGGTGCCATTATGTCCATTGATGTCACCAACGGTGAAAAAGCCTACGGCACCTTTACTCTTTACAACAGCAAACTTCAGGACGCCGGTATCACTACGATCCAGAATATCAAAACGTCGTTCCATGTCTACGACTCTGACAGCTGGAATACCCTTTTTGACACCGACCTTATCACCATCAAATTCTAATTATTTCTTTCCAATTTCATGAAGCAAAAAACGCCCCTGGGATGCAAAGACTTCCGTGTCTGCATCCCAGGGGCGTTTCAATATTGTACCTTTTACCCTTCAATGAAGTAATCCGGATGGATGGCTCTGGCCTGTTCCACCGAGAGCTTATAGCGGTTCAGGTGCTCGTGCAGAGTGCGGCCGACATCGTCCTCACTGCCGTGGAGGACGGCCTCCAGAATGCGGGTATGGGCCCCGCAGACGGATTTGTTCTCGTCGGTCTGCAAGCTGAACTTGCGCAGCCGCTCGATGTGCTGGAAGGTGGACAGCATGTGGTCGAAGTGCGCTTCCATGCCGCACAGCTCGAACGCGCGGCGGTGGAAGGCGTTGTCAAGTTCCAGCATCCGGGTCTCGCGGTTCTCGGCGCCGGAGTCGCTCTCCAGCACACGGTACTGCTCAATGAGCAGGCGGTAAGCCCGCTCCTGCTCGCCGGTCAGCCGCCCGCGGATGTGGTTCAGGATCTCCTTTTCCAGCGTATAGCGCGCAAACTGCTCCATCTCCATGAGCGTCAGGTCGATGGGGGCAACATAGGTGCCGCTCTGCGGCTTGATGGTGACCATGTGAGCAATGTTGAGCATGATCAGTGCCTCCCGCATGGGGGTGCGGCTGATACCCATCTCCTGCGCCAGTGCATGGTCATTGAGCTCATCGCCGGGCTTGAGTTCCATTGTAATGATACGGCTGCGGATGGTCTCGTATGCAGCCTCCCGTGCACTCCGTACTGCCATCGTAACGTTCTCCTTTTATCCACCAAAACAATTCCGGTCGCTCTTTGATATATTAGTGAAAGAGCCAGTTTTATTTTACCCCCGAAGCGCACCGTGCGTCAAGGGGATTTGGATATAAAATGCAATTTTTTCTTGTCAAGCCGCTTTCTTCGTCTTTTTGGCAGAAAGGATCGGCACCCAGACGGCCACCAGCGCCAGACCGCAGACCACGTCAAGGATGGAATGCTGTTTTGTGAAGACCGTGGAGGCACAGATGAGGGCAGCCCACACCCAGGCCAGCACCTTCAGGCCGGGGCGGCCTTTTGCCAGCCTGCTCTGAGAGAACGCCAGCGCCATGCAGCCGGAACTCTGGCAGTGGATGGACGGGCAGACATTGACCGAGGCATCCGCCTTCCAGAGGAGCTGCATGATCTGCATCGCGATGTTGTCGCGGCCGACGGCCTCCGCCGTGGGGCGGATGTCCAAACCGTTGGGCAGTACCATATAGAGAATGAGGCAGAAGGTCATGCCGGAGAACATCATCAGGCAGAGCTTGTCGTAGCTTTCCGTGTCGTTCCACCAGAGCAGCGCAGTGACCGCCGCCAGCAGCAAAAACCAGCTGCAATACGGGAAGACGAACCACTCATTGAAGGGGATGAAGTCGTCAATGGGGCTGTGGATGATGTACTTCGGGTCGGTGATGGTCAGGTCCAGCCAGAAAAACCAGACCAGATACACCACCCAATATGCCTGAAACCACAGATGCGGCTTCAGGCGGGAGCGCAGCGAGCGTGTATTCATGTATTTTCTCCTATAATTTTGATTCCGCAACGATCTATTTTATCATAATGCGCCGTATTGCGCAAATGGAATTTTTACGTTAAAATGAAAAAGATCATGTTCTACTCTATACAACCTCTCCGTCATTGCTGCGCAATGCCACCTCTCCTTGCAGGAGAGCGGTCGGACGGATGCGAGACGGAGAGGTCGTACGAAGGAAAAGCGAACCAAAGGAGCCTTTATGTCAAACACCACTTCTCCCCGCCTCGTGGCCCTTGACCTCGATGGCACCCTTCTGAACCATCAGGGGCAGGTCACGCCCCGCACCCGGCAGGCCATCGCGGAGGCAGTCGCCCGCGGCATCGTGGTCCTGCCCGCCACCGGACGGCCGCTGTCCAATCTTCCGCCGGTCGTGGCCCAGCTGACCGGCGTCCGCTATGCCATCACCTCCAACGGTGCCGCCGTCTGGGACCTGGGCACCGACCCCATGCGCGCCGTCTACAGCCGCTACTGCAATGCTGCCGAACACCGCACCACCGAGCCGGTCTCCCTCATCGCGCGGCCCATGCCGGTGGAGCTGGCGCGGGAGGCCTTTGCACTTTATATGGAATACCCCGGCGCGATGAGTGTCTTCTGCGATGGCCGCACCTACCGTGACACCGTCGCCATGGAGCGGTTCGCCCGCCGGAACGCCCGGCGCGGCTCCACCGAGGCCCGCCAGCCCAACGACGGCCGGTTCACGGTCGTGCGGGACCTCACCGAGTGGATGAGCCGCCACGCCCACGAGGTGGAGAAGTTCTGCATGTTCTTCGATACAGCGGAGCAGGCGCAGGCCGCCCTCCCCCGCTTCCGAGCCCTTGCCGGGGCCGAGGTCGTGCAGGGCTCGCCGGACAACATCGAGCTCACGGCGCAGGGGGTGGACAAGGGCACGGCCCTGCTGGCGCTGGCCGACCTGCTGCACATCCCCCGCGAAGCCACCGTGGCCGTGGGCGACAGCGAGAACGACCGCGCCATGCTGGAAAAGGCTGGCATTGCCGCCGTGATGGCCAACGGGATGCCCCACATCCAGGCTCTGGCCGACCTTGTGAGCACGAACGACTGCGACCACGACGGCGTGGCCGAGCTGTTTGAGCGGCTGGGGCTGTGAGCGTTCGGCATTTTTGTGCAATGTATACAAGCTCTTATGCAAAACATTGTGCTTGTTGAGCATTACCAAAACCCCCGCTGTCGTTTATACTAATATTACGAACGTATGGTGGGGCAGAGTGTGCCCAAACGGGCCAAAGCCCCGCCCCCAGAGTTAAAATAAAAGGAGAATGCGTTATGAATCCCATTGTCGAAAAGGTCTATCAGATCGGCATTATCCCTGTTATCGCTTTCAACAGCGTGGACGAGGCCCTGCCCCTGTGCAAGGCTCTGGCAGAGGGCGGCCTGCCCGCTGCTGAGGTCACCTTCCGCACCGCATGTGCTGAGGAGTGCATCCGCAAGATCCACGATGAGATGCCCGAAATGCTGCTGGGCGCCGGCACTGTCCTGACCACCGAGCAGGCAGACCGCGCAATGGCAGCAGGTGCTTCCTTCATCGTGGCTCCCGGCTTCGACCCCGAAGTCTGCAAGCACGTCATCGACAAGGGCGGCATCATGATGCCCGGCACCGCTTCCGCAGGCGAGATGCAGCAGGCCATGAACCTGGGCTGCGAGGCTCTGAAGTTCTTCCCGGCTGAGGCCAACGGCGGCGTGAACATGCTGAAGAACATCGGCGCTGCCCTGAAGGGTGCCCGCTGGATGTGCACCGGCGGCGTCAACGCCAAGAACGTCAACGATTACCTGGGCTACGACCAGATCTTCGCCGTCGGCGGCACCTGGATGTGCAAGAGCGATGTCATCAAGGCTGGCGACTGGGCAAAGATCACCGCACAGAGCAAGGAAGCCGTTGACACCATGCTGGGCCTGAAGCTGATGCACGTCGGCATCAACACCGGCAACGAGGAAGAGGCCATGAAGGTCGCCAACCTCATCGGCGGTCTGCTGAACATGAAGGTCGCTCCCGGCAACTCCAGCATCTTCGTCGGCAACAAGGAGTTCGAGATCATGAAGAAGCCCGGCCGCGGCACCAATGGCCACATCGCCATCGGCTGCAACAACGTGGACCGCGCCATCTATCACCTGACCCAGCGCGGCGTGAAGTTCGACCTGGACTCCAAGAACGTCAAGAACGGCAAGACCGTCGCCTGCTACTTCGCAGACGAGATCGGCGGCTTTGCCTTCCACCTCGTTCAGGCCTGAGCATTTCCTTCTGCCATGCTCCGCCGCACCGGTCTTCCCTGCGGCGGGCGGATATAAGAACCAACAAAAAAGGAGAATATCACAATGAAAGTCGTTACTTTTGGCGAACTGATGGTCCGTCTGCAGCCGTTCAACTATGAGCGTTTCGTTCAGGCTAACAGCCTGGAGTTCACCTTCGGCGGCGGCGAGGCCAACGTTGCAGTCTCTCTGGCAAACTACGGCCTGGACGCAGCTTTCGTCACCAAGCTGCCCGCACATGCCATCGGCCAGGCCGCTGTCAACAGCCTGCGCCGCTACGGCGTCGATACCAGCATGATCACCCGCGGCGGTGACCGTGTCGGCATCTACTACAACGAGAAGGGCGCTTCCCAGCGTGGTTCCGTCTGCATCTACGACCGTGCCAACAGCGCCATCCAGCTGGCTCAGCCCTCTGACTTCGACTGGGACAAGATCTTCGAGGGCGTGGACTGGTTCCACTTCACCGGCATCACCCCGGCTCTGGGCGAGAACATCGTTGAGATCTGCCGCGAGGCCTGCAAGGCTGCAAAGGCACACGGCGTGAAGATCAGCTGCGACCTGAACTACCGCGGCAAGCTGTGGACCCGTGAGCAGGCCCGTGCTGCCATGACCGACCTGTGCCAGTATGTTGACGTCTGCATCTCCAACGAGGAGGATGCCAAGGACGTCTTCGGCATCGAGGCTGAGGCTACCGACATCTACGGCGGCAAGCTGAACGCTGAGGGCTACAAGAGCGTTGCCAAGCAGCTGGCTGACAAGTTCCACTTCGAGAAGGTCGCCATCACCCTGCGTGAGTCTCACAGCGCATTCGACAACGGCTGGAGCGCAATGCTGTACGATGTTGCTTCCAACGAGTACTGCTTCTCCAAGAAGTATGACCTGCACATCATCGACCGCGTTGGCGGCGGCGACTCCTTCGGCGGCGGCCTGATCTACGCTCTGCTGACCGGCAAGAGCACCCAGGAGGCTGTTGAGTTCGCAGTTGCTGCTTCTGCTCTGAAGCACTCCATCGAGGGCGACTACAACATGATGACCGTCTCCGAGGTCGAGAAGCTGGCTGGCGGCGACGGTTCCGGCCGTATCCAGCGCTGATCGCAGGGGGGAGTCCGATATGGATATCCGCTATTCCTGCAACCAGAAGGATTTCAAGCGCTATACCACCGAGGAGATGCGCGATGAGATGCTCATCACCGGCCTGTACAAGGCCGATGAGGTCGTAGCCGTGTACAGCCATGTGGACCGCATGGTCACGCTGGGCTGTATGCCGGTGCACGAGACCGTGTCCATCGACAAGGGCATTGATGTCTGGGCCAACTTTGGCACCCACTATTTCCTCGAACGCCGCGAGATCGGCATGTTCAACATCGGCAAGGATTCCACCGGCATCGTGGTGGCCGACGGTGTCGAGTACAAGCTGGGCTATAAGGACTGCCTGTACATCACCAAGGGCACTAAGGAAGTGACGTTTGCTTCCGCCGACCCGGAGCATCCGGCCAAGTTCTACATGGTCTCCGCTCCGGCGCACTGCTCGTACGAGACCCGCCTCATCAAGATGGCCGATGCGAACCATCGTCCTCTGGGCAGCGTCGAGACCTGCAACAAGCGCACCATCAACCAGTTCATCCACCCGGATGTGCTGAAGACCTGCCAGCTGAGCATGGGCATGACCGCGCTGGAGCCGGGTTCCAACTGGAACACGATGCCCAGCCACACCCATGAGCGGCGGATGGAGATCTACACCTACTTTGAACTGCCTGAGGGGCAGGTGGTGTTCCACATGTGCGGTGAGCCGACGCAGACCCGTCACATCGTGATGCACAACGAGGATGCTGTCATCAGCCCCTCCTGGAGCATCCACAGCGGTGTCGGCACCTCGAATTATACGTTCATCTGGGCAATGGGCGGCGAGAACATGGAGTTTGACGACATGGACAACATCGCCACCACCGACCTGCGCTAAAAAACACCAGCAAGCCCCGTACCGCTCAACCGGCACGGGGCTTTTTGCAAAAAACGGAGGTAATATATCAATGAATCTGTCTGCATTTGATCTGAAGGGCAAGGTCGCCCTCATCACCGGCGGCGCACACGGCATCGGCTTCTCCATTGCCGTTGGCATGGCACAGTGCGGCGCTACCGTCTGCTTCAACTGCTCCAACGAGGGCAGCCTGGAAAAGGGCATTGCCGCCTACAAGGAGGCCGGTGTTGAGGCACACGGCTATGTGGCCGATGTCACCGACGAGGCCGCCGTCAACGCCATGGTGGCCAAGATCAAGGAAGAGGTCGGCCCCGTGGACATTCTGGTCAACAACGCCGGTCTGATGAAGCGTGTGCCCATGATCGAGATGAGCCACACCGATTTCCTGCGCGTCATCGACGTGCACGTCGGCGGTGCGTTCAACTGCTCCAAAGCCGTCCTGCCCGACATGATCGCCAAGCGCGAGGGCAAGATCATCAACATCTGCTCCATGATGAGCGAGCTGGGCCGCGAGACCGTCTCCGCCTACGCTGCCGCTAAGGGTGCCCTGAAGATGCTGACCAAGAACATCGCCTCTGAGTACGGCGAGTACAACATCCAGTGCAACGGCATGGGCCCTGGCTACATTGCCACCGCCCAGACCGCTCCCCTGCGCGAGATCCAGCCGGACGGCAGCCGTCATCCCTTCGACACCTTCATCTGCGCCAAGACCCCCGCAGGCCGCTGGGGTGACCCCGAAGACATGGTCGGCCCCTGCGTCTTCCTGGCTTCCCACGCTTCTGACTTCGTGAACGGCCAGATCCTCTACGCCGACGGCGGCATCCTTGCCTACATCGGCAAGCAGCCTAAGTAAGTTCCGCGAACACTGCAAAGCCCCCTGCGTGGCCAGATCATTTGGTCACGCAGGGGGCTTGTTTTATGATTGCCTGTATTTTGTCTGGCCATGCCGGGCGATCATCCCAGCTTATAGATCAGCCGACGCCAGAACTCGTTGATGCTTCGGTTGGTGGGGTCCTGCAGCCATTCAATGCCGAGGGCCTGCAGTTCCTTGCTGTGGTCCGCAGCAGGAGTGTAGGAGATATCCAGCCCGCGCAGGTTGGGCGAACCGGCTGCGATGCGCTTGCACAGGTCGGCGGTGAGGTCCAGATGGTTCATCAGGTCCAGATACTTCAGGTCCGGCATCCGGGTCAACGGCTCGTAATCCAGACCCTTGCAGGTCTTCTCGTCGCCCACGCCAAGGCCCATGTCCAGGAACTCAATGTGCGTTCGGGTCAAGGGGTCCAGGCTGGGGTACGTGGTGCCGGTTCCGATGCTCAGATACCGCAGTTTGGGCAGTGTCGTCAGCGGCTCCAGCGAAGCCAGTTCATTCGACGAACTCAGGCCAAGCACCTCCAACTCCTGCAAGCCCTCCAAGGGGCTTAGATCAAGCGCTCCACAGTTGGAAAGGGTCAGGCTTTCCAGCTTCGTCAGCGCCGCCAGAGGGGCCAGCGTTACGGGTTTGGCACCATAGAGCGAGAGCACTTTCAGCCCGGTGCAGGCTTCCAGTCCGGACAGGTCTGTCAGACTGTCGTAAGGCACTTTTGCCGTATAATAGAACACTTGCAGGCTGTCAAAATGCCGCAGATCGTTCAGGCTGGTCAGGTTCTCAAGATTTCCGCCCTCAGCCAGATATGACGCATTCTTTGCGCTGTCAGCCGTACTGAAAACGGCACCCTCGGTCGGCTCTGTCCATGCGGCATCCACGCCGTTTGCGCTGATCCGCAGCACCTGAATCTCCCACACGTCGCTGTGCAGGATGTCCCCTTCCGGCTGATTGAGCACGAAGCGGATGTGGGCTTCCATGGCGGGGTCTTCCCACTGGATGACATAATCTTCGCCGTGCTCGACCGTTTGGGATGGGATCTCGACCTGCCGCTCACTCACGACCCATTTCGTCAGGTCGCTGCGGCTGTGCGGAAGATTCTGGTTCGGCCTGCCCGTACAGGCACACAGCAGCAATGCCGCCGCAAGCACCCACACGAAAAGTTTTGTCCGCTTCATGGAAACACCTCCTATTCCATCTTTCGAGATTATAATATCATTTTGATATCAACAATGTCAATAGTTTTTTCAAATTTTTGTCAGTGTCTCTTGTCGTGATGCCCAGTTTGTTTCGAGAAACCCTGAGATTTCACATTTTTGTAAAGGATTTTTCCTTGCATTTTTCGTCGTTTTCGGTATAATAGTTACTCGTGAGCAACTTTCACACGAAGTTGTCCCATGAAGGAACTTTTCACATTCAACAAGGAGAATCTATCACTATGAAACTGAAAAATGCTGCTGTCGTCGCTGCTGCTCTGGCACTGGCCGTCGGCATGACCGCCTGCGGTTCTTCCTCTTCCTCTACCGCTGCTTCTTCCACCGCCTCTTCCGTGGCTTCCTCTGTTGCTGCTTCTTCCGAGGCTGCAAGCTCTGAGGCTGCTGTCGAGCCCGCTGAGTACACCGTGTACAACACCACCGGTTCCACCGTTTCCGAGCTGTACCTGTATGTTGCCGGCTCTGAGGACAAGGGCGAGAACCTGGCCGGTGAGGGCCTGGCAGACGGCGAGAACGTCGTTCTGACCCTGCCGGAGGATGCTGACCAGTCCGCAAAGTACGTCCTGGAGTTCACCACCGAGGACGGCACCACCCAGAGCTTCGACACTCTGAGCTACGAGGTCGCTCCCATCTCCCTGCTGAGCGCTGACGCCGCAGCAGGTGCTACCCCCATCAGCTTCACCGCTCCGGAGCAGTAAGATGTAAACAAAAAAGAAGCTCCACAGTGCAGTCGCACCGTGGAGCTTCTTTTTTGCTTTTTATCAGACTTTCTCGATGGTAATGGTCCACTCGCTGGTCAGGGCCTCATCCGGCTCCAGGACCTCGTGCTTTCCTTCTTCGTTGACGCTGTTGGCCCAGCCGTTCCAAGGCTCCATGCAGACGAAGCTCTCCGCGTCCTGCTGCCAGAGCACACCGTTGTTGAAGCTATCGTCGGCGTCCACCGTGACCTTGTGGCCGTTGCCCTTGTCGGTGAAGCTCATCGGGAACTCCACGCCCGTCATCAGGCGGATGGTATTGTCGGTGCCTTCCTTGCGGGTCAGGGTGATCTTCTCCGGAGCGGCGGGCTGCTCGCCCTTGGCGTTCTCGGAGCAGGTCTTGCACCGGATGTCAAAATCCACATTCTCCAGAGCGGAAGCCGTAAAATAGGGGTGATAGCCGAAGCTGAAGGGCATCGGGACGTCGCCCTCGTTGATGACGGTCATGCTGATGGAAGCGGTGGTGCCGTTCAGGTCGTAGTTCACCAGCAGGGTGAAATCAAACGGGTAGAGGAACTTGGTCAGCGGGGTGGACTCCAGGATCAGCGTCACGCCGTCGGGTCCGACACTCTCCACCTCCCAGGCGCACAGGTCGGCGAAGCCGTGGCACTCCATGGGGTAGGCTTTTCCGTCGAACAGATGGACGCCGCCGTCCGGGTTACCGCAGCTGGGGAAGAGCACCGGCACACCGAACCGGGGGCGGTTGCACTCGCTGAAGTTGGGGCGGCGGGTCCAGATGTACTCGTCGCCGTCCAGCGTGAAGCCGGTGATCATGCCGCCGCGCTCCGGGGTGATGGTCAGGGCCGTCTTGGCAGCGGGGTCGGTGATGACGTACTGCTCGTAGCAGGCACCGCCTTCGGTAACATACTGAGTCGTGATCTGATTCATTTTAAGTCCTCCTGATTCGCATCCCCACCCTCTCAGGCGCTTCGCGCCAGCTCTCCCAAAGGGAGAGCCTTTGGCATATCGGCCAGGCCTGAGCAGAACGAGAACGCTTTGTTTGATTTGGAAGCAGCCGGGCGCTGTTCTCGATCGAGACAGCAAGGCCCGCCGCCTTTCGGCAAACCGAGCCTGTGCGTCTTGTTGTGAGGAAACCGGCCTGCCAATGGCTCCCACTCCGGGGGAGCTGGCAAAGCCGCAAGGCTTTGACTGAGAGGGTTACAGCACGACGCCGTCCTTAAAGATGGAGATCTCGCGGAAGCCGTGCTTCTCGGCCTTGGTCTGCTCGCCGCTTGCAACGCGGATGACCAGATCCAGCAGGCCCTGTGCGGTCTCGTCGATGGTCTTTTCGCCGTCTGCGATGACACCGGTGTTGTAGTCGATCCAGCCCGACTTCTTCTCTGCCAGCGGAGTGTTGGTGGAGATCTTCAGGGTGGGAGCCGGAGCCGAGAACGGCGTGCCGCGGCCGGTGGAGAACAGGATCAGGTGGGCACCTGCGGCCGTCATGGCCGTGGCAGACACCAGATCGTTGCCGGGGCCGTAGAGCATGTTCAGGCCCTTGGTGACCACCGGGTCGCCGTAGCCGATCACGTCCATGATGGGGGCCGTGCCGCCCTTCTGGACGCAGCCGCAGCTCTTGTCTTCCAGCGTGGTGATGCCGCCCTGCTTGTTGCCCGGAGAGGGGTTGTCGTAGACGACCTCATTGTGGCTGATGAAGTACTCCTTGAAGCCGTTGATCATCTTCTCCGCCTTGACGAAGACGTCGTGGTTGATGCAGCGGTCCATCAGGAAGCCCTCGGCACCGAACATTTCCGGCACCTCGGTCAGGACGGTGGAACCGCCGCGCTGGCCCAGCATATCGGAGAAGCGGCCGATGGTGGGGTTGGCGGTGATGCCGGACAGGCCGTCCGAACCGCCGCACTTCATGCCCACGACCAGCTCGCTCACCGGGATGGGCTCGCGCTGGAACTGACCGGCGTAAGCCGCCAGCTCCTTCAGGATGCTGCGGGCGGCGGCGAACTCGTCGTCCACGTCCTGGCAGGTCAGGAACTTGACGCGGTCGTGGTCATACTCGCCCAGCTCTTCGACGAACTGGTCGTGCTGCAGGTTCTCGCAGCCCAGATGGAGCACGAGGACCGCAGCGGCGTTCGGGTGGCGGACCAGCGCAGCCAGCAGCTTGCGGGTCTGGGCATGGTCGTGGCCGGTCTGGCTGCAGCCAAACGGATGGGTGAAGGTGTACAGACCCTCGATGCTGCCGGTGACGAGGTCCTGGTTATCGGCGACCATCTTCTTGGCGATGTCGTTGACACAGCCGACGGTGGGGATGATCCAGATCTCGTTGCGGATGGCAGCGCGGCCGTCCTTGCGGCGGAAGCCCATAAAGGTCTCCGGGGCCGTCTTGGGCAGCGGAGCCAGATCCGGTGCGGGGTTGTAGCTGTACTCCACCTCACCGGACAGGTTGGTGTGAACGTTGTGGGTGTGCATCCAGGTGCCCGGCTCGGCATCTGCGGTAGCGTGACCAATGGGGAAGCCGTACTTGATGACGTTCTCGCCGTTCCGGATGGGCTTCACGGCCATCTTGTGGCCCTGCGGGATGTCTTCCAGCGCGGTGACGGACAGGCCGTCCACCTCCACCAGCGTGTCCTTGGCGATGGGGTGCAGCGCGACCACAACATTGTCGATGGGGCTGATATGAATTGCCTGCGGCATAATAACTCTCCTTATAGGCCTTCCCCCTTGGGGGAAGTTTTCCTTCAGCTTACAGGCAGCTCTTGTAAGCAGCCTCGGCACCCTGGGTGCGGATCAGCTCCAGATCTGCCAGAACAGCAGCCTCCAGACCCTCGATCTTGGTCAGGTCCTGATCCCACATCTGGGTGTTGGTCAGGACTGCATGCACCAGCTCCGCAGCGGTATCGTCCTTGTGTGCGAAGTAGAAGTCCAGCGCCCATGCGTCATCCTGGATCTTATAGGTGTTGCCGGCCGGGCGCTTGCAGATCAGGCCGTCTGCGGTGCGCTCCTGGATGTCGTTGGAGTAGAAGGCGATGTAAGCGGCCAGGCTCATGGTCAGGCACTTGGGCAGCTGCTTCTGCTCCTCAATGTAGCTCAGGAAGGACGGCATGTTGCGGGCCTTCCACTTGGAGGTGGAGTTCAGGGAGATGCTCATCAGCTCATGGTTGATGAACGGGTTGTTGAAGCGGTCCTGCACAGCGGATGCGAAGTCTTCCAGATCCTTCTTGTCCAGCGGCAGGGTGGGGATGACTTCCTCGTGCAGCATCTTGTTCATGAAGCCGCGGATGGTGTCGTTGTGCATGCAGTCACGCACGATGTCGAAGCCTGCCAGGTATGCGCCCAGGACGAAGCCGGTGTGGGCACCGTTCAGGATGCGGACCTTGCGCTTCTTGTACGGGGTGACATCGGGCACGACCATAACGTTGACGCCGGCCTTCTTGAACGGGAGCTTGTCCTCCAGACCTGCGGGGCCCTCGATGACCCAGACGCCGAAGACTTCGCCGACGTCCAGAACGGTATCGTGGTAGCCGTTGGCCTCTTCCAGAGCAGCCAGCTCCTTCGGGTCACGGATGCGGCCCGGAACGATGCGGTCCACCAGAGTGGAGCAGAAGGTGTTGGCCTCGTTCATCCAGTCGATGAACTCTGCTTCCAGATTCCAGTCCTTGGCGTAGTTGTTGCAGCACTTCTTCAGCTCTTTGCCGTTGTTGTCGATCAGCTCGCAGCTCAGGATGACCAGGCCCTTGTCGGCAGCGCCCTGGAACGCCTTGTAGCGCTCATACAGCACACGGGTCAGCTTTGCGGGGAAGCTGTTGGGGGGCACCTGGTCGAATGCGCTGTCGCCCTGGGTGTAGGCGATGCCAGCCTCGGTGGTGTTGGATACAACAGTCTCCAGCTCTTCCGAGCGGGCCAGAGCCAGCACTTCGTCCCACTTGTCGTCCACATAGGGGCAGACGCAGTCGGACACGCAGGAGATCACACGCTTGGCATCGACCTTCTGGCCCTTTTCACTGCCGCGCAGATACAGGGTGTACAGACCCTCCTGCTCGTTGATCCAGTCGGCCATCTGGGGGAAGTTGCCGATGGGCTGCACCAGCTTGACTTTGCCGTTGTAGCCTGCTTTTTCGTTCGCGATATCATAGAAGTAATCCACGAATGCGCGCAGGAAGTTGCCCTCGCCGAACTGCATGACCTTGACCGGTGCATCCTTCAGGATGTAGCCGTGATAGCCCGTCTGCTCAAGAACCTTGTAATTCAAAGTTTCCATGTCTGTGTTCTCCTTTTAAGTTTGCTTTGCGGTTGCTTTGCTTTGCCTGAGAGGGCCGTGTGCCCTCCCCTTCTCTTCTCTATTTTATGCTGTTGTATACAAATAAGTCAAGTACTTTTTGCTAGATTTTTGTCCAAAAACAGGTCATTTTTATAATTTCCAGCGGTTTTCACAAGGAAAAGTCTGAAAATTTGGCAGTTTTTCAGTTGTATACATCGGCATTTTTCGGTATACTAAAAGCAGGCGCAGCTTGCCCGCACAGGCAGGCGCAAACCCGACTGTTTTATCTATCCGATGAACGAATCAGAAAAGGAGTTCGACCCATGAAAGCATTTATGGATAAGGAATTCATGCTCCAGTCTGCCACGGCTCAGCATCTGTATCACGACTATGCAGAGGATATGCCCATCTGCGATTATCACTGCCACATCCCGCCCCGCGAGATCTACGAGAACCGCCGCTTCGACAACATCGCTCAGGTCTGGCTGGGCGGCCGCAACCCGGACGGCAGCTACTTCGGCGACCACTACAAGTGGCGCGTGATGCGCTCCAACGGTGTGCCGGAAGAGTACATCACCGGGGACAAGCCCGACCGCGAGCGCTTCCAGAAGTTCGCAGAGGCTCTGCCCATGGCCATCGGCAACCCGATGTACCACTGGACCAACCTGGAGCTGCACCACTTCTTCGGCTATGAAGGCGTCCTGAACGGCGACACCGCTGAGGAAGTCTGGAATCTGTGCAACGACAAGCTGCAGCACGACCCCAAGCTGACCGTCCGCGGCCTGATCGAGCAGTCCAACGTCGCTTTCATCGGCACCACCGATGACCCCATCGACGATCTGGAGTGGCACAAGAAGATCAAGGAAGACCCCACCATCAAGTTCACCGTGGCTCCTTCCTTCCGCCCCGACAAGGCCCTCAACATCCAGAAGCCCGGCTTCGTCGAATACATGGGCAAGCTGGCTGAGGTCGTCGGCAAGGAGAAGCTGGCCTGCATCGACTGCGTCTGCGATGCTCTGACCAAGCGCATCGAGTTCTTCGTCGAGATGGGCTGCCGCGCTACCGACCACGGCCTGGACTACGTGCCTTATCGTGAGGCCACCAAGGAAGAGGTCAACGCCATCTACCAGAAGGCCATGGCCGGCGAGGCTGTGACTGCGGAAGAGGTTGAGAAGTATCAGACCTACATCCTGATCCACCTGGGCAAGCAGTATCACCGCCTGAACGTTGCCATGCAGATCCACTACAACTGCCTGCGCGGCGTCAACCG
>ENA-USUJ01001653-USUJ01001653.1-human-gut-metagenome-genome-assembly--contig:-NODE-1653-length-18488-cov-8.009722_pt1 | contig 18488 bp, 22 predicted proteins | sample MGYA00250061_ERZ773398 | MGnify/ENA primary metagenome ERZ773398 (study PRJEB29103, sample SAMN06111992) | human gut metagenome | biome: human gut; feature: ankylosing spondylitis patient; material... | reverse complement strand
CGATTTCAATATCAGGGTTATCGACAAGCGCAGGATTCGGGAAAACGCTTATAGATACTATCAATGCGAATTGGCACGGCGCTACGCAAGCATTGCCGAACGCGGTATATGATTTTGGAGATACTTCGCCTGAATTTACGTTAGCGGCAGGAAAAATATTCCAAAAAGTTGTTTGCAAGTCGGGGAACAATGAAGTATATAACAGCACAATTAAAGTCGTAAACGTTGACGGGATTTTTAAGCTTAACAGGGTAACTGTTTTAAACGGAAAAGAGATAGAAAACGTAACAGACAATAAGCTAATGCTTATAGATTATAACTTATTAAATTTATCCCCGGAAGTATATTCGGTAGAATATTATTTTTATGTCGCGACGAAACAGGCAAGCGGCGTTTTTACAACGCCATTTTGGTGCGTAAGGGCTACGAATATATTCGTAGTAGTACCCGAAAAAGGAAATTCTATTGCGCCTAAAAAACTCACTATATCCGATACGGTTGATAGAATTTTCGACACGTTAGAGCCGAATAGAGCGACAAACAGATTCTCTTTTGACGAAACGCAAAAAGCGAAGTATGATAAAATACTTGCGCCCGAATTTACGTTTACAAAAATGACAGTTCGGGAAATGTTACGCACGGTAGGCGGGTTTATCCACGCAGAGCCGAGATTAAAAGATGATACGGACAGCAACGTTGTTTTATTTGACGAATACGGCAGTAATGAAAAATCGCATATATCGAAAAAATCGTATGTAAGTTATCAATTAAAATCGGATATAAACGAATGGTGCACCGCGCTTGACAGTTCGGCAGAAAACCTTGTAAATCAGTTAGATTATGCGCAAGGCGTATCTTACGAGCCGACGAGAAGATATTCACCGAGCGAAACATACGGAAACCCCGATATAACTTTAAGAAGTGAAAATGCGACGGCGAGATTTTCGGAAGATGAAAGTTCGTTTGTTCCGACAAGCTTACCTATCTATAAGATAAAACGCATAAGAGTAGTTCGATTCAACAATACTAATTACGATATAGATATAACGCCGTATGTTTACGAAGAAGCGGATTATGGGCTTTTAAAATCAAATAAAGGCTATTACCCGAACGCAAAAGCGTTTGCCGTTTATTACAGACAAGGCGAAAAAAATATAAAAGGATTATTCTATAAAGAGGAAGATTCCGTATCGCAGTATTTTAGTAAGTTCGCGATTGTAAATATAATTCGCGCCGCTTCCGGGGATTTTTCTATCGATATATTCGGCGAAGATTTATATAAAATCGGTTTTAGTATCGAATACACGCCTATTTATTCAACGCGTATAAGAACGATAAAACAAACGCTTTCAACGGGAAAAACGCCGCGTGCGCTTGCGTACAATCAGGGCGAAAACCTTATTGAAACAAGATACTACGGCGAAAATTTAAAGGGCGTTGTAGCGCGTTTGGGCAATATCGAAAAAACGTACACGTATCATTTAGCTTTTTTATCTGATATTCCGAAAGTCGGTACATTATTCGATGATAATTACTATATTTCATCGGTATATACGGAGATATTGCAAAGCGTGATAAAATGCACGGTAGGATTATCGAAAGACTTTAATAGACTTTCTCAATACGTCGGAATTTCGTCAAATAAGCGTATGTGGGAAGTATCAGAGAAGCAAAGTCAGGCGCGGCAATCCATTTATACTGAATATATGAAAGTCAGTATGACAGACAACGCAGGGAGTGATAGCGGCGTTTGTTTCGTGCAAACTAATCCGTTTTTAATATCAAAAAATCAATCCGTAACTCTTTCATCTATTACGACAAAAACAAAGAATAAGACAATCCTTAAAAACGTGCTTTTGCCGTCAGTAGCAAGTGCAATAGGGAATTCGATGATATTTACATTTTCGTTTGAAGATAACTATTCGGCGGGGCAAAGGCAATTAGTATCTACAAACGAAAGCGGAAATAACATATTTTATTCTCAATACGTTCCTTATTGCGATTATTTCGGTAAGTTTTATTATATGGATATAGATTTTACTATCGCGATAAATGCTTCGAGCGATTGGAACGGTATGTATTTCCCCGAACGCGTTGACGGAGTGCAATATTTTCCCGCCGTATCTATCCGTGATTGGAAGTACAGAAAAGACAATAGAGAAATCCCGCAAATCACTTACGAGCTTTCGGCGGTAAGCGATGACGAAGAAATTATCATCGGTTCGGGTATTATGCAAAATAATTTCCTTGTGAACATTTCGCCGTTGCCGTTAGTTTTATACGGTTTTACGGAACGATTAAATAAAATCAATAGCGAAGTGGATTTTACAAACGCAAGAAAGCTTTCTGACAGCGTATCTTTTCAAGACAACGGCACGGGGTGGAAAGTTGTATTAAATATTCCCACAAGCGCGGCGGATTGCGTAGCTTTTGCGATTGTAACTCAACCGTCAGAAAAGGTTATTGAAGTAACCGATGATGACGGAAATAATACAACGCAAACAATAAAATCGGGCGGATTGCTTTACATTGGCATAAATAAAGAGTATAATAGAATAAAAGACAACAATACTATTTATTTGAGCATTAGAAAAGAAATTTAAAGGAGTAAAGATATGATATTCTTTTTCAAAGCGGACGGAACATTGATAAAAAGCGCGCCCGAAACAGTTTATCAAGGCAGCGCAGAAGCGGGAAAAGTCTACGTAGTCGCGCCATTAAACGCAAATATGCTTGTAGACGTATATTATGAATTGCCGAACGGCGAGCGGTGGGGCGCGTATTTGCTTGAAAATAACGGTACTGTTATAAACAACGAAGAATTGCCCGACGGTTGGGCGTTATGGAGCACCACGCTTGAAAGCGCAATCACGCAGTACGCAGGAACGCTTAAAGCGCAATTCGGCTTTTATCAATCGGGAAAGGCTGATAAAGTGCCGCTTATTACTTCGCAAGGCGTTACTATAACGATTGCAAAAGGCGTTGTAAGAGATTTACCGTCTGCACCGACTGCAGACGTATACGCGCAGATTGTCAATTCCATATCATCGATTAAACAAGATATTTCGAACTTGCCGAACGAGTATTTGTCTAATACAAACGAAGATAAAATCGCATTAAAAAACAACGGCGCGGTTGAATATTCCGAAAACGCTACGGCGGGAACGATTGCAAAGCGTGATAGCGACGGGAAAATCAATGTCGCAGACGGCACGGAAGATTTAAACGCCGTAAACGTAGGGCAACTTAATGCAGCGTTAGAAAAAAAGGTAGATTCTTCTTCTGTATCTTCTGCTGCTGTTAAAAACACTATTGCGCAAAGGACAGAAACGGGGCAATTAAAAGCCGCTGACGGCGTAGCCGACGATGATTTAGCGACGGTAAAACAACTTAACGCCGTGCAAGGAAATTATACCGATATAACGAATATTGACTTGAACACGGGCGATACCACGGTTGAATACGATACGGAATTAGGCATTACAGTAAATGCAAAAGGCACTCTAACGCACAAAAACGGCGATACCGAACAACCGACAACGAAATTTGAATTGCCTATTGAAGCGGGTGATGGAATTGTTATAGACAAGGCGCAAAACGAAGAAAAAATCAGAGTTAAAGTTGACGGAGAAGTAACGGAAACGCCGAATAGTATTGTAAAACGCGATAGCGCAGGGCGAGTAAAAACCGCTGACGCTGTATCTGATGAGGACGCAGTTTCTTACAAACAGCAAAAGACTTTGCGGAATTATACAGATGCTGAACTGTTAAAGAAATTAGATAGAATCGGCGGAACAATTACAGGAAACTTAATTGTTTCAGGCAATTTAAGCGTAAGCGGAAAAACTTCTATTATTGAGTCAACGACTTTAAAAGTCGCAGACAAATTGATTTACGTAGCAAAAGATAATATCTCTGCATTGACTTCTCCCGCAGGTTTAATAACGCCTAAATATGATGGAACTAATGACGGCGGACTTGTTTACGATAATTCTGGAACTGCTTATGTTGGCGACATCAAATTGGATAGCAATGGAAATGTAGACGTAAATGCAAGCGACTTACAACCTATTGCAACAAGAGATGCTTATAGTAATTTCACAAACGGGCATAAAGTTAAAGTAGAAGTAGATTCTTCACAAAAAAATGTAAAATTTATTGACGGTGGAAAAGACGACGGCATTAATTCTCTCACAGACGTGAATCTTACACTTGGTAACATAACCGTTCAGTATGATACTACATATGGTATTCAAATCAATTCCACTGCAAGATTCACAGCAGAAGGAACTAATCATGATGCTATGATGGACTTGGCAATTCCTATTGTTGCAGGAGATGGTATTGTAATAGATAAAGCTGCTGATAGTGAGAAGGTTAATGTTAAAGTTGATAAAAACAAAATATTCAATATTACGAATATAGGTAATAAAACAAGTAACTATAATCGCATTCCTTATTTGCCAAAAAATAGGAAGACATTATCGACAGAAGTTTTAGAATTACTATATGTAGATGAAGGTAACACAAATGATATAGGAGATATTCCATCGTATGTTAGCCCTGAGTTTGGTGATACACGAAGTTCGAATGGAGTTTTAATTACAAGTACTCCAACAAAACCTTATCAAGCAGCTAACAAGGAATACGTAGATGAAGGATTCATTGCAAAAGTTACTACAGCTAATCAAGATACTAGAGTATATGGAATTTCAGCAGTAGGAGAGCAATATATAATTCCTACTTCTGAAAATATTCCAGAGCAAGGACATATAGCCCAATATACAACTGGAGGTAATATAAGAACTAATACTCCTATTGATAACTTAGATTGTGCCAATAAAAAATATGTAGACGAAAATATAGCTACACATTTAGTTGGTGTATATACTTACAAAGGCTCGAAAGATACTTACGCTAATTTGCCTGCAACAGGGAACAACGTCGGAGACGTATGGAACGTAGAAGATACGGGAACTAACTATGCTTGGAACGGCACTAATTGGGATTCTCTTAGTGCGAACGTATTAGATAGCACAGGCAATAGCACAGTTCAAGCAATGTCGCAGAAAGCTACAACAGACGAATTAAATAAGAAAGTCAACACTGTTGATAACTTCGTAAAAGTATTTACTATTCCTAACGGTGTAAGTAGCGGAACACTTACTGATGACGTAAAAGAAAAGTTATGCAATCCAGACGGGCATAACTATTACGTTTTTGACGATACTTCACAAATGATTTTAAAGTATTCGTTTACAGAAGAGGATGAGATTATACAATATAAAGCAGTATACTTTGTAAACGACAAGGCTTATGATATTACTATGCAGATATTGCCGTCAAATGGTAGTTGGCGGCGTAGTCAAACTGTTTTAAACGGTGCAACGGCAAATCCTACTCTTACAGGAACAGAAGCGGATTTAACGAGCTTAAAGGTTGGCGGTACAGACTATAAAATTCCTGCGAGTTCAGGCGGCGAAGCTGTAACTCCATCCACTGCAACGTCCACTGCGACCTCTGGTACATTTACTTCTGCTGAATGGGCTAAACTTCAAGCAAACGATAACAATTACATTTTGTTTAACAACGAAATTTATCGTCTTGCTGATAAAGCTCATTCTGGCACAACTGGTATCTGGAGTTATACACATACAGGTTGGGACGGTACCGCGATTATGGATAAGTCCATCAATGTAACTGTTGCTACTGGTGCGTGGACATTAGTTGTAGGACAAGAAAGCGATGGAGTGCAATTCGTAGAATTATTCCATGGCAGCGTACTTACAGAAGAACAATTAGCTACTTTAAAAGAAAATAAAGCTAATCAAATAATCTATTATGGTGGGGTAAAATATTATCTTAAATTAGCTTATGAAAAAAGTTTTAACGAATGGATATATGTGACTTTCTATGATAGTGTAATGACACTTACTGTAAATATGACTACCGGTTCAGCTACTTTTGATGCTGCCAATGGTGGGAAGTTGTATTTGCACTCTCTTTATTTTGCTAGTGTAAAAAATCAAGCTTTGCTAGCATTTTATCATACGAGTCCGACACAAGTAACTGATGAATGGATATACGAAAATCTGACAAATAATAATTGTTGTTTGACTTTTTTTCCGAATGTTAAATCTATTTCTCAATACAACACCATAGGACTGGGCGCTCAGTTGGGACCAACAGGCAGCTCTCCGTCTTGGGGTGCTTCAATCGACCTCGAAAGTCCGAGTCCTACTACATTATCAGTATCACAAGCAAACCAATACCTCGTAACCGAGATTTAAGGAGAAAGAATTATGGAAAGATTTTATTACAAGTCAAAAGATGGAACTGGTTTTCTCAATCTCAAATCACCACTCGTTGACAAGAACTACATTCAAATTACAGAAGAAGAGTTCAAAGAGCTTACAAAGCCAAAAGAACCTACAGCAGAAGAGAAAGCAGCACAAGAGAAAGCGCAACAAATTGCAGGATATAAGAAGTATTTGCAAGATACGGATTATATTGTGCTTAAAATGGGCGAGTGCCTTGCAGACGGAAACACGGAAGCGGTAACGGCGATTAAAACGGAATATGCGGTACAGCTTGCAAAACGAAAAGAAGCAAGGGATAAAATCAACGAGCTTGAAAAATAAAAGGCGGTGAAAAAATGGAAAGGGTGATAGAGCTTACGAAAACAAACGGGTATTTTTGGGATAAAAATCCGATTGTGTTCGGGAAAGACGATAAAGTCATTTTAAATTTTAAAAGCGTTTACGACATTTCGGAATCGGTTATAACGTTAGGAAACGGCGCGGAGAGAGTGCAAAAAACTCTCTCTCAACCGTTCGAAATCCCCGAAGAAGTATTGTTTTCGGGTTGGCTTTCCGTTAGAATTGATATGTACTTAAACGGCGATAAGGCTAAATCGTGGAATTTACTTCCTATAAAGCTTATCGAAGCAGACGGAGAAGTACACGGCGAAGAAGAAGTAAAAGCTTTTAACGAGCGATTAAACGGCGTAGAAGTGATTATAGCCGATATGGAAACAAATAAACTCAACGAAAGCGATTTTGCGGCGTTCGTAGAAAAATACGAAAAAGCGTATAAAGACCTTGCAGAAAAGCATAACAAGCTTGCCGAAATCGTTGGTGCATTAAAGGAAAATAATGCGTTATAAGCGTGTTATTTTCCGATTAAAGCGGTAAATTTGCAATATTTTTGCAAAAATAATAGATAAAACAAGGAGAATAAGGAAATGGATTTTAATTCTATTTATCAAGCAGTCGCGCCGTATTTAGGTACGGGCGTTATAGGTACGGCGTTAGTCGGATTAATCAGCATTTTTTGCAAAGGCATAAAAGCCTTTAAAGAAATGAAAAACACGTTTAAAGACACTAACGCAGAAGCGATTGAACGATTCAGAAAGGCGTTGCCGTCCGAACTTACGGTATCGCTTGAAACAATCACGAAACAAGAGTTTTCGAAGATTAGAGCGGAAATCGCGGCGGACATTAAAGAGCAGTTTATAGAGCCTATTAAAGCGAATACGGAGCTTTGCCGCGCAATGGCGGAAGCGTTGGCGGTATCTAAGCTCACGCCCGACGCGTACAAAGAAAAAATCAAGGAAATGCTTGACTTGCCCGAAGTGGAAACGACAAACAGCCTTAAAGTCGAATTAAACACGGAAGAAAATGGAACGAACGGAGAAAACCCGGGCGCGAAATCAGAGAATAAAATTTTGGTGGATTGACGATGAAAAGAACAGGGAAAACGTGGTTATTTTTTGTTTTGCAGATTGTCTTTATGCTTGTCATACCGTGCGTTTTCATATGGGTACAGTATGGCAGCGTAGAACAAGGCACAACGGCATATAAATTAGAAGTAACCGCTATTTTGCTTATGTTATTAGTCTTTGTCGTATTCAAAAAGATTTTCATTTCTAAATGGCTGAAAACGATTGACGGAAAGATTATAAACATAGAAACGAACGCATTGACGATAACGGACGAAACGGCAATACAATCAAATAAAAAGGCGTGGAGAACGTATAGCATTATTCAACTATTTTCAAGCGCGGTTATACCGCTGTTATGCTTTATCCTTGCTATACTTACGATTAAAGCCGTAGAAAAGGATTTAATACAGTTATACGGCTGTTTAATGTTTTGTCTTATATCTATTTGCGTTGGGATTGTATTCAGAATAGCGGAAATTTACTCAATGAAACTTACTCACGAGAAAGACGAATAAAAATAGGGGTGTGTGAGAATGAACAATATATTAAAATCAGCGACAAATATTATATTTGCGCTTTTATCGCTTGTATGCTTAATTATCGTATCGCTTGGAATCGGGCTTGATTTTTCGCAGTTAAAATCTCCCGCATTTTGGCTTGAAGTGCTTATCAAGTGGGTGCTTACGATGATTATGTTTAATATCATAGCGGAATACGATAGCGCACAGCGAACGCACGACAAAACAGGGCGGTTCTATTTGGCTTTTGCAACGCTTAAAATACGTATTAAACTAATTCACCGTAGGAAGCTTTACGATAAATTAGATTCGGCATTAAACAGCAAAAACAACGAAATTTTAAAAGAGTTATGGACGGAGCGTATTCATCGCAGTGCTTGCACGCATTTATGCTATGATGATATTTATAACTCAACGGACACGCCAAAAGAGCTTGCCGAAAAAGTGCGCTTAACGAAGAAACGGAAAATAAAGCGGCTTGCGAAGTTATGCGAACAAATCCGCAGCGGTGCGACATACAAGCATTTTTATTTATTTCCGTTTAAACCTATCAAAGAAGAGTATTTTCTGAAAGACAACGAGCTTTCGAAAATATCTATCAATAAATTCAGTTATTCCCACGGCAAAGAAACTTTCCGCCGGAACTCAACGAAAACAATTACTTTCTTTCTGACTTCCTTAATCACGGCGGTTATAACTTATTCATTTTATGCGCCGAACTTTTGGAGCGAGCTTGCGGCAAACCTTTTGACCGTAGCAATGGCAATGGGCGCAGGGTTTACCACTTCCGCCCGGGATATGCGCAGAAGAACGCAAGTATACGAAAACAGAAACGACTTCTTAGAGCGTTACTTAAATATAACTGACGTATGGAGCGAGAATTATACTTTTCCGCAAGAAGTGCCGCTTGAACTGAAACAAGCTACTTTTAATAAGCTAATAAGTGGCGAAGAGAGTTTATCAAAGCAAAATGGACTTGACGAGGCGCAGAGTAGCTCACAAGGGAACACAGGAACGTTTTTCGACTTTACCGAACATAAGGAGATTTTACGATGATTTTAGGTATGCTTATTTGTTTCTTAATGCTTTTTGAAGAGCGCGACTAACTACACTCACACACCCCTACAAAAGCCGCTTTACTTTCCTTTTTTTTGGGAACGCAAGCGGCTTTCTTTTTGTCTATTTTTTATACATTTATACAACTTTTTTGTGTATTTTATTTGTTTTTAAGCTGTTTTTCTGTTTATTTTAACTAAAAATCGCTTTTTTCTGTCTTTTTAATCGTAAAATAAGAACAAGCCGAACGCCCAAAAGCTCAATCCTTGTAAAGCAACGCAAGAGCCGTTTTTGGGCATAATAGCCCTATCGAAAAGATAGAACTAAATGCCCTTAAAGTCAATCCCCGCAGAAGTTTCCGCGTTCGCCGCCTTTTCTCTTCGCATTCCGTTTTTTCAACGGACTTTCGTCAGCGTATGCTCAATCCAACGCCTAAAACCGAAAGCAAGCCACAAATGAGCCGTGCCCCCCACCGCTTTTTATAGTGTTATTTGGTGTCCACAATCACTTGACGGGGCGTTACTTTACAGAAGAGAAAGTGCTTTTCACGCTCCGCGGATATATTGGTAACGCGGTGTCCGCTCCGCAGTGTCTCCCGGCTGCCGCTCGTTTGAGGGTGTTCACGGGTGTAGCAACTATTTAAAGTCGCTATAAAGTAAAAGAAAAAGCCGCTTGCCTGTTGTTTTCGGTTTAGGGTGGGGAACAACAGACAAATAGCTTTTCTTTTATAATGCTTATTTAGTTGTAGGACTTATTCAGCCCCACCCTTGACCAAATAAGCACGGTTTTTCGGAAGCTTTCTCCAACCTTAAAACCTCTTTTATTATAACACATAAAAAATCAATGTCAATCAAAAAACAGGGGTAAAATAAAAAAAATTAAAAAAATTTAAAAAAGTTTTAAAAACTATGTCAAAACGATTGACAACGATATATCAAAGTGATATAATAAGGGTACAAAGATTGAGAGAGGGCGAACCTCAAAGGAGAAAAACAAAATGAAAGTTACAACGTATTGCATAAACAAAGGTACGAGCAGTCAATATTACGGGCTTAAAAACGCCGAAGAAAATCAAGTTTTATATTCTGCGCCGAATAATTGGAAAACAGAAAAAGGCGCGCTGAATTGGGCAAAGAAACACGGCTTTGAAATTTAAAAAAATGAGGTGAATAAAATGAAAAAATACATACCGTATTTAATTGTAAGCGATTGGAATACTTTTTCCGGAACACCTGTTCGGGAACACTGGTACGAGAGCAAAGACGGCTACGCTGTGCAAACCGTGCATAATATCGATATATCATACGCGAAAAGCTATGACACGGAAGAAGAAGCAATAGAGCGTGCGAAAGAGCTTGCAAAGACTTTTGACGAAAAACGCTACTCAATAGGAAAGTGTAGCTTTTGCGAATATGAAACACAAGGAGATTTACAATGAGAGAACAAACGAGAATGAAGAAGCTGAAAGAAGCGCGTAAGCGAAAAGGCTATACGCAAGAAGAACTTGCCCACGCGGTAAACGTAGGGGCGATGACTATTTATCAATATGAAAGCGGGCGGCGGATTCCGAACGCAAGAATGTTGAAACAAATCGCGCAGGCGTTAGATTGCAAAGTAGACGATATTTTGTGAGGTTGAAAATGGAAGAAGAAAAGAAACTTGAAAAAGACGAAATCAGCGCGATTGTAAGCGCGTATGACAGAGCAAGAAACGTGCAGGCAAATATAAATATTGCGACCGATTTTATGAACGCAGAACGGCAGAAAAGGGAATTTTTTGAAATCACTTTTCCGAATGTTTTAAAAACGGTACGACCGAGCGCGGGAACGTTGAAATTGTACGTAGATTATGATAAATACTATACGGGCGAGATAGACGAAGAGGGCGAGCAGAAAGCTGTTTATACGGGCATTAAAAGCGAAGAAATAGAAATCGATTTTAGATTGCCGAACGAAAAAAGAACGAGCGTTATATTCAGCATAAAGGGAATGAGCATTGAAGAAGTCGTTGAAGAGATTTTAAGGAGAATAGATTTATGAGCGAAAACAAAAAAGAGTTTGTAGAAAAGTATTTGCAGCCGATGATAAAGCAAGCGGATAGCGCTGTAAAATCGGTTACATATCGCAAGTCTGAATATGATGAATTAGTAGACGTTGAGTATATAGGCGGATTCATTGTTTGCGTATGCGTTACTTGCGACAGTAAGCAAGCAATTGTACAAGACGTATTAAAGGGGATTTGGTAAAATGTGCATTGAGAACGGTTGGGTGCTTGACGAACGGAACAATATGCCGCATAAAGTCGGAGCTTGCGATTGTTGTGGGCGTATGATTTATGAAGATGAAGATTATGACCTTAACGGAGAGCGGCTTTTGTGCTTTGATTGCGTTGAACTTTTAAAAGATGAGGAAGAATGATAAAATGGGTATTTTATTAAGAGGCGATATAAAAAACGTGGCAATGTCTTTGAGAGTTATAAAAGCGGTATCTGACGGAAAGACTTTAAAAGAATATTTAAAGAGTCTTGCTGAAATGCCGAAAGGAGAGAGAGATTCCCACTGTTCGGAAGTTGCAAAAATAGGTAGACGAATCAGAGAGTTACGGACGGAAAACGTAGGATATTATGGGAGAGCATACAATGGCTAATATATATCAGTTGACAAGAGAATATAACGATTTATACGAACTTGCGCTTGCAAACGCGGACGAAGAAACGGGAGAGCTTGACGAACGGATAACCTCCGCGCTTGATATAAAGGGAGAAGAACTTGAAACGAAAGGTATTTCTGTTGCTTGTGTTGTGAAGAGATTGAACGCTACGGCAGACGAAATCGATAGCGAAATAGAACGCTTGACGAAAATGAAAAAGGCAATACAAAGCACGACAGAACGATTGAAAGACGGTTTAAAAGCGGCGTGGCTTTCGGCGGGTATTGTAAAAACGGAAAGCGTAAAGGCTACAATCTCATTTAGAAAGTCTGAACAAGTAGCAATCGATAACGAAGCGGATTTGCCCGAAGAATACAAGCGCGAAATCGTAACGATAAAACCCGATAAAACAGCGATAAAGGCTGCTATAAAAGAGGGAAAGGAAATTCCGGGCGCGCATATAGAAGAATGTATGAATATTCAAATAAAGTGAGGTAAAAACAAATGGAATTGAAATTCAGAAAATTGAGAGCTGACGAAATAGACGTGCGCGCGGGGCGCGTGATTGACGGTAAAAAACAAGGCGCGTTATTATTGCTTTATAAAGACGCGCGTTGCGATATGGACTTGTTAGATGAAACCGTAGGCGCGATGAATTGGCAGAGAAAGCATAGCCGCGATAACGCTAATTGCGACGTGGGTATTTACGATTCGGACAAGCAGGAATGGATATGGAAAGAAGATACGGGAACGGAAAGCAATGCGGAAGCCGCCAAAGGGCTGGCAAGCGATTCTTTCAAACGTGCTTGCACTAATTGGGGAATCGGACGGGAACTTTATACGGCAAAAAATATTTTTGTTCCTTGCGAACTAAAAGACGGGAAATTGCCGAAGTTTTTATCGTGGAGCGTAAGAGAAATAGGCTATAACGAACGCGGCGAGATTGAAACACTTGTTATTTGCGATAATAATGGTAAAATCGTATATAGCAAAAACGCCGCAAAAAACACGCCTAATTCGCACAAGTCGGAAGAAGACGATAAACAGACCGACAACGAGAAAGAAACGCAGCATGACGAAAATAGCGAAAGCAAGGAAGATTTTCGCGGCGTTTGGGAAGAAGTACAGAACGAAGATTTGAAAAACGCAGAAAACGTTGAAATCGTGTACAAGAACGGAACAAAAGAAAGGGTAGGGAACTTGCCGATTGTATGGCTTAGAACGCTTGCGAATAAGACGGAAGAAGAATACAAAGAGGCAAAGGAAGCCGCAAAAACAATTTTAAAATTAAAATATAACGAAAGCGTGTAAAAATGCTTGACTTTGTGCGGCGGTAGTAGTAAAATATAATAGCAAACACTTGTTGCCACACAAAACTGAATGGCGATTATTTGGTAGCCGACTGATAATCGCTACTGAACAATCACAAGGGAAATACTCTTACGAACGCGTAACGGCTATTACGCTTCGCAGGGGTATTTTTCTATTATAAGAGGTATAAAATGGGTATAACAATGAAAGACAGCGGCTTGCAATGTTCCATATTTGACGGCGAAAATCCGTTAAAAATAACAAAACCGTTACGACTGATAGAATTATTCGCAGGGATTGGAGCTCAAGCGAAAGCACTTGAAAATCTCGGCGTAAAATTTGAGCATTATAGGATATGCGAGTTTGATAAGTACGCCGTTGCAAGTTATAACGCTGTACACGATACGAATTTTTCTACGAGCGATATAACAAAAATTCACGCCGATGACCTTGGGATTGTCGAAACCGATAAATACGAATACATAATGACTTATTCGTTTCCTTGTACCGATTTGTCAACGGCAGGGAAACAAAAAGGAATGAGCAGGGATAGTGGAACGCGGAGCGGGTTATTGTGGGAAGTAGAAAGATTATTGAAAGAAACAAAAGAATTACCGCAAATCCTTTTAATGGAAAATGTTCCGGGCGTATTGTCAGAAAAGAACAAAAAGGACTTTTTAGAATGGTGCGGTTTTTTAGAAAGCTTAGGATATACAAGCAAATACAAAATATTAAATGCAAAAGATTATGTAATACCGCAAAACAGGGATAGGGTGTTTATGATAAGTTTTCTTCAAAAAAATGCAAGATATAATTTCCCCGAAAAGAGAAAAATGAATCCGTTCATAGATTTTTTAGAATTTGACGAAAGGTACATCATAAAGCCCGAAAAACTAACAAAAACTCAAAAAAATTGCATAAAACAAATAGCAAATCAAACGATTTCAAAAGCAATAAGGGCGGGCGGGCTTCATAGTATAGACAGACATAGTTGGAGCGTATATTCTGTTGAGCTTAGGCAATCTGAAAGTTTTATAAAAAACAAATCTCTATGGATAGAAAATTTAAGCAAAACAATTTGCGCATGTCATAGAAACTCATATACGATTGACGGAAAAATTTATTTTGATTATAGCCCGAAAGAGTGTTGGCGGCTTATGGGCTTTGACGATGAAAGCTTTTTTAAAGCAGAAAAAGTAGTAAGCAATTCTCAATTATACAAGCAAGCGGGAAATTCAATCGTTGTAAATGTTCTTATGGCAATATTTGAAAAATTATTTTAAAAACTTTTAAAAAAGTGGGTAAAATCGTTTGACATTATACGCCGTGTGCAGTATAATAGAAGAGCAAAGAACGAAAGAGAGGTGAAAAATGTTTAGTTTATCTTATGTTAATTTAGAAAAGGACGAAGTAGAAATCAAAAACGGCTTTAAGTCTGATAAAGAAGCTTATGATTATATTGCGAATCATAAAGAAGTATTGCCTTTAAAGCTTTTGATTTGGAGCGAAGCAAGACAATGCAATAGGGAAATTGAAGCGTTTGTAAAATATTGAGAGGTGAAAAAATGAAAGGTTATAAAGCATTTGAAAAAGGGAGAGTTTGTAGAAGCAAATGAATAAATATTGTAAAAATTTTCGTTGCCCGGAAAATAAAGGCGAGCCTTGTAAAATAGCGAATGATTGTTGGCTTTTTCAATGGGATATAGACAAAGAAAAACCACCGAAAGTAAAAACGGTAAGCGCGCCGCTTGAAGAAGATGAACAAAAAGATTTCGCATTGTGGCTTGACCGTCAGGGCGTTTTATGGGCGCATATACCGAACGAAAGAAAAGCAAGCCTTGCGGTATTATCTTCGCTTGCGCGGCAGGGCTTGAAAAAAGGTTTTCCCGATAATTTCATAGCGGTAGCGCGCGGGAAGTGGCACGGGTTATTTATCGAGCTGAAACGGGTGCAAAAATGTTTGTCCGTGCGTTCGAAAGAACAGCGGGAATGGATAAAACAGTTAAATGCGGCGGGATATAAAGCATTGTTTTGTTACGGCGCAGAAGAAGCGAAAAAAGCAGTAAGAGAATATCTGAAAGAGGTGTGAAATGAAGTCAGAAAAGTTTTTAAGGCTTGTAAAGGAAAATCCAGATTTACCTATTATTCCTATGGTTGATAGCGCAGTCGTTGCTGATGACGATTACGGTTCGTGGCTTGGCTCGTTCGGTGATTGCCGCATTGATTCATACGTCAGTTTGAAGTATTACGGGGAAGAAAGATTTTTTACAAGATACGGCGATGAAGATATTCTCAAAGAGTATTTTGAAGAACAAATCGCTGATGAATTAGGGGCAGATGATATTTATGAATGTATCGAGAAACTTGCTCGTGAAAAGATTGAAAAACTCCCGTGGGTTAAAGCTATAATCATAGATATTGATTTGCCGGAGGTGTGAGATGGAATCAGTTTTAATATCAATTCGACCGCAATGGGTTGAAAAAATCACAAGCGGCAAAAAGACAATCGAAGTAAGAAAAAACGCGCCGAAACAAGTTCCGTTTAAGGCTTATATTTACTGCACGAAAACGAAAAACAAATGGAGTTCATGCGAATATGAGGGCGCATACCAAAATAGCAATGGCGAAATCGTATATGCACAACAACACATAATCGGTGAGTTCGTGTGCGATAAGGTCTATTCGATAAAAAATCAAGGTAGCTGGTTTTCTGTCGCAGACGAAGAACAAAGCGTAACGAACGAGATTGCTCGTCAAAGTTGTCTTGATTATGACGATATGGTTGGTTATTTGGGAAACAAAGACGGATACGGCTTACATATTACTGCCTTAAAGGTTTATGATAAGCCGAAAGAGTTGAGCGAGTTTAGACCTATATGTAAATTCGATGGTAAAGACCTGATTTGCAATCTTTGTCCGAACCACGAATATAACGGCGGGCTGTTTTTTGAGTGTAGAAGAAAAGTAACTCGCCCGCCGCGGTCATGGATGTATGTTGAAGAGGTGGAAGAATGAAAAATACAGAATTAGCATTGCGCCCGTCATATTGGGCGAGCGTATCGGGCGGGAAAGACAGTTTATTTATGCTCAATCTCATTTTACACAACCTTGATAAATACCCGCTTGACGGCGTTGTGCATTTTGAACTTGAAATCGATTATCCGTTCATTAAAAACGTAATTGACTATATGCAGTCGGAATGCGAACGATTCGGAATAAGGTTTGTAAGAATAAAGCCGACGAAAACGTGGGGCGAACTTTACGAAAGATATGGCTTCCCGACAAGAGTTGCGCGTTGGTGTAATGATAAGTACAAACTTACGGCGAAAAAGCAGTTACAAGAATTTATGAAAAAACAAGGATTTTATACTGTTTTTTATATTGGTTATTGCGCCGACGAAGAAAAGCGTTTTGCAAAACGGGCAGATTTACAAAAAGTAGAACGTTATCCGCTTGTTGAAGAAGGTATCGAGGAAGAAACAATTTGGACGTGGGCAAAAACGCAACCGATATTTAATCACTATTATGAAACGCAAAAGCGTTGTGGGTGTATGTATTGTCCTATGGCAAGTTTTATAAATTTTGCGTACCTTTACAAGTATTATCCCGAAAATTTCGCCTTTATGATAAACAAAATGCGTGAAACGGAAATCGTTCGAGAAAAAGAACTTGGCAGACCGTTTTCATGTGTTTCGTCAACACCGAAATATAACGCCGAATATCTTGAAAAAATTGTAAAAACAAAATGGCTGAAAAAGTTAGAGGAATTAGAAAATGAACAAAGAGATTGAAGAAATGATGTTGACAGTTCCGCAAAAAATCGTTGCTTATGATATGAACCCGAAAGGGCAACATTTATACGGCGAACAACGTCAAGAAATAGCAGAAGCCATTTACAACGCAGGCTATCGCAAAATCGATGAGAATTGTGCTGTGATAACGAAAGCCGAATTAAAAGATTATAAAAGGCAAGCCGTGAAAAAATTTGCGGACGAGTTGAAAGCAAATTGTTCTGAGTATTTGTATTATAAGAATTTTGACGGTAAGAATAATTTTGATATACATATTGAAAAAATTTCAAGAATGATTGACGAGTTATTAAAGGAGTATGAGAAATGAAACAGACGGAAGCAAAAAAGAGATATGACAAGAAATACAAGGCAAGCAAGGTTGAGAGATTTTATATCGACTTATATCCAACAGATAAAGATATTAAAGAGTTTTTGGAGCTAATCAGTCAGAAAATGCCGAAAGCGACTTATGTAAAAAACATTATCCGAACGAACATTAAAGCATACGCTTATGCGAATAAACTTTTAAATGAAATGAAAGGGGCTTTTTCAAGTCCTCGTGAAATTATGATGAATGCGTTGAATCGAGCTTTATTTAAAGACAACTGTTATCAATATGTTTCAGGAGGTGATCCTGAAGCTATTCCCGATTTAACCTATGAACAATTTATCCAAACTTATCAAAAATATTATCATCCTTCGAACAGCCTGATTTATCTGTATGGAAATCTGGATCCGGAAGAATACCTTACGTTTCTGGATGAAAAGTATCTGTCCTCTTATGAGACGTTGGAAGTTGATTCTGCGATTCCGTTACAGAAGCCGTTTGACAAAAAACGCTGCGTGAAGTGTGAATACTCCGTGATGGAGGATGATATTGCAGAAAATGAAACCTATCTTACTTATAATATTGCAATGGGAAGCAGTCTCGACCGGGAACTGTATATTGCGATGGACGTGCTGGTTCATGTGCTCTGTTCAGATCCGGGGTCACCGGTAAAGCAGGCTCTTGTGGATGCGGGAATCGGGGATGAGGTTTACAGCTATTCCGAAACCGGCATTGCACAGCCGTACTTTTCCATTACCGCAAAGAATGCTTCCTCCGCACAGCAGGAACAGTTTGTTTCCATTATCGAAGAAGAACTGCAGAAAATTGTGAAGCATGGGATTGACAGGAAAGCGCTTCTTGCAACCTTGAATGAATTTGAATTCCGTTACCGTGAAGCAGATTTTGGCTCCTATCCAAGAGGACTGATGCTTGGCCTGCAGGCACTCGACAGCTGGCTTTATGACAAAGAGAAGCCGTTTATCCACATTGAAGCCAATGATACGCTTGCAGTTTTAAAAGAAAAGATTGAGACCTCTTACTATGAAGGTCTGGTACAGAAATATTTTATTGATAACCGGCATAAAGCAGTGGTTGTCGTAGAACCGGTTCCC